>ENA-UEYD01000033-UEYD01000033.1-human-gut-metagenome-genome-assembly--contig:-NODE-33-length-109306-cov-17.195946_pt1 | contig 109306 bp, 79 predicted proteins | sample MGYA00242907_ERZ507875 | MGnify/ENA primary metagenome ERZ507875 (study PRJEB26167, sample SAMN06115506) | human gut metagenome | host: Homo sapiens | place: China:Shandong | collected 2015-08-07...
TTGCCCCAAACCCCACAAGGGACGCTGTCCCTTGACCCTGCAAGGGGCAATTGCCCCTTGACCCCTTTTCGCGATTGGATTGGTCGCGCTTTCATGCTCCTTCCGCGTGCAGCTTTTGGCGCTTCGCCTAAACCCTTGTTTGCCCCCCAACTTTCCGTGAAGAACCAAAACGGCGCTCAGCGGGATTTCTTCCCTGCTGAGCGCCGTTTTTCAATATGCAATTATTCCGCCTTGACAATCTTTTCCGCGCTGATTTGCCCCGGCAGGCTCATCGTCATTGCGCCGTTGGAGTAGACCGTCACGGTCATGCCGTTCTCCATGCCGTCCAGCAGCGCCGCATCCGCGTTGACCTGCACCACGTCGGTTTCCGTCGTCAGCAGGAAGCCGGATTCCGTCAGTTCGCTGACCGTGCCGGTGGTCTTGTAGCAGCCGATTTTCTGCGCGTACACCTGCGCCGGCAGCGAGCGGGTCATGATGCCGTCGTAGAGGACGTGGATGTAGTCGCCCACCGCGAGTTCGCCGTCCGTCTCGTAGACCGTGCCCTCGTCCACGTTGACCAGCACCTGCATGTCCTTCGTCTGGAGGAGGATGCCGTCGCCCGTGATTTCGACAATTTCGCCCGCCAGCTCGTCGATGGTCACGGCAATATCAACCGTATCCGCCGTCACCTGCGCGGGAATGGAGCTGGTCATCTGCCCATTGTAGGTCACGCGAACCGTGTCGCCCAAGTCCGGAATGCCGGCCGGCAGCTGCGTCAGGGAGGTCAGGTTGACCTGAATCTGCTGCCCATCCGCGGTTTCCAGGGTGATGTACGCCTCGACGACCGTGCCGGTGAGGACAGCTTCCTCCTCCACCGCCGTAATCTGCTCGGCGCTGATCTGCCCCGGCAGGCTCATCGCGATCACGCCGCTGAAATACACGTTGATTTCCGCACCATCGGTGATTTGCGCCAGCTGTTCCGCCGTTGCGTGAACGATGTAGGTCGTCTCGTCGGTGGTGAGGGTGAAGCCCTCGTCGGTGATGTCGCTGACCGTGCCCGTGAGGACGTAGCAGCCAATGTGCTGCGCCGTCACCTGCGCGGGGTAGGAGCGGGTCATCTGCCCGTTGTACATGACGTGGATGAAGTCGCCCACCGCGATTTCCTTGCCCTCGCGGATGGTGTCCGCCGTCAGAATCGCCTCAATCAGCTGCCCTTCGGGCGTTTCCAGCAGGATGGATTCTTCGCCGATTTCCAGCACCGTCCCGGCAATTTCCGCGATTTCCGCCACGTCGCCTTCCTCGGCATAAGCGGGCAGCAGCAGCGCCGCCATCAGCAGCGCCATCAGGATTGCAAGCATTTTCTTCATAATCGTGTTTCTCCTTTTTGGGGGATGTCAGGGCTTCTTTTGCCCTGCACTCTAACAGACGAAAAAGGCGGGTGGATTGTTCCCGCCCGCGGAAAAGTATTTTTTGTCAGTACCTGTCCGTCCGCAGAAGCCATTCCGTCACGCGCCGATTGAGCGCGTAGCAGCGGCAGTACAGCAGGAAAAACAGCAGCAGCGGGTATGACTTGCGCGACTGGTACATCTTCTTCCAGCTTGCGCGGCGCAGCTGCTTCAGCGACGGACAGGTTGTCAGCAGCGCCTTCCATGCCCGCTTCTTTTCCGCCTCCGACTGCGGATTATTCGGGTGATAGAAGTAGCGCTTCAGCAGGCGGACATAGCTTTCCATCAGCCAAATATCATACGCATCCCAAAATTCTGCCGATTTGTAGTTCACTTCAAGGAACTGTCGGATGCGCTGGTTAATCAGCTCCAGCTGCTCCGGCAGATTCTCCTGAAAGCGATGGAACGCAGAGTTATCAAAAATACGGTAATACATCAGCGGCTCATCCAGCAGCGCTACGCTTTTCACATTTTCCAGCAAGTTCATGTTGAAAAGCGCATCCTCACACTGTTTCAGCTGCGTATCGAAGCGCAAATTCCTGATAGCTTTGCGATTTACAACCTGCATCCACGGTGCGCCTGTATATGCGTCGATATATCGATTATTGCGATTGAGAATTCCAAGCTGCAATTCTTCTGCAATGGTCGTATTCGTATGTCGAGGATGGCAGCCATGCACACTGGAAAGAACGTTCTGCTGCGGTTGTGCATTCCAATAAGAAAACACCAGCAAATCCGCCGGTTCCTCCGCCAGCTTTTTCATTGCGGATGACAGCAGATTTTCCTCCCACCAGTCATCGGAATCCAGAAAAATCAGCCAGTCGCCATTTGCCGCCGCCATGCCCGCGTTGCGCGCCGCAGATACGCCGCTTTGCCGCTGATGAATCACGCAAAAGCGCGCATCCTTCGCTGCGTATTCATCACAGATACGCTCCGCGCCGCTGGTCGAGCCGTCGTCAATCAGGATGGCTTCCCAATTCGTGTAATCCTGCCGCAGGACGGAATGCAAGCATTCGCGCAGGTATTCCTCCGGCGTGTTGTGCACGGGAATGATGATGCTGACTTGATTCATCCTTTTTCTTCCTTTCGTGGATTCCAGCCGCTGCATTAGGGTAACACCGCACAAATGAGGTGGTGCCTTAGAAATACAACTTCTTGAAATGCCCGGGCAGCAGCATGGCATAGGTATACACGAGTTTCCTGCGCAGCCAGTACGAGGAGCGCATCAGTGGCCAATACAGCGCCCACTGCTTTTTGCGCGCCTTGCGGCGGAAAGGCTTGTTATCCGCCGTATGCAGATAGTATTCTGCCGCAAACATAAACTGCCGGTTTTGCGTAAAGCGGATTAAGTCGCCTGTTTCGCCGTTTTCGCGGTAGAACGCCAGCCGCTCATCGAGAATATCCAGCATCGTCATGCGCTCCGGGGTAAAGCGGTTCGCCATCAAGCCGCCCTGATTCGCCGTGTAGAGGTACAGGGCGCCATCCACCATTGCCACCTGCCGGCTTCGGTAAAGCAGCTTGTATATCAGCGCCTCGTCCTCATGCAGCTTCACGTCCAGGAAGCGTTCCGTTTCCAGCATTTCGCGCCGAAACAGCTTCCCCCACGCCGTCACCATCCGCACCCATTCCGACCTGCGGTAAAGCATCATGTTTGCCTCGCGCCCATCCATCACGCGCACAGGCTTATTCGCCAGCGGCGCGGCTATTTTCGGCAGATATTCCGCTGGTGTCGCCTTCATGAAATCCCCGACAGCGATTTCCGCGCCGTTCTCCTCGCACGCCGCCAGCAAGCGCGCCACAAAGGCAACATGCAGCGCGTCGTCGCTGTCCACAAAGGTGATATAGTCGCCTGTGCAGATGTCCAATCCGGCATTGCGCGCCATGGACAGACCAGCGTTTTTCTGGTGGATGACGCGGATTCGCTTGTCCTTTTTGGCATAGTCGTCGCAGATGGCGGGGCAGTTGTCCGGCGAACCATCGTCCACCAGAATAACCTCTAAGTTCTGATATGTCTGATTCAGCACACTGTCCACGCACATAGGCAGGTACGTTTCCACCTTGTAAACCGGAATAATGACGCTGACCAATTTGTCTGCTTCATGCATATTGATTCCGTCCTCCTGAAAATGAAGGTATCAATACCAGTTCGCGTCAATAATCACCAGTTCCGGCGGATTATTGATGCGCGGCAGAATCTGCCCCACGTCGTCCCCCAATCCGCGGCTAATGATGACTTTCGTGCCGGAAATCGTCTGCACGCCTTCGGTCAAATCGGGCAGGAAGCCCTGATCCGGCGTGTAGAGCGCGCCGAGGAACGGAAGGCGAACCTGACCGCCGTGCGCGTGGCCGCAGAGCGCCATGTCGATGTCCTTGCCAATCAGCGCGCCCGTGTCCTCCGCGTAGTATTCCGGATAGTGAACGAGCAGCATCTTGTAGCCCGGCTGGGCGGCGAAATCCTCCAGAAATCCGCTGGCGTACTTCTCATAGGATACCGGCGCTTCCGCAATGCCGCCGATGAGCAGCGTATTGCTGCCGATGGTCACAGTTTCGTACTTATCCGCCAGAAAGTGCACACCCAACGCTTCCAAATCCGACGCGAGTGTGCTGCCCTCGAACACGATTTTCGGCCACTCGTGGTTGCCCGGCACATAGTACACCGGGGCAATTTCCACCAGCTGCGCGCACAAGTCCGTCACGACGTGCGTGTCGTCGCTTTTCTTGTCGTTCATGTCGCCCGTGATGGCGATGATGTCCGGCTTCAAGGCACGAATCCGCGCCACCAAATCGCAGTTGTTCTCGCCGAACTCCCGCAGGTGCAGGTCGGAGAGCTGCACAATCCGCAGATGGCTCGTCAGCTTATCCGACTGCACTTTGTAGTAGCTTTCCACAAAGTCCTGCTCATGCGGATACAGGAAGAGGAAGTATCCGCAAACGCCCGCCATCACCAGCAGCACAGTCAGCACATACAGCAGCACTTTTTTCCACTTTTTCATGGCTTAGTCCTCCTGCTTTCTGCGGTCCATCATTGCGCCGCGCAGCAGGGTGCGCAGCGTATGGGCGTTGGCAGTGCGGCTTTCCGCCATGCCAAGGCTGTATTCCATCTTCGCGTCGCCGCTTTCCTCGTTGTAGGCGTGCACGAGGCGGTGCATGTAGTCCGCAAAGCTCTCCGCGTCCTCGCGGCGGCACTGCTCAAAGAAGCCGATGAACTGCCAGCCGCCGTTGTAATACACCGTACCGCAGGTTGCAGACGCTTCCTTGATGAAGTCCGCGAACCGGCGCAGCACTTCGTTGCCCTTCACGCGCCCCAGCTCGTTGTTGATGTGGCTCAGATTCGTCAGTTCCAGCACAACGCACACGTTGTCGTCGCCCAGCACGCGCTCGGTGTTGTTCTTGATGTACAGGTCGCACGCCGTACGGTTCGGCATTTCCAGCGACTGCTCGGTGAAGAACAGGTACTCCACGAAGTCCTGGATTCGCCCCAGCAGGATGGCACCGCAGACGCCGAGGATGAAGAACACGACAACGCCCAACATCATGTACAGCTTGACGTTGACGCGCGCGCTCACCGCTGTGGTGGACAGCACGCCCACGTTCACCGCGCCCATGTACTCGTTGTACTCCTCCATCGTCACCAGCAGCACCTGATAGAGGTCATCCAGCCGGGTTTGCAGCGCGCTGATTTCCGCCTCCACCGCCGCGCGGGCTTCGGCGGTGTTCTCCGTCGCGTCCGGCGCCTTGGAGAAGGTGTCGATGATGTACTGGCAGTACGCCGCGTCAATCAGGCTGTCGGACTTGCGGTTGAGCAGCGTCACATAGTCGCTGATGAGCGTGTCGTAGACCGTCGTGCGGTCTTTGATATTGCCGTTCGCGTCGTACTCTTCGTAGACGTCGCCCAGCACGAAGCCGTTCTGCCCATTCGTGTCCGTGCCGTTCGTTCCGGCATAGTACAGCGAGCCTTCCTTATTCTTATTGCCATAGCTTTCGATAACTTCCTTGACGCTTGCCACCTTGTCGCCATCGGTGCCGCTTATCAGCATGTAATTCGCATACCGCTCCTGATACTTTTTCAGCAGGATTTCGCGGTTCTGCGTCAGCCTTTCGCCCAAAATCTTCGAAAACAGGTACGGAATCCGCACCGACTGGATATAGCTGTATTCATCAAACAGGTCGGAGACGGACAGACCCGTGCGCGACGAGGTGAAATCCGGCGCAGCGCTTTGGCGGTTGCCTAACTGCGCGATAATCTCATCCACGGAATTGCTGAGAATTTCCGCCTGCTCAATGTAATCATAACCGCCCGCCAGCACGTTTTCAGCGTTGTTGGGGATGGTGGAGTAATCCACATATTTCTCCCCGAAGCTGGCAAAATAGCAGCTCAAAATTTCATCCAGCATCAAGCGCGCGAATTCAGCGCTTCTACTGCTGCCCACGGTCAGCTTGACAACGTATTCTGTCGGATAGTATTCCTCCACCTCTTCACCTTTTTCCGCCAGCGCATCCTGCCGCGTCTGCACATCGGCAGGGGTGATGCCCGTCACCGTGCCGCCGGAACGTATGGTATCGACATTGACGGAATAGCCGAGGCGCTCAATCGCTTCCTTGACGACCGTCGAGGAAAAGATTTCGGAAACGTCCAGCGGCTCGCCGTTCGGGGTCAAGCCTTCCGACGCCGCGTCGTAGGTGTACTTGATGACGGCCTGTGCCGTGTATGCCTGATTGTTGCTGGCATAGCGCATGAAGAACGCGCCGGCAAAGATGGACATCAGCGCAATCAGCGGCCACCAGCGCTTTAAGTAGCGGATGATGTTAAACTTTCTCATGCTTTTTTCTGCCCTCAATCACCAGCAACAGCACGCAGCAGACGCAGAACGTCACGCCGCCCATCAAGATCGACCACTTGATGCTGTATTCATCCATCGCGCTCATCTGCTCATAGGACACGGTAAGGTAATTGCGCGTCTTATAGCGGACATACTCGCGGTTGATGACATTTGTGCGTTCAATCAAATCCGCCAATTTGGTCTTCATGGTATCAATCAGCATCTCCGCCGTGACGATGTTCTCCGCCGCATTGGCGTCTTCCGCGAGCATCTTCTCGATGGTGTACTCATTGTCCTTGATTTTCTCCTGCGTATCATGGGCATGGAAGTTTTCCGTCTCAGCGGAGCTTGCCTGATAGTCAATCGCCACCTTCGTGCGCGACATATAGAAGTTTGCCTGCGTATCCAGCGTCGGAATCAGCACAACGCTTGTCAGCGCGGAATCGTACATATCAATCGTTGCAAGATGATTCTGATAGTGGCTCATGAATTTCTGATACTCAATGTTGCGCAGCTGATTCTGATATTTCAGCTTGGACACATAGCGGTCGCGATTTTTGGATAACCCGCTCTGCCGCACATACGCGTTGTACTTTTCAAGGTCAATGTTAGAGAAATTCTGTGCCTTCTTCTGCAAAGAGATAAACGTCTCGTTGTTAGCTGAGGAACGGAACGTGCCGTTCTCGTTCGCGCGGCTCTTCAAAAAGCGGCTGACTTTGCCGATTTCTTTCTCGAAGAATGTGCCGATTTCCACATACTCCCGTTCATCCAGTTCATTCCAGTTCGGATTGAGCGCCGTATCGACGTAGGTGTAGTTCTCGTAGAACGCTTCCTTGTACGCCTCGATAATCAGCTGGAGCATGTCGCCGGTGCTGATGCTTGCCGGCAGCTCCTCATTGCGCTTGTAGGAGACGGTGTAGGTGGTGGCAATCTTGTAGGCGCTGGCGCTGCCAGAATCAATCGACATGCCGCCGACGCTTGACGCGCTTACGCTGATGTGCTCCGCCAGCGCAAGGGGCTTCATGTTCGTCACGCCCGCCTTTTCAAGCGCACGCGAAAGCACCTCATCAGACTTGAGCAGCGAAATGTTGAATCGCGTCTGATTCGGATAAAGTCCCCTTGTCGCTTCCTCATAGTTCAGGGCAATGAGGGCGGTTGCCGACTGCATCTTTCCCGGATGCATCAGGGCACTGGTGGTCACCATCGCCGCGATGATCAGCAGCAGGCAAAGCAGGCGGTATCTCCACACACCCTGCAGCATCCGCTCAAGAAGCGACCACACGCCGCTCCTTGCTCGTTTCCGGTTCTTTTCTTTCATGCTTGCCTTTCTCCTCGCCTTGTTCCTGCTCGCCAATCGCCATCGCAATCGGCAGCAGCATAAAGACCGTGTTGATATAGCAGTAGAACACCGTGTTGTCGGTGGCGTAGGTAATGAAGCCGTAAATCGTTTCGTACAGCAGCAGCAGGGCTGTCTGCATCCCGAACTCCTTCTGGCACCACACAATGCGCCCGTTCCAGCTGTACCAAATCCAGAACGCGAAGCCCCAGAAGCCTAACTCGATGTACATGGTAACAATATCGTTGTGCATTCCGCCGAAGTTGTGCGTGCCGAATACGCCAATGCCCGCTTCCGTCATAATGCTGATATAGCGTGTAACATAGCCAATGCCATACCCTCGGAAGCTGGGGGAAAAATCGTAAACCTCCTGAAAAGCGGCATAGAGCCTGTCGCGTCCCATCGTGTCAATCTCCAGCGCGTGGACGATTTCGTTGAACAGCCCCGACTGAATCAGGTACACATACCCGAAGCAAATGACAATAGCGCCAATGGAAATGAGGAGAATCAGGATGCTTTGGACTTTCGGTTTTCTCCTGCGGATAAACTCGCCCATCAAAAACACGCCGACCAAGCCAATCAGCGCGATGCGTTTGAGGCCCAGAAAGAAGAACAGCCCCGATAAGCCGGCGTAAAGCAGGCGCTTTTTGCCTCGCTCGCAGCACAGGGCGAACAGCAGCATCAGCCCGAAGGCAAACGTCAGGTCATGCACTTCCAGCGCCTTGATGGCGGCGTTCGTGTCAATCCCGCCGGACTTTGCAAACGCAATCAGCCCCGTCACAAACGCCCCGATGCCGTTCTCCTTGATGGATCCCAGCACAATGCAGCAGTTCGCGCCGCACATGCCGTAGAGCGTATAATCAATGCTCCTGCGGCCGAAGAGGTACACCGCGCTGCACATTGCGCTGAGCGATATGACATGGTAGAGAATCGTCGAGCAGCCGCGCGACATGTAGTTGAGCTGCTGAAAATCCAATGCCCAGTACAGCATTGACAGCGCCGCCATCATCACAAACGGCAGCCCGAACATCACCGCAAACTGTCCCACGGTTTTCAGCCGCCGGAAGTCGCCCGTCACCAGCATAAACAGCAGCGCCATGCCCAGCACGCCGACTTGCAGCACATATTTCGTGAACCACGGCAGCCCCAGCCCGCCATTCCAGAAGGCGATGGTCATCATGCCGATATACGCCCATTTCAGATACGCCGGGCGCGGTTGAATGTCCTTCTTCAGCATTTCTTTTCGTCCAGCTTCCGCCAGATTGACCCAATTCGCCGCGCCATGCTTGCCACAGAATAGTTTTCCAAGAATCGGCATCTGCCCTCCTTTGCCATGCCGCGGTACAGCGCTTCATCCTCGTAGAGCCGGCGAACCGCGTCCCGCAGCGCATCACGCTGTTTGGGAATGATCAGACCGTTTTTGCCCGATTCGATGTAGTCGCGCACGGTGTCCGATTCCGTGGTGATAATCGGCTTGGCGAACATCATCGCCTGCAGGAACACCAGCTGCCCCGCCGAAATGCGCGCATCGGCAAGCGGCACAATCACGCAGCAGCATTCCGACAGCATTTGATAGTATTTCTCGCCGAACACATCGTGATAAATGCGGATGTTGCTGCCGGGGTTCGGGTGGTTGTACGCGTCGGACAGAATGCGCACCTGATACGGCGTGTCCTTCAGCGCATCCACAAGGAAGTCATAGTCGCGGTTGCTCTTTCCCGCCGCGAGGATGAATCGCTCCTCCCCCTGCGGAATGTGCCCGCCGCGGTTCAAATCGCCCAGCCCCAGCGGCACATAGGTGAACTTGTCCGTGCCGAAAATGGACTGGTAATACGCCGGTTCGCTGCTGGAAAAGCAGACGATTTTGTCCAGCGCGGGGCTGTTCACCGCCTTGCGCATGAACCACGCGTACAGTTTACCCTTCCAGCCCTGCTTGGGGCGGTAGATGAACGTGGTAACGATGAGATGGCAGTGCTTTTTCAGGTGGAAAATGGCGCTGTAAAAGGCGAAAAACAGCCCATAAAACTGCTGGTAGGACAGAATGGTGCCAAATTCCCTGCGGTGGCGCAGGACTTTGAGTGGAAAGAGGAAGAATTTCGCCTTCTTCTTCCATGCGCTGTCCGAAAAATGGCTGTCAATGTGCCAGATGTTCCACTTCTCCCCTGTCTCCGCTTCCATCAGCGCCGCAAAGTTCCATTCCGGCTGCGGCGCGCTGTCCAGCAGAATGAGGTTCACCTGCTCGTCGTTTGCTTTCATGACATCAGCTCCCTGATTGCCTGATGATTTCGCTCGCAGTTGTGGTCGTCGAGCGCGCCGAAGGTATCGCGGATGTGCTTCTGCATTTCCGGCGTGACGGCGCACTCCGACGCAAGCGCGGTTTCGATGGCTTGCAGCAGCGCCTCCTGCGTCGTCACGACCTCCCCGAAGCCGTCCGCGCGATAGTCGAAATAGCCGCGGTCGTGGTGCGTGCCCCAGTACCGCGCCTCATCAAACTGGTAGTAGATTTCGGGCTTGAGCATATACGCGAAGTCGAACTGGATGCTGGAGAAGTCCGTTATCAGCAGCGCGGACTCCATCAGCAGCGTCTGCACGTCCATCTGCCCCAGCGCGCCGATTTTGACGTGCGGATGCTCCGTGTGGAAGGCGGACAGGAAGCGCTGCACCTCAAAATGCGGGTAGAACACGGCGTCATAGCCGTATTTCGTCAGCAGCTTCTCCAGCTTCGGGTCGGAAATAACCGCCTGCCAGTGCTGGAAATAGTCCGTCTGCTCAAACTCCGCCTGTGTTTTGCCCTCCACGGCGTACGTCCGCCACGTCGGCATAAACAGCACCTGCCGCTTCGTCTCGTGCGGATGCAGAAGCGCGTCATATCGGCACAGTCCCAATCGGCGGACGACGCCTTTCGGATACCCGAACGCCGCCTCGACGAAATCACGCTCCTTTTGCAGCGTCGTGACAAACAAATCCATGACGACGTTGGGGTAATGGTACCACTTCATATCGTCAATCATGATGCCATGCTGCAAAAACACCTTTTTTCCGCGCACGATGTGGAGCTTATCGAGCATATAATAGCGTTCAATATCAGGCGTATAACCGGAAACATGGGTGGAAACCTTCATTTCCGACGCGGCGCAGAGCAGGTAGTGCCGCCAGCTGCGATACGGCACGACGCTGCCCAGCTGCGCAGCGCGGTCATAGTCGGGCAGCTTGGGGTCTGCGACGTAGACGGCGTTGATTTCGGGGTGCGCCCGCCGAAGGTACGCGAAATAGTGATAGCCGTTGTCACGGGCTTCCCTGCCGCGCTCGGACACAAGCCAAACGTGGCGGTACCGCGGATTGGTGACTTTCAGCACGCCGGCGCAGAGGGCTGCCGCCTCGTACTTGATCAGTTCGCCCAGCAGGGTGGCGCCGCGGCGGAATTTTCGCAGGATGTCGCTCATAACATTTTTCCCTTACTGGTCAAGAATCTCCTCATACGCCTTCAGCCTTTCTTCCATATAGAAGAACGGTGCGCGCTCGCGGACGCGCTGCTGGTAGTATTGGTAGACTTCCGGCTTGTCCAGCATCGTCCGCAAGCCCTCGAAGAGGGATTCCTCAGTGTTCTGCGTAATCAGGCCGTACTCGCTGTCGCCCAGAATCTCGCGCATTCCGGAGCAGTCCGTCGTCACGACGGGCGTTTCCAGCACAACGGCTTCGCTCACCACCGTGCTGAACCCCTCGACGTAGGACGGGCAGACGTACAAATCCGCCGCCGCCATATACGGGTATGGATTATCGCGGAAGCCCAGCAGCTGCACGCTGCCCTGCAAATGCTCGTCAATCACCTGCATCGCCAGATTTTCGTACAGCTCCCCTTTGCCCAGAATCAGCAGGTGGAAGCGATAGCCACGGCTTTTGAGCAGCCCACAGACATGAATCAGCCGCTCAAACCCCTTGCGCGGAATCAGGCTGCCGACGCTGACCATCAGGAACTCGCCCTTCGGGATGTCATCCACCGGCTCGTTCTTCCGGCGGCGGATTGCCTGCTCATCCAGCATATTATAGGCGACATGGACGCGCTCCGTCAAGCCGAATTTCGCGGAAAACGCTTCCTGTACGTTCTCCGACACACAGTAGATGCCGTCAAACCGCTCATAGCACGCCTTTTGATGCCGCATGGAGCGGAACAGGCGATCCTGCTTGGTGTACGTCTGCACGTCGATATGCACCCACGCATACTTTTTCGCGTGCTGATTGGTGGAGTACGCGAGGATTTTTGTCGGGAACGCCTCCATGAAGGCGACTTCCACATCCGCGTCGCTCCTGAAGAACCAGCAGTACAGCCATTTCGGCGGGATGATGTACTGCATGATGCCGCTGAGAATTTTCTGCGCCTTGTCGTTCTTCACGCGCAGCGCCGGGCGGTAATGCACCTCCGGCGACAGCATCCCGGCGCGGGTATCGTCGTGGAAAAGCGTCATGAGCGTCACGTCGTAGCGGTCTTTGGGGAGGCGGTTGACTGTTTCCACCAGCACCCGCTCCGCGCCGCCCCCGCACAGGCTGTATATCAGGAACATTACTTTGCGCTTCTTGCCATCCATCACGCGCGTTTTCCTCCGATTTCCTCCATGTAGATTTCCAGCAGCCGGTCGCAGTAGCGGTCGAGCGTCATCATGCTTTCCTTCTTCGCGCGGCAGTCGCGCGCCATTTCCTCCAGCAGCGCCGAATCGCTATACAGCGCGCGAATCTTCTCCGCGTACGCTTCGGGCGTGAAGGTGTCGTTGAGGACGCCCGTTTTGCCCTCTTCCACCAGCTCCGGCATTCCACCGATGCGGTTGCACAGCACAGGCGTGCCCAGCGACTGCGATTCCAGCAGCGCCAGCGGACAGTTTTCGTACCACAGGGAGAGGTGCAGCGTGAAGCGCGCCGCCGCGACAAGCTCCTGCAGTTCTCGCCCGGTTTTGAAGCCGACGAAGCGGACGTTGGGCAAGCCGCACGTTCGGCAGAGTTCCTCCAGCGGCCCGCCGCCCGCAATGACGAACGGGATCTCCGGCAGCAGGCGGCAGGCGGCAAGGATGCGGTCGATGCCCTTCTCCTCCGACAAGCGCCCGAAATACAGGACATAATCGCCCTTGGGCACGTCTATCTCCGCCGTCTTGCTCAAAAAGTTATGAATCATGGTTGTTTTTCCGGCGTACCGCGGAACAGACAGCAGTTTTTCCTCGATGAAGCTGCTGGGGCAGATGTAGCGCGCCACGCGGTCATACACATGGCTGCTGGTATAAATCGTGCCTTCTATCGCGCCGATGAGACTCTTTGCGCGCGACCCGTGGATGCACTTTTTGCGCACGCACGCCATCTTGCACTTCTTCCCGCTGCATTCCTCGCAGAGCTTCCACGTCCCGAATTCCATCATCATGTGGTTCGGGCAGAGCATCTGTAAATCGTGGACGGTCTGCACCATCGGGATATTTTTCTCTGCCCCCGCCAGAATCACGGACGGGGTAAGCTGGAAATTGATGTTGTTGAAGTGGATGATGTCCGGGTGGAAGCGGTCGATAACCTGCCGCATTTTGCGCCGCGCCTCGCCGGAATAGATGATGCGGAAGGGGTAGAGCAGCTTTTCCGCGCCGGACGCGTGGAAGTCCATGTTGACAGTCGTCAGCCCTTCGGCGTTCCCGACGGTGTTTTTCTCGTCGTACATGCCGAAATATTCCACCTGATGACCGCGTCTCGTCAGTTCTTCCCCAATGCGGAGCATATACGTTTCCGCCCCGCCGCGCGGGTACAAAAACTTATTGACCATCAGGATTTTCATCGGTTTTCTTCCCTTCCACGTTGATTGCGGGAGACGCCAGAGGCTCTGCCTCTGGACTCCGCAAGGGACTTCGTCCCTTGACCCTTTTTCGCGATTCAGTTGGTGACACTTTCATACTGTGTCCGCGTGTTGATGGGGGAACCCAAGGGGCGAATGAAACGGGACGAAGTCCCCCTTGACCCTTTCGCGCGATTCAGTTGGTGACACTTTCATGCTGCTTCCGCGTGTTTATCCAGCGAACCCGCGGTTCGTATTAAGCGTTCCGAGGCAGACCAAGTAACATGGGAGTGCGCACCGAAGGTTTCCAAAGGGCGACCGCAGACATTCGTCTGTTTTCATGCCCTTTGGTCGCGTCCGCAGACGCGAAATCCCTGCGGCAAGCAAGAACACTCCGAAATAATCCGCATCATAAAGCATCAAAAGGGAAATTTTAGGTAACACCGCACAAATGAGGTGGTCGGCTGGCGAATGGATTTTTCGTCAGACGCGCCGCCGAATTGTGCGGTGGTGCCTTTACTTTCCCTTTGCCTTCTTCCACATCAAGTACGCCAGCTTCGGACTGACCATCGCAATCAGCCCCTTGCGGCGCTCATTCTGCGTCGGCATCTTCAGCACCCAGCGCCAGTTCGCGCGCAAACGCTTGATGGCATCCTGCCGCAGCGCCGTGCAGTCCTGCTCGCTCGTGAAGGAGAAGTAGAACGCCCGCGTGCACGCGAAGCAGTACCGCGTCATCGACGTTTGGTGCATCAGCGGCGCAACGTCCTTCGTCATCCGGCAAACGTCCGCCCACACCGTCACGTCCGAATACTGCTTTGTCGTATATTTTTGGTGCATCGCCGAACCTGTCCACTGCACATAGTAGTAGAGTCGGTCGATCAGGTACGCCACGCGCTTCGTCGCCAGAACTGCCTGCATGTAGAACAGCGTGTCCTCCGCGTAAGAAATCTGCTCATCAAAGCGCAGATTCTCCAGCAAATCGTGGTGATACAGCACGCCGTAGGACTGGACGTGCGCCATCTCGCCCCACTGGTCGTAGTTATCAAACGTCGCCAGCTTCGCGGGCTGATGGGGTTCGTCCGGCAGTGGCTTATCCACATCGTCCTCGTGCAGCTCGTAAGTCCAGCAGCAGGACATTTTCGTCCCTTGCGCCATCAGCGCATCGTACAGGTACTGAATGTAGTTCGGCGACACGGTGTCGTCCGGATCAACGAACGCGCCGTATTCGCCGCGCATGTTGCGCAAGCCCTCATTCCGCGCCGACGACACACCGCCGTTTTTCTTGCGGAGGATACGGAAGCGGCTATCCGCGTATTGCTGGATGACCTGCACGCTGTTATCAGTCGAGCCGTCATCCACGAAAAGGAATTCGAGATTCGGGTATGTCTGCGCCGTCAGACTGGCAATGCACCGGGGCAGCTTGCCTGACATGTTGTAGACGGGTAGAATGATGGAAATCAGCGGCAGCATAGGTTACTCCCCACCCCGAAGTTTCTTTTTCAGCTTGCGGACGGTCATTTCCAGCAGGTACTGGAATTCCGGCGTTCTGCCGTAAACCGTCAGCACAACCGCGGCGAAAATCGCGGTGTAAATCAGCCCCTGGGCGATGAACCAGAGGAAATTCGTCTGCGGCATCAGCTGGAAAATCCAGTAGGACACGGCGCTGACCCCCGCGACCACCACCCAGCGGACGATGTAATCCATGAAGTAGCGGCGCAGCTTCTTCTGCCAGTCCTCCTCAATGCCGTAACGCATCAGCACATACGGCTCGAACCAAACGCACGTCAGCAGGCTGGAAATAATCGTGCCGCCGATGATGCCCGCCACGCCAAAGCGCCGCACCAGAATCAGCGATACAACAAGGTTGATGATGGCCTCCGCCAGCGCCTTGTAGCGGTCATGCCAGAACAGCCCCAGCGCCTCGCGGAACTGCAGCCCCATCTGACGGAGGCCGCTGATGAAAAACTCCGCCATGATGATGACGACGACCGTCATCGAGAAAAGGTACTCTTCGCCGAAAATCATGCGGATGAAGAAGTTAATCAGCGTCACCAGTCCGCCGGAGAGGTAGCCGTAGAGCAGGAAAGCGGCGAAATCGAGGATGCGGAAGATTTCGTAGACGCGCTTTCTGCCCTCCAGCGCGTTCAGGTTGCCGATGCTGGCGGTGAATGCGCCCGTCACATGCCCCAGCAGGTTGTTGACGTTCATCAAAACGAGCTTGTAGTTGGAGTATATGCCGACCGTAGCCAGCCCGTCAAACGCGGACATAATCAGGTTATCCGTGCTGCGGACGATAACCGTCGCCAGCTTATGCAGGCTCAGCGCGCCGACGTTCTTGAAAATCGCCTTGCGCTCCTGCGGTTCAGGCAGCTCCTTGTACTGCTTGAGGTACGGGAACTCCCTGTCCGCGCGCGCCCAGATGATAGCGCTGGTGAGCATCGGCATGAAAAGCTGGATAATCAGGTAGAGGATGAAATTCCGCGTCGTCACCAGCACAACGATTTGCAGAATCAGGCGCACGATGCCGATGATTTGGTCAAGCGCCTTGCGGATGTATGCCTTCTGGTACGCCTGATAGATGGCGTTCTTGTAGGACAGCAGGTATGACGTGACAGCTTGCAGGAGGTACAGCAGATAAATCAGCTGCAAATTCTCGATGCCCTCGCCGCCCTTCATCAGCAGCGGCAGGAACGGCATGAGCGCCAGCCCGATGCCCAGCACCGCCAGCGCAACAATGCGGTACAGCGTGCGATAGAGGTTCATCAGGCGCGCCAGCTGCTTCTCGTCGTTCTGCGCCGCCGGGCGGTACATGCTGAAAATCATCGCCGAGCCGATGCCCAATTCTGCCAGATTCAGCATTCCCAGCACATCGCCGAAGAGGCCGTTCACGCCGAGATATTCCTGCGACAGGTAGTGGACGAACACCATGCGCCCGCCGAAGGAAAGCAGCATGTTCAGCAGCTGCCCCACCAGCCCGACGATCATATTGATGATGGAATTTTTCTTTCTCATCCGTGCTCTTCCGGCGCTGACTGACCGGATGCCTCCTCTCCTGCGCTGACTGCAAGCGCGTGAGCCGTTTGCAATCGCTTCATTATAGCACGGTTATGACTGCCTTGCAACAAAAACACCTGTTATCATCGACTCTGCGCGAAATTTCGCACTTTGTTCACGCAATCCACACATTCTGTGATATATGCTTGTTTCTTTCTTGTCAATATGCTATAATGGAGTGCAATCCACCGTTTTTCGGCGGAAATTTTGCGGGGCTTCCCCGCACAAGGGAGATTGGGAGGACATGGGAAAGATCAGCGCGTTTCTGAAACGGAAGAATGTTCTGTTTTCCGCAAAACGCTACGGGATAGACGCAATGGGCGCCATGGCGCAGGGGCTGTTCGCCTCGCTGCTGATTGGCACAATCATCAAGACGCTCGGTCAGCAGCTGAACGTGCAGTTCCTAATTGACGCGGGCAACTTCGCCCAGCAGGTCGCGGGGCCGGCCATGGCGGTATCCATCGGCGCGGCGCTCTCTGCCCCGCAATTGGTGCTGTACAGCCTGATTGCCGTCGGCATGGCGGCAAATAAGCTCGGCGGCGCAGGCGGCCCGCTGGCGGTCTACTTCATCACGATTGTCGCTTCCGAATGCGGCAAAATCGTCAGCAAGGAGACGAAGGTGGATATTCTCGTCACCCCGGCGGTCACGATTCTTGTCGGCGTTGGGCTGTCCGTGCTGTGCGCGCCCGCGATTGGCGCGGCTGCCAGCTCGGTCGGCGATTTCATCAAGTGGGCAACGAACCTCCAGCCGCTGCTGATGGGCATTCTGGTGTCCGTCGTCGTCGGCATGGCGCTGACGCTGCCGATTTCCAGCGCTGCCATTTGCGCGGCGCTCTCGCTGACGGGGCTTGCGGGCGGCGCGGCGGTCGCGGGCTGCTGCGCGCAGATGGTCGGCTTCGCGGTCATGTCCTTCCGCGAGAACGGCGTGGGCGGCTTGGTCAGTCAGGGGCTGGGCACGTCGATGCTGCAAATGCCCAACATCATCCGCAATCCGCGCATATGGATTCCCCCGACGCTTGCTTCCGCCATCACCGGCCCGATTGCGACGTGCCTGTTCCACCTCGAAATGAACGGCCCGGCGGTTTCCAGCGGCATGGGCACTTGCGGTTTGGTCGGGCAGATTGGCGTTTACACCGGCTGGCTGAACGACATTGCCGCCGGCACGAAAGCCGCGATTCTGCCGATGGACTGGGTTGGGCTTATCCTGATTTGCTTCGTTCTCCCCGCCGTGCTGACGCTGCTGTTCGCCTTCTTCCTGCGCAAGTGGGGCTGGATCAAGGGCGGCGACCTGAAGCTGCAATAACAAGGGAGAATGAAACGGGGCGAATGAAACGGGACGAAGTCCCCCTCCCTTGACCCTTTCGCGCGATTCAGTTGGTGACACTTTCAGGCTGCTTCCGCGTGTTGATGCAGGGATTTCGCGCCTGCGGGCGCGAGGAGGGGGCTTTGCGATCGCCCCCTCCACCCCTTCGCCCCCCTGCGGTACGCAAGCAAATCCGCATAGAAAAATCAAGCCACAAAACGCACCTCATCCAGCCAATGCAGCAGATGAGGTGCGTTTCTTTTGCCAAAAAAGTCAGCACCGAAAAAGGGCGGCATACCCGCAGGTACACCGCCCCTTGAAGCCTTGGATTACACCTTCTGGAAGGTGAACACCACTTCGCCGCCCTCTTCGGGAGCGATTTCTTCCACCGTCTTGTCGAACTCGTAGCCTTCCGGCACAATCAGCACATGCAGCACATAGGGGTACGCAGGCATGGTGAATTCCAGCACGCCATTCTCATCCACAGGCATGGGCGTGCACGTTTCATCCGTGCAGACGTTAATCATCGTGCCGGTCACGGGGTTGCCGTCCTGATCGACGCACTTAATCGTGTAGCTTGCCATCCCCTCCATCGGCAGCTGCGGCGCTTCCGCCACTTCATCCGTGGAAGGCAGGGTGCCATCGGCGTACTTCCAGCCGGGGACATTGATGCCATACTGCTGCAGCATGGCGACAAACGCATTGGCATTGGGTTCATCAGCGATTGCAATGGCGGATGCTTCCACGTTTTCCGCGCCAGCCTTCACCACAAAATAGGTGGTATACGGGAAGCCGCTCGCCTGATTGGTGTCAATCGGCTGATTCGGGATGACGTAGCCGTCCTCCGTCATGTAGTCCGTCAGCGCATAGTTTTCGGGAGCCGCTTCGCAGCCAAAGGCGTACATTTCCGGGTCGAGCCCCTTCGCCAGCGTCACCTTCACCGTCGCGCTTTCCGTGTTGTCAATCACATAATAGTTGGTCACGCCAAAGGTGGACATCAGCGCAAATTTCGGGTCGGTGAAGAAAACCTGCTTCACGTTGTCGCCCACAAAGGAGATGGTCGTCATCTTCGTGCCTTCCGGATAGACCGGGTTGTTCGCCAGCACAGCGGCGGCTTCTTCTCCGTCCACCACGCGCACGTTGTCCAGCCAGATCATGTCCTCATTCGCGGCCTGAAGGGAATCCTTGATGTAAGACAGGGCAATTTCGTAAGTACCGTCCGCCGGGAATTCATAGCCGTAGGTCGCCCATTCCTTTACGCCGCCGAAAGCCTTCGCCGTCTGTCCGTTGACAGACAGGAAGAACAGGTCGCAGCCGGCTTCGGTGGACGTCTTGTAGTCGAACGCGAACACATCGCCCGCCTTCGCTTCCACCGTAGTCAGCACGGAAGCAGAAGAAGTATCCTTGCCCGTGTTCGTGCTGACCAGAACCGTGCGGTCATCCTTTTCCGCAACCGCCATCGGCCAAGTGTATTCATCCGTAGAATTGATGAAGGACAGCGGCGCCGCCGTGCCTTCCACATTCAGCGCGCGGTTCAGTTCCGCTTCATCCGTCGGCGGAATCGAGGGCTTTTCGCCCGGCAGGAACGCCAGCACATTCGTCTGCGTGTACTCATCGCCGAGGAAGAGACCGAACAGGCGGACAAACGCGTCCGTAGAGGGCTGAGAACCCGTTGCGATGAAAGCCACATTGCCGAAGCGGTCAACCACAATCGAGGTCGGGACGCCATTGAGCCCGAAACCCGCAAAGAGGTTGAACGTTTCATGCCCGACCGGGAACGTCAAGCCATGCGACGCCACATATTCCGTCAGCTTCGCATCGTCATCGTTTTCATCGATGCTCAGCGCAAAGACTTCCACCTTGTCCTTGTACTGCTCATAGGCTTCCTCCAAGAAGGGGAACTCCGATTCACACGGGCCGCACCACGTTGCCCAGAGGTTAATCAGCACCATTTCCTTCTCCTTCAAGGTTTCGGAGAGGGTATGGGAAACGCCGTTAATGTCCGTAAAGGTAAAATCGGGCATGGGCGCGCCAAGCGCGTACACCAAGGCAGTTTCTTCCGCCAGGGCAGCGCAGCCGAGGCACATCGCCAGTACCAGAACCAGTGCCAGCATCTTCTTCATGAGGATTTCTCCTTTCACGTTCTGCGGCTTCCACCGCAGCCTTATGAAAAATTATAAGGCGAAAAATACATAATGTCAACCGAAAAAACTTCATAAATACAATTGGCGTGCGCAGCTTCCCTTTTTCGGCTCCACCAGCAGCGAGGAAGCGTAAAATTGTTTGGTATTTCCATAACCAAAAAGCCCTGCCGCATTCACGACAGAGCCTTTTTGTGCCTTGATTACGCCTTGCCAGCGCAGCCCAGCACATCCACAATCTTGTGGGCGACCATCGCCTTCACCGCAGCGCGGGCAGGCTTCAGGTACTGACGGGGGTCAAAGTGATCCGGATGTTCCGCAAAGTACTTGCGGATGCTCGCGGTCATCGCCAGACGAATATCAGAGTCGATGTTGATCTTGCAGACCGCCATCTTCGCCGCCTTCGCCAGCTGCTCTTCCGGAATGCCAATTGCGTCGGGCATATTGCCGCCGAACTGGTTGATTTCCTTCACGAACTCCTGCGGGACAGAAGAAGCGCCGTGCAGGACGATCGGGAAGCCGGGCAGACGCTTGGAGCATTCTTCCAGCACCTCGAAGTGCAGCTGGGGCTTCTGACCGGGCTTGAACTTGTACGCGCCGTGGGACGTGCCGATGGCAATCGCCAGCGAGTCGCAGCCCGTACGGGTCACAAACTCTTCGACTTCTTCCGGATGGGTGTACATTTCCTGACCATGCTCCACCTTCACGTCATCTTCGACGCCGGCGAGCGTGCCGAGTTCCGCCTCGACGACCACGCCGTGGTCATGGGCATACTCGACGACCTTGCGGGTCAGGGCGATATTATCCTCAAAGGACTTGGAGGAAGCGTCAATCATGACGGACGTGAAGCCGCCGTCGATGCAGCTCTTGCACAGCTCAAAGCTGTCGCCGTGGTCAAGGTGCAGCGCAATCGGGATATCGGGGTTTTCGATAACCGCCGCTTCCACCAGCTTCACCAGATAGGTGTGGTTGGCATACGCGCGCGCGCCCTTGGACACCTGCAGGATGACGGGAGCCTTCAGCTCACCCGCCGCCTCGGTGATGCCCTGAATGATTTCCATGTTGTTGACGTTGAAAGCGCCGACCGCATAGCCGCCGTCATACGCCTTCTTGAACATTTCCTTCGTCGTAACAAGCGCCATTGGATTTTCCCTCCTGATGCAATAATGTAGGGTTTCCACCGAACCTATTATAGCACATTCTGCCGAAATAGAAAAGGGGGTTTTTTCACAAGTTGTATTTTCTTTCACAAAGTTTTGGAGAAAAAAACGACCTCATCCCCCGTTGCGGCGGATGAAGCCGTATCAGCACGCAAAAGCAGCCTGAAAAAGTCGCCAACGCAATCGCGCAAAAGGGTCAAGCGTAGGGATTTCATCCCGTTTCATTCGCCCATGGGTTTCCCCCAATTAACACGCGGAAGCAGCCTGAAAAAGTCGCCAACGCAATCGCGCGAAAGGGTCAAGGGAGGAACTCCCTTGCAGGGTGCAGGGGCAGCGCCCCTGCTGGAGTCCAGAGGCAAAGCCTCTGGTCATTGCCCCTCTTCCGTCCGCTCCACCGTGCCGACGTAGATGATTTCGCTCTTTGCCTTGTAGGTGTCGGTGTACATCAGCTTGCGCTCGGTTTCCGCGCCGCCCACATACTTCACCAAGTAGCTTTCCACCACACAGCCGTCGGTTGCCTTGCGGTAGGTGTACTCTTGGTCAACATAGGTGGCGTAGGTGTGGTTCGTATCCTTGCGGTATTCCGGCTCGGTCGGGGCGGGCAGGGTCTGCACCGTCACCGTTTCCAGCTCGTACTTCACGCCCTTGCCGAGGCTCTCGCCGTAAATCGACACCACGCACACCTTGTGCGACTTGTCATAGCGGCTGTCCTTCATCACCGTCGCGACGATGAAAATCGTGCTGTTCGTGTCGTTGCGGAACTTGAAGTCAATGCGGTTGTCGGATACCGTCGCGTCCTTGCCGTAGTCGGTGTAGCCCACCGCGTCGGAGTGCGGCTCGCGCTTGAGAATCGTCATGTTCGCCTTCGCCGCCGCGAGGTACATCGTCGTGCTCGCCTGACACACGCCGCCGCCGTAGCCCATGCGCTGATCGCCATACGCGTACTCAATCGCTTCATAGAAGCCGTTTGCCTTCGTGCGCTTGCCCACAACCGTATTGAAGGAGAATGTTTCGCCCGCTGCAAGCATCTTGCCGTTGATGCGCTCGAACGCCACCTGAATGTTCAGGTTGCGGTTCTCCGTGCTGGTGGTCGAAATCGGGGTGTACGCCGTCGCGCGCAGCTGAATCTGCGGCTCCAGCATGGCTTTGGTCGTGGTCGGCTGAAGCTCGCGCGTCGTCAGCTCCACCTCGCCGCTGACCAAGGACGACATCATCTGGTACACCTGATTTTTCGCCTCGGTCGTGTCCATATAGCGCCCGACCGTTTCCGGCTGAATCGTCAGCGGATTGTTGAAATTGTTGGAATCGAAGATAATATGCGCATCCACCGGTTGGATGTACGCCTGCTGCGCAATGCTGAGCAGGATGTTGTCAATCACCACATTGTCGCCGCTGGGCGTGGCGGAATACCCCTCGTAGGGATTTTCCGCCAGCGCGTCCATCGTGGCTTTGCGCGCGTCAATGCCGCCTTCTGTGTGCCCCGGCTGCCACGCTGCGTCGAGGGCTTCCTGCACATCGACGGTCATGTTCAGGTCGGCGCTCGTGATTTCCCTCACCAGCTGACCGGCGTACATCAGGCGCACCTTCCACGCGTCGCGCTGCTGATTCGCGTGCGCCGTGACCGCCTCTTCCGCCTCCGCGCGGGTCATGCCGCCGAGGTGGATGCCGTCCACATACACGTTCGGGACGTACTTGTCGTCATATGCCGTGACCGACGCGACCAGTGCTTCCCGCTCGTTCTGCTCTTGGATGGCATTGCTGATGGCGCCGCCCGCCGCGACCAGCCCGCAAATTACCGCCACCGCGCACGCGCAGAACAGGATGCGCTTGAGCAGCTTTTGCCCCGACGGCTTGCGGCGGATAGGCTCGTTCTTCGGCTCGCGATGCTCCGGATTGAAGCCCCCCAGCCCCGTCGGCGGATGATTGCCGCCGCCATTGCCGCCGTTTCCGCCATTGCCGTTCGCCGGATACTGCGGAAAATTCACCGGATACATCGGCTGCTGCTGCCATCCGCCATAATTCTGCTGCGGATACGGCGGATTCTGCGGGCGCTGCGGATTCATCGGCTGATTCGGCATCATCTGCCCGCCGCGAATCGGCTGATTGCGCCCGGTGTTCATGCTTGTCGGGTTCTGCCCCCACGGGAACTGCTCCAATTGGTGCGCCGCATCGAGCGGCTGCACGCCGTTGTTCCAGCCCTGCTGCGGCTGCATGGGCGTCCCCTGCACGCCGCGGAAGCCGCGCATTTGCCCGCTTTGCGCATATTGGCTCCCCTGCCCCGGCTGATTCATCCCCTGCGGACGCATCGGCTGGGCCGCACCCATCGGCTGGGCCGCACCCATCGGCTGAGCCGCACCCATCGGCTGAGCCGCACTCATCGGCTGCATGGGCGGATTGGCGCTCTGCTGCGCCGGGGGCGGCTGCGGATTCCGGCGCGGCGGATTTGTCGGCTGCATGGGCGTGTCTTCCGTGCGGATAAGGGGGATGCTGTTGTCCAGCGTCTGCTGCCCGGCATACTGCGCCGCGTTCAGCTGCGTGCGGCGGCGGCGCGGCTGCCTGTTGTCGTTGAATTCGGACATGGTTTCAGCACCCCTTTCTGATGGCAATTCGGTATTTCTTCATCTTATATCACATGATTTGAGCAGCTTCCACTGCTTGCAGCAATTTCTCCACATCATCGGCAGCCCTCGCCCACATCGGCGCGGTGCAGCCGACCATGCCGTGGCGGTCGCCATCGCCATGGAAGTCACTGCCGCCGGTGACCAGAAAGCCCATGCGCCGCGCGGTCAAATCCAGCAGGGGCGTGGCGCGTCCGGCAGACGGGTGGTAAACCTCAACGCCCCGCAAGCCCTGCTCCTGCCAAACGCCGAGCAGATGGCGCAGCAGCGCGCCGGTCTTCTCCAGCTCCATCGGATGCGCCAGAACGGGCACAAAGCCGCTTTCCCGCATCAGCGGCAGCGCCTCCGCCATGCTCAAGCGCTCCCCCGCCACATACGCCGGCGCGCCATCCGCCAGAAAGCGGTCAAACGCCTCGCGCGTGTCCACCACATAGCCATGGCTGACCATCGCGCGGGCGATATGCGGCCGACCGACGCTGCCCTTGGCTTCGCGGGCGATTTCGTCGTAATCCAGCGGATAGCCCAGCGCGTTCAGCTTCTCCACCATCTGCCGCGCGCGTCCGAGCCGCATTTGGGACAGCGCCCGAACCTTGCGGTGCAGGGGCGTATCCGTCCCGCGCCCGTAGCCGAGCAGGTGCAGGCCGGGCATATCGCGCAGGGACAATTCGACACCTTGCAGAATCGGCATCGGTGTGGGTTTTCCCAGCAGCTGCGCCGCGCCGTCAAACGTGTCATGGTCGGTCACGGCAAGGAGCGTCACGCGGTGCTTGTCCGCCAGCGCCACCAGCTCCGCGGGCGTAAGCAGCCCGTCGGAGGCGGTGGTGTGGGTGTGCAAATCAGGCTTCATGGGGGGCATCCGGGTGATTTTCGGGCGCATCTGCCGTCTTTTCGGGCGTTTTCGCGCTCTTTTCAGGCGTTTCGGCGGACTTTTCGGAACTTTCTTCCTTCTTTTCGTCCGCCATATCCTGCATCATCACATCGCCCGTGGTGCGGGTGTCGGCATCCTGAATATCCGGCAGCGCGCCCGTTTCCATCAGGGTGACGAACTCGCGGCGGCTGATGGTGTCGTACTTGAGCAGCGCGTCCACCAGCTTCTCCATGCGGTCGCGGTTGGCGCTCAGGGCGTCCACCGCCTTCTGGTAGCATTCCTCCAGCAGGCGCTTGACTTCCGCGTCGATGCGCGCCGCCATTTCTTCGCTGTACCCACGGCTCTGCCCGAACTCCATGCCGACGAACACTTCCTGATCGCCGTCAAGATAGACCGGGCCCAGCTTTTCGCTCATGCCGAACTGCGTCACCATGCGGCGGCAGACCTCCGTCGCCTTCTTCAGGTCGCTCGTTGCGCCGGTGGTGAATTCGCCCAGATAAAGCTGCTCCGCGGCATGACCGCCCAGCCCCATCGCCACGAAGTCCATCAGCTGGCTGTAAGTCTGCAAATCGTCCTCTTCCGTCGGCAGGGACAGCGTGTAGCCGCCCGCCTGCCCGCGCGGGACGATGGTAATCAGGTGCACCTCGTCGCAGTTGGGCAGGACGTGCCCGACGATGGCGTGACCCGCCTCGTGGATGGCGACCATGCGCTTGTCGCGCTGCGTCACCTTGTGGCTGCGCTTCTCCGGGCCCATCTGCACGCGGGAAATCGCCTCCACCAGCGTCTGCTGATTGATGGCCTTCAAGCGCCCGCGCGCCGCCAGAATCGCGGCTTCGTTCATGATGTTTTCCAGCTCCGCGCCGGTGGAGAAAGGCACGCGCTTGGCGATATTCTCCAAATCCACATCATCCGCAAGGGGCTTGCCCTTGGCGTGCACCTTCAGGATGGCAACACGCCCCGCCATATCGGGGTAATTGACGAGAATCGTGCGGTCAAAGCGGCCGGGACGCAGCAGCGCGGGGTCAAGAATATCGCGGCGGTTCGTCGCCGCCATGACAATAACGCCCTCGTTGATTGCGAAGCCGTCCATCTCGACCAGCAGCTGGTTCAGCGTCTGCTCGCGTTCGTCGTGTCCGCCGCCCAGACCCGCGCCGCGATGGCGACCCACCGCGTCAATCTCATCAATAAAGATGATGGACGGGGCAGCGCGCTTGGCTTGGTCGAACAGGTCACGGACGCGGCTCGCGCCCACGCCCACGAACATCTCCACAAAGTCAGAGCCGGAAATGGAGAAGAACGGCACGCCCGCCTCGCCCGCAACCGCCTTTGCCAGCAGGGTTTTGCCCGTGCCGGGCGGGCCGATAAGCAGCACGCCCTTGGGGATGCGCGCGCCCATGTCAATGTACGCCTTGGGGTTGCGCAGGAAGTCCACCATTTCCTTGAGTTCTTCCTTCTCTTCCTCCGCGCCCGCAACATCGGCGAACGTCACCTTGTTCTTGTTCGGGTCATGGATGCGTGCCCGGCTTCTGCCGAAGTTCATCACCTTGCCGTTGCCGCCGGTCTGCGCGCGCATAATCAGCCAGAACATCACGCCGCAGAGCACCAGCGAAATCGCCAGCGGAATCAAATCATACCACCACGGGGTGGTCAGCGGCTGACGGTAGATGATGGTGAACGCCAAATCCTTGACGGACACCTCGTCCAGCGGCTTATCAAGCTTCGCCGCCTGCATTTGCCGCGCGGTGACGATGAAATCAGCGCCGATGGTGGTTTCAAAATCGTAGTTCTTGTCAGGGAAATCCGCGTCGGCGACCGTTGTTGTCGTCGTCACGCCCACCAGCGACGTGCCGCGGATGGCGACGGAGCGAACCTGCCCCTCCTCAATCATCGTCAGCAGCTGGGGATAGGTGATGCGGCGGTCACGGATATTGCTGCCAAAGCCGTTGGTGAACAGCATCGAAATGGTGAGCACCATCAGCAGCAAAACCGCGACGTAGCCGAACATCCCGCGAGACTTCTTCAATGCGAGCATCCTCCTTCCGTTCCAGCGCCATCCGCCTGTTGCGGCGTATACCCATATAGACGAATGACGTGTGCGGAAAAATCCATCTTTACAAAAATTTTATGGTAACACCGCGCAAATGAGGTGGTCGGCTGGCGAATGAATTTTTCGTCAGATGCAAATGCAAATTTCGAAGGTTTACTGGATGTAAATCGAGAAATTTGCATGCCGCAGATGGCGGAAAAGACATCGCCAGACGCGCCGCCGAATTGTGCGGTGGTGCCTTATCTTTATTTGGGGAAGAATCGGCTGATTTATTCGCGCGCCGCGCCGTACACGCGGCTGTCCAGCACGCCGATGTCCGGCAGATTGCGGTACTTCTCGGCAAAATCCAGCCCATAGCCGACGACGAACTCATCCGGAATCTTGAAGCAGTGGTAATCCACCGTCAGGTTGTGTTCGGGATTGCGGCGGTCGGGCTTGTCCAGCAGCGTCGCAATGCGGATGGAGGACGCGCCGCGGCCCATCAAATACTTGCCGAGGTAGAACAGCGTGTTGCCGCTGTCCACAATGTCCTCCACAATCAGCACGTCGCGCCCCTTGATGGACACGGACAGGTCTTTCTCCAGATTGACCACGCCGGAGGACTTGGTGGAGTTGCGATAGCTCGAAAGCGCCATGAAATCCAGCGTCACGGGCAAATCGACTTCGCGGATGAGGTCGGAGAAGAAGACGCTCGCGCCCTTCAAAATGCAGACCATCACCAGATCGCGTCCCTGATAGTCGTGGGTGATTTCCCGTCCCAGCTGGGCAACGGCCTTCTGGATGTCCTCACGCTTGACGAGAATCTTCGTCATGTCTTGATACAGCTTGGCATTGGTGTCCATCGTGTTGTCCTCCTAAATATATGTAGGTTTCTATGTTGACTTAGTTGGCGTTGTCCTTTTTTTCGCGCAGGGGTGCGCCGCACACCTTGCACTGCTCCAGGTTTTTGTACGGTTCGTCGTCAATCTGCGTCCACTTGAAGGATGCCGTCAGCGGGCGATACCGCTGATTGATGGACGCGCAGTTCGGGTCGATGTGGTAATACGTTCCGCCGTTTTGGTTATAGTAGAGAATCAAGTCCGGATGGCTGGTGTTCAGCACGGGCTGGGTAGCAAGGGCGTTGGTCGGGGTGGCGGTGCTTTCCTGCTCGTTGCTTTGCAGCGTCGCGGGGTCAACGTACCACACGCCGTCCTCCTTGACCATGCGCACCTTCCACAGGTAGACGCTTTCGCCCAGGGTGTTGTTCTTGTTGATGACGGCGCGCACCGTCACCATGCGGGCGATGTCGTTCGATGTGCCCGTGATGGCCGTAAAATCCCAGCTGACGGGCGTGCGGTTGGTCAGCACCTCGCCGAAGAGCTTCTGCGTCACCGCGTCGGTGCCGCCCTTGATGCTGCTGCGCCACGACGGGGCCGTCAGGTTGACCATTTGGCTGATGGCGTTGTTCTTCCACAGCGTGAAGAAGGAATGCAGCTGCGCGTAGCACTCCTCGGAGTCATCCACAGGCGTCGCGGTGGGCGTGGGCGCGGGATTGGGCGTGTCCGTCGCAGTCAGGTTGACATCAAGGCTGCTGCCTGATGTACTCCCCTGCTGCATCTGACCGGGCTGATTCGGCTGTGCGGGGTTCTGATTGTCCGCCGCGTTCGTCGCCAATGCGCTGACGAGGCAGACGACCGCCGCCGACGCCAGCAAAAGCGACAGCACCAGCCGCGCGTTGGGCGTAACCAGCTCGCGGAGCCACATCGCGGCGATGCTCGCCACCGCGCCGACGAGGACGATCCACTTCACCGCCGTCCACGCAAACACCATGCTCAAGATGAAAAGAATCGGCAGCACGCCGAACATCAGCACTTTCGCAATCGTATCCCACGGAATTTCCCTGTGCGCCGCCGGCTGCACCCGGAAGCCGCTGCGCCCCGACGTGGGGTACACGCGCTGACCGTCGGGGGTGTACTGCGCATACTGCTGCTCCGGCGGCAAATCCGTTTCCTGCGGATTCTGCTGGCTGTACCCCTGCTGATACCCCTGCTGCTCGTAGGGCTGCTGATACCCGCCGGGCTGCACAAACCCCTGCTGGTCATACGGCTGCTGCTGATAAGGCTGCTGGGCGTATGGCTGCTGATAGCCCTGCTGCCCATACGGCTGCTGATAACCCTGCTGCTCGTAGCCCTGCTGACCGTATGGCTGCTGATAACCTTGCTGCTCGTAGCCCTGCTGACCGTATGGCTGCTGATATCCCTGCTGACCATAGGGCTGTTGATAGTCCGCATACCCCTGCTGACCATATTGCGGCTGCCCATAGCCGTTTTGCGGCGCGTAGCCCTGACCATAGGCATCATTGGGCGCGTAGCCGCCATTCGGGGCATAGCCCTGCGCCGGCGGATAATTGCCCTGCGAAAAACCGGGCTGCTGAGGATTCTGTCCGGCGTCCCCGGCGCCATCATAGGGTGGACGGCTGTTGCTCATCCGGCTTCCTTTCCTTTCTTCCGCGCGTTTGTGCGCGAAGTTCCCTGCCGCGCCTTGTGCGGAGGGCATTTTGTCCCTCCCCCGCGCGGACTTTCACGCAAGCGCCTGCTTCGCGCTTTACATGATAACGCATCTTACAGTATAGCACAAAAAAATGGCTTGTAAATAAGAAATCGGAAAAATTCATGGTTTGTTCGCCTGTAAGATGGAAAGAGTTCCACTTCCGTGCGCTTTTTATTCCGCATTCCGAATTCCAATTTCCGAATTTGCCCCCTTGCAAAACGTCCCAACCTATGGTAAGATAGAGCGTGCCGACGAAAGTCAGCGAAATATTGGAAGCGATGACCGGGAAACAGTAGCGCGTGCAAGTCCCCTTCCTATTTCCAAATGAGAATGTGCCAAGATGCGAAGCGAATTTTTTCTGCTGGCTAACGGGAGTGAAACGCAGCGTAGCAGCGCTACGCTAAGTGGAACGAGCGGACGCCAGAAGGAAAAAGGCGCGAGCAGATGGCACAGGCGAATGCAGGAAATAGGATATCAGAGAGCCGCCGGGTGGTGCGAGGCGGCAGGGCGCACAGCGTGAACCTTCATCCCGCGAGTTTTTCGGCGTGGGCAGCCTTATCGCCCATCAAGCGGCGGCAATCGGATTTTTCCTTGCCGCAAGACGAGTGGTACCGCGGATTCAGTCCGTCTCATCAAACGATGGGACGGGCTTTTTTCATCCAACTGTAAGGAGGAACATCCGGAATGAACGAGAAGATCGAAGCCCTGAAAAGCAGCTTTGATTCCGAGCTGAAGAAGATCGCCAACATGGTGGATCTGGAAGCCCTGCGCGTGAATTACCTCGGCCGCAAGGGCAAAGTAACCGACGCGCTCAAGGGCATGGGCAGCTTGACCGACGAGCAGAAAAAGACCGTCGGGCGCGAGACGAACGAGCTGAAAACCGCCATCACCGTCGCCTTGGCGGAAAAGCTGGAGGCGCTCAAGGCGCAGGAATTGCAGCGCGAAATCAACGCCCTGCCCGAATTTGACATCTCCATGCCGCCGGACATGACCCGCGGGTCGTATCACCCGATTACGCTGGTGCAGCGCCAGTGCGAGCAGGTGTTCAAGTCGATGGGCTTCACGGTGGAGGATTACGCCGAGGTGGTGACGGACTACGAGTGCTTCGAGAGCCTGAACATTCCGAAGTTCCACCCCGCGCGCGACATGCAGGACACCTATTATCTGGACAACGGGCAATTGCTCAAAACGCAGACCTCCGCCGCCCAGAACGCCATCTACCGCCGCTACCGCGACGCGCTGGTGAACGACGGCGTGCCGATTAAGGCGATTTTCCCCGGCCGCTGCTTCCGCAACGAGGCGACCGACGCCTGCCATGAGAACACGTTCTTCCAGATGGAAGGCATCATGGTGGACAAGGATATTTCCATCGCGAACCTGATTTACTTCATGAAAACGATGCTGAGCGAGGTGTTCCGCAAGGACATCAAAGTCCGCCTGCGTCCGGGCTTCTTCCCGTTCGTTGAGCCGGGCTTTGAGCTGGATATCTCCTGCCTCATCTGCGGCGGCACGGGCTGCCCGTCGTGCAAGCATTCCGGCTGGCTGGAACTGTGCCCCTGCGGCATGATTCACCCCGAAGTATTGAAAGCCGGCGGCATCGACCCGGAGCAGTACACCGGCTTCGCGTTCGGCTTGGGCATGACGCGCCTTGCCATGATGAAGTACGGCGTGAAGGACATTCGCGACCTGAACAGCGGCAGCCTGACGCGCCTGGCGCAGTTCACGGACGACGAGTAATGCGGAGGAAAGACGAACATGCTGATCTCAATGAACTGGATTTCCGACTTCGTTGACCTGACGGGTCTTGACAAAATGGCGCTGATTCGCCAGTTCTCCCTGTCCACGGCGGAAGTTGAGAATGAAATTTTCCACAAGGGCGCGGATTTGTCCGGCGTTGTCGCCGCGCAGATCGTCAGCGTAGAGAATCACCCCGAATCCCACAAGCTGCACCTGCTGAAGGTGGACGCGGGCGACGGGCAGCTGACCGACGTGGTCTGCGGCGCGCCGAACGTGCAGCTGGGCATGAAAACCGCGTTCGCGAAGGTGGGCGCGCAGCTGGGCGACATCACCATCAGCCCGCGCAAGCTCGCCGGGTACACATCCTACGGCATGTGCTGCTCGGAGAAGGAAATCGGCATCAGCGACGACAATTCCGGCATCATGGTCCTCCCGGAGGATGTTCCCTGCGGCACGGATTTGAAGGCGCTCTACCCCATTGACGATATTATCTTCGAGGTGGACAATAAGTCCCTGACGAACCGCCCCGACCTGTGGGGGCACTACGGCATGGCGCGCGAATTCTCCACCCTGTCCGGCCGTCCGCTCAAAGCCCTGCCCGTGGCGGATTTGGCGGCGTATAACAATCTGCCCGCCATCGACATGAAGATTGAAGACCCGCTGTGCCAGCGCTACTCCTGCCTGCGGGTGGAGAACATCAACCGCCACGTCAGCCCGATGGCGATGCGTATCCGCCTGAACTACTGCGGTATGCGCGACATCAACTTCCTCGCCGACCTGACGAACTACCTGATGCTGGAAATGGGGCAGCCGATGCACGCCTTCGACAGCCGCAAGGTGGAGAAAATCCGCATCCGCCGCTTCCCGGAGAGCTTCCCTTTCCAGACGCTGGACAAGGTGGAGCGCACCATCGACCCGAACACGCTGATGATCTGCAACGGCGACAAGCCGGTTGCCATCGCGGGCATCATGGGCGGTCTGGACAGCGAAATCGTCGATGACACGACGAGCCTGACGCTGGAATCCGCCACGTTCGACGCGGCGTCCGTCCGCAAGAGCAGCGTCCGCCTCGCCCACCGCACCGACGCCTCCGCCCGCTACGAAAAGAGCCTTGACCCGGAAATGACGACCGTCGCCATCGCCCGCTTCGTCAAGCTTTTGCAGGAATACGACCCGGAAATGCGCGTCACCTCCCGCCTGACCGACGAGTACGCCTTCCACTATCCGAAGGTGCAATTGTCCTTTGACAAGGCGTTTGTTGACCGCTACACCGGCATCAACATCTCCTCCGACGAAATCATGCACACGCTGACCGCGCTGGGCTTCGGCATGACGCGGGACGGCGATTCCTTCACCGCGGACGTCCCCTCCTGGCGCGCGACGAAGGACGTAACCATCAAGGCGGATATCATCGAGGAAATCACCCGCATTTACGGCTACGACAACTTCGACCTGCACACGGCGGAATCCCCGCTCTACCCGGTTCGCATGTCCACCGAAAAGACGGTCGAGGACAAATTGAAGGACATCCTCGTCAAGCGCTATTCGCTGCACGAGGTGCACTCCTACATCTGGCAGTACGCCGACGACTACAAGAAGCTCGGCATCGCCGTTGAGGACAACGTGAAGCTGCTCAACGCCTCCAACCCCAACATCGAGACGCTGCGCCGCTCCATGATTCCCACCCAGCTGTGCCAGGTGAAGGGCAACACGGGCTATGCGCCGTCGTTCGGCATCTTTGAAATCGGTCACGTCATCGACGGCGTGGACGAGAACAAGCTGGCGAAGGAGCACAAGAAGCTGTGCGTGACGCTCTTCAGCAAGGTCGATAACGTGGAAACGCTGTATTTCCGCCTGCGCGACATGCTGTGCGTCGCCGTGAGCGACATTCTGCACAAGGATTTGTCCTTCCACGCAATGACCGCGACCCACTCCTATGAGCATCCGAAGAACCTGAACGCCATCGTGCTGGACGGCGTTGACCTCGGCGAAATCGGCGTGGCGCACCCGGTTGTCGGCAAAAACATCGACAAGAAGGCGGCGATTGTGTTTGCCGAAATCGACATGGAAGCGCTTGCGTCCATCGCGCCCGCGCCCATCGTCTACCGCGAGCCGTCCCGCTTCCCCGGCATGGAGCAGGATTTGACCTTCGTGGTCAATCGCTGCCAGCCGATTCTGGACGCGGTGAAGGCGGAGAACTCCCCGCTGGTGCAGAAAGTGACCGTGCTGGGCACATACAGCGACATCACCGGCAAGACCATCACGATTCGCTTGTCCTTCTCGCACCCGGAGCGCACGCTCACCCGCGACGAAGTGCAGGCGGTTGTTGACGGCGTGGTTGCGCGGCTGAAGGGGCAAGGGATTGAACTGAAGAAGTAAGGGTAACACCGCACAAATGAGGTGGTCGGCTGGCGAATGGATTTTTCGTCAGATGCAAGTGCAAATTCCGAAGGTTTACTGGAGGTAAATCGAGGAATTTGCATGCCGCAGATGGCGGAAAAGACATCGTCAGACGCGCCGCCGAATTGTGCGGTGGTGCCCTAATCCGCCTTCCCCTGCCCCTCTGCTTTTGTCGGCGGAGGGGCGTTTTTTGTGCTTCCGCGAAATTCGAGATTGACAACTTCCCCCGACGGTGGTAAACTGGAAAAAACGGAAGTTTTCCGCCCATTTTCGTCGTTTGTTAGGAGGATTGCTATGAGTCCCATTGCCGCCCGGAAAAAGACCATCATCTGGATGATTGCCGCCATCGTGCTGGCAGTTTCCTCCATCGCACTTGGCGCCGGTCTCATCGTCAGCCACAATTCGCTGACGGACACCCGGAATCAGCTGACGGACACGCAGAGCGCGCTGTCCTCCACCCAATCCTCCTTAACGGACACCGAAAACAGCCTGTCCGCCGCGAAGGACACCCTCGCGTCCACCGAAGCGACCCTCGCGGACACGCAGACCACGCTGGACACGACCGCCGCCGCCTTGACGGATACCCAGACCACCCTTGCGTCCACCGAAGCCACCCTCGCCGAAACGCAGGGCACGCTTGCTGAGCGCGAAACTGAACTGTCCGCGACAAAGGACACCCTCGCATCCACCGAAGCCACCCTCGCCGAAACGCAGGGCGCACTTGCTGACCGTGAAAACGAGCTGTCCGCCACAAAGGACACCCTCGCGTCCACCGAAGCCACCCTCGCCGAAACGCAGGGCGCACTTGCTGACCGTGAAAACGAGCTGTCCGCGACAAAGGACACCCTCGCGTCCACCGAAGCCACCCTCGCCGAAACGCAGGGCACGCTTGCTGACCGCGAAACCGAGCTGTCCGCCACAAAGGACACCCTCGCGTCCACCGAAGCCACCCTCGCCGAAACGCAGGGTACGCTTGCTGACCGCGAAACCGAGCTGTCCGCCACAAAGGACACCCTCGCGTCCACCGAAGCCACCCTCGCAGAAACGCAGACTGCCTTGAACAGCCGCGACACCACGCTGGCATCCACGAAGGACACGCTGATGATCACCCAGACCAAACTGGCAGCAGTGAAGGACACGCTGTCCACCACGCAGAACGAACTGGAGACCTTGAAGGCATCCCTGCCGGCGAAGGAATATGAACTGGAGAACACGAAGGAAGCGCTCGCCGCGACGGAAGCCGAGCTGGCGGTGACGCAGAACACGCTGACTGCCGCGCAGACGGAGCTGTCCGACACAAAAACCAGCCTGTCCGCCACTGAAACCGAGCTGACCGCGACGAAGGGCACCCTTGCCGCCGCCACGACGGAATTGTCCGACACCAAGACGGCGCTGACCGCCACCGAAGCCGAGCTCACGACGACAAATGACAGCCTGACCGCAAAGGAAGCCGAACTCACCGCGACGAAGGACACCCTGACCGCGAAGGAAGCCGAACTCACGACGACGAAGGACACCCTGACCGCAAAGGAAGCCGAACTCACCGCGACGAAGGACAGTCTGACCGCGAAGGAAGCCGAACTCGCCGCGACGAAGGACAGTCTAACCGCGAAGGAAGCCGAACTCTCCGCAACGAAGGACAGCCTGACCACCGCGGAAAACGAACTCGCCGCAACGAAGGACAGCCTGACCACCGCCACGACGGAGCTGGAAGCCACAAAGGCAACCCTGGCCGCGACAGAGGCGGAATTGACGACGACGCAGGAAACCCTCGCCGACGCGCAGGCGATTCTGGCGGCATCGAACGAATCGCTGAGCTTCGCGAAGCTGAACCCGGCGACGCGCGGCACTGACCCCGGCATCGCGCCCTCCCCGATGGCAAGCGCGGTTCGCGACCCGTCGGAAGCCGTCGCGTTCCTGCTTGTGACAGTCGGCACAAAGACGTACGAGCCGATTCCGCTGCTGGAGGACGGGTACTACCGGCTGATCCACGGCGTGTGCGTGAACATCATCCACGTCACGGAGACGAGCATCGAGATGACCGACGCCAGCTGCGCCGACCACGACTGCATCGCGCAGGGCATCGTGACGCTGGAGAACAAGGACACGCGCGAAGGCGGCGGCTACATCATCTGCCAGCAGAACTATGTGACGCTGCGGCTCTGCACCCGCGCGGAGCTGGAAGCGGAAGGCATTGTGCTGCAATAATCGAGGATTTGACCGGGGGCGGCGCAGGCTGCCTCCGGTTTTTTGCATAATCAGAAATATCCCCAAGGAGGAAAACGCCCATGCTGACGTATCATCCGACCACCGAAGCCGAGAAGGAAGCCATCTGCGCGTGGCAGTACCCCGGCGAATACGCGATGTACAACAAACCGCCGTATGCCGAGCAGAAGAAGCACGGATACGGTTTTGCGAATCCGGCAAACAATTTCTATTCCTTTTACGATGGCGAAACGCTGGTGGGCTTCGTGAACCTGTCCGATGAGGGCAGCGAGGTGTTTTTCGGCATCGGGGCGCATCCCGACCACTGCGGACAGGGGTACGGCACGCAGATGACGGCGCTGGCGTGGGATTTATACTATTTCCAGATAAAAATGCACCAAGATGCGCCGCGAATTTTTCATTCTGGCTAACGTGAATGAAACGCAGCGTAGCAGCGCTACGCTAAGTGGAATGAGCGGACGCCAGAAAGGAAAAGGCGCAAGCAGATGGTGCAGTTGAATCTGGAAATAGTATTAGAAACACACTCTAATTATGCCAGCTTGTCCGCCGCCGCCCGGCACGCCGCCAGCGCGTCGTCATCCGGCGCGTCCTGGCAGATAACCGTATCGACGATGTTCAGCCCCGCGTTGTCACGCTTCCAGATGTCCATCCACTCGCCGCCACCCCAGCCGTAGCTGCCGAACAGCACCACCTTCTTGCTGCCCAGCACGGGCGCAACCGCGTTCCACATCGGCTCGAACTCGTCCTCTTCCAGCTGCTCCGCGCCCATCGCGCTGCATCCGAAAGCGAACGCGTCGTAGTTTGCCGCCTTATCGGCAGTAAACTCGCTCGCAGCGAAGAGATCCGCGTGCGCCTGATTCGCAATGGCCTCCGCCATCTGCTGCGTGTTGCCCGTGCCCGACCAGTAAATGACTGCAATCTTGCTCATGAGAGAAACTTCCTTTCACAATTGAATTATGCGCGGACGGTCAGCCGTTCAAGCGGCCATCCGGCGCGGAAAAGCGTCTGGTATGCCGCGCGGCACGCCTTGTAGCGCTGGAAAACGCGCATCGCTTCGCACTCGTTCGTGTACGCCTTCCAGCATCCGCTGCATCGGCAGCCGCGCCCGCCGTCGCGCATAAACGCGATGACGTCGCTGAGGGGATAGCCGAGGAAGACGCCGATTTCGTGCGGGAAGCAGGGCGATTCCGCCAAGCGCTGCCGCAGGAATGCCAGTGCGCCGTCGGGGGATGTGTCCCCGTAGCCCATTGCCTGCAGGAACGCCTGAACATCCGCCTGCGCAAGCAGCGCCGCGAGCGTCTCTTGCCGATAGACGTACACCAGCGCGCGCTCCTGCTGCACTCGCAGGATGCTCAGCGACACGCCGCGCGATTCAAGCGCTGCCTGCATGCGCTGAAATTCCGCCCGAAAGCCCGTCACATCCGCGCAGGACGAGGTGAACAGGCTGCCGACCTTCATGTTCGCCAGCGTCGGGGAGCCGTGGTCAATCAGCGCGCGTTCCAGCATGATGGTGTCCTCCTGCGTATGTTAGTCTTGGCTAACACTGATATTTTACAGGATAACAGGTGGTTTGTCAAGCGGAAAAGTTAGGTGGCGCTAACTTTTTGACGAAAAAGTGCGCGATGGTCGGAATTCGCGACATTGAGCGGAAAAGGAAAACGAAAAAGCAACGAAAAAGCTGCCTCCGATGCTTTCAGAGGCAGCCTGCTTATTTTTTTGGGGATTACACCGTCCCGCACGCATCCGCGTAGAACGCGTTCATTGCGTCCTCCGTCGGGAAGTTCGCGACGTACATCATGTTGCCCATCGCACCCGACAAAGCATCCGGCACGCGGCCGACCATCTTCATCTGCGCGGCGTACTTCGTCATCAGCTGCTCGTGCGACAGACGGAAGTGCTTGCCGTCGCGGCGACCCGCAAATGCGCAGAAGGCGTGCTCACCCTGCGGCATCAGCGTGCTGTCATAGGCAATCATGTCCGCCCAAATCTTGTACACGTCGGTCGAGTTGGCAAAATTCATCATGTCCGGCGAGAAGCCGCCGCACGGCCGCATGTTGACCTCCAGCGCAACCACGTCGCCCTTCTTGCCCATCGACGGCTGATCCTCGGTCAGGCGGAAGAACTCGAAGTGCACGAACCGGCTGCGCACGCCAAAGGACTTCACCGTCGCGCGACCTGCCTTGCGGACATCATCGTGCAAATCCTTTACGATGTAGTACACGGAGTTGTCGTCGTTGTTCACAATGTCCATGATAGAGACGGGACTGACGTTGCCCGTCTCGAAAATCGGCTCGCCCTTGCTGTTGATGATGGCGTCGTAGCTGTTGACTTCGGCGTGGATAAACTCCTCCATAATATAGGAAACTTCCGGCTCTTTGACGATGAGGAAGTGGCGGAGGTCATCGTCGCTGGACAGCTTGTAGGTGTGGGACGCGCCCACGCCGTTATCCGGCTTGACAATGACGGGGTAGCCGACTTCGCTGATGAACGCTTTGCAGCCGTCGAAATTATCCACCATATGGTAGCGCGCCGTCGCGATGCCGGCCTTCTGATAGTATTCCTTCATCTTGGACTTGAACTTGATGCGCGGCATATCGCTGACTTGGAAGCCGCTGGTGATGTGGAAATCGGTACGGAGCATGGCGTCGCGCTCCAGCCAGTATTCGTTGTTGCTCTCCAGCCAGTCGATACGGCCGTATTTGCTGATGAAGAACGCGACGGCGCGGTACACCTCGTCGTAATTCTCCATGCTGCCGACCTTGTAGTATTCGTGCAGGGCGCTCTTGAGTTCGGGCAGGAGGGTATCATAGGGCTGATCGCCGATGCCGAGGACGCGCAGCCCGTTATTGCGCAGCTGACGGCAGAACTGCCAGTAGTTGACAGGGAAATTGGGGGAAATGAAAACAAAATTCTTCATGGTTTGATTCATCCTTTTGCTTTTACTGAACCGAAGGTTCATTGGATAAACACGCGGGCATTGCCTGAAAGTGTTACCAACTCAATCGCGAAATGGGTGTCGAGAGGGTCGAAGACCCTTCGTGGGTGCAGGGCAAATGAAACGGGACGAAGTCCCCCTGCCGGAGTCCAGAGGCAGAGCCTCTGGCGCCTCCCCTCATAAAATGTGCGGGACATGATAAGCCACTTGCTGATACCACCAGTCCCAGTCGTGCTTCACATCGTAGCCCCAAATGTCGAACCAGACGTGAATGTCCTTCTGCGCACAGATGTCACGCAGGCGGAATGTGCTCTCCGGCACTTCCCACGCGCCCTGCCCGACGACGACCACCGCCTTGTGGTCGTTGTACAGGCGGATAAACGGGTGGTCGGGCGAAATGCCGGCGAGATAATCCACCGGGGAATTGGCGTACACCAGCTCATCCATGTAGCCGGGGAAGCCGTATTCGCTGGTGTAAATGCCGCTGAGCGCCAGCAGACCGTCGAACGTCTCCGGGAAGCGGAAATACAGGTTTGCCGCGTGCGTCGCGCCCAGGGAGCAGCCGAACGCAATGATGCCCGGCGTGCCGTCCCAGCCGTTGCGGTCGTTCGTCATGGACTGGATGAACGGCGCAACCTCCCGCACGATGTAGTTCATCCACGCTTCGTGGCGGCGGATGCGGTCGTGCGGGTCGTAGGTCGCGGAATACGTTTCCTTATCCAGCGTGTCGATGGAAAAAACCATGCACTGCCCGGATTCAATCCACGGTGCCCATGCGTCGGTCATGCGGTAGTTCTCGAAGTCGAAAAAGCGCCCGTCTTGGCAGGGGATGAACAGCACTGGGCGGCCGGCGTGGCCGTACACCTTGATTTCCATCTCTCGCCCGACGGAGGGGCTGTACCATTTTGTGTAGTATGTCTGCATGGGTTGCGCCTCCTATTATTCGCGATTGTAGAACAGAATGTGCATGAAGAAGGGAATCTGCTCTTCCCAGCAGGCTTCGCAGTGGTCACCGTTGGGGACGATGCGGCTCGTCAGCAGCACCTGCTTTTCCAGCAGACGGCTCGTCACGGCGGCGTACTGCTTGCGCATGTTGTCGTGGTGCGCCATCTCGCGCGAACCGTAGTCCATATAAATCACGGTGTCCGGGGCAAATTGCGCGTCGCGAATCAGGCGGTCAAGGCTGCGCGTGGCAAACCAGATGCTCGGCGAAAGGCACGCCGCGCGCGAATACACGTCGTTAAACGCAGTCACCGCGTACAGGCTCATCAGCCCGCCCATGCTCGACCCCGCAATCCACGTCGTTTCGCGCCCCGGCAGCGTCGGGTACTTTTCGTCAATCATGCCTTTCAGCGTATGCGCGAACCAGTCCATCGTCGTGCGCCCGCGCCCGCGGATGTAGCCGAGCTTCGGGTCTTCAAACGTGAAGGGGGAATATTCGCTCAGCCGCCCGTTATTCGGCGAATGGTTGCAGTCCACCGCAACGACAATCAGCGGCGTGTTTGTCGATTCAAGATATTCCTTCATCCCCCAGCACTTCCCGTAGGTCGCGTCGGAATCGAAGAAAACGTTATGGCCATCGAACATGTACAGCACAGGATAGCGCGCTTCGGGGTTCTCCTGCGCCTCGTCGGGGACGTACACATAGACGGTGCGTCCCTCGCGCCCGCTCAGCTTCGGGATGGGGGTTGTCCATTTTTCAATCATGATGCTTATTCCTCGGTGTTGGTGTTGGGAAATGAAATTTTCCCAACGATAGTGTAGCACAGCGCGAAACAGAACTCAACCGTTTACACCGGAAAAAACAAAAAAAGGGCATTTTCGGCGGATTCAAGCGGGGCAACAGGCAGTTGCTTGCGCAGGAAAAGCGAATGTGATATAGTAAAGGCGAGGTGATGACACATGCCGTTTGATTCCCAGCAGTTTTTGCAGGAATTGCAGGCGATAATGCAGCAGCAGCGCCCGCCGCGCCCGGATTCATACAGCGCCGCCGACAGCGCAGTGCAAATCCACCCCTATATGGAGGGCAAAGAGCCGCGCCACGCTTTCCCTACCTTCCTCGACGACCATCAGGTCATCCTGTTCGGCGGCGGCATCAGGATTTTTGATACGCAGAAGGGCAAATTCGTGCAGACCATCAGCCGCCTTCGCAATGCGGAAATCGCGCTTTCGCCCACGAAAAGCAAGATTTTTCTCGTCAACGCAACCGCCAAAGACGTGGTTGTGTGTGTCCTCTACGAGCGAATCGACGGCGTTTTCACCGAAAAGCATCGGACAAGTATCAAGGGTGTCAACACGGACGGCGGCACGCCGTGTTTCAGCAGCGACGAAAAATACGCGTATTTCTGCACGGCGTTCCACCGCGTGTGGCGCTATTCGGTTGAAGACGGGACATGCGCGTGCATCTACGAGCGCGAATATGCCGACCAGTTTCTCAATCTGGATGTGTACGCCGACCAGCTGCTCATCATGTTAGGCGCTTCCCGCGCCATCAACCATCGCGGGATTGACGTGCTGGACAAAGACGGGCATTGCCTGAAGTCCCTGCGCTATCCCGATGGTCAGGAGGCGCGCAGAACGGTTGAGTATGCCAAATGGCTGAATGCGGATGAAATTCTGATGATTTTCACGCGTTCTTACACGGAACCGTACGATGATTATCAGGTGCTTTCGTGGCGCACCGCCGCGTCGATGGAAGGGACTGCCGCGGATGACTGGAAGGTTGAGCGCACCGGAAGCAACTTTTCCGAGATTTTCCTCTCGCCGAAACGGAACTATGTTGCGTATGTATGGTTCTACATGGGCAACGACAAGCCCCGGTACACCATCAGCGTGTACCGAATGAAATCGCGGCAGAAGCTGTGCGAATTTAACGTGAAGCATCTTTATTATATGGATTTTGCTTTTTCGGATGACGACCGGCACTGCTTCCTCTGCGCGAGTACTTGCTATCTTGTGGATTTGCCCGCGTCGGATGAAATTTAATTCTTCTGCACGTTCGGTGGATTCGGACGGGGCAACAAGCAGTTGCTTGCGCTGAAAATGCGGATGTGGTATCATCATGGCAAGGAGGATGATTCCAATGGAAGCCAAAGACATGCTTCTGAAGCTGCGGACAGAACACGGGCTGTCGCAGGATGCGCTTGCGGAGAAGCTGTTTGTGACGCGCCAAGCCGTGTCCCGCTGGGAAAGGGGCGATACCCTGCCGAACACGGAGACACTCAAGCTGCTCTCGAAGCTCTACGACGTCTCGATTAACACGCTGCTCGGTTCTCCGCGGACGCTGATTTGTCAGTGCTGCGGTATGCCGCTCGACGACACGACCATCAGCCGTGAGCCCGGCGGCGCATTCAACGAGGACTACTGCAAGTGGTGCTACACGGATGGAAAATTTGCGTACAGTTCGGTGGAAGAGCTGCTGGCGTTTCTGGTGCCGCACATGTCAAATGATGCGTGGCAGCCGGAGCAGGTGCGCGCGTATTTGGCGGACATGCTGCCAAAGCTGAAGCACTGGGCGAAGTGAATCAGGCAGATGAAGGCAGCAGGGCGGCGCGTTCTGCTGCTTTTTCGTGTTACACCGGGATGGGCGGTCGCGCCCATTTGGCGCGGCAATGTGCAGCAAGGTGGAAAGAGCAGCTTGGGGGCGCTCCTGCGGGAGCGCAAAGTGACTGGCAGGGACGCTTCGCTGCCTGCGCCTTGTTGACTTTTCCCTTGGAGTAGATTAAACGAGGAACAATTGGGGCGTTGCCCAAACCCCACAAGGGAGCGCCGCCCCTTGACCCCTCCGCGCGATTCAGTTGGTCGCTTCGTCATACTATGCCCGCGTGTTTATCGCTTTTCCCGCGTGTTTATTCCTTTTAACCGCCCCTGCCCCTTGACATCCGTGAAAAAATAGACTATTCTATGGGGTGGGCTCGGACACCCGTCCCAGCCTACCAGATTCTCCCCGGTACTGTATTTTTTAAGGAGGATTTTTGAACAATGAAAAAGCCGGTTGTTCTCGTCGTCATGGACGGCGTAGGCGAAACCCCTGAAGAACTGGGCAACATGGTCAAAAAGGCCACGACCCCGACCCTCAACGAACTCAAGGAAACCTGCCCGTGGCAGATCATCAAGGCGCACGGCACGGCAGTCGGTCTGCCCTCCGATGACGATATGGGCAACTCCGAAGTCGGCCACAACGCGCTCGGCTGCGGTCAGATTTACTCGCAGGGCGCCAAGCTCGTCAACGAATCCATCGAATCCGGCAAGATTTACACCTCGGATGCGTGGAAGAACCTCGTCAGCGACCTGAAGGATAAGGGCGCAACCCTGCACTTCATCGGTCTGCTGTCCGACGGCAACGTGCACTCCAACATTTCGCACCTGATTGCGATGCTGAAGGAAGCCAAGAAGGAGGGCGTAAAGCGCGTCCGCTGCCACATTCTGCTGGATGGCCGCGACGTGCCCGCCACCTCCGCGCTGGAGTATGTGCAGGAGCTGGAAGACGTTCTCGCATCCCTGAATGACGCGGATTTCGACGGCAAGATCGCTTCCGGCGGCGGCCGCATGACCATCACCATGGATCGCTATCAGGCGAACTGGCCGATGGTCAAGGCGGGCTGGGACACGCATGTGCATGGCATCGGCCGTCAGTTTGCGACCGCGAAGGAAGCCATTGAGACCTTCCGCGCGGAAACCGGCGTGATTGACCAAGACCTGCCGGCATTCGTGATTGCGGAGAATGGCAAGCCCGTGGGCAAGATGGAGGACGGCGACAGCGTTATCCTCTTCAACTTCCGCGGCGACCGCGCGCAGGAAATTTCGATGGCGTTCGACGGCGACAGCTCGTTCGACAAGTTCGACCGCGGCGAAATGCCCAAGGTGAAGTACGCCGGTATGCTCCAGTATGACGGCGACCTGTGCATCCCGAAGTCCTTCCTCGTCAACCCGCCGGAAATCCGCAACACGCTGACTGAGCTGCTTGTCGCCAACGGCGTCAACGAGTTTGCCTGCTCCGAAACGCAGAAGTTTGGCCATGTGACGTATTTCTGGAACGGCAACCGCTCCGAAAAGTTCTCCGAGGAGCTGGAAACGTGGGTGGAAGTGCCCTCCGACGTGCGTTCCTTCGACGAATGCCCGTGGATGAAGGCGACCGAAATCACCGACCTGGTGGTGGACGCCATCAAGAGCGGCAAGTACGGCTTCATCCGCTGCAACTACCCCAACGGCGACATGGTTGGCCACACCGGCAACCTGCTGGCGACCGAAATTGCGGTGGAATCCGTTGACCTGTGCCTTGCGCGCGTGAAGAAGGCGTGCGACGAGTACGGCGCGATTCTCTGCGTGACGGCTGACCACGGCAATGCCGACCAGATGCTGGAGAAGAACAAGAAGGGCAAGATCAGCGTCCGCACGGCGCACAGCCTGAATCCCGTCCCCTTCATCGTGTACGACAAAGACGAGCGTCACGAATTGAAGGATGGTCACGGCTTCGGTCTGGCGAACGTCGCCCCGACGGTGGCGGGTCTGCTGGGCATCAAGCCGTTCGATTCCTGGGAAGAATCCATGCTGAAGTAAGCAAAAATCAGGGGAAGCTGCATAAGCGGCTTCTCCTTTTTCGTGCAATAAAAATGCGCTGGAACGCGATTTTTTTCCGCGTCCAGCGCATTTTTTTCTTACAATAAGTTACAGCTGCTTGCAGGGGATTTTCGCGCCTGCGGGCGCGACCAAAGGGCTTTCCGATCGCCCTTTGGAAACCTTCGGCGCCGCAACCTTTGGGGTTAATCCACATTGGTAGCACCCATGGTATCAGCTTTACTTTTTCCCCTCATCCAGCAGCTTCTGCAGTTCCTGCATGAACGTTCCAATATCCGTGAACAGGCGATACACCGCCGCAAAGCGCACATATGCCACGTCGTTTGTTGCTTTCAGCTCCTCCATCACCATGTCACCGATGCGCTGGGAGGAAATCTCCCCTTCCATGCTGGCATAGGCGCGCTGCTCGATGCTCGTGGTCATCGCGTCAATCTGCTGCATGGACACCGGAAGTTTCTCGCAGGCATGAAGAATGCCTGCCTTAATCTTCTGCGCATCAAAGGTTTCCCGCCGGCCGTCGCGCTTGACAACCATCAGCGGCAGCATCTCGATTTTCTCATACGTCGTGAATCGCCGCCCGCAGCCCATGCACTCCCGCCGCCGACGAATGCTGTTGCCCTCTTCGGTCGGGCGCGAGTCGATGACCTTGCTCTCCGCGCAGTTGCAGTATTGACACCTCATGCCGTTCGCCTCCCTTGTGGCGCATCGTGATGTTTCGCTGCTATTATACCAGATTTGGTGGTTTCACGCAAGCCCTATCGTTATCATTTTATGCCTTTATGCAATCGCATTCGTCCATCCACGCCTTGTACTGCGCATCCGACGGCATCCGCCAGTCGCCGCGCGGAGACAGGGCAATGGAGCCGATTTTCACGCCGTCGGGCATACAGTTCCGCTTGAACTGCTGCGTCCAGAAGCGGCGATAGAAGTTTTTCAGCCATTTGAGGATGGTTTCGCAGCTGAAATCGTCCTGAAACGCAATGCAGCACAGCTCGAACACCTTTTTCGGCGGATATCCGAAGCGAATCGCATAGTAGAGGAAGAAGTCGTGCAGCGCGTACGGCCCGACGACATCCTCCGTCTGCTGGAGGATATTTCCCTTCTCATCCGGCGGCAGCAGCTCGGGGCTGATCGGTGTATCAAGGATGCTTTGCAGGCATTCGCGGCTGGATGAGAAGGCTTCGTTCTCCGCCGCCGTCTGAATCACCCAGCGCACCAGCGTTTTGGGCACGCCGCTGTTCACGCCATACATGCTCATGTGGTCGGCGTTGTAAGTGCACCAGCCCAGCGCGATTTCGCTCAAATCGCCTGTGCCAAGGACAATCGCGCCGATTTTGTTCGCCACGTCCATCAGCACCTGCGTCCGCTCGCGCGCCTGACAATTCTCGTAGGTGACGGAGTGGTCGCTCTCGTCGTGCCCGATGTCGGCAAAATGCTGGCGAACCGCGTTGTGAATCGGGATTTCCCGCTGGCTGACCCCAAGGCTCGTCATCAAATCCAGCGCGTTGTGGTAGGTGCGGTCGGTTGTGCCGAAGCACGGCATGGTGATGCCGAGGATGTTCGTGCGCGGCAGATGGAGCATGTCCACCGCCTTGCACGCCGCCAGCAGCGCAAGCGTCGAATCCAATCCGCCGGAGATGCCAACGACGACCTTCCCGCCCGTGACGGACAAGCGACGCGCCAGCGCCGTCGCCTGCATCGCCAGGATCTGCGCGCACCGCAATTGCCGGGACGCCTTGTCCGACGGGATGAACGGGTGCTTGCTGACGTGGTAATCCGGCGCTGCATCGTCCGGCAGCAGCGCGTTTTCCATCGTTCTCAGGATATTCGGCGCCTGCTTCCACATGGCGCGCACCTGCGCCGCGCAGTCCGCGAAGCTGCTCTGCTTCATGCGGTCGGCGCGGATGCGGTCAATGTCAATATCCGCCGTCATCAGGTAATTATCCGCGAGATACCCCTCGCTTTCCCGGATGACCGTGCCGCAGGAGGCAATCACGCTATGCCCGGAGAACACAAGGTCGGAGGACGATTCGCCCATGCCCGCCGAAACGTACACATACCCGCACTGGCAGCGCGCGCTCTGCTGGCTGATGAGCTGCTGGCGGTACTCGCGCTTGCTCAGCAGCTCATTGCTGGCGGACAGGTTCAGGATGATTTCCGCGCCTTCAACGGACAGCATCGTGCTCGGCGGCAGCGGCGCCCACAAATCCTCGCACAGCTCGATGCCGAAGCGCACGCCGTCCTCCGTTTCAAATATTGCCTGACGGCAGACATCCGTTTTCAGCTTCGGAATGGCGACCGATGCATCCCTGCGCGCATCACCCGACTGAAACCAGCGCTTCTCATAGAACTCGCCGTTATTGGGCAGGAACGTTTTCGGCACCGCACTGATGATTTCGCCTTTGTGCAGCACCACCGCGCAGTTATACAGTGCGCCCTCAATTTCCAGCGGCGCACCGACGACCGCAAGGATTCCCTCCGGCATTTCGTCCTTTAGTGCGAGCAGCGCGTCCGTCACATCGTCCAGCAGCCGCCGCTGAAAAAACAAATCGCCGCAGGTATACCCCGTCAGGCTCAGCTCCGGGAAAGTCACGATGCTGACGTGTTTCTCCTTCGCTTCCCGCATCATCGCCAGATGGCGCTTCATGTTCTCCTTCACGTTTCCCAGCGCCAGCGACGGAACCGCCGCCCCCACGCGCACCAGTCCGCGCATATCTTGTCCTCCTTCACGGAATCTCTGACTTAAAATACCAGCATTTTCACCCTTGGGCGGCCGTCCTCTACCTCCAGCATCGCCATCTGCGCCCGACAGACCGCGCCCGGATTGACCAGCATCGGCACGCCCGTGACCATATCCGGCTCATGCGTATGGCCGTAGAAGGCAATATCGCACTTTTCCTCCCGCGCCCGCTCATAGAGGAACGAGCGGGTCAGCTTGACGCGCTCCAAATGCCCATGCGTCAGGTACAGCCACACCCCGCCGAAGTCCGTCACCCGGTAATACGGGGCGTTCGGGCAGCAAAAGTCGTTGTTGCCGCGCACATCCAGCATCAGCGCATCCGGATCGCGGCGGCGGATGAAGTTTTCCGCTTGTGCGAAGTCATCCACGCCGTCGCCCAGAAAGAAGTATCCGTCGATTTTCCCCGTCATCTTCCATGTTTCTTCCAGCATCCACCGCAGTTGGCTTTCCTCGCCGTGAATGTCGGACAGCACCAGTGCGCGCATCATTCGTGCAGCCCCTTCATAATCTCCAGCATCTTCTCGCACGCCCGTGCGCGATGGCTGATTTGGTTCTTCTCTTCCTCGGTCACTTCAGCGAAGGTCTTGTTCAGCGGTTCATAGAGGAACAGCGGATCATAGCCGAAGCCGCCCGTGCCGCGCTCTTCCTCCAGCAGTACGCCGGGGCAGGAGCCTTCCGCAATCAGCGTCTCCCTGCCCGGAATCTTGAGCGCCAGCGCGCAGATGAACGCGCAGGAGCGGTCAGTCTTGCCCTTCATGCGCCGCAGCAGCAGCGCATTGTTCGCCGCATCGCCGCTGCCCTCGCCCGCCATCATGGCGTAGCGCGCGCTGTACACGCCGGGGTCGCCGTCCAGCACCTCGACGGACAAACCGCTGTCATCCGCAAGCGTCGGCAGTCCCGTCGCCGCGCTGACCGTCTCCGCCTTGATGGCCGCATTGCCCGCGAACGTCGTCGCCGTTTCCTCAATCGGCGCATTGAAACCTGCCGCCACCATCGAAACAACGGTGTAGTAATCCCCGAAAATGTGCTGCAATTCGCGAATCTTATGCTGATTGGAGGACGCGACCACAAGCGTCGGTTTGGCGCTCAAATGCCGCTTGGATTCCGCCAGCGAATCCTTCTGCTTCTCCATCAGCGCGCGGATACCCTTCGCGCCCATATCCAGCAGCGCATTCAGTTCCGCCTGCGTGAAGGAGCGACCCTCGCCCGTGCCCTGCAGCTCAACGAACTCGCCCTTTTCGTTCATGACGATGTTCATATCCACCTGCGCACGGCTGTCCTCTTCATAGCACAAATCGACGCAGGGCGTATCATCCACCACACCGACGGAAATTGCCGCGATTTGATGCGTAATCGGTGAGCGCAGGAGCTTGCCCTCGTCCAGCAGCTTGCTGACCGCGCACACGAGCGCCACCATTGCGCCGGTAATCGCCGCGGTGCGCGTTCCGCCGTCGGCCTGCAGCACGTCGCAGTCCAGCGTGATGGTACGTTCGCCCAGCGCCGTCAAATCAACCGCCTGACGCAGGCTGCGCCCAATCAGCCGGGAAATCTCCACACCGCGTCCGTCCCGCTTCACGCCGTCGCGCTGCTTGCGATGTCCCGTCGAGGCGGGCAGCATGGCGTATTCCGCCGTCACCCAGCCCTGCCCCTTTCCGCGCAGGAACGGCGGCACATTCTCCTCCACCGATGCGGTGCAGATAACCTTTGTATTGCCCGTGCAAATCAGGCACGAGCCATCCGCCGTGCGCACAAAGTCGGTTTCAATCGTCACAGGGCGCCCCATTTCCGGCGCCCTGCCATCGTTTCGTGTCAGCATATCTCATTTCCTCCGTTATTCTGTACTTTCTCTGCATTCATTCGACGCGCTGCGTGTTTTTCCTGCCGAAACTTCCGCGAAAATCGTTGATTCGGCATCAAAATTCGCGCTTTGGGCTTTTCTTTCGGCGCATTTTGTGGTATGCTTAGAGGTGCGAGTTTTTAGGTAACCCGGTATTCCTGCCGGCAAGTTTATTTATTAGAAAGGACTTATTTCGTGGGTAGTTTCAGCAGCAAGTATCTCAAAGACATTTGGAATCTCCCCAACATCCTGACGATGCTCCGTCTCGTGCTGATTCCGGTTTTCGCAGGGTTATTTCTCGCCGGATACGAGAAGTGGGCGCTCGCCGTGTTTATCATTGCCAGCATCACCGATTATCTGGACGGGTATCTTGCACGCAAAAACAATCAGATCACCGCTTTCGGCAAGCTGATGGATCCCTTGGCGGACAAGCTGATGGTCTGCACCGCCCTGCTTGGGCAAGGGCTGTCCGGCGTGTTCCCGTGGCCTGCGATTCTCATCGTGATGACGAAGGAAGTTGTGATGATTATCGGCGGCATCTACATGCTGCAGAACGGCATTGTCGTCTACTCAAACATCTTGGGCAAAGCGGCGCAGTTTTCCTTTATCGCGGCGCTGATTCTCTCCTTCTGGCACAAGGAATTTGTCGCGGCGTCACTGCCGCTGGACAGAATCATCCTCTGGATTGCGGTTGCGCTGGCTTTGGTGGCACTGGTGGACTACGCGCTTGACGCGGTGAAGAAGCTCAAGGCGCACAAGGCGGGGAAAGTCAGCTGATTCCCGCTTGGACGGGAAATCCCCTGCTAAAAAGCAACTATGTTTGAAAGACCGGCAATCTGGTCGCGCCCATTTGGCGCGACACAGCATGGTTGGTTGGAAGAGCAGTTTGGGGGCGCGTCTGAGGACGCGCAAAGTTAGGGGCAGGGACGCTTCGCTGCCTGCACCTTTTGTTGGACACGTTTGACATGCTGGTCGCCCGAGGAACAGTTGGGGCGTTGCCCCAAACCCCAGCAGGGACGCTGTCCCTGCACCCTGCAAGGGACAGACGAAAAGGGACGAAGTCCCCCCTTGACCCTTTTTGGGCTGCCCGGCTTGGCTGCTTTACCCATCTTGGTGGGTGAAGCGGCTTTTTTATTTGCCCGTTCCATGCTCCGGGACGACGGCGTAAACCACCAAATCCTCATTCCCCTCACAGTAGGTCGCATGCCGATGTCCCTTCGGGCAATAGTGCGTCTGTCCGGCATGGACAATCTCTTCCCCATCATCCATCATAATCCGTGCCGTCCCCGACAGCACATACACAATCTCGCTGTTCGTCTCATGCGTATGCATCCCAATCGACGAACCGGGCGTAATCCGCGCCAGCATGATGCGGTTCAAATCATCCGAATACATCCGCGTATACACCATGCCGTTGCCGCCCTTGAAGTTGTGCATCGGCGTTTCAGAAATATGCTGCAAATCAAGAATCATAGTTTTTCTCTCCTTTTTCAATCTTTCATCAGAAAAGCGCCTGCAAGCAGGTCAGCCGAACCGACTGCCTCCTTGCAGGCACTTTTTGCTGCACACCGGAACGGCAGTCATTCCAGCGCACATCGGATTCACTTAGGGTAACACCGCGCAAATGAGGTGGTCGGCTGGCGAATGGATTTTTCGTCAGATGCAAATGCAAATTTCGAAGGTTTACTGGATGTAAATCGAGAAATTTGTATGCCGCAGATGGCGGAAAAGACATCGCCAGACGCGCCGCCGAATTGTGCGGTGGTGCCTTATACTATTTCCAAATGAGAATGCGCCAAGATGCGAAGCGAATTTTTCTTTCTGGCTAACGGGAGTGGAACGCAGCGTAGCAGCGCTACGCTAAGTGGAACGACCGGACGCCAGAAGGAAAAAGGCGCGAGCAGATGGTGCAGGTGAATTTGGAAATAGTATTAGTCAATCTTCACGCCGTAGAGGAAACTCGTGCCCTTGCCGGTCGTGCCGATGACGAGCATGTTCTGGTAGACGGCGGGGGATGCTTCAATCGTGCCATTGAGCTGCAGGGTGTTGATGGTTTCGCCCGTCAAGCCGTCCAGCAGCATGAGCACGCCATCGCTCGTCGCCTGAATAATCCAGCCCTTGCCGTTCTCGTTGTAGACTGCGACGGGCGACGAGTAGCAGTAGCCGCCCAGCGACTTCGCCCAGACGACTTTGCCCGTCTGCTTGTTCAGCGCAACCAGCACGCCTTCCTGCGCCTTCGCGCCGCTGCCTAACAGCTTTTCACTGCCGGAAGCGGAAATGTAGGACAGCGTGTAGTACACCAAGTCGCCCAGCTGATATTGCCCGATGACGGGGGACGCCATCGCACCCGCGGTGTAGTCCTTTTTCTTCGTCGCGTTCAGGGCAAGCGACCAATCCTCCGCGCCCGTCGTCGCGTCGTAGCGGCGGATGGTAACGTCGCCCTTGGAGCGGTTCAGCAGCGTGTTCGCCGTGTAGAGCCAGAGGCGTCCGTCGTCGTCAAAATCCAGCGCAACGGCAGACTTGACCGCGTCTCCCGTTTCGACTGCCCAGACGGTGGTCATCGTCGTCGTGTCAACGCAGCGCAGCACGCCCTCCACATCCGCATAGAACACATAGCTGCCGTACATCGCAATGGGTGCTTCCACCGCCGTGTAGGCATCCTTCTGTTTCTTCGTGCGGCTCTTCATCATCGTGATGGTCGGGCTGACTTTCAGGTTGCCGGATTCATCCGTCGGCGTTTCGTAGACCGTGTTCATATGCACGGTGTAGAGCATACCGTTCGTGCCGGCGGTGATGTATGTATCGCTGTTGCGGTCATAGAGCGCCGAGCCGTCGAACGCGCCAACATCGTTGTACGCGCGGTCTTTCTTGCTGCCGCCATCCAGACCGTCGATGGTCAGGTTCTCCTTGTTCGTCAGCAGATCATAGAAGTGCTGACCGATGCTGCCCGTTTTGTTGGCGAGGAAGCGCGCGTACTGCCCGACGGACATCTGCGGATACGCCAGCGTGCTGAGGCTGGGCGTGGAGCGCATCGGGTAGCCGAGTTCAATCGGTTCGCGGGTCTTGCTGCCGTCTTCAAGGTCAAGGAAGTAGATTTTACCGTCCAAGCTGGCGGCGATAACTTCCTTCAATGCAGTCTTGTCGTTCTTGCCGTCCAGCAGGGGCATATCCTGGCGCACGCGGCGCGCCCACTGCTCAATCACGGGCTGATTCGCCCACGAGAAGCCGTAGTAGGTTCGGCTCTTGCCCTTCAGGCTGCCGGTTTCGACCGCCCACACCTGCGTCAGCTGCGTCGCGTCTTCCACTGTGCCGACGGCGGCGTTCTGGCGGAATGCCGTGCCGCGGTAGGTCAGCACACCGATTTTGCGCGTCGTGTAGTCGTCGCCTGCGGGCATGTCGATGATTTCCTTCTCGTCGCGGGTGTATTCCTTCACGGCGGTGCGGCTGTCATCCTGATAGACCACGGTGTCGGCAATCAGCGACGGATCAGCGCTTGCGTCCGCCGAGAAAGTCAGTACAGGGCGCGGGGTAGCGGTCGGTTCGGGGGTCGGTTCTTCGGTCGGCACTTCCGTGGGAGCAGGTTCAGGCGTTTCCGTCGTTTCCTCTTCGGGCAGGATGATTTCTTCCGTTTTCTGCGGCGCAGGGGCCATCGTCGGGGTAACGGTCGGCACTTCCGTCGGCGCGAGCGTCACCAGCACGGGCGCCTGCGTCGGGGCTTCCGTCGGCATCTCCGTCGGAATTTCGGTCGGCACTGTGGTCGGCATCAGCGTCGGCGCTTCGGTCGGCGCTTCCGTCGAAATCGTCAGCGCCAAATTTTGCGTATTCTCCGCCATTGCAGGGCTGACCGTCGGTTCCGTGGTGGAATCGGCGGTCAGTTCGTGAGCATCCGGCTGAGCCGGATTGTTTGCTGCTGTGGAGAAATTCGTCGGCAGGTTGGAAATGGACGCAGGGCTATTTCCGCCCAGCGAAACCGTCTGCCGGAACCCGGTCGGAATCCACGCTTCATTGCTGAGCATTTCTGCCTCAATCACGCCGGAGTAAGCGTCAGCGGTTGTCAGCGTGAAAATCCAGACGACGGTGTTATCGGTGTTAGACTGGCTCATCAGCGTCACCGTGTCAAAGGGATTTCCGTTTTCATCCACCACGCGCACGTCCGTGACATTGTTGCTGGTGACGAGGTTGAAGGTAATCTGATACGGCGCGGTGGACGAGGTAATCGACGCAGTGAAGCTCGATGCCGTCGGTGCGACAGCCTGCGTCTGCGTGCGGCCGGTCAGCGGCGCGGTAATCGTGCGCTTCAGGTTGCCCAGGAAGCCGGTATTGCTGTCCGGAATCAGCAGAAGTCCCACCACGAGCAGACCAATCACCAGCACGATGGCAATCACCACCGCCAGCGCGCTCTTCTTGCCGCGCGGCGCTTCCTCTTCCACGTCCTCCTGCGGGCGCACGAACTCGTTTTGCAAGTGATTCCGACGCGAGGACGCGCCTGCGTGCTCCATGTTCAGGTTTGTGCGATGGTGGGCTTCCTCCTGCCGTTCCGCGGCGGATTTCACCTCGCCCATGCCGTCCAGCTTAACCGGGCGGCGGATGACATTCTGCGGTTGACGCATCGGCGGCAGACTCGTGCGCGAGGCATCCGGGCGCGGCACACCGGGCGTCGGGATATTCGCACTCCGATTCTGCCCAAACGGCGCGTTGGGCTTTTCCGCTGCCGGTGCGACCGATGCGACCGGTGCGACCGGTGCGGCCGGCGCGACCGGCTTCACCTGCTTCGTCTCCCCAGCCTCCGCATTGCGCTGGAAGGTGCTGCGAATCGGCGGCATCTTCTGTGTCGTGCCCGACACATCTTCCACGGCGGGCTTCGCCGTTTCCGTGTTCGTCACATTTGCCGCGTTTCCCTGCTGCTGGTACATATCTGCGCGGCGGCGGCGCGGCGTGGTCTTTTCTTCGGCAGCTGGCTGCTGCACGGATCTATCCTGATAATTATTCTGATCCAAAGCGTCTTTACTCCTTTGCTCCGTTAGTTGCGCTCAGGCATACCCCCATTATACCCTAAACGGCGGATAATCTCAACCCCTGAAAGCCTGTCAATTGTAAAAATTGCAAGCAAAAATCAGGATTGCACCCAGAAAAGCGTGGATTTTTCTTTTTTCGCGGTGTATAATGAGGGCAATGCTTTTCATCAAGGAGGATTTTGCGCATGGAGAAGCATCCCGTCGCGCTGATTCCGATTACCACTTATGATCAAGCCGCGGTGGATGCCGCTGTTTTGCAGGGCGTTGATTTGCTCGGCGGCATTGCCCGCTTTGTGCAGCCGGAAGAGCGCATTCTGCTCAAGCCGAATCTGCTCTCCCGCGCCCTGCCGCAGAAGGCGATTACGACGCACCCGGCTGTCTTCTCCGCCGTCTGCCGCCTGCTGCGCGAAAGCGGCTATACGCATTTGTCTTACGGCGACAGCCCCGGCAACCCGACCACCTCGCCCGACAAGGCGGCGCAGGCATCCGGCATTGCGGAGGCCGCCAAGCGCTACGGCGTAGAAATGGCGGATTTCTTCTCCGGCAGTGTCGTTCCCTTCCCCGACGGACACACGGCAAAGTCGTTTTACCTCTGCAAGGGCGTGCAGGATGCCGACGCGATGATCAACATCTGCAAGATGAAAACCCACGCGCTGGAGCGCATCACGGGCGCAGTCAAGAACCTGTACGGCTGCATCACCGGGGTCAACAAGGCGGCTGGACACGCCGCGTACCCCGACAGCTGGGTTTTCGCGGATATGCTGACCGACCTGCACCGCTGCGTCCGCCCGCGCCTGCACATCATGGACGGCATCATCGCGATGGAAGGCAACGGCCCAACCTCCGGCACGCCGATTGCCATGAACGTGCTGCTCTTCTCCGCCGACCCCGTTGCGCTGGACACGGTGTACGCCGCGCTCATCCACCTCGACCCGGCGACTGTCCCCACCTGCGTGCGCGGCGCGAAGGGCGGCATCGGCGTGATGGACGAAGGGCTGATTGATGTGCTCACGCCGGACGGGGTGCTGACGGTATCGCAGGCGCGGGAAAAGTACGGCAATGCGCAGTTTGACGTGTTCCGCGGCACGATGAAGAAGGGCCTATTGCCGAAGCTGATGCCGCTGCTGCCGTTTTTGCAGCACCGCCCGAAGGTGGATTTGAAGAAGTGCATTGGCTGCGGGGTGTGTCAGGAGGCATGCCCTGTGCCGGAGAAGGCGGTGCACAGCGGGCATGGGAAGAAAGCGAAATACGACTACAAGAAGTGTATTCGGTGCTATTGCTGTCAGGAGATGTGCCCGGCGAAGGCGATTTCGGTGTATCGCAGCCCTTTGAATAAATTGCTGGGTGGAAAATAAAAAGCCACTTAACCCAAGGTGAAGGGAAAAGCGACCAAGTATGGCTGCAAAAAAAGGGTCAAGGGGGGACTTCGTCCCTTTTCGTCTGCCCCTTGCAGGGTCAAGGGGCGGAGCTCCCTTGTGGGGTTTGGGGCAACGCCCCAACTGTTTTTCGTGCGCTCAACTCAAAGGGAACAGTCAACAAAGGCGCAGGCAGCGAAGCGTCCCTGCCAGTAACTTTGCGCTTCCTCAGAAGCGCCCCCAAGCTGCTTTCCCCAACGCGCCGCACATTGTCGCGCCAAATGGGCGCGACCGACTTGCTGTTCTGCCAGATATAGCAGTCCTTTCCCGCAAGCAGGGATTTCGCCTCTGCGGAGGCGACAAGGGGGCAATGAAAACACACGAATGTCTGCGGGCGCGGCAAATATAAATAGCGGGGTGTCAGGAGTTTTTTCTCCCAACACCCCGCCCTTTTATGCTTCCTTCTCCACCGTAATCTTTCCATCCGTGACCTTCAGCCGCACGCGGTCGCCCAGCGCGATTTTGCCGCCCAGCAGCTCTTCGCTCAGCGTGTCCTCGACCGTGCGCTGAATCAGCCGGCGCAGCGGCCGCGCGCCAAACTTCACGTCGTAGCCCTCGCGCGCCAGCTTCTCCACCACCTCGTCATCCCACGTCAGGGCGATTGCGCGCTCCTTCAGGCGGCTTGCAACCTGCCCCAGCATCATGCCCGCAATCGCGCGGATTTCCACTTCCGTCAGCGGATGGAACACAATCAGTTCATCCACACGGTTGATGAATTCGGGGCGGAACACGTCCTTCACCGCTTTCATCACCGCGTCCTTCATGGCGTTGTAGTTCGTCGCGTCCGCCAGCGCCTTCGAGCCGAAGCCCATCGCGCGCCCTTCGCCGATGTCGTGTGCGCCCGCGTTCGAGGTCATGACGATAATCGTGTTCTTGAAGGACACCGTGCGTCCCGTGTTGTCGGTCAGGCGGCCGTCCTCCAGAATTTGCAGCAGGATGTTGAACACATCCGGGTGCGCCTTCTCCACCTCATCCAGCAGGACGACGGAATACGGCTTGCGGCGGACGGCTTCGGTCAGCTGACCGCCCTCCTCGTAGCCGACGTAGCCGGGCGGCGAACCGACAAGCCGCGAGGTCGTGTGCTTCTCCATATACTCGCTCATGTCCACGCGGATGACGGCACTCTCGTCGCCAAACATCGCTTCGCCCAGCGCACGGCACAATTCGGTTTTGCCCACGCCCGTCGGGCCTAAGAAGATGAAGCTGCCAATCGGGCGCTTCGGGTCTTTCAGTCCGGCGCGTGCGCGGCGAATCGCGCGGGAAATTGCGCTGATGGCTTCGTCCTGCCCAATCACGCGCGCGTGCAGCACATCCTCCAAGTGGAGCAGACGTTCCTTCTCGCTCTGCGTCATTTTCGTGACCGGAATGCCTGTCCAGCCGGAGACAATCGCCGCCACGTCGTCCTCCGACACGGACAGCTCCACCTTCGGCTTGCCCTCGTTCCACGCTTCGCGCTTCTGGTCGATTTCGGCCTTCAGGCTGCGTTCCTCGTCGCGCAGGCGGGCGGCAGTTTCGTAGTCCTGATGCGCAATGGCTTCCTTCTTGTCCGCCAGCACTTTCTCCAGCGCCAGCTCCTGCTTGCGCACGTCCGGCGGCGCGGTGTACGCCTGAATGCGCACGCGCGAACACGCCTCGTCCATCAGGTCAATCGCCTTGTCGGGCAGATAGCGGTCGGCAATGTAGCGGTCGGAGAGGGTAACGGCGGCCTCAAGCGCCTCGTCGGTGATGTGCAGCTGATGGTGCTTTTCGTACCGTTCGCGCAGACCATGCAGGATGGCGAGTGTCTCCTCGGTCGTCGGTTCACCGACATGCACAGGCTGGAAGCGGCGCTCCAGCGCGGCATCCTTCTCGATGTGCTTGCGGTACTCGTCCAGCGTCGTCGCGCCGATGCACTGCAATTCGCCGCGCGCCAAAGCGGGTTTCAGGATATTCGCCGCGTCCAGCGACCCTTCCGCAGAACCCGCGCCGACGATGGTGTGCATTTCGTCGATGAACAGCAGTACGTCGCCCGCCTTTTGAATCTCGGACAGGACGTTCTTGAGCCGTTCCTCGAACTCGCCGCGGTATTTGCTGCCCGCGACCATACTGCCGATGTCCAGCGACACAACGCGCTTGCCCATCAGCATATCCGGCACATTGCCCGCCACGATGCGCTGCGCCAGCCCCTCTACCACCGCGCTCTTGCCCACGCCCGGTTCGCCAATCAGCACGGGATTGTTCTTCGTGCGGCGAATCAGGATCTGAATCAGGCGGGTGATTTCGGTGTCGCGGCCGATGACAGGGTCAAGCTCGTCATTCTCGGCGCAGCGGGTAAGGTCGCGGCCGTACTGCGCAAGGGCGCTCTGGTCATCCTTGCGGCGGGGCGGGGGCATCTGCGGCACTTGCTGGCGGTTATCGCCATTGCCATCGCCCATCGCGGCGAACGGCGGTGTGGGTGTTTCCGCCTTGCGCTGGCGGATGCGCGCCAGCAGTTCTTCGCGTGCTTCCGATGCGTCCACGCCCCGGTGCGCCAGCAGTTCCGCCGCCTTGCAGTTCGGATTTGCCAGAATCCCCAGCCACATATGTTCCGTACCGACGTACAGCTGCCCCAGGCGGCGGCTCTCGATGATGCTGCCGTCCAGCACCCGGCGCGCGCGCGGCGTCATCTGCACCGGCCCATGCCCCGGATGCAAACTGACCTCATCGTCGATTTGGTCAAGCACCTGCTTCACGTCTTCCTTCTGGATATGGCGCGTCACGCTTTCCGGCGCTTCGCCCACGTCCAGCAGGCCATACAGGAAGTGCAGCGTGCCCACATACGGCTGTCCTTCCCTTGTCGCGCATTCCTGTGCCGTCATCAGCACCTGCTGTGCGCGCTTCGTAAACTGTCCGAATATTGCCATTCTCATCTCTCCTTCAGTACGAAAGGGAGGCGCCAGAGGCTCTGCCTCTGGACTCTGCCAAAGGGTCTTCGACCCTCTGGACTCCCTTTCGCGCGATTGGGTTGGTGACACTCTCATGCTATTCTCGCGTGTTAATGCAGGGATTTCGCTCCTGCGGAGGCGACAAGGGGGCAATAGAAACAGACGAAGTCTGCGGTCGCCCCCTTGACCCCTTCGCCTGCCATCCTAAGTTAGTTGGCTGTTATCGCAGCTTTTTTAGTTTGTGTGCCCTTTGCTTCTTTCAAGCAGTATTAGGGCAACAAAATATCAAGTAACAATACAAACCAATAAACAGGAGTGCGCACCGAAGGTTTCCAAAGGGCGATCGGAAAGCCCTTTGGTCACGCCCGCAGGCGTGATTCCCCCTGCAACATAAAAGTCAATCTGCTTTCAACAAATCAATAAGCAAACTCACACATGCCGAGGAATCACAAGGGAGTTGCTCACTCCCCCAGCAATTCCCTTACCCGATCCGCTCTGGCGGCGTCCAGCGCCTGCCCTGACAGCGTTTCGCCCGCATAGATGCACAAGTGCGCATCCTGCGCCTGATCCAGCACCTCATCCACCTTCTGCACCGACAGCGGCAAAAGCCCCATCGTCGCACCAAGGCGCAAATTGCTGTACATCTGGTAGAACTCGCCGCGCGGCAGAATCCGCGCATGGGTCAGGATGCCGAATGCGCGCTGCACCGCGTCCTCCGTTTCGATTTTCGCGGTCGTCAGCGCCTTTTCCTCCAGATTCTGCTCCATCATCGTCAGCCGCTGCCCGACGGCCTCCACCGTCGTAATCAGCTCCTGCTCCGTGCGGCCGAGCGTCACCTGATTGCTGATTTGGTAGATGTTTCCCAGCGCTTCGGCTCCCTCGCCGTATACACCGCGGATGTTCAAGCCGACTTTCGCCACCATTTGCCCGACGTTGCCCATCTGTTTGCTGCGGGTCAGCAGCGGCAGATGCAGCAGGAGCGACGCGCGCATCCCTGTGCCGGCATTGGTCGGGAACGCGGTCAGGTAGCCAAGCTGCTGGTCGAACGCGAACTCGTTCTGCCGCGAAAGCGCGTCGTCGACGCAGAAACACGCCTGTGCCGCGCTGAGCAAATCATCCCCCGCGCGAACCGCCTGAATGCGCAGGTGGTCATCCTCATTCATCATGATGCTGACGCTGCTGTCGCGCTTGACCAGCACGGCGGCAGTTTCCGGGCTGCGCAGCAGGTCGCGGCTGACGAGGTGACTTTCCTCCATCGCGCGACGGCTGACATCGCTCATGTCGCGCAGGCGGAGCAGGTCGTACTGCTCCTCCAGCCCCGCCTGACGCAGTGCGCTAAGCGTGCGCAGGATGCAGGTTTCCGCCTGTTCCGGTTCGCTGGCGAGGTCAAAGGGCAAATCCGCATAATTCCGCGCCAGCCGAACGCGGGAGGACAGCACAATATCCGATTGCATCAGGCTTCCTCCTTCCCCAGCAGCGCGCGCAGGCGGTCGCGGATTTCCGCCGCGTGCTCATAATCCTCCGCATTGACCGCCAACTGCAGCTGCCGCGTCAGCTCTTCCTGCTCATAGCGGCTGCGCTGGTCGGTCTCGGACTGCAGCGGCTTGCGCCCCGCGTGCTGTACGCGCCCATGAATTTGCAGCAGCATCGGGTGCAGCTGCGCCGCGAACGCCTGATAGCAGTCAGGGCAGCCAAGCCGCCCGGTCTTGATGAACTTGCTCAGCGTCATACGGCAGCGCGGGCAGGTGATGTCCGGCTGGTCGTCCGGCACTTTTTCGCCTTCTTCGGGCTGTTCGCCGCGGTTAATGGCGTTCAAAATCGCGCCGAGCAGCTTCTGCATGTTGCCGCTGGCGATGTTCATATTCATTTTCGCCATGCAGTCGGCGCACAAATGGCGCTGCGTCATGGCTTCTCCCATCATCACGGAGATGGTGTAGACGGCTTCATTCTGATGGCATTCTTCGCAAAGCATGTTGGAATGCTCCTTTCTGGGTTCTCAGGACTCATCCGGCTGCGCAATGCAGCATAGCGCTGTGCAGCCGGTTTGATTCCCCTATGGCATCGTCCGATTCTGCCGTGCAATGCTGGTCAGCATCGCCTTGAAGATGCGGGCGCGCTGTGCGTCCTTCATGCTGTCGGGAATCGGGATGGCGAGCGCCTGTGCGCTCATGGCGGCGCGCATCAGGGCGGCTTCCTGCGCCGTGACGAGCTTCTGCTCCGTCAGCTGCTGCACAAGGCGCGACGCTTCCTCCTCCCCGATGGCGTCGCCGATGCGCTCGTTGATGAGGTACATCAGCTGCTGCGCGCCGCTCTGCACAATGCGGACGATGCGGATGTAGCCGCCGCCGCCGCGCCGGGATTCAATCAGGTATCCGTGGTCAGGGGAAAAGCGTGTCGCCAGCACATAATTGATTTGACTCGGCGCGCACCCGAAATATTCCGCCAGTTCGTTTCGCTTCAGTTCCACCTCCGGCTCATCTTCCGCCAGAAGCGTCTTGATAAAAGTCTCGATAGAGTCACTTAGTCGCATATCATTTCGCCTCGAATTCTGACTATCTTTGACCATCATCAGTATATCATATTCTCGCGAAAATGCAAGCGTTCCGCGCCTGTTTTCCTGAAATTTCAAGGATTGTTCACGATTTCGCCACATAAAAAGCGCGTTTTCCGCACACGCTGTCTCCGTGGAGGTGAACAGTTTTGTCCGAAAAACGCGATTTTCTGCAATCGAAGCCCACACCGCTTTTTCCCATCGATGGCGGCGAAGCACTCTTCCCCGATACCGCCGTCAGCCCGACCGACTTCACCGGCGTGATGCCCGCGCCGATGAGTGCCCCCGGTGCGCAGGCGCTGACGGGGCTTATGACCATGCCGTGCCCGCTCTGCGCCACGCCGGAAGTCCCAAAGTGTCCGCCACCGCCTGATGAAAGTGCGCATCCTTCTGATGCACATAATTGACGGAGGAGACCACTCGCGTCCCGTCGTCCCAGACGATGCTGCCGCGCCCGTCCGGCTGCAGGCCGTAATCCGTCAGCGACTTTCCCGCTTCGGGCACAAGCACCGTCAGGCGGTTCATCACGCGGTTGCCAAGGAACAGCGTGAACACGCCCGTGCCAATGTCGATGGACATGTGCTGCCCGGTGAAGCCCGCCAAACCAATCGCTTCGTCACTCTCGTAGGCGGGGATTTCGCTGAAATACTGTACCGGGTGCTTGACGTAGCACAGCGCGCCAAGATACTGCTGATACGTCCCGTCCGCGCGGCGGAAGCCCGTGCGGTTGCGCGCCATGATGCGAATCGCCTTTTTGCTGATGACCTGTTCGTGGAGAACGCCCTGTGCAAACTTCACCATGTCGCCCTGCGTGGAGAACAGCCCGGCGTGTCCCATGATTTCGGGATACAGCTTCGCCGCCTTCGGGTCATGCGGGATACCCGGCTGCGCATCGGTGCGCAGGATATGTTTCCCCTGCTCAATGCGGTGTTCGCCGCGGCAGGAGATGCAGTCCGCTCTGCGTTCCTCCGGCACATGCAGAAACGTTTCCGCCATTTCCAGCGGACGCAGGATGCAGCGGGTCAGTTCCGCGCCGTACTCGCTTTGCGCCGCGCCTTCAATCACGTCCCGGATGACCATGGCGTGGATGTCGGAATACGCACGCCCGCGGATTTCCCCCGGCTGCACCGCCCAGAGCTGCTGTTTCGCGGCTTCGGGCGTTTTTTGCGTGTCGATGCGCTCCGGGGTTGTCAGGCCGATTTCAAACCCCAGCACCTTTTCCACCGGCATGTCCGACAGATAGCGATACTGCGGCGCGTAGTTCGTCACCGGGCGGGTTAAATCCAGCTTGCCTTCTTCCCAGAGCCGCATGGTCAGCAGCCCCGTGAACAATTTCGTCAGGCTCGCCAAATCAAACAGCGTCCTGTCCGAAACCGGCGTGCCCTGCTCGTTGATAACGCCGCCGCGCGCCTGAACACAAAGCCCCGCCCCTCCGCACGTCACGGACAGGCAGGGCAGAATCTCTGTTTCCTCGGTGAAATATCGAACCGTATCCTGCAAGGTCATTGTGTTTTACTCCAATCCGATGCGGGTGCACGCCACGCGCCCCTCTGCCAAATCGCTCAGCCGATGGCGCGCATGACCGATGATGACCATCGTTCCCTGCCGGGCGGACTTGAGCGCGTATTCCAGCTTGGCTTTCGCGCCGTTCGCCCCCACGCGGGACGCGCCGACGCAGCTTTCCTGCAGCTGACGCACCTTCTCCTCCAGCTCTTCCATGCTTTTCGCCGTCACCTGCTCCACCAGCGTTTTGGGGTCGGCGGGGTCGCGGTAGATGCCCTCGGTAGAGGTCATCAGCACCAGCTTTTTCGCATGGACGAGGTTTGCAATCACCGCCGCCGTTTCGTCGTTATCCACGCACTCTACCACTTGATCGCCGTGGCTGCGGCGGATGGCTAATTCCATCTTGCGGTTCTCTTCGTCGCTGACAGGGTCGTTGTAATTGACAATCGGAATTGTTTTCTGCTGCGCCGCGCGAATCAGCAGCCGCCGGATATGCTCGCGCTTCTCCGGATCGTTGAAGTGCGTGTGTTCCACCAGCAGCTGCCGCACGCCGTATTCCTGATGGATGAATTGCCGGTAGTTCTGCATCAGGATGCTCTGCCCCTGTGCGGCATAATCCGCCTTTATCTCGTCGTCGCTGCCGCAGAGTTCGCACCCGGTGCGTTTCAGGTAGTCCAGCCGCCCGATTTCCGTCGCGCCGGACGTGACCCAAATCATGCCGGGCTTGAGTTCCGCGCCCAGCCGGGAAAAGATGTTGTAGTCAATATCCTTGTCCTCTTTGCGAATCAGCGCCATCGAGCCGATTTTGCCGACAAGGTCAAACTGGTAGTCCATCATCGCTGCTTTTTCCCCCAAAGTTTTGGGTTATTTCTGCTGCTTCAGCACGCTGTCGCCATCCACATAGGTGATGTGGAGTTCGCGCTTCCCCTGCTGCCAAATGCTCGAACAGGCAAGGTGCTTCTGTCCGATATGGCGGTCAAGCCAGCGAACCAGCCCCGGCTGACGCGCTTTCAGCCCCTTGTGTATGATGATATACTCTACGTTCTTCAAATTTCCCTCTTCCTGCAGGATAAACGAGCGCATCGGCGCGCTCATCCTGCCGAAGATAACAGGAATCATCAGAATGATGCGGTCGTATTTAGCAAAATCGACATTATACAGGTCGATTTCCATTTCTTTTCGTGTCAGGGTGCAGTATAGGTAATGCAGATATTCCCGCGCCGTTCCTCGATACGCCATCGGCACGATTTCCAGCCGCGACGTATTCTCCATTTCGTGTGCCAGTCTGCGCGCCGTACACGCAGTACGGCCCGTTCGGGAGTAAAACACGATCAGTGTTTTCAATGCATTTACCTTTCATCATGGATGCCTGTACATCCGTTATAACTATTTCAGATTGAAAGTTTGCAGCTCATCTTGGCTCATCTTCAGCCGGGAATAGCATCATGCGTAAATGTTGAACATGGTTGTGATGAGCTTCTGCAGCCCATACATGCCCGCCTGATAGCCGTGACTGTTGTCCAGCGTCGCATCCGCCGCCTTGCGGTAGAGTTCAATCCGCTCGTGGTACAGCCGTTCCACTTCGCCCAGCCCCTTCTGTGCCAGCAATGGGCGGCGGTTGAGCTTGATGTCGCCCATAATTTCCTCCAGCGGACGATCCAGCAGCACAATCACGCCCGTGTTCCGCATGATTTCGCGGTTCACGTCGCGCAGCACCAAGCCGCCGCCGGTGGATACGATGCTTCCCTGCTCCCGCGACAGTTCAATGAGCATATTCGTCTCCGCGTTGCGGAACGCCTGCTCGCCATAGTGGGCGAAAATGTCGCTGGTGGAGCAGCCGACAGACTGCTCAATGCGCTGGTCGGTGTCGATGAAGGGCAGACCAAGGTTGCTGGCGACACGGCGGCCCAAAGAGCTTTTGCCGCTGCCCGGCATCCCGATGATGTAGACGTGTCGATTAAGCATGGTTCGCCTCCCGAAGCAGCTTTTCCTGCTCCTGGCGGCTGAGCGCCATCATCTCCCGGTACAGCGCCTGCACTGCCTCCACCAGTGATGCATCCATCAGCATAGCCGCGCGGCTTTCCAGCACCTGCGCTTCACGGCTGGCATCCAGCACAGGCTTTCCCTGCGCCAGCTTTGTCCGCGCCACTTCCCGGCAGAGCGTCATCCGCCGCTCGAACAGCTTTACCATCTCCCGGTCGATTTCATCCAACTCCTGCCGGATCTGTGCAAGTTCCCGCATTCTTCTGCCCATCCTTGCTGACAGCGCGCGCTGCCGTCTTATGTTTCCTTGCTGCCATTATAGCGTATTCCGTCCGTCTTGGCAAGCAAAATGCGCATTTTCCTGCACTATATCAAACAATGATAAGGGTTTATTGAATTTCGTGCGCATTTTTTCATCCGTTTCCCAAGCTCTTGCAATTTGTTTCGTGTTTTTCTTACTTCGCGCAGTCCAGCGTGAACGCGAACGCCGCACCCGCCTCGTCGCTGGTGTCCATCAGCGTAATCTTCTGCCCGTGCATTTCCATGATGCGCTGGCAGATGCTCAGTCCCAGCCCCGTGCCTTTGCCGGACGTGTGCGCCTTATCCGCCGTGTAGAAGCGCTCAAAGATGTGCGGGCGGTCTTCCGGCGAAATGCCCACGCCGTTGTCCTGCACGATGACGGTGCAGATGCCCTGATTCACGCGCACGCTCATGCGAATCACACCGCCGTCGGGCGTGAACTTAATGGCGTTGTCCAGCAGATTGACTGCCACCTGCTCGATGCGGCTTTCGTCCGCGTTGACCATGCAGGGTTCGGGGGCGAAGTCGCATTCCACGTCCATCTTCTTCGCCTCCAAGTCGCCTGTGCGGTGCAGCAGCACGCGCGAAAGCAGCTCGCAGATGTCGAAATTCGTCTTGTTCAGCGCCGCGTCATCCTTCTCCAAGCGGGAGAGCTTGAGCAGGTCGCCGATGAGGTTTTTGAGTCGCGTCGTCTCGTCGGAGACAATCGTCAGGTACTGCGGATAGTCCTCCTGCCCGATCGTGCCGTCGCGCATTCCCTCGACGTAGCCGGAAATCGCCGTAATCGGGCTTCGCAGCTCGTGGGAGACGTTCGCAACGAACTCGCGGCGGCTCTCCTCCAATTGCGACAGCTTTTCCGCCATCGTATTGAACGACGCGCTCAGTTCCGCGATTTCGGGGCAAGTTGCCTTGCCTTCCGGCGCGCGGACGGAGAAATTCCCCTCGGACATCGCCTTCGCCGCGCCGGACAGCACGCTGATTGGATGGAGTATCCGCCGCAGATACAGCAGCAGCGCCCCGCCCGCCAGAATGCAGAAACCCAGTACAACCCCCAGCACCGGCAGCAGCAGCGTCCCCGCGCGCACTTCAATTTCCTGCGCGGGCGTCTGGATGAACACCGCGCCGCGCACCAGCCCGCCCGACACGAACGGAACGCCGACGGTGAAGTACCAGTCGCCATCAACCTGACGGCGGATGCTGATTTCGTCGCCGCCGATGATGGTCAGCAGCGCTTCGTAGATATCCTTGCCGTTGAGCGTCTTGGCGAAATCGGGATTCTTCTCGTAGGTGACGGCCATGTTGTCCATCACCTGGCCAGAGCGGTCGACAATCGCGATATACGCGCCGTACTCGTCGTACACCTGCGCCGCCTTCCAGCGGAGGTGCTTGAGCGCCACGGTATTCTGCGCGCTGCCCGAAAACAGCGACGTGCCGAGCGTGTAGGTGCTGCTGCCGCCGGAATACAGGCTCGCCAGATACGCAATCTCGCGCGCCTCCGCCCGCAGGTTCTCCTGCCGAATTGCCGTCTGGCGGCTGGTGAGCGTATACATCCCCAGCCCCGACAGCACGCTTGTCAGCAGCACAATCACCGCCACAACCACCGCCATAATCCGACCAAACATGATGTTTCCCGCCTCTTATTTTATAACCTCAAACTTGTACCCGCGCCCCCAGATGGTCTGGATGCGCCAGCCGTACTTTTCGCACCCGACCAGCTTATCCCGCAGGCGCTTGACGTGCACATCCACCGTCCGGCTCTCGACTTCCACCTGAAAGCCCCACACTTGGTCAAGCAGCTGACCGCGCGTGAACAGCTGGTTGACGTGGCTGGCAAGGAAGTACAGCACTTCCAGCTCCTTCGGCGGCATCTCCAGCTTCTTGCCCTCGTAGAACACTTCGTAGCGGCTCAAACTGACTGTCAGTCCGGGGAAGGACAGCGTGTCATCCGCCGTTTCTTCCTCTTCCTCGGTCTGCCCCATCGTCCGGCGAAGCACTGCCTTGACGCGCGCCGCCATCTCCTTGCTGTCAAACGGCTTGGTGATGTAGTCGTCCGCGCCCAGTTCCAACCCCAGCACCTTATCGAACGTCTCGTCCCTTGCCGTGACCATAATAATCGGAATATTCGAGGACTTCCGCACGGCTTTGAGCACCTGCCAGCCGTCCATGCCGGGCATCATCACGTCCAGCAGCATCAAATCCGGCGGCATTTTGCGGAACTCGGTCATCGCGTCATCCCCGCGCCCGACCGTCTTCACTTCATACCCTGCCTTCTCCAAATACAGCTGCTCCAATTTCGCAATATTCGGGTCATCATCGACCACGAGAATATACGGCTTTTCTTTCATAAAACACCTCCGCAAGGGGCTTCGCCCCTTGAACCTACCAAAGGGACTTCGTCCCTCTGGACTCCCATTCGCGCGATTGAGTTGGTGACTTCTTCATGCAATTTCCGCGTGTTAAGCAGGGGTTTCGCGCCTGATGAAATAATCCTCGCTCAGCAGGATTATTTCAGCGTCACAATCGTAACTCCGCTCTCCCCTTCTCCATAGACGCCCAAGCGGCAGCTTGCCACATGCATGTGATGCTTCAAATGCTGCTGAATGCCGCTGCGCAAAACGCCCGTGCCTTTGCCGTGGATGATGCTCACTTCGCCCATCCCCGCCAAAATCGCCTGATCCAGATACTGGTCAACCGTCATAATCGCCTCATCGAGCGCCATGCCGCGCACGTCGCATTCCATCCGCACCGTGCGTTCCATCGCGCCGGTTTTCAGATGAACGCTCGTCGGCTGGGGCTTCGGCTTGTCCGGCTGCTTCACCAGACGAAGCTGGCTGATATTCACCTTCAGCTTCAGGATGCCCGCCTGCACCTCCACCTCGCCCTTGGCGTTGGCGGGGGCAAGCACCGTACCCTGACTGCCGATGGTGAGGATTTCCACCGTGTCGCCCTTGCGGACTTCCTTCGGCGGCAGCCCAGTATCCACCTTTTGCAGCAAACCCTCGGACAGATTGTCCACGTTGTTCTCGATGCGGCGGCGAATCGCGTTCACCTGCGCGTCGGGGTTCTGCTGTTCCTTCTTCATGCGCTTCAAATCCGCGATGATGCTCTCGGATTCGCGGCGCGTCTGCTCCATGATGCGGCGCGCGTCCGCCTTGGCTTTCTTGATGGTGTTCTCGCGCTGATCCTCCATCTGCTTGCGGAGCTTCTCGGCCTCGTCGCGCAGCTTGACCGTCTCAGCGCTCGCCTGCCGCGCAATCTCGCGCTCGCGTTCCGCCACCTGCCGGTGATATTCCGCATTGGCGATAACGTCCTCAAAGCGCACGGAATCGCTGGAGAGCAGCTTCTTCGCGTCGTCAATGAGGTTTTCCGGCAGACCCAGACGGCGGCTGATTTCAAAGGCGTTGGACTTGCCCGGCACGCCGATGGACAGGCGGTAGGTCGGGCGCAGCGTCTCCACATCGAACTCGACGGAAGCGTTCTCCACGCCCTTGGTGGACAGCGCGAATGCCTTCAGTTCGCTGTAATGCGTTGTCGCCAGCGTCCGCACACGGATGTTCAGCAAGCGCTGCAGAATCGCCTGCGCCAGCGCCGCGCCCTCAGTCGGGTCAGTACCCGCGCCCAGTTCGTCGAACAGCACCAGATCATCCGGCGTCACCTCGTGCATGATGGACACAATCGTCGTCATATGCCCGGAGAAGGTGGACAGGCTCTGCTCGATGGACTGCTCGTCGCCAATATCGGCGAACACCTGCTCAAACACCGCCAGCTCCGTCCCCAAATCCGCCGGGACTTGCAAGCCCGCCTGCGCCATCAGCGTCAGCAGACCAACCGTTTTCAGCGTGACCGTCTTGCCGCCCGTGTTCGGGCCGGTGATAATCAGCGACGTGAAGTCCTTGCCCATCCACAGGTTTGACGGCACAACCTTCTCCCGGTCAATCAGCGGATGACGCCCGCGGATGATGTTGATGTACCCGTTCTGGTTGAGTTTGGGCGACACGGCGTTCATCTCGCGGGACAGCATCCCCTTGGCGAAGATGTAGTCCAGTTCCGCCAGCGTTTCCACCGTCTCGCGCAGCTGGTCGGCATACGGCGCGATTTCCGCCGACAGCGCCGCCAGAATCCGCTCAATCTCCTGTTTTTCCTTCGCCGCCCACGTTTTCAGCTCGTTGCCCATTTCCACCGCCGCCATCGGCTCGATGAACAGCGTCGCGCCGGTGGACGACTGGTCATGCACCAGCCCCGGCACGCTGCCGCGGTACTCCGCCTTGACGGGCAGGCAGTAGCGGTCGTTGCGCATGGTGACAATCGGGTCTTGCAGGTACTTCTGGAACGCGGATGAGCGAATCATCTGATTCAGCTTCTCCTTGATGCGCTCGTTCGCCCCGCGCAGATGACGGCGGATGTCCATCAGCTCGTTCGACGCGCGGTCAGCGATTTCGTCCTCGGAGATAATCGCGTTGGTGATATCTTGCTCGACGTTGTGAAGCGTCGAGAGGCGCTGCGCCAGTTCCTTCAAAATCGGCGTGTTGTCGCGCTCGGTATCCAGCGCCTTCCGCGCCGCGCGGGCGGACTGCATCAGCGCCGCCACTTCCAGCAGCGCCTTCGGGGAGAGCGTCGCGCCCTTTTCCGCCAGCGTCAGACTCGCGCGAACATCCGAAAACGGCACAAGCGGCGACGCGCCCACATATTGCAGGATGACCGTCGCTTCCTCCGTCTCCGCCTGCATCCGCTGGATTTCGGTCATGTTGCTGGACGGCACCAGCGCCTCGCAGCGCTCCCGCCCCATGTCCGTCATGGCCTTGCTCGCCAGACGGTCGCGGATTTTGGTAAATTCCAGCACCCGCAAGGTTCTTTCCTTCATCATCTGCGTGTTCCTCATAAATCGTTCATACTATTTTCGGATGAAAATGAGCCAAGATGCGCCGCGAATTTTTCATTCAGGCTAACGCGAATGAAACGCAGCGTAGCAGCGCTACGCTAAGTGGAATGAGCGGACGACTGAATCAAAAAGGCGCAAGCAGATGGCTCAGGTGAATCCGAAAATAGTATTACTCAACAGGACGATTCCAGTGATTGCTCGTCCCTTCCAATTCCCGCATTTCGCCATCCATGACGGCGCGCACGTCCGCCGCTTCCTGCGCGTTTTCCGTCGTCAGCACCATCATCGGCGCATAGCCCGCCTGACGCACCCGGCGGATGTTGTTCGTCGGCAGCGCGTTCATCAGCCGCACCAAGCATCCCTCCGGCAGCCTTTGCCGCAGCAGCGGATAGACCGTGCCGCGCCGGTCGGTGAGCGTCTGCCCCGCCAGCGCATCCGGCGAATGCTGGTCGCACATCCGGCACGCCGCGTGTCCCTTCGTCAGTCCCAGATACGTCCGCGCCGGGCAGTGGTGCAGCAGCATCAATTGCTCCCGCCCATACGCCGGCACGACCACGGGCGGATGATTCTGCATCAGCGTCCGCAATTCCGCGCCGGACAGTTCGCTGCTCGCCGTCACGAAACGGCACCCCTGCTCCAGCAGGAACTGCGCCGCGTGGCGATTCATCACCGGAATCCCGCTGCCCGCGCCCATCGGCACGTTCCATGTACGTCCCAGCTGCCCAACGCTGCCCAGCACAATGCCGCCGAGCTTCCCCGCGTTTCTCTGCACAAAAGCGTAGAGCAAATCGAGCGTCTTTTCCTCGCACACGGTCGGCAATTGCAGCCACACGCCGTCCGGCATGTCCCGCAAGCCGCTTTCCAGCGCATCCGCCCGGAAATCCTCAGGATACCAGACCAGCAAATCCGCCGCGCCCTGCATCGCGTCCGCCTGTTCCCTCGTGCGGACAATCGCCATGCTCGGCGCATCCGGCGTGTCGGGATAAATCAGGTCATCCGCGGGTTCTTCGCGCCCCGCTTTGCGCGTGAATGCCGCAATTCTTGCTTCCGCCAGCTGCTGGCAAGCCTCGCGCCGCAGCTGATTCAGCGCCGACACAGGCACAAACGCGCCCGCGGTCTGCACCGTCAGCGCCCGCAGGGAGAACGGCGTGTCGCTGAGCTTGCCCAGACTGCGCCGCGCGTCCTCTTCACTCATGGCGCGGCTCTGCGCGGGGGCAACCGTGTCGCCCGTGACGGTGACACTGCTTTCGCCGTCGGTCATGGTGAGCGCAAGCGGCTTTCCGGGATATGCAATCAGCGCCATATCCGCCGGAATCGCGGGAATGGCAAGGCTTCGCGCCCATTGGAGCTGCTTTTCGCTGGTCAGGCGGTAGACTTCATCACCCGCCTTGGTGCGGATGTCGGGCCGCAGGCGCACGACGGCGATTTGCCCCGCCTCGGTGTCATGCCCGGCATAAATCAGTTCGGCATCCCCCTGCGCGGTACGGATCTGCAAGCCATCGCCATCATCGAGGCTGCGTTCCAATCGGACGCGCGCCATATTGCCCGCTGCGAACTCAACCCTGCCGATTTTCACGCCGCCGTGGCTGACGCGCGCCGGGTCAATCACGCCCGCGTCCTCCGCGCCCATGGCGTACCCGCGCATAAAGCCGCCGCGGGAAAAAATCTGCCGCAGTCCGGTCATTTCGGCTTCGTCCGCCTTGCGGAAATGCCCATTGTCCATCGCGTCGATGGCATTGCGGTAGCTATTGGCAATCGTCGCGACGTATTCCGGGCGTTTGAGCCGCCCCTCCAGCTTGATGGACGCAACGCCTGCCTTGTTCAGCTCCGGCAGGTCGTCGCGCATACACACATCGCGCGGAGAGAGCCACGCCGCGGTCTTGCCGCGGTAGGTATACAGCAGGCGGCAAGGCTGAGCGCAGCGCCCGCGGTTGCCGCTTCGTCCGCCGACGACGGAGGAAAACAGGCACTCCCCGCTGACGGCGACGCACTGTGCGCCATGCCCGAACACTTCGATTTCGATGCCCTCTTTCGCGGCGAGGGCGATTTCGGCGGCGCTGCATTCGCGGGCAAGCACCGCGCGTGTCATGCCCTGATTGCGGCAGAAGCGGACGCCAGTCGCGTTGTGAATCGCCATCTGCGTGCTGGCGTGGATGGGCAAATCCGGGAAGCAGCGCCGCGCCATCCGCAGCACGCCCAAATCCTGCACCAGCACCGCATCCACGCGGATTTCACTCAGCAGCCGCAGCACATCCACGACCCCCGCCATTTCGCCGTCCTTAATCAGCGTATTGACGGTCACATGGACACGCACATGATGCAGATGGGCGAACCGCACGGCATCCCGCAGCTGCTGCTCATCGAAATTGCCCGCGCCTGCCCGCGCCGAATACGCGGCATACCCCAGATACACCGCGTCCGCGCCCGCCGCCACCGCACTCCTGAGCGCATCCCAATTTCCCGCCGGTGCAAGATTCTCCATCCGATTCACAGTCCTTTCGCAAGGGGCTTCGCCCCTTGACCCCACCAAAGGGTCTTCGACCCTCTGGACTCCCTTTCGCGCGATTGAGTTGGTCGCACTTTCATGCTATGCCCGCGTGTTTATCCACAGGATACCCACACTGTCCCCCGTATCCACAAGTTACGGCAAAGACCAGTAACAGGAGTGAGCGCCGTGAAGGGGTCAAGGGGGCGATCGCGGACTTCGTCCGTTTCCATTGCCCCTTGTCGCCTCCGCAGAGGCGAAATCCCCTGCATCAACATAAAACGAGTAAGGAGTTCCAACCCCTGCAATCCAAACACCAAAAAGAAACGCTTTTACCGCTTTTCCCGCAAAAGCGCCAGCTCCCGCCGCAAGCGGTTCACCTCGTCCTGCGCGCGCATCAGGTCATCCGCCAGATTCAGCGCCGTCAGCACCGCCGCCGTGTTCGCCGGAATCCGCCCGGAACGCATCGTCTCCGTCATCTGCCGGTCAACATACGCCGCCACCCGGTTCAGATGTTCCGGCGAATCCGTCGAAACAAGGGCGTAGTCCTTCCCTGCCACCCGAACCGTCGTTTTCTGCTTCTCCATGTTTTCGCTCCTACGAAATACAGGCGCAGTCCGGCTGTCTCCGCCGCGTCTGCGCCTGCAACATTATACGATTCCCAAATGAGAATGCGCCAAGATGCGCAGGCAAATTGGGAAATCGTATTACATCTGCTCGAAAGGATAGGTCTGCCCGAAGGTCTCCACGCGGATGGACTTCATTACCTGCGGTTCAAGGGGCTTATCGCGCATGTCGCGCTTGACGCTGACAATCGCATCCGCCACGTCCATGCCTTCCAGCACCTTGCCGAACGCCGCGTACTGACCGTCGAGGTGCGGGCTGTCCGAGGTCATGATAAAGAACTGGCTGCCGGCGGAATCAGGCATCATGCTGCGCGCCATCGACAGGACACCGTAGGTGTGCTTGAGCGGGTTGTTCACGCCGTTCATGGCGAATTCACCCTTGATGTGGTAGCCGGGGCCGCCGATGCCCGTGCCCTTGGGGTCGCCGCCCTGAATCATGAAGCCCGGAATGACACGGTGAAAAATCAGCCCGTCATAGAAGCCGCTGTTCGCCAGCGCAATAAAATTGCCGACGGACTGCGGCGCAGTTTCAGGGTAGAGTTCGCCCTTCATTTCGCGGCCATCCGCCATCGTAATAACAAAAGTAGGATTCTGTGCCATGTTCATAGCACTCCTTTCAGAACCAATTGTCCGCGTCCTTGCGGCCTTTGCGGAAGATAGGGCAAAAGCGCCTATCACGCCTATTGTATCAGCAAATGCGCCAAATTGCAAGCCAAAAGGGGAATTTGCCGCCGCCGAAACGCGCTTTTTGCCGTCAAAGTGGCATTTCCGGCAGGAAAAGTGCTTTTTTGCGCCCAATCATTTCCTTCACGCGGGCAATGTACTGCTCGATGTTGGAGACGTTCGGCGCGCGGCCAATGTGTCCCTCTTCCGGATAAACGCGTTTGGAGATGCCGCCCGCGCCGAGGGCGAGGATGTGCGTGGTTTCTTCCATAATATCCACATTGTATTGACAGGCGTGACCCGGCAGCGCGTAGCCGACGTTCTCCTGATTGCCCGCCATGTACTTCTGGCGGTAGAGATAGTAGGGCTTCATGCCCAATTGGTGCGCGGTGTCCAGCCCCAGCTGCACCATGCGAGAGGCGGTTTCACCGTCCGGCAGGGGCGCGTTTTCCAGATGCAGGCGGCTGGAGCGCTTGATGGCGAGGGTGTGTACGGTCAGGCTTTCCGGCTTCAAGCGGAGCGCCGCGTCCATCGTGCGGGCAAAATCGTCGATGTTTTCGCCCGGCAGCCCGGCAATCACGTCCATGTTGATGTGGTGGATGTTCGCCGTCCGCGCCATGGCATACGCCTCCTCCACCTGCTGGGCGGTGTGCGCACGGCCGATGACGCGCAAGGTCTTGTCATTCATCGTCTGCGGATTGATGCTGATGCGCTGTACGCCCGCATGGCGGATGGCTTCGAGCTTCGGCAGCGTCAGCGTGTCGGGACGACCCGCTTCCACCGTGTACTCCATTGCGCAGGGGAAGCACTGCATCATCTTCTCCAGCAGCCGCGGCAGCTGCTCCTCATTCAGCGATGTCGGCGTGCCGCCCCCGACGTAAACCGCGCGCAGCTTCTTCCCCGCGTCACGCAGGAGCTGCGCACAGGCATCCATCTCCCGGAACAGCGCCGTCAGGTAGGGCGCAACCAAATGCCCGTCGCCCAGTTCGCCGCTGGAAAAGGAGCAGTAGGTGCAGCGCGTTGTGCAGAACGGAATGCCGATGTACACGTCCATCCAGTCGTCGCCCGGCGGCGGAAGCTGCTGCTGCACGAACACAAGTTCCGCCAGCAGTGCCGCCTTCTCCGGCGCAACATCAAACTGGTGCACCAAATGTTCCTGCGCGTCCGCCATCGACATGCCTTCGTTCAGCGCCTCATACATCAGGTGCGTCGGACGAATGCCCGTCATGCTCCCCCACGGCGGATGAATGCCTGTTTCCTTGCGCAGCAGGCCGTAGAGCGTCTGACGGCAGAGACGGCGAAGCGCCCGGCGGCGATGCAGCGCCTGAATCCGCGCATCCGCATCCGACGGAATGTCTGTCACGCCCTGCGCCGCCTGCGTTTTTCCATAGAAGCGGATGACATACTGCCCGCCCTCGATAGCCGCCGCGAAATGATATTCCGGCGCATCCCACACGCTGTCCGGCAGAGAGAACAGGCGCGTCATGTTCATCAAATCCGGCTCGATGGTCGTCAAGTCGTCCTGCAGGCTCTGCTGAATTTCGTTGCTCATTTTAGTCTCCATGTCCGGGGTAAATTTCCAGATTGCGCGCCATCGGCACCACCCGTGCCAGCGACGCTTGCATCTGCTCGCTGCTCCCCGTGGGCAAATCGGTTCGCCCGCAGCCGAAGCGGAAGAGCGTATCGCCCGTGAACAGCTTCTCGCCAATTTGATAGCACACGCTGCCCGCCGTATGACCCGGCGTATGCAGCACGGTGAAAGTCAGCCCCGCCGCCGTCACCTTGTCGCCCTCGTGGACGAGCCTTGTCGCTTCCGGCGCGGTCACGGGAGCGCCCATCAGGAAGCTGGCGTTCTCCTGCGGATTGGAAAGCATTGGCGCGTCCTGTGCATGAACCACCAGTTCCGTTTCCGGGGTCATCAGCGCCCGAACCGCGCCGATATGGTCAAAATGCCCGTGCGTGAGCAGAATCGCGGCAATCGTGCGCCCATCCGCCGCTTTGCGGATGCGCTCCGGCTCGTCGCCGGGGTCAATCACCACGCAGTCAGTGCGCGCGTCGTCCCAGAGGATATAGCAGCACGTTCCAATCGCGCCAACAGTGACTTCCTTCATTTGCAGCATGGCTCTATCCTCCTGCGTTAAAACGCCTTGGTGGAATCCATCAAAATCGTCACAGGGCCGTCGTTGACGAGCGACACCTGCATATCCGCGCGGAAACGTCCGGTTTCGACGTGAATGCCCTGCGCGCGCCACGCCGCAACAAGCTGTTCATAGCGTTCATTGGCTTCTTCCGGGCGCGCCGCCGCGATAAAGCTGGGGCGGCGGCCACCGCGGGCATCGCCATAGAGTGTGAACTGGCTGACGGCAAGAATCGCGCCGCCAACATCCTTGAGGGAGCGGTTCATTTTACCCGCTTCATCCTCAAAAATGCGGAGATTCGGCACTTTTTCCGCCATATAGTGGACGTCGTAGTCGGTATCGTCGGTGCTGACGCCGATAAGCACCATGAATCCCTGCGGGATGGCGCTGATTTGCTCGCCGGCGACGCTGACGGAGGCTTGGGCAACTCGCTGAATGACACAACGCATAGGGGGTACTTCCTCGTTTCTTGGGGATTTTCCTGTTTGGATAATGCGGTCGGATAAACACGCGGACACTGTATGCAGTCGTCACCAACTCAATCGCGCGAAAGGGAGTCCAGAGGGTCGAAGACCCTTTGGCGGAGTCCAGAGGCAGCGCCTCTGGTCACCCCTGCACTCGGAATACGTCGATGACGTCCGTTTTCCGCTGAAGCAGCTTCACCAGCTTGTCCATCTGCTCGCGGGATTTCACTTCGAGGACGAAGCGGAAGGTCGCGATGCGGTTCTTTTCGTCCAGCTCGGTGTTGACCGTCTTAATCGGCACATTCGCATCGCCGATGATGGTCGCCAGTTCAATCAGCAGGTTCGTGTGGTCGTAAGCGACAATCTTGATGGACACGCAGAAGCCCGTGCCCGTGTCGCCATCCGCCCACGCCACCTGCACCCGGCGTTCCGCTTCGCCGCGCAGGACGTTCACACAGTCCGCCTTGTGAATCGTCACGCCGCGCCCGCGGGTGATGAAGCCCACAATGTCGTCCCCCGGCACGGGCGAACAGCACTTGCCGAAGCGCACGGGGATATCCATATCCTCGTTTCCGGGCAGGATGATGCCGTGGTTCGCCTTGCCGGAGGCCTTGCGCTGCGGCTGATTTTCTTCTGTCAGCGCGAGCAGTTCTTCCGCCTTCGGGGCAGCCTGCGCCGTCTGCGTCCGCTGCTCATCCACCAGGCGCGACACAACGTACACCGATGCCATGCCGCCATAGCCGACCGCGCTGTAAATGTCATTCAGCGCCGTAAAACCATACTTTTTGAGAATCGAATCATAATATTCCGGCTTAATCACATCCGACGGATTCAGCCCGCGGCGGCGGCATTCGCGTTCCACCATCGCGCGGCCCGTCTCAATGTTTTCCTCGCGGTACTCCTTTTTCAGGAACGCGCGGATTTTCGCCTGCGCCTGCGGGGTTTTGCAGATGCGCACCCAGTCCGCGCTCGGGCCTTTCGACGATGCGCTGGTGATGATTTCCACGCGGTCGCCCGTTTCCAGCGGCGTGTCCAAAGGCATGATGCGCCCATTGATTTTGCTGCCGACGCACTTATTGCCCACGGCGGAATGAATGCGGTAGGCGAAATCCAGCGGCGTCGCGCCCTTGGGCATACTGATAACGTCGCCCTTGGGGGTGAAGAGGAACACTTCCTCGGAGAAGAGGTCGGTTTTCAGGGTGTCAAGGAATTCACGGGAATCGCGCGTGTCGCTCTGCCAGTCCAGAATCTGCCGCACCCAGTAGAGCTTGGAGTCCAAGTCGTTCGCCGCGCCGCCGCCCTCTTTGTAGCGCCAGTGCGCCGCAATGCCATATTCCGCGATGCGGTGCATCTCCCAGGTACGAATCTGCACCTCAAACGGAAACGGCATCTTGCGCCCGCCGACGACCGTTGTGTGCAGGGACTGATACATGTTCGCCTTCGGGACGGAAATGTAGTCCTTGAAGCGCCCCGGCATCTGGTTCCACAGCGTGTGGACAATGCCCAGCACGGCATAGCAGTCCGGCACGGAGTCCACCAGCACGCGAATCGCAATCAGGTCATAAATCTGGTCGAAGGGCTTGTTTTGCAGCACCATTTTGCGGTAGATGCTGTAAAAGTGCTTCGGGCGGCCGTCAATCGTGTGGTGGATATGCTGCTCATCCAGCTTGGCGGACAACTCGTCAATGACCATGCGGATATTTTCTTCCCGCTCCGAGCGCTTCTGCCCGACCTTCTGCACCAGGTTCTCGTACCCAACCGGGTCGATGTAGCGCAGGGACAAATCCTCCAGTTCCTGCTTGATGGCGTACACGCCCAGCCGGTGCGCAATCGGCGCATAGATGTCCAGCGTCTCGCGCGCAATCGCCACGCGCCGCTCTTCCTTCTGGAATTTCAGCGTCCGCATGTTGTGCAGGCGGTCAGCCAGCTTAATCAGCACGACGCGGATGTCCTTGCCCATCGCCAGAATCATCTTGCGCAGCGATTCCGCCTGTGCTTCTTCCTTGTCGGCGAAATCGAGTTTGTTCAGCTTTGTCACGCCATCCACCAGCATGGCGACTTCCTCGCCGAATTCCTGCCGAATGGTGTCCAGCGTGATGCCCTCGCAGTCCTCCACCGTGTCGTGCAGAAGCCCGGCGGCAATCGTCGGCGGGTCAAGGGACAATTCCACCAGAATGCTGGCGACAAAGCACGGATGGGTGAAATACGGCTCCCCGCTTTTACGGTACTGATTCTTGTGCGCCTCCTGTGCGAATAAATAGGCTTTTTCTACCAGCTTGTACCCGTCGCCGGGATAATACTTCTGCACGCGCGCCAGCATCTGGCTCAGCGGCATGGCCTCATAAACGGTATAAGTCATATTTCATCCTCCTCCCCGAAAAAATGTCGTTCGGGTTACATCTGCGTTTCCGCAGCATAATGGGTTATCAGGTATTTCCGCAGCGGGCTGTCCGTCAGCGCAACCTTGTGCATCGGCAGCAGCGTCAGCTGATACGGGTCGAGCTTGAAGGAAACCAGCGCCACCTGCCCAAAGACGGTCAGTCCGGTCAGCACCTGCTCTTCCGTCATGCCGCAGTCCTGCGCCAGGGCGGATGCCGCCATCGGGCCGCCGCGCAGCAGCCGCCGGTACAGCCCGCGCAGGGTGTCCTCGGAGACGGTCATCGCCGACAATTGCTTCCGCAGGTCATCCGGCGCATCCGACAAGCACCACAGGCGCGCGTTCGGGCATTTCTGCCGGATAAGTTCCTTAAGCCCCGGCAGCGTTTCGCCGTCCAGCAGCACCACATCGCGCCAGTCATCCCGCAGCTTTTCCACATCCGGCGCGAACAGCACGGTGTTGAACGCGCGCGCGTCCCGCACCTGCCCCACATCCGTATCGGCTTCGCCTCCGCTGAGGACGTCCTTCGCCCACGCGCTTTGATGGGCAATCATCAGCACGCCGCGTCCGAGCCGCAGTTTCTCGCGCAGCTGATTCGTCCGCAGGGGCAGGATTTTCACCTGCGTATCAGCTGATGATAAAGTGTTGTAATTCGACGCGAGGGCTGTCAATTCCTGCAAGAGCGCGGAGAAAATCATTTTCTCGTCCGGCCAGAGCAAACTGCCGCCCGTCTGCTTCATCGCGGCGACATTCAGCTGCACCGTCCGCTGTCCGCGGAATTCGTTCACTTCCGGCGAGAACAGCACGTCCACGCGCTCATAGCCGCGGTCTGCCAAATCCCCCTGCTGGAAGCCGATGCCGCCGCGCACGTTCGCGCCGTCGAGCAGCGTCAGCTTCAGGTGCGCCCCGCCCACGCCGACGCGCCGCGCCTCCTGCACATGCAGTCCGCGCGCCATCAGCACCGGGTTTGGGTTGCCGTAGCCAGTCGGCTGAAGCTGATTCAATTCGTCGATGAGCGCCATGTTCACCGCTTCGAGCGGCACTTCGAGTTCGTACTCCTTCTGCGGGATGTAGCACGTCAAGTCGCAGTTGTCGCCCTGCGGGATGACGCGGTTGAGCAGCCGCCGCAGTTCCGGCACAAGCTCCGCGCGGATGGTCAGCCCCGCCGCCTGCGAATGCCCGCCGAAGCGCTCGAACAGCTGCCCGTGCCCTTCCGCCTGATACAGCGCCTTGCACGCCGTCAGCATCTGATGAATATCCACGCCGGGAATCGACCGGCACGAGCCGACGGCAAGGTCGCCGTGCTGACTTAACACAATCGTCGGGAAATGGTACTTTTCGCAGATGCGCCCTGCCGCAAGCCCAATCACGCCGTTGTTCCACTCCTGACCAAGGATGACAATCGCGAAATCCGTGCGGAAATTCACCTGCGCCGGAATCGCGAAAATCGCCTGTTCGACAATCTGCTTTTCCATCGCCTGACGCTCCTGATTGAGGCCGTTCAAGTGGGTGGCAATGGCAGTCGCTTCGGCTTCGTCCTTCGTCGTCAGGAGTTTGACGCACTGTTCGGCGGTTTCGAGCCGCCCGCCCGCGTTCAGTCTCGGCGCAAGGCGGAAGCCCAGATGCCCTGTATTGACGGGCTGGCTGACCTGCGCCAGCTCCATGAGCTTTTTCAGCCCCGGACGCGCGCTTGTCCCCATGCGCATCATGCCTTCACGGACGATGACGCGGTTTTCCTCCATCAGCGGCACAATATCCGCGACGGTCGCGAGGGCGGCGAGGTCAATCCGCTTTTCGACGCCATCCATGCCCAGCAGCGCCTGCGTGATTTTAAGCGCAACGCCCGCGCCGCACAGCCGCTTGAACGCATACGGCTCAATCAGCGGATTCAGCACTGCATCGGCTTCGGGCAGCTTTTCCGCCAATTGGTGATGGTCAGTGACGATGACGGTCATGCCGCGCTTTTTCGCCAGCGCAACTTCCTCCAGATTGGTGATGCCGCAGTCCACGGTCAGCAGCAGTCGGCTTTCCTTCGCGAGCAGCTCAATCGCGTCGGCATTCAGCCCATAGCCCTCTTCGTGGCGCGAAGGGATATACGGGCGGACGTGCTGTGCGCCGAGGTCGCGCAGGGTTTCGAGCATGATGCTCGTCGCGCAGATGCCGTCGACATCGTAGTCGCCGTAGATGGTGATGCCCCACTGCTCCCGGACGGCTTGGCGGATGATGGATACCGCCTTCTCCATGCCGGGCATGGTGAAGGGGTCAAGCAAATCGGTCAGGCGCGGATGCAGGAAGCGCTCCGCCTCCTCCGGGGTATTGACGCCCCGATAGCGGAGGAGGTTTGACATGCGCAGGGGCAATGTCCCGATGCGTTCCTTGCTCTCGATGCCTTTCTTGGTGTATCTTAGCATAATTACTCCAGCAGGGTGTTACCCTGCATCTAACAATTCGCAGGGATTTCGCTCCTGCGGGAGCGACCAAAGGGCATGGGAACGGACGAAGTCCGCGGTCGCCCTTTGGAAACCTTCGGTGTCTCCCATGTTCGTTGGTTTTGACCGAAAGTTTTTTAGTTCGTGTACCTTTCGTACCCCAAAGCAGCGGCACAAACCAATAAACATGGGTGTGCGCTGCGAAGGGGTCAAGGGGGCGACCGCAAAGCCCCCTTGTCGCCTCCGCAGAGGCGAAACCCCTGCGTAACAAGAAAAGCTATTTGCTTTTCAGCAAAATCAATTGCGGTCATTGCGCTTGGCAATGAGAATCAAGCGCAAGAGCGACAGCAGACTCGTCACCGCCGCCGCCACATACGTCAGCGCGGCGGCGCTCAGCACTTTCCGAACATTCCGCTCTTCCTCCGCGCCGGAAATGTACCCGCCTTCTGACAGCATCTGAATCGCGCGCTTGCTTGCGTCAAACTCCACCGGCAGCGTCACCAGCGCGAACACAGTCGATGCTGCGAACAAGCCGATGCCGATATACACCAGCGGCTGCCACGCGAAAATCAAGCCGAGAATGAACATCGGCGTGGAGAGCGACGAAGAGATGTTCACCGCCGGAACGATGGCGGAGCGCAGGTTCAGCGGCGCGTAGTTCTCCAGCTTCTGCATGGCGTGGCCCGCCTCGTGCGCGGCGATGCCCATCGCGGCAATGCTGTTGCTGCTGTACACGCCGTCGGAGAGATTGAGAACTTCCTTCGACGGGTCGTAGTGGTCGGTCAGTTCGCCGGACACATGTCCGACGCGCACGCGGGTGTTGCCGTTGCGGCGGAGCAAATCCGCGACCATCTGACTCGCCGTCAGACCGCACTTGGCGGGAATCCGGCTGCACTGCGCATAGGCGCTTTTCACCTTCGCCTGCGCGATCAGGCCGAGAATCAGACCGGGGATAATCAGCAGATACGTCCAGTCCCAATAATAATAGTAGGGCATTTTGTTCATTCCTTTCTGAAATTCACCGGAAAGCATTTTTCCCGGTTTTCTCTTATCCTATCACATCTGCCGCGCAAGTGCAAGCGGACAAAAACGCCGAAAATGTTCAAATTGTGCGTTTTTCGTCCGCGAAAGTGGATTTTTTCGGATTCTGCCCGGAAAAGTCCGCTTGTTACATTGACGAAACGGGAAAGAAGCGGTATAATAAATGTATGTGTGCCCATGCGGAATGAATCATTCATGCAGGGGACAAATTTCGTTTTTCGGCAGAAGGGAGGAAGCGCGGTGAAGCATGTGGGACGTGCGGTCTTTTTTGCGTGCCTGACGGCGCTTCTGCTGCTGGGGATGCGGCAGCTTGTCGTCGCCCCGGAATCCGCTTCTGCGGAATCCTCCCCTGCCCCGCCCGGTATTCCGGCAGTGATGACGGCTGCTTTGCCCGCGCCGGAGAGCGCCGCGGCATCCGCATCCACCGCACAGGAGACGGTGCACCGCCCTGCTGCCTTGCCAGCGCATCCCCCCATGCCGGTGCTGACCCGCGCGGATGGCTGCGGATGGCTCATCACCGGGCGAAGCTACGTCCGCACGGTGTACATCGCGTTCCATTTGGAGGGCAGCGCCGGATAGAGGGTGTCCGCTGACTGTCCACTTCCCCATGAAAAGAATGAAAGGAAGCATTCTCATGAAGAATACGAAGACGAAATCCATCGTCGCACTGGCCATCGTGCTGGTGCTGACCGTGGTCTTCGGCATCGTCGGCGTGACGGGCATGTCGTTCCAGGGCGGGCTGTGGAAGCTCCTGCCGTGGCTGCCGACGACCAACGCTGATGCTTGGCCGCAGGCCATTTCTCTGGGTCTTGACCTGCGCGGCGGCGTGTATGTGGAGTACAGCGCCGAAGCGCCCGAGGGCAACGACGCGAACTTCTCTGACCTGCTGGACGCGACCGTTTCCGCCATCCAGTCCCGTCTGACCGACAAGGGCTATGCCGAAAGCACCGTGCAGGTGCTGGGCACGAGCGGCATCCGCGTTGAAATCCCGGATGTGAGCGATCCGAGCGAAATCCTGAACCTGATCGGCGAACCCGCTCTCTTGGAGTTCAAGGATCCTGACGGCAACACCTTCATGACCGGCTCTGACGTCCGTCTGGCGCAGGCCGCCATGACGCAGGACGGTCAGTGGGCGATTTCCTTCCAGCTGACCTCTGCCGGCACGAAGCTCTTTGCCGACATGACCAGCCAGAACATCGGCAAGACGCTGGGCATCTATCTGGACGGCGAGAAGCTGATGGCGCCCACCGTGCAGTCCGCCATCACCGGCGGCTCCGGTCAGATTACCGGCAACTTCACGATGGATCGTGCGCAGACCATCGCCGCGCAGATTCAGTCCGGCGCACTGCCGCTGGTGCTGACGCAGCAGAAGGTTGATACCGTGCCCGCCACGCTGGGCGACAACGCGCTGTCCACCTCCGTCTTCGCTGCCATCATCGGCATCGCGCTGGTCATGCTCATCATGATTGTCCGCTACCGCCTGAACGGCGTGGTCGCCTCCTGGGCGCTGTGCATTTACACAATCGTGCTGTTCTGGGTGCTGGCGGTTTTCCCCGGCATTCAGCTGACCCTGCCGGGCATTGCCGGTATCGTGCTGGGCATCGGCATGGCAGTGGACGCCAATGTCGTTATCTTCGAGCGCTTCAATGAGGAAGTCCGCGCGGGCCGCAGCCTGAAGGTTGCCCTCAAGACTGGCTTCCACAACGCGCTGAGCGCCATCATCGACGCGAACGTGACCACCATTATCGCCGCCATCGTGCTGATGATTTTCGGCACCGGCTCTGTGCAGGGCTTCGCCAAGACGCTGCTGCTGGGCGTTATCGTGTCCCTGTTCTCGGCGCTGCTGGTCACTCGCTTCCTGATGAAGCAGTTTATCCAGCTCAAGAACTGGAACGTGAGCGCTTTCACCTCCGGCGTTCAGTCTGCAAAGGAGGCCAAGTAATATGACAGTCAAGAATTACTCCAAGCAGTGCTTGATGATTTCCGCCGGCATCATGGTGCTGGCGCTGCTGCTGAGCCTGTTCGGCATGGGCATCAACGTCGGCATCGACTTCTCCGGCGGCATGTCCATGCAGTACACCATGGGCGAAGCCGTCACGCAGTCCGACATCGAGGGTGTGCTCAACGGCATCGGTCTGAAGGACTACGCTGTGTCCGTGCAGGGCACAGGCAAGGATTCCATCAACATCCGCATCAAGGCGATTGACGAAGACGGCGTGCAGGGCGTGCAGGCTTCCATCACCGAAGCCTTGCAGGCGAAGTACCCGAACGCCGCCATCTACGGCGACGTGAACTACGTCGGCCCGGTCGCCGGCGCGACGCTGCTGCGCAACGCCTTCCTCTCCGTGCTGATTGCCGCGCTGTGCATGCTCATCTACATCGCCATCCGCTTCGATTTCAACTCCGGCGCGGCGGCGGTGCTGGGTCTGGTACATGACGTGCTGATCATGCTGTCCTTCATGGTCATCCTGCGCTCCTTCGTGCAGATGAATTCTTCCTTCATCGCGGCGATGCTGACGATTGTTGGCTACTCCATCAACAACACCATCATCATCTTCGACCGCATCCGCGAGAACGCCCGCAAGATGCCGTCCTCCACGCCGCGCGTGGATGTCGTCAACCGCTCCATCAAGGAGTGCCTCGGCCGCACCATCAACACCACGCTGACCACGCTGGTGACGATCGTCTGCCTGTACATCTTCGGCGTTTCCTCCATCCGCGAGTTCGCCCTGCCCATCATCGTCGGCATCATCTCCGGCGTGTACAGCGCGAACATGATCAACGGCTACGTCTGGGCGTTCCTCGAAGAGAAGAAGCGCGCCAAGAAGGCCGCCAAGGCGTAATTTCTCCTACTTTACCCTCACTGGACGGTGCAGTTTCGGGCTGCACCGTCTTTTGTTGTTCTTCACGGAATCTTTGGGGAAGAGCAGCTTGAGGGCGCGTCTGCGGACGCGCAAAGTTACTGGCAGGGACGCTTCGCTGCCTGCACCTTTGTTGAGTGCGTTTGGCATACTGGTCGCCCGTGGAACTGTTGGGGCGTTGCCCCAAACCCCACAAGGGACGCTGTCCCTTGACCCTGCAAGGGGCAATTGCCCCTTGACCCCTTTTCGCGATTGAGTTGGTCGCGCTTTCATGCTCCTTCCGCGTGCAGCTTTTTGGGGCTTCGCCTAAGCCCTTGTTTGCTTCCCCTACTTTCCGTAAAGAACCAGAAAAGGGCTTGGAAAAGCATCATGCGCTCTTCCAAAGCCCTTATTCTCATGTTCGGGATGTCAGCACGATGCCGCATACCCCTTCTCGTCCTTCATAATGTGCACAATCGTGCTGTTCGTGCTGCCCATGCCGACGCAGACCAGCTCGCCGAGGTGCGCAATCAGGCGGTCAAAGCTATCATCCAGAATGCCGTCCTGCGCGTGGATGCCGCCGCCTTCCAGCGCCAGACACGCCGCTTCCACCGCAAGTCCCGCGCTCAGGGCAACCTTGCTCGCGCAGCCCTCCTTCGCGCCGTCGCAAATCATGCCGCTGACCGAGCCCAAGATATTCCGCGCAGCCTGCACCATCTCGCCTTCGCCGCCGCCCAGCAGGTACACGACCCCCAGCGACGCGCTCAAGCCTGCCGCCACGCCGCACGCGCACACGCTCGACAGGGGGCCGATGAAGCTTTTGATGTACACGTTCGCCAGCGCCGCCAGCGCAATCGCACGCAGTTCCTTTTCCTCCGGGATGCTGAAATAGCGCGCCGCCGCATCCACCGTCAAAAAGAGCGTGATGCCCTGATTGCCGCTGCCCGTCGCAGTCATCACCGGGAGCGGAATGCCGTGCATCCGCGCGTAGGACGCCGCGCCCGCCATCCGCTTCGCCGACGCGCAGAGGGACGGGTCATCCAGCGTGATTTTCGGCAGAACGCAGTGCGCCAGCTCATCCGACATCGCGCGGTCGTAGATGGTTCGGTTCATCGTCAGCGCGTCGCAGAGGAACGCCAATTTATCCAGCGCAACCGTGTCCGCAAAGGCGATAAATTCCGCCAGCGACCCGCAGTGCGCGCCGCCTTCCTCCACCGATTCCTGCTCGGCAGGCGCTTCGGTAAACGGCGCATGTTCGACAAGGGCGATATGATCGTGCGCACCCACCGTGACCACACGAACCGCGTCGCAGTCCGTGTGCAGAATCGTTTCAATATATAATCCGCTCACGCCGTCGACGATTTCGACTTTCACGCAGCCGCGCAATGCCTTTGCTGCCGCCAGCTGCTCCGCCGTCACCGTGTGCAGCGCGTTCATGCCCGCGTCCGCGTCGCCCGCCGTGATGCCCAGCGCCACACACAAGTCCACGCCGCGCTCATCCGCGCCCGGAATACCCACGCCCATGGCGTTTTTGAACAGGTACGCATCCAGCCGCGCCGTCACCTGCGTGACAGTCCCCTGCGCCGCCTTGCGCGCCGTCGCCGCGTTGAGGGCAATTGCCGCCGGTTCCGTGCAGCCGGTTGAGGGGGCAAGCGAAGCCCTGATCATCCGTAGACATTGCGTTTCATCCATCCGAAAGTTCCTCTTTTCCACCCGGCGCAATGCCGGATTTGCTTTTTCCATGAACACAATTCGCCCTCAAACCGCGAAATTCCTGCCGAAAACCTTTCTTTTTGCAAAAATCGCCTATTTTGCTTGTGAAAAAAGCGTCATTTCCCCTTGTCAACCATCGTCGGGTTATTGTATAATGAAATATACGGCAGATGCTTCTTCTGCCATTTCGACCAAACGAATAAGGAGGAGAACCATGAAGAAGTTCCTTTCTCTCCTGCTGGCGCTGACGATGCTGCTGACCCTGTGCAGCGTTGCGAGCGCGGACGCCGGCGTCTTTACGGGCGTGGGCGACAGCGAAATCGGTGGCAAGGGTGCCATCGAAGTGGCTGTGACCGTGGATGAAAACGGCGCAGTGACCGCCATCGAAGTGACCAAGAATGGCGACACCGCCGGCATTTCTGATCCGGCTGTGGCGCAGATTCCGGGTCTCATCGTCGAGCAGCAGACCGCGAACGTTGACGCGGTTGCGGGCGCGACCAAGACCTCCGATGCCATCATGGCGGCTGTGCTGGACGCTGTGACCAAGGCGGGTCTGGACACCGTGAAGTGGTCTACGAAGGTGGAGACTGTCGTCGAAAAGGCGGAGGACGTCACCATCGAGACGGAAATCGTGGTCATCGGCGGCGGCGGCGCTGGTCTGGCGGCGGCTGTGCAGGCGAATCAGCTCGGCTCCAAGGTGCTGGTGCTGGAAAAGATGGGCAAGGTCGGCGGCAATACCATTCTGGCGGGCGGCGCGCTCAACGCGGTGAATGACCGCTCCGAGCAGGCGATTGCCTACAACGACTCCGTCGAATGGCACTACACCCAGACGCTCTCCGGCGGCGACTACCAGGGCGATCCCGTCCTGGTGCACACGCTGGTTTCCAACGCGTGGGCAGGTGTGCAGTGGCTGATGGATCTGGGCATGGAGTTCCAGGACGACACCGCTGGGCTGTTCACCGTCACCGGCGGTCTGTGGCCGCGCGCCCACAAGCCGGTTGAACCGCTGGGCACTGGCTTCTTCAAGACCTACATGAACTACATCGACAGCCACGACAACGTGGACGTGATGCTGAACACCCGCGCGACCGAAATCCTTGTGGACGAAAACGGCAAGGCTTGCGGCGTCGTGGCGACGGGCGAAACGGGCAACACCGTGACCGTCAAGGCGTCCAAGGGCGTCGTTGTGGCGACGGGCGGCTTCGCGGCGAACGTCGAACTGCGCAGCGCGTACAACACGCAGTGGGCGGATCTGGGCGACAGCATCAAGAGCACCAACCACGCGGGCGCGACCGGCGACGGCATCAAGATGATGCAGAAGCTGGGTGCTGACTTTGTGCAGATGGGCAACATTCAGCTGCTGCCCCTGGGCGACCCGGTGACCGGCTCCCTGTCCGGCAACATCGAGCATGACGTGGAAACCCGTATCTTCATCAACAAGGAAGGCAACCGCTTCGTCAACGAGGGCGGCCGCCGCGACGACATGACCAACGCCCTGTTCGCGCAGACCGATGCGTACATGTGGGTCGTCATGGACTCCGACACCTATCCCACGGGCGACGAACGCAACAACTTCGGCGAAACCGCGAACCAGCTGGTGGAAGCCGGCCGCGCGGTGAAGGCGGACACGCTGGAAGAACTGGCGGAAAAGATGAACGTTCCGGCGGACACGCTGATTGCGGCTGTCACGGAATTCAACCGTCACGCAGAAGGCGGCGACCTTGCGGGCACGCCGGACGAATTCGGCCGTACCCTCTACAAGACCCCCATCGACACCGCGCCCTTCTACGCGGCTGCCCGCATTCCCACCGTGCATCACACGATGGGCGGCGTGCGCATCAACGTGAATGCGCAGGTGCTGGATGAAAACGGCAACGTGATTCCGGGTCTGTATGCTGCGGGCGAAGTGACCGGCGGCATTCACGGCGCGAACCGTCTGGGCGGCAACGCACTGACCGACACGGTCGTCTTCGGCCGCATCGCTGGCGAATCCGCTCACTACGAGAAGTAATCTCGCATCCCCAGAGGCTCGGAGGAAACTCCGAGTCTCTTTTTCGTGCATTTTTCTGCTTTTCCATTGTAATTTCCTCAAAGGCATGGTAATATAATACTATTTCCAGATAAGAATGCGCCAAGATGCGCCGCGAGTTTTTCATTCTGGCTAACGTGAATGAAACGCAGCGTAGCAGCGCTACGCTAAGTGGAATGAGCGGACGCCAGAAGGGAAAAGGCGCAAGCAGATGGCGCAGGTGAATCTGGAAATAGTATAACAGAAAAGCCATGAATCGAGGTAGAGTAAGGATGCGTTCCATTGTCAGCCGCTGTGCTGCCCTGCTGTCAAGCGCTTTCCTGCTGATGAACAGCGTTCCTGCTGCTTTTGCAGAAGAGCCAAACACAATTGTTCAGAAGGAGGCTCACACCATGCAGACGTACCGTCAGATGCTCACAGAGCTTGCACCGGATGCTGTTTTTGCGCGGCAGGAGGGTGTTTCCTACCCGACGTTTCAGAAGTACACCTACTATTCACGCACGGCGCATCGGGATACCCCGGTCAACGTGCTGCTGCCGACGGATTACGATGAGCAGCGTACTTATCCCGTCCTGTACATTCTCCACGGCTACTGGGACACGCAGGACTGGATGGCGCGCGATGCAGTCGGACTGAATGTCATGCTGGGCAATCTCTGGGCATCCGGCGAGGCAGAAGAAATGATCGTCGTTCTCCCCTACATCTTCTGTGACCAGGAGCTTCGTTCCTGCACAGGCATGAACCTGCGCAATTCGCTTTGCTATGACAATTTCGTCAACGACTTGACGGCAGATTTGATGCCCTTTATCCAGCAGACTTTTGCCGCCGCGACGGGGCGCGAGCAGACCGCTATTACCGGCTTCTCCATGGGCGGGCGTGAGTCTCTGTTCATCGTACTGACGCATCCAGAGTTGTTCGCGTGGGTAGGTGCAGTCGCACCAGCCCCCGGTTTGACACCGATTCCCGGCTCTGCTGATCATCCGGGGCAGCTTCAGGAATCGGAGCTGACTTTCGGAGACACAAAGCCGGAGCTGCTGCTCATCAGCGCTTCCCGCGCTGACGGTGTTGTTACGTCCGCACCTTCGGGCTATCGACAAGTTCTTCAGCTCAATGGCGAAGAGCTCGTTTGGCATCAGCTGACAAATACACAGCATGACCATACCAGCGTCAAGCCGCACTTGTACAACTTCTGTCGAATGATTTTCCGCCGCGAATGACACGTTCCGTCGTAAAAACACCAGCAGTACAGTCATTCGCTTGCAATCAGCCGCATTTCGTCCTATAATAAAGGCGAAATCCACCAAAAGGAGTGTATGAGCAATGAGCAAGCAGAACATCGACTGGAGCAATCTCGGCTTCGGCTATATCAAGACGGATTATCGCTACGTTTGCCGCTACAAGGACGGTCAGTGGGACGAAGGCGGGCTGGAAACCGACGCAAACATCACCCTGAATGAGTGCGCCTGCGTCTTCCAGTATTGCCAGGCGTGCTTTGAGGGCATGAAGGCATACTACACCAAGGACGGGCATATCGTTTGCTTCCGCCCGGACATGAACGCCAAGCGCATGGCGGACAGCGCCGCGCGGCTGGAAATGCCGCCCTTCCCGGTGGACAAGTTCGTGGACGCGGTGAAGCAGGTCGTCGCGGCGAATGCGGATTTTGTGCCGCCGTATGGCACGGGCGCGAGCCTGTACATCCGTCCGTTCATGATTGGCACGAACAGCGTCATCGGCGTGAAGCCCGCGACGGAGTTTGAATTCCGCATTTTCTGCACGCCTGTCGGCCCGTACTTCAAGGGCGGCGCAAAGCCGATTGCCATCAAGGTGAGCGATTACGACCGCGCAGCCCCCCACGGCACGGGCAACATCAAGGCAGGTCTGAACTACGCCATGAGCCTCCACGCAATTATGGAAGCGCACCGCGAGGGCTTCGCGGAGAACATGTATCTTGACGCGGCAACCCGCACGAAGGTGGAGGAAACCGGCGGCGCGAACTTCATTTTCGTCACCAAGGACGGCAAGCTGGTCACGCCCAAGAGCGACTCCATCCTGCCCTCCGTCACCCGCCGCAGCCTGCTCGTCGTGGCGGAAAAGTACCTGCATATGCCGGTGGAAGAGCGCGAGGTGTACTTCTCGGAAGTGCCTGATTTCGCGGAATGCGGCCTGTGCGGCACGGCGGCGGTCATCAGCCCGGTCGGTCTGATTAACGACCACGGCAAGGAGATTCGCATCCCCTCCGGCATGGACGAAATGGGCCCCGTGCTGACAAAGCTGTACACGACCCTGCGCGGCATCCAGCAGTGCGAAATCGAAGCGCCAGAAGGATGGATTCTCAAGATTCAGTAACGGAAAACTGCGCAAAGGCACAATAGTTGGTTCTTCACGGAAAGTTGTGGGAGCAAACAAGGGCTTAGGCGAAGCACCAAAAAGCTGCACGCGGAAGGAGCATGAAAGCGCGACCAACTCAATCGCGAAAAGGGGTCAAGGGGCAATTGCCCCTTGCAGGGTCAAGGGACAGCGTCCCTTGTGGGGTTTGGGGCAACGCCCCAACAGTTCCACGGGCGACCAGTATGCCAAACGCGCTCAACAAAGGTGCAGGCAGCGAAGCGTCCCTGCCAGTAACTTTGCGCGTCCGCAGACGCGCCCCCAAGCTGCTCTTCCCCCAAGTTTCCGTGAAGAACCCAATAGTTCGCGCAGCAAAATCCGAAAAAAGGATAAAAACAGCCTGTGGACGAATTCCGCAGGCTGTTTTTGATTGCAATCAGAACAAGTCCAGCATGTTATCCAGATAGATTTCCTCCCGCACTTTCAGCTGGCATTCCGGCTTCGTCAGGTAGTACAGCAGGAATTCCAGCACCAGCGCGCTGCCTAACTCGCGCCCCTCAATCTTGAAGTTCTCAAAGCCCATCGGCAGGTACGTCCGCTGAATATCCGCCACCCCGATAAAGCCCGGATTTTCCATTGCCTTGGTGAATCGGTAGCCGCCCTGCGCGCCCGGTGCGTGGCAGCGGTGCTCGTCGCCGCCCTCGCCGAGGTTCTTCCGGCTGACGGCTTCGTAGCACGCGCGGCGGTCGCGGCAGCCGAAATAGCAGCACTCGTTGCAGAGGAACTCCACCTTGTCCTTTTGACCCTGCGGCAGGGCATTCAGCTTCTCCAGCGTGTGATTCAGGCGGAAATCCGGCACGACATAGCGGAATTCCGCTCGTTCCAGTTCCGCCTGCAAGTCGGGAAACGATGTCAGCACCTTCGTCGTTGAGGACACGAAATACAAGTTCAGATACGTTTTCTGCAAATAGCGCAGGAGCAAATCCGAATGGAGAATCACGCCGCCATTCCCGCCGTCGTTCAGCATCTGGCAGAGCGCATTGCAGCGCGCATCACGCAGATGCTCCGCGCGCAGGAGGGAGTTGCTGAACGTCAGGCGCGGGGAAATACCGTATACCCGCATCAGCGCCAGCACATCCCGCGCGCTCGCCTCCCCCGACCCGACGCGCCCGCCGCCCCACAGGCAATCCGCCGGTGCGCCGTAAATCGAGCCGATGTCGCACCAATCATAGAAATATTCCGGATGGTTTCGGTAGAGCGGCAAAAATCGGCGGTACAGTTCGTAAAACTCGAACAGACCGGGCAGGTGATAGTGGGCGATTGTCATGCCTGCTGCCCTTCTTCCGCCGACAGCAGCCAGTCTTTGCCCTGCCAATGTACTTGCATCTGCACCTTCTTCCATCCCTCCGGCAGGCGCGGATGCAGCGTCGGCTTGCCGTCCTCGAAGCGCAGACCCAAGAAGCCATAGAGCAGCACCATATACGCGCCGCCCGCTGCCGCCGGGTGCGTGCCGCCAATGTACACCAGCCCCGCCCACTGCTTGCCGCCGCCGACAATATCCGCCTCGGCGGATTTCAGAAACAGCGGATACGCTGCCGCCGGACGCCCGATTGCGCACGCGCACAGGGCGTACATGCACGCGGACAGACTGCTGCCATGCTCGGTTCGCGGCTCATAGTAATCATAATTCGCGGCGATGATGTCCGCCGGGTACTGCCCCAGCATGTACAGCAGGGCAATCACGTCCGCCTGCTTAATGACCTGCGTCTGCGCCGCCACGCCATATGCGCCGCCCCAGTATTCGCGCGGATCAATCAGGCGGCTGCGCACCTCCGGCACGAGTACGTTTTCCAGCTTGAAGTAACCGTCGAACTGCTCAATCAGCCCGGTTTTCGGGTCAGGCGCTTGATGCTTCAAGTGCTTCGCGGCATCCGCAAAGTGCATCAGTTCCGCTTCGTCCGTCTCCGGCAGGTACTTCCGGCAGACCTCCACCGCGTAATCCAGCGTCATCCGCGCCATTTCGTTGGTGTAGGCGTTGTTTTTCACATGCTCGTGGTACTCGTCCGGGCCCATCACATCCAGCAAATCATAGGTGTCGCTGAGGATGCGCTTGGAAATCAGGCTCATATAGAACCTTGCGCATTCCAGCACGACGCGCGCGCCGCCGCTTTGCAGCAGCGAATCATCCCCCGTGTACTGCGTATATTTCCGCAGCCCATACACGACGGCGGCGCTGATGTGCACCTGCGTATCGCGGAAGAACGTGCGCATCGGTCGGCCCGTGAACACGTCGGTGACGTTGTAGTCCGTGCAAGCGTCCTTGCCGCCCTCGACGCTCTCCCACGCATAGAACGCGCCCGCATAGCCGTAGGATTTCGCCTTGTCCAGCGCGCCCGGCAGCGTCTGCACGCGGTATTCCAGGCAGTGCCGCGCCACCTCCGGCATACACGCCAGATAGAAATCCAGCATGAACATCTCCGTATCCCAGAAAATCGCGCCCTTATACGTCTGCCCGGACAGCCCGCGCGCCGCCACCGACAGCGCCGCCCGATGCCGCGGCGCGATGCTCATCAAGTGGTACATCGAATAATTGACCGCGAACTCCGCGCGCTCGTCGCCTTCAATCGTCACCCGTGCTTTCTGCCAGAGCGCCGCCCACGCCGCACGCTGTTCTTCGCGCAAAGCATCATACGCCGGGGCATTTTCTGCCGCTTCCATGGCGGATGCTTCCGGTTCGTCGCCGTCGCTGGTGGTGTACACCGCGGCGACCTCATCCAGCTGCCACGGCTGACCCGCCTGAAGCGCGATTTGCGCCGTCCGAACGCCGCCGTGCGTGATTTCGCCGTCCGTGCAGCTGCACTGGAGCGCCGTGCAGACGCGTTGATGGTCATCCGTTTCGCCGGTCAGGGCGACGACACCGTCCGATTCTGTCAGCGTCAGCGTCTCATAATGCGGACCATGGATGTCCCAGACGTTTTCGTCCACGCCGAACGCAATGGTGACGACGCTGTCATGTGTCGCCGTGATGGTCACGCGCTGTGCGAGCAAATGCACCCGCTCCATCGCGCAGAACCGTTCCTGCCGGATGGTGATTTCGCCCGCATCCGCCTTGAACGTGCTTTCGCGGGTGAACACACCATCGGCAATATCGAGCGCGAGGCGGTGCGACGTAAGCCGATCGGCATTTTCCGGCAGCGACACGCCTTTCACGGCGACATACAGCGGATTCGGGGCATTCAGCGGCTCTTCCCAGCCCTGCCCCTTTTGGTGGTGGATGCCCGCGAGGTTGACGGCGGTCATCTGCTGTACGCCCGCTTCGCCAATCGTTCCGCGAACGCCCATATACCCATTGCCCGTCAGGAAGCGGTTGCCGTTATCCGCATCCTGTGCCGGGTCAAACCCCGTTCGCTCAATCACCGTATTCATCCGTGTATTCCTCCTCATGTTCAAAACTTCCCTCCATGCGGTATTCATGGAGGGAAATTCGCGGCTGCACTGCGCTTTTCCTGCTACGGATTGCAGGTTTTGGGGTGCGGAAATTTCGGTTCTGCGCATTTACCCTACATACTCCAGCAAGTCCGACAATTTCCCCAGATGATACGTCGCGCGCGCATCCTCCTTAGCGTCCCCCATGGCGGCGCAGGCAAACCCGCCCGCTTTGGCAGCTTCCACCCCTGCATGGGCATCCTCCACCACCACGCACTGCTCCGGCTTCAAGCCCAGCATCTCCGCTGCCTTCAAAAACACCTCCGGGTTCGGCTTCGAGTGCGTGATGCAGTTTCCATCCGCCACCGCGTCGAAAAACCCATCCAGCCCCATCCGCTCCAGAATGAACGGCGTGTTCTTGCTCGACGAGCCAATCGCCAGCTTCAAGCCGCGTGCGCGCAGGGTATCCAGCGTGCGCTTCACGTCGCCGGACAAATCAGCGGGCGACATTTGGTTCAGCAACTGCCGATAGCGCGTGTTTTTCTCCTCCGCCATCGCGTTTTTCTCATCCTGCGAGTACGCCTTGTCGCTTTTTTCGAGGATGATGTTCAAGCTGTCCATGCGGCTGACCCCGCGCAAAAGGCCGTTGCGTTCGCGGTCAAAGGGTATGCCAAGCCGATCGGCAAGCGCCTTCCACGCGCGGTAGTGGTACTCGTCGGTCGAGCAGAGAACGCCATCCAAATCGAAGATAATGCCTTGATATTGCATCGTGATTTTCTCCTATCAGTAAACGCAAATTTCCGCTGCCTGCGCGCCGTCGGTGCGGGAGGCGGAATTCATTGTGAACACAACCTTGACAAAACTGGCTTCCACGCTATCGAAATCAATGCGGATGCGATTGCCCGTCGCAGGGTCGAATTGGTACTGCGCGGCGGGTGCGACTTCGGTAAAGTTCTCGCCGTCCTGGCTGACGAGAACGGCGATTTCCTGAATGCGCGCCTCCCAGATGGCGGATGGATTCAGGCAGACCGCGACGGTCGAGATGGTATGCGTTTCACCCAGCACGATGAGCATTTCCGCCGGGAATCCTTTGCTTTCCCAGTAGGTATCGGTTTTGCCGTCGTTGACGTTTCGGCTGACGTACACGTCGGTATGCGCGCCGGAAATGACTTCCTTATTGAGCGCGAAATTCTCCGTTTCGGGGAGGGCGATGTACTGGTCAGCGGGGTCAGGGAAGCACGCCGGGCGCTCCGCCTTGGTCTGGTCGGGCGCGGGGACAACGGTCACGATGGTGGGAATTTCTTCTTCCGCCTGCGTCAGAAGGGGCAGGCACGCCAGCGACAGGGCGAGTATGGCGGATACGACAGAACGCATTTTCATGAGCGAAATTTCCTTTCTATAATGATGGTGGGTGTGGTGATGCGGGTGGTCGGTCGCGCCCATTTGGCGCGACAATGTGCAAGTGGTCGAAAGAGCAAGTTGGGGGGCGCGTCTGAGGACGCGCGAAATTACAACCGCTGCGCTGAAAGCGCTTCGCTGTTCAGCGCTCGTGTGGCAGAATTGCGTGCTTTTCCATTACTGGTTACACGACAAACTGTTGGGGCGTTGCCCCAAACCCTACCAGAGGCGCTGCCTCTGGACTCCGCAAGGGGGATCCCCCCTTGACCCCTCCGCGCGATTGAGTTGGTCTCACTCCCTTAATTCTTCCGCGTGTTTATCCTCTTTTTTCCTTACTCCACCACTATCCCCTCACAATAATCATCATACCGCAGCTTCATCTGCTTCAAATTCGTCATCTTCTCCCCCAGAATCGTCACATTCCGCAAGGTCACATTCGTAATCCGATTATCCTCCCCATACCCCGACAATCTCGATGCCGGCGCTTTCCCATCCAGCGTCCGCACCACCGTCAGGCCATCAATCAGCACATCATCAATCGACCCAAACTCATCCTTGACCGTCGACCACGCCGAATTTTGCAGCGTCATCTCAATCAATTCCTTATTATTGCCGTTATCACCCTGCATGAAGGCGTTTTCGACGACGATATTGCGGTAGACGATGGCATGCACATACGCATCGTCGCTGTTATGGATGCTGATAACGGGCTTGTGGAAGTTGTACAGCACAGTGATGTTCTCAAACAGCACATCGCTGATTTCGGGGTCAAGCGTCCAGCCCTTGTCGGTTTCGTAGCCGATTTCCATGGACTGGGCGAGGTCAGTCCACACCTGCATGTTGCGGAAGGTGATGCCCTTGGTGGAGCCGGAGTAGTTCTTGATGACGAGGCTGTCATCCCATGTGCGGGCGAAGCTGTTCGTCACGGTGTGGTCGGTGCAGGACTGGAAGGTGAAGCCGTCGCCATTTTGACGGCCGGAAATGACCTTGACGTTGTTGATTTCCACATGCTTGGAGGAGTAAGAATTAACGTTCCAGCAGTTGGAATTGGCGACGATAATGCCGTCGATGGTGACATCCTTCGCGTGATTGAGATCAATCGGGACGCGCGCATACGAGCCGGGCTGATTCCACGCGTCGTAGTCGCTGCCGTCGATGATGCCTCGCCCGCAGATGCGGACGTTCTTGGCGTTATTGACGGAGATGATGGAATGCAGCACCGCGCCGCCGGAGATATAGAGCGTCTGCCCGTCTTCCAGCGCGATGGCGTCCATGACCCACTCACCGGAGGGGATATAGTAGACGTTCGGGTCGTCGGGATCAGGGACATCCGTTTCCAATGGATTGGCGAAGATGTGCAGCGCCTTGTTGACGTTATCGTTGAAGACAACGGTGTACTGCCCCGGCTCCGTAATCATGAAGGAAACTTTGCCGTCCTTGACTTCGGGCGTAATCCCCCACGACTGCGGAATGACGGCGGCGCTCACCACTTTGTCCGGCAGACCGGGCATTTCAACCTCGATGCGCACTTTGCCCTCGAAGTCGAAATAGGTCATAGGCGTGGTCGTCGGCTGGGTGTTGGCGTTCCAGATGTGTTCGTGGTTGACCATCACGTCATAGACGAACAGGTCGTTGCCGTTCGCGGTAACTTTCGCCGTCGCGGAGGTCGTCATCGTCTTCGGGCCTTCGTAGAGGGTCAGCAGCGTCGGATTCTCTTCGGCAGTCGCGGGCATCATCCACGCGGTCAGCAGAAGCATCAGCACAAGCATCAGGATGGGGGTGGTTCTCTTCATCGTTCATGTCCTCCTTGTTCGCCGCGGCGTTTCCAGTGTGTGGAAATTGCCCGCATTTGGTTAAGCGCTAAACCTATACCATGATTATAGCAGGAAATTTGGAAATGTGCAATGTGCCTGAAGATAAAAATTTTCAGAAAAAGCCTCTTTTCCCCTATTGACATGTGGCAAATGGTATGTTATAATCATGTCAACGATAGGTTGAGCGTTAAACCTATCCACCCGTCAACATCATAAAGGAGGTATCCCCATGAAGAAGTTCCTTGCTTTCCTGCTTTCCCTGACGATGGTGTTCGCGATGGCAGCTGTTGCGTTCGCTGAAGGCGAAACCTACCTGTGGGACAACTTTGACGACCGTGACCCGAATGCCAAGCCTGAGCTTGCGCCCAACGGCGTGCACCTCTGGTGGGACAACTGGGCGAACCTGCGCGCAAAAAATGAGGACGGCGCGTTGAAGCTCGACATGCGCCCCAAGGCGTATGACCCGGAAGATTACGACAGCGAAGACGACTACTACGCCCATGCCGCCGACTGGATGGCGAACTGGGGCGAAGCCGTTGACATGTGGGGTCTGGACGGCGTCTCCTACTGCAAGTACCTGACCATCCGCATCAAGGGCGCGGAAGGCGGCGAAGAGAACAAGCTGATCATGGACTGGCATCCGGAAGACGCCAAGTTCTACGCGGCGCGCTTCTCTGACCTTGTGCTGGCGGACGGCACGCACCCGGTCATCACCACCGAATGGCAGGATCTCGTCATCGACCTCGAAGCGTCCGGCTTCCCGGGCATGACCAACGCCCTGCACATCCGCGCGTTCGCCAAGTGCGTCATCTACCTGGACGAAATCACCTTCACTGAAGCCGTTGCGCCCATCGACGCTACCAGCTCCGAAACCATTCAGGCTGGTCTGACCGCGCCGGAAACCGGCAAGCCCGGCGACCTGCCGATTAAGGACTATCTGGCTGAACTGGAATAATTCCAAAACGTTCAAAAAGGGGGGACAGTTTCGGCTGTCTCCCCCTTCTTTTACGGATTTTTTTCCAGAAACCGCTTGCGAACAACTTCAAAGACTGGTATACTTTTTATGATGCGCACGGACTTCGCGGACTTCGTCCGTTCTCTTTGATCCGCGCAGATTACCACGCCTAAAACACTGCATAAAATGGAGCATCGCATGGTCACACTCAAAGACATTGCCGCCGAAGCAGGCGTAAGCATTACAACCGTTTCCAACGTGGTGCATAACCGCAAAAGCCGCGTTTCCGAAAAGAAGGTTGCAAAAATCTGGGAGATTATCGAGCGCGAACACTACGTTCCCAGCATGTCCGCGCGCTCGCTGGCGAACGACCAGTCCGCCATCATCGCCATGGTCACTTACATCACGCCGCGCACCACCGGCAGCACCGTCAGCGACCCCTTCATGAGCAGCGTCGCCGCCAGCGTCGAGCAGCGCACCCGTGAAGCCGGCTACTACCTGATGCTGCGCTCCGCCGAAAGCGTCGCCGCGCTGGAGGGGCTGATTCACAGTTGGCGGCTCTCCGGGCTGATTATGACGGGGCTGTTTCAGGATTCGTTCTTCGATGCCGTAGCAAAGCTGGGCATTCCCGTCGTCCTCATCGACAGCTATGTGGACGACCCGAACATCTGCTGCGTCGGCTTGGAGGATGAAAAAGGCGGCTACCTCGCCACGAAGCACCTGCTGGAGAACGGCCACCGCGTGATTGCGTTCGCGTCGCCGCCGATTTCCCCCGCGGGCGTTATTGAATTGCGCCTGCAGGGCTATCGCCGCGCCTTGGCGGAATACGGCGTGCCGTACGACCCGGCGCTTGTCTTTACGCAGGAAATTTCCGTGCAGGAGGGCAAGAAGCTGGGGCATCAACTCAGCACACGTCCCGAAATCACGGGGATTTTCGCCTCGGCGGATATTCTGGCGGCGGGCATCATGTCCGGGCTGCATGAGTGCGGGGTAAGTGTGCCGCGCGATAAGTCGATTGTGGGCTTTGATGATCATTATATTTCGCAGCTGGCGATTCCGGGGCTGACGACGATTCATCAGGATTCGGAGAAGAAAGGCACTTTGGCGACGGAGATGATTTTGGCACAGCTGCGGAAGGAAGAGATTGCGCAGAAGAAGGTTATTTTGCCGGTGCACCTTGTGGAAAGGGGCAGCGTGAGGAATATCAAGGGATAAGGAAAAAGAGGATAAACACGCATCTTTCCTTCTTTGTCGATTCCGTGATGAACCAATTCGGAAATAGCATTATACAAAATCATCGGCACAGCGCCAAATGAAAACTTGGTGCTGTGCCGATGCTGTTTAAAAGGGCGCATGCAGGTTCAGAAATGGCAAGTTATCAGGCAACGTCCTGCATTCGTCATAGCAAAGTCTTCCTTCGCTCCACCGTTCAGAGGCGCTGCCCTTTATCCCAGCGTGATGCTGACCGCGCCATCCGGGCTAACATTCAATTTCATGCACAGCAAGTATCGCTTGTAAAACGCTTCCTTCTCCTTGTCCGTCATCATAATCCACGAGTTTTGCAGCGCCGTCTCCATCATCTCGCGAACGTTGAATGGTTTCGTGCTTTCTCCCGCCAGCTGCTGATTGATTTGCTCCTGAATTGCATTGATCAGCGTACTGGTTTTGATGTTGTACGACGCCGCCGTACAGAAGTCGTCAATGAAGCAGAACGGGATTTCATGCCGCGCCAAGGTGTCCATGATGGCCATGCCCGTTTTACCCTTCTCCAGCATAACAAGGAAGCGGACGCTGTCCAGCTGGCGAATCATCGCCCAGTAGTCGCTGTCCGACGACACAAGGATGACCGCATCCACGCCGGAGGTATACACTTCGCGGCTTGTCCGCACCGCCAGCGCCATATCACACTGCGATTTGTTCTGGTTCAGCCGCTCGACCTTAATATGTTCCAGCTCAAGGTTCGCTTTTTCATCCACCGCCGTAGAGAGCGTGCGGTCAACCAGTGTTTTCCATTGTGCCGTTGTATACTCGCTGTCAAACAGAATCACCTTGGATATTTTGCCCAGCTGCTCGGTCGGGAGGCTGCTCAGCGCCGCCGCGAGCTTCACGGCATCCGAATTTTCGCAGTCCACCACAATCAGGCATTTTTTGCACTGCCCCAGCAGCCTGCCCAGATTGCGCATCGTGTGGTTGCCCGCATCACGCACCAGCGACAGGTTTTCAAAGCGGTCTTCGTGGCGTTCATAGAGAATCGTTACGAATTTTTCATCATTATAGAGGATGTTGCCCTTGCTCTCCGGGCTTGTAGCAACGGCATCCCAGTTAATCCAGCAGTGGAACGGGTAGCGGCGGGTATCGCTTTTATAGTATTCCCCTGCTTTTTTGATACCATCTTTTTTCGTCCCGTTCGGCATCAGGAAAATGGGTTTCACATAGTCCCACTTCACCCATTCCGGGAAAAAGCGCGCCACTTGATTGATTCGGTTGCTGATTTCACAGTTGATGCTGATAATGTATTCGTCAATATCCGGCTTTGCTTTGTAAAGTCTGACGCCGTCCTGTTCCAGCTGCGCCACCGCTTCTGATGGAATGAGATTCGGCACGCTGCCGATATTACGGAAACTCATGCGAAATTCACTCACAATGGCTGGATAATTGCGTTCCATCGCCGTGCGAATGCGGCACAGATTGCGAATAATGCGCGCCTCTTTGTGCGCATCCAGCTCTTCGTAGCTTTTCAGCAGAAATGGCCTTGCATTTTCTTCGCCAAAGTTTTCTTTGTCGATGCCAATGAGGTACGCCATCGGCGACACCAGCGTGTACGTTGAATTCTGGAACTCATTGTAGATGATTTTTTTGTCAAGTGCCGATGGCTTTTGCTGATTTTCCGGATTTTCATCGTCTTGTGCAAGCTCTTTGACGAGTTTTGATAAATCAGCGAGATTATTGGAGGTGATTGTTTTACGCGCTTTCGGCTGGGTTTTCGTTTTCTTTGCCATGTGGAAGACTCCTTTTCTGTATTTTTTTGTTCATTTCCATCATACCATTTTGGCGGCAGCATTGCAAGGGCAGCAGCGCACAAATATATTCCTGCTTTGCGCATTGTTTTTCCAGGAAGTGTTTGACAAAAAACGCTCTATAGTTTTATTTTTCTTGACAGCCGGTTATTATGATGCTATACTATTATTAACATTTGATACACACAATTGATTATATCGGGAGGGTTTTCTGTATGGAATACGTCACCCACCTCCGCGAGGACGGCAGCTATCAGCCACTCAAGGAGCATTTGGAAGGCACAGCGACGCGTTCTGCGAAATTCGCCGCTTCTTTTGGAGCGAGTTCTCACGCCGAAAGAACAGCCTTGCTGCACGATATCGGCAAGTACAGCCCCAACGGGCAGCGCCGCCAGCGTGACCCGGAACACACTGCCAAGGTGGACCACAGCACGGCAGGTGCGAAGGCGGCGGCAGATTTGGACGATATGCACGCGGCGTTTGCCATTGCGGGGCATCACGGCGGTCTGCCCGACTTGGGAACCCGTTCCAGCCTCGATGATGGCACATTGTGCGCACGGCTGAACAAAAAGCTGACCGGCGGCGATGATCCATCGGCGTGGCGCAGTGAGATTTCTTTGCCAACAGGCGTTCAGCCCACACCGCCGTGGCTTCCGCGGAATGATGTGCGCCTGACTGCCATGTACATCCGGATGCTGTTCTCCTGTCTGGTGGATGCTGATTTTCTGGACACGGAGCGCGCGCTCAGCAAGGAAGAAAAGCCGCGCGGCATCGGCGATTCCATGCCCGCGCTGCTGGAAAAGCTGCAAGCGCACGTTGCCAAATGGCTGGAAGAGCCCAAGTCCGACCTCTGCGCGCTGCGCAACGAGGTGCTGCGGCGCTGCCTGCGCGGCAGCGAAGATCCGCAGGGCTTGTACAGCCTGACCGTCCCCACGGGCGGCGGCAAAACGGTTTCGTCGCTTGCCTTTGCGCTCAGCCACGCGGTGAAGCATGACATGAAGCGCATCATCTACGTCATCCCCTACACCAGCATCATCGACCAGAACGCGAAAGTCTTTCGGGAGATTCTGGGCGATGAGGACGTGGTGGAGCATCACAGTCAGGTGGATTTGCCCGATACGGATGCCGAAACGCCCGATGCCCTCCGCAAGCGCCTTGCCTGCGAAAACTGGGATGCCCCCGTCATCGTCACGACCGCCGTGCAGTTCTTTGAATCCTTCTACGCCGCCAAACCCGGCCGCTGCCGTAAACTCCACAACGTCGCCAACAGCGTGGTGATTTTCGACGAGGCGCAGACGCTGCCGATTTCGCTGATGCGCCCCTGCGTCTCGGTAATCGACCAGCTGGTGCAGCATTACGGCGTCACCGCCGTTCTCTGTACCGCGACGCAGCCCGAATTGCTGTCCATTTTCAGCGGCTTCACCGCGGGCACCCGCATTCAAGAGCTTGTCCCCGACCCGGATGCGCTGTTCAGCAGCCTTCGCCGCGTCACCTTCCAGCAGGACGGGACGCTTTCGGACGAGGAATTAGCCGCGCGGATTCGTCAGGAAAATGCCGTGCTGTGCATCGTCAATTCCCGCAAACAGGCGCGCAGCCTGTACGAAGCCCTGCCGGAAGAGGGGCGTTTCCACCTCTCCACGCTGATGAACGCCATCGACCGTGAACGCACCATTGCCACCATTCGCGAACGCTTAGACAAGAAGCAGTGCTGCCGCGTCATCTCCACCAGCCTGATTGAAGCGGGCGTTGACGTGGATTTTCCGACCGTATACCGCGAATTAGCCGGACTGGACAGCATTCTGCAAGCCGCCGGACGCTGCAATCGCGAGGGAAAGGAAGCGGCGCAGGACAGCATCGTCCACATCTACCAGACCGAACACGCGGTTCCACCCATCATGCGCCCAAACATTGAAAGCTGCCGCACAGTGCTGCGCCTGTATGCGGAGGACATCGGCAGCCGCAAAGCCATCCACGCGTATTTTTGCGATTTGCTTTTCAAGCGCGGCGAAAATCAGCAGCGTTCACGACCCGTTTCGTCCGAAAATGATTTACTGGATACCAGCAAAACGCTGTCATCCGAAGCAAGATTTGCTTTCCGCGAAACCGCCGAGCATTTCCGCTTTATCGACACAGATACAGTGACGGTGTACATTCCGACACCTGAAAACAGCGAGGACATCAAAGCCCTGCGTGATGGGCACTATTCGCGTGAGCTTTTCCGCCGCCTGGGGCGCTGCGGCGTGAGTATCTACCGCCGCGAGTATCAGGCGTTGTGCAGCATCGGCGGTGTCACGGAAATCACCGACGCGCACTGCGGCATTCTGAGCGATATCAAATTGTACACGCCGGAATGCGGCTTGCAGGTCAGCTGCACGAGCGGACTGGGGCTGTTCGCCTGATAGATGTAAAGAAACGGGCGGCAAGCATTGCGCTCACCGCCCGCCCCGTTAGACGATTGTCTAGCTTAGTATTTCAACCCACAGATAGAAGCAGCGAATTGCCCGCCGTTTCCATCCGACTTTGGCATTTTATCATCTTTTCGCTGGCGTGTCAAACCATGATTGATAGTTCTGTTCAATCTCAAAGTTATTTTCTATTTTAGTGAATTTTCTTCTTGACATATACGCTGTGCCGTGCTATACTGTTCTTGTCAACCGAAAGGAAGTGAGTTGCTGACGATACACCCATTCGTCCCCTTGCGAACTGTCACTTGCCCACATCGGCAAGTGTTGATTGAGAAGTAAGAATGAGGAGGTGAACCAATGTCCATCAAAATGGAAGTGTGGGGCGACTACGCTTGCTTCACCCGGCCTGAAATGAAGGTTGAACGTGTGAGCTATGACGTTCCCACGCCCAGTGCAGCCCGCGGAATGGTGGAAAGCGTATATTTTCATAATGGTCTTCGTTGGATAATAGACCGCATCTACGTCTGCAAGCCCATCCGCTTCACGAACATTCTCCGCAACGAAGTGGCATCTAAGATTTCCGCCAGAAACGTGCTGACCGAAGCCAACGGCAAGAAGCGCTCCTACATCGACCGAAACGCCGATATTCAGCAGCGCGCTACCACCATGCTGCGCGACGTGCACTACGTCATTGAAGCGCACTTCGAGATGACCGACCAAGCCAATCCGTCGGACAATCCCGGCAAGTTTCAGGACATCGTGAAGCGGCGGCTTCGCAGCGGTCAAGCGTACATGCAGCCGTATCTTGGCTGTCGAGAATGTACGGCGCATTTCCGGCTCTGGGAGGGCGGCGACATCCCCACCATCGACGAAACGCGGAATTTGGGCTATATGCTTTACGACATGGATTATTCCGAGCCGGAAAACATACAACCGATGTTCTTCCGGGCGCAGATGGTGCATGGCGTGATTGATTTGACAGACTGTGAGGTGGTGAAATGATTCTGCAATCGCTCGTGCGGTGCTACGATTCGCTCGCCGCACAGGGCACGTTGAAGCGTCCCGGCTGGTCCGCCGTCAAGGTGCAGTGGGGCTTGTGTCTGACTGCCGACGGGCAGGTGTCGTCGGTAGAAATGCTCGGCGCGGCAAACGATAAGGGCAAGCTGCTTCCGGTGCAGGACTTTCTGCCAACGCCCGTCAAGCGCACCTGCGGCAGGGCAGCCTGCTTTCTCTGCGACAACGCAAAGTACCTGCTGGGCATCACCAATGAGCCGTACAACGGTACAGGCAAAAACCCCGCCAAAGAGGCGGAAGCCTGTTTCCAAACCAGTGCCCAGAAGCATCATGCGCTGCTGGACGGCGTATCCTGCACGATGGCGCAGGCGATTCTCCGCTTTTTTGACACTTGGCAGCCTGAAAAGGCAGCGCAGTCCCCTGCCCTGCAGGAGCATTTCGATGACCTGTGCAAGGGCGGCAATCTCGTTTTCTGCATGATGGGCGCCTCTGGCAAACCCGAAATGGCGCACGAAGTGTCGGAAATTCGTGCAGCTTGGGAGGCGAGCGTTGCCGGCGGCAAGAGCAATGCGGTACAAGGCCGCTGTCTGGTTACAGGCGATGAGGACACCATTGCCATGCTGCATCCAAGCATCAAGGGCGTTGTGGGCGCGCAGTCTTCCGGCGCATCGCTGGTTTCCTTCAATGCCCTCGCTTTTGAATCCTACGGGCGGAATCAGGGGCAGGGCTTGAACGCCCCCGTCGGAAATCATGCCGCCTTTGCCTACGGCGAAGCGCTCAACTACATGCTTCGCGTGAAGGACTATCACAGTCTTCTGGGATCTGCCACCCTCGTTTACTGGGCAGAAACGGCGCAATCCGCTTACAGCGACTGCTTTGCCGCTCTGCTGGGGACAAACGAAGACATGACGCAGAATACGCTGGACGGCATCATGAAAGCCATCCGCCTTGGGCAGGGTCTTCAGTGGGAGAATGTTCCGCTGGATTCCCGTGCGCCCTTCTACATTCTGGGGCTGTCGCCGAATGCGTCCCGTCTGTCGGTTCGTTTCTTCCTGCAAGGGACGTTCGGCGATTTTGCCGCGAATTTGGCGCGTCATCAGGAGCGGCTGAACATCATTCGCCCTTCCTATGACACGCGGGAAACACTTTCCGCCTATTCGCTGCTCAAGGAAATAGCGAATTCCAAGAGCAGGGACAAGCTGCCGCCGTCGCATCTGGTGGGCGATTTGCTCCGCGCCATTCTCGGCGATACGCCTTACCCTGTTTCGCTGCTGACGCAAACAGAGCTGCGCATCCATGCGGAGCACAGTGTCAGCCGCGGCAAGGCGGCAATTCTCAAAGCATGGCTGCTGAAAAACGGCAGCAATCCACAGTACAAGGAGGTCATCGACGTGCAACTCAACGAACAGACGAATTACGCACCGTATGTGCTGGGTCGTCTCTTTGCGGTGCTGGAAAGCCTCCAGCAGAAGGCAAATCCCGGCATCAACGCTACCATCATGGATCGTTACTTCAACGCTGCCTGCGCAACGCCCAGCATCGTTTTCCCGACGCTGCTGAAGCTGGCGCAGAGTCACCTGAAGAAACTTGATACCGGCTATTTCATCTATTACGACAAGCAGATGACGGAACTGTGCGGGCGCTTGACTGACAGCTACCCCGCGCGCCTGAACCTGCAGGATCAGGGTATTTTCCAGCTGGGCTACTATCACCAGAAGCAGAAGTTCTTCACGAAAAAGGAGGAAAACAGCAATGTCTGATGTGATTCGCAACCGCTATGATTTCGTGGTGCTGTTCGACGTGCAGAACGGCAATCCCAACGGCGACCCCGATGCCGGCAACATGCCCCGCACCGACCCGGAAACGGGTCTGGGGCTGGTGACGGACGTGTGCCTGAAGCGCAAGATTCGCGACTATGTGGCGACCGTCAAGGAGGGCGACCCGCATTACGGCATCTACATTCAGGATGGCGTTCCGCTGAATCGCTGCGACCGTGAAGGGCTGGAGGCCTGCGGCTACGGCGACATCAAGGAGGACGACCTCAAAAAGAAACTGAAGTCGAATGACCCGGAGATTGACCGCAAGCTGCGCGATTATATGTGCAGCCACTACTACGACATCCGGACGTTCGGCGCGGTGATGACGACGTTTGTCAAGGCATCGCTGAACTGCGGTCAGGTGCGCGGGCCGGTGCAGCTGGGCTTTGCCCGCAGCGTTGACCCCATTGTGCCGCAGGAAGTGACCATCACCCGCGTCGCCATCACGACGGAAAAGGACGCGGAGAAGAAGGGCACCGAAATGGGGCGCAAGTACATCGTCCCCTACGGGCTGTACCGCGCGGAAGGGTTCGTATCCGCAAATCTGGCGCGCAAGACCACGGGCTTCAGCGAAGAAGACCTCGCCCTGTTGTGGGATGCCATCCTCAACATGTTTGAAAACGACCACTCCGCCGCGCGCGGCATGATGGCAGTGCGCAAGCTCATCATCTTCCGCCATGAGAAGGAACTGGGCAACGCCCCCGCGTGGAAGCTGTTTGAACGCGTGCGTGTAGCGCGTAAGGCGGATGTGACGGTTCCGCGCAGCTTTGTGGACTACGAGTGGACGGTGGATGACGCGAATCTGCCGGACGGCGTCACCTGCGAAGTGAAGGGGTGACGCAGCAGGACGCGACCCTCTCCGCCTTGCAGCATTACGCCTACTGCCGCCGCCAATGGGGATTGATTTTTCTGGAGCAGCAGTGGGCAGAAAATGCGCACACGGCGGAGGGGCAAGTGTTCCACCAAACGGCGCATCACGGCCCGGAAGCGGAATTGCGCGGCGATACGCTGATTCTGCGCGGACTGCGGCTGGAATCTGCCCGCCTGCACCTGCACGGCGTCAGCGACGTGGTGGAGTTCCACCGCAGTCCCGACGGTGTTGCGCTGCACGGGCGCGAAGGGCTGTGGCTGCCGTACCCGGTAGAATACAAAAAAGGGTCAGACAAAACGCAGGATGCCGACGAGGTGCAGCTGTGCGCACAGGCGCTCTGCTTGGAGGAGATGCTCTGCTGCGCCATCCCGGAGGGCAGCTTGTTTTACGGCGAACCCCGCCGGCGGACGCGGGTCGCGCTGGATGAATCCCTCCGTGCGCGGACGTTGTCGCTTCTGGCGGAACTGCTGGAGAATCAGGCGCGCGGACATACGCCATCCGTTCGAGCGCACAAGGGCTGCAATGCCTGCTCGCTCAAGGATGTATGCGTTCCGCGGCTCAGCCGAACCGGCAGCGTCCGCGCCTACATGCACGCCCGTATTGCGGAGGATTCGCCATGAGAAAGATGCTGAATACGCTGTTCGTGACGACGGAAGACGCCTACTTGTCGCTGGAAAACGAGAATATCGTCGTCCATGTGGGCGAGGAAAAGCGCGCGCAGTATCCCCTGCTGATGCTGGAGGGCATTCTGACTTTCTCCTACAAAGGCGCAAGTCCAGCACTCATGGGTGCTTGCGCAGAGCGCGGTATTGGGCTGACGTTTCTGACACCGCGCGGGCGATTTTTAGCGCGCGTCTGCGGCAGCGAGCGCGGCAATGTTCTGCTGCGCCGCGAGCAGTATCGGCGCGCCGACAGCCTATCCGCCAGCTGCCTGATTGCACGGAATTTCATCTTCGGCAAGGTATACAATCAGCGCTGGGTGCTGGAGCGTACCATCCGCGACCACGCCTTGCGCGTGAATGTGCAGGCACTCAAGGATGTTTCCGCTGCGTTAGATGCCAAGCTGCCGCAAATTGAATCAGCGGTTGATTTAGATGTGCTGCGCGGGCTGGAAGGCGACGCATCCGCCGATTATTTTTCGGTATTCGACGAAATGATACTGACTCAAAAGGCGGATTTCTTGCTGAACGGCCGCAATCGCCGCCCGCCGCAGGACAACATGAACGCCCTGCTTTCCTTCGCCTATGTGCTGCTCGCCAACGACTGCGCTGCCGCGCTGGAAAGCGTAGGGCTGGATGCCTACGTCGGCTTCATGCACCGCGACCGTCCGGGGCGCACGTCGCTCGCCCTTGACCTGATGGAAGAACTGCGCGCCCCGATGGCAGATCGCCTCTGCATCACGCTGGTGAACAACCGTGTGCTGCAGGACAAGCACTTCGACCGGCAGGAAAGCGGCGCCGTCTTCTTGAACGATGCCGGGCGCAAGCAGTTCTTGACTGCGTGGCAAAACCGCAAACGCGAAGAAATCACCCACCCGTTCCTGAAAGAAAAAATCATGTGGGGGCTTGTTCCCTATGTACAGGCGCTGCTGCTTGCGCGCACCCTCCGCGGCGACACAGACGGTTATCCCCCATTCCTCTGGAAATAACCCGAAAGCGAGGCGTTCCCGATGCTGGTTCTAATCACCTACGATGTTTCCACCGTCGATGCAGACGGCAAACGCCGCTTGCGGCAAGTCGCCAAGCGCTGCGTCGTCCACGGTCAGCGCGTGCAGAATTCCGTATTTGAGTGCTCTTTGGATGCCGCACAGTACAAGCTGCTTCAGGCGGAACTTCGGCAGCTGATTGACCCGGAAAAGGACAGTTTGCGCTTTTACAACCTCGGCAATCACTACGAAAGCCGGATTGAGCACATTGGCGTGAAGACGAGCTACGCCCCGGAAGGGCTGCTGATGCTGTAAGGGCGCGCCGCGCGAATCGCCCGTGCGAAGCGCAAGCCTCCAGCCTTTTGCAGGGAGGTTCGCACCGGATTTCGCGGTCTTTTCGGCAAAATTACCGCATTTTCGGCTAAGCTGATTCTCAAAAGGACTGTTTTGTGGTATACTTTTTGTGCAAAGCCTATGATTCTGATCGACAGAATTGTTACTTTGCGCGGTCGCTCCCCGTGCGGGGAGCGTGGGTTGAAATCACTGCACTGGAAAAAATCGGAACGCGGCCAGCGTCGCTCCCCGTGCGGGGAGCGTGGGTTGAAATGTGGCTTTTCAGCGCATGATATAGAAATTATTATGTCGCTCCCCGTGCGGGGAGCGTGGGTTGAAATGGCATGAAGGAGATGACCCACGTTATGTAGCAAAAGTCGCTC
>ENA-UEYD01000039-UEYD01000039.1-human-gut-metagenome-genome-assembly--contig:-NODE-39-length-105387-cov-19.809467_pt1 | contig 105387 bp, 91 predicted proteins | sample MGYA00242907_ERZ507875 | MGnify/ENA primary metagenome ERZ507875 (study PRJEB26167, sample SAMN06115506) | human gut metagenome | host: Homo sapiens | place: China:Shandong | collected 2015-08-07...
GGCGTCCGAGAGCTCCTTGACGCCGTCGGCGTACTGCTCTTCGCCGTCGTAGTAGTCCTTCCAGCCGTCGTCGAGCTTTTTGCGCGCGTCAGAAAGCTCCTTTTTCGCGTCCGCAAGCTGCGCGGGCGCGTCGTTGAGCTGCGTTTTTGCGTCGTTTAGCTGCTTTTTGGCGTCAAGCAGCTCTTTTCTGCCCGCGTCGAGTTCGGCCGCGCCGCTGTAATACTCGCTCCAGCCGTTGTCCAGTTCCCGCTTGTTTGCGGCGATGCTGCTCGCGCTGACGCTTTGCAGCTGGGCAAGCTGTTGGGTAAGCTCCGCTTTTTTCGCCTGCGCCTCGGCAATGCCGGCCTCGAGCTTTTGCTTTGCGCCTTGCAGCTCCGCAAGCTGCGCCTGATACGCCGCAAGCTGCTCTTCCGGCATTCCCTCAGTGGGCGTCTGCTCAAGCGCTGAAAGGTTCTTGTTGACCTCAGTGAGCTGTGCCTGCATCTCGTCGATCTTTTCCTGCGCCTGCGCGATGCCGCCTTCAAGCTGCGCGCGCATACCGCCCAGCGCGGCGTCCGTCGCAGCGATGGCTGCGCTGTCGCCGCGGCCGAGATCGTCGAGCAGCTTCCCCGGCGCGCCCGCATAAGGAGAGCCTGTGCCCGCGAGCGCGTCCGTCACAGTCTTGGCCAGCGAATTGAGCTGCTGCTGGCCGCTTTCCAGTTTGCTCCTGCCTGCGGCAAGCTCTTTTTCGCCGCTCTCAAGCTCCTTGACGCCGTCCTCGTACTGGGCGAGGCCGTCTTCATACTCTGCCCTGCCCTTTTCGTACTCGTCCAGCGCGTCTTCGTACTCTTCCATGCCGTTGAGGTATTGCATCTCGCCGTCGTCGAGCTCGATTTTTGCGTCGTCCAGCTCCGCGCGTGCGTCCTTGAGCTCCTGCTGGCCGTCGTAGTAATCCTTCCAGCCGTCGTCGAGCTTTTTGCGCGCGTCGCTCAGTTCTTTTTGCGCGTCGCCGAGCTTTTCGTCGGCCTCGGCCTTCGCGTCATCGAGCTCACGCTGCGCATCGTCGAGCTTTTCCGTCGCCTCGTCGACAAGATCGTCGTGCCGCAGCTGAGAGCGTGCGTCGCCGAACGGCTCCAGCTCGTCGATGACGGCGTCGATATAGTCGTCATAGTCGCTGTAAAACGCGGTCATCTCCGCCGCGCCGGAGACGCGCACATAGGCCGCCGTGTAGTAGTCGAGCGTGAACGCCTCGCGCGGCAGGTACAGATACGCCTTGACCGTGCCGCTGCCGAGTGTCGACGTGCCGCGCTCCACCGCAAGGTACACGGGCGAGCGCACCGTGCCGACGACCGTATACGTGTCCTGCGCGAGCGCGTCGGAGAGATCGTCCCCCGGCGTCAGAGTGATGCGATCGCCAATTTCAATGTTCATCAGCGAGAGCATGTTTTCCTCCACCACGCACTCGTCCGCGCGCTCGGGCATGCGCCCGCCGCGCAGCAGCACCTCGTTGATGCCGCGGCCCGTGAGGGAGAGGACCTTGACCACCGCGTCGAGTGAATCGGACGAGGCAAACGCGTCGATGACGTACTCGCCCTCGGCGTCCTCGACCTTGTCCTGCGCGCGAATGGCCGTGATGTCATCGTCGGTCAGGCCGAGCGTCGAAAGCACTTGAATGTCCGCCAAGTGCAGGGAATCGAGATAATCGTCGCCGGTCTTCTTCATGTCCGGCGCGGTCGCCTTGAGACCGGAGAGAAACGCGACCGATAGCGCGACCAGGATCATAATGGAGAAAAAGCGGCTGCGCGTGTGCTGGATCTCGCGCCAGAAGTCCTTCTGCATGGCGTTTTTCATCGCGCCGCCCCCTTTCGTTCCGATTTCTTCGTTACCATTCGATCAGTTCCACGCTGGTCGGATGCTCATTGCACTGCATACTCTCTACTGTGCCGTTTTTGATGTGGATGACGCGGTCGGCCATCGGCGTGATGGCGCTGTTGTGCGTGATGACCACGACCGTCACACCCTTTTGCCGGCAGGTGTCCTGCAAGAGCTTGAGGATCTGCTTGCCGGTCACATAGTCGAGCGCGCCGGTCGGCTCGTCGCAGAGCAGGAGCTTCGGATTTTTCGCCAGCGCGCGGGCGATGGCGACGCGCTGCTGCTCGCCGCCGGAGAGCTGACCGGGGAAGTTGTTCGCGCGCGCGGACAGGCCGACCTCGTTCAAGACCGTCGCTGCGTCGAGCGGGTCTTTACAGATCTGCGCCGCGAGCTCGACATTTTCAAGCGCCGTCAGGTTGCCGACGAGGTTATAGAACTGGAAGACAAAGCCGATGTCGTGGCGGCGATAGGTCGTGAGCTGGCGGGCGTTGAAGCCGCTCACGCGCGTCCCGTCGACCGTGATGGTGCCGCCCGAGCAGGCGTCCATGCCGCCGAGCATGTTTAAAACTGTCGTCTTTCCCGCGCCCGAGGGGCCGACGATGACGCAGAATTCACCCTTTTCGATCGTAAAGCTGATGTGGTCCACCGCGCGAATTTCGATCTCTCCGCTGTGGTAGACCTTGGAAACATCCTCAAATGTGACGAAAGCCGCCATAGTCCGACTCCTCCGCTTCAAACATCATTTCTATTTTATTATAAGTGGAAAATAACGGAAATGCAAGTGTAGATATAGCAACTTGCATGAAAAAGCCGCTAATTTTTTGGGCAAAGCCATGAGAGCTGACGATTGAAATTTGCGTTTCCCGCGTCTATAATACAAACTGAACTAAATGAGAGAAAGGAGCGTGAAAACGAATATGTTTGAGAACTTCATCAAGCAGGATGTTGACGACATGATCTTCGGCAGCACCAAGCAGATCATCAGCGAGCGCTGAGATCCGTTGTATCGACCACGCGAAAGCGTGGCTTTTTTGTTTTTATCGCCGGAAAGGCGAAAAAGGGCCGCTTCCACGGGAATTTTCGTCCCGAGAGGCGGATTTTTCTTGCCTTTGCACGGTGTGTGTGATATACTTTTTCGGCTAATGAAGGATAAAAGTAAGGAGAGAGAACGCCATGGCTGTGATCGAATACGATTCCTACAAGCAGAAGCTGCTTGCGATGGACGAAACATTTGAAAACCTCTTCAAGGCGCTGGAGATCGAGCAGGCCCGTCAGGAGCTGAACCGCCTCGAGCTCGAGGCGCACGAGGACGGCTTCTGGAACGACCTGGAGCGCTCGCAGAAAAACCAGATGCGCTCCAAGCAGCTGCACAATAAAATTCACCGCTACGAAAAGCTCGTTTCCACGCGCGATGATCTGCTCGCGCTGATCGACATGGGAACGGAGATGGACGACGCAAGCCTGCTGCCAGAGCTCGAAGAGGGCTACAAAAAGCTCGAAGCCGATGTGGAGCAGGCGCGACTCACGACGCTCCTTTCCGGCGAATACGACAACTGCAACGCGATTCTGACCTTCCACGCCGGCGCGGGCGGCACCGAGGCGCAGGACTGGGCGCAGATGCTCTACCGCATGTATATGCAGTGGGCGAACAAGCACGGCTTTGAATTCGAGATGCTCGACTATCTCGACGGCGACGAGGCCGGTCTCAAGAGCGCGACGGTCATGGTCAAGGGTGAGAACGCCTACGGCTATCTGAAGGGCGAAAACGGCGTGCACCGCTTAGTGCGCGTTTCCCCGTTCGATGCGAACGCCCGCCGCCAGACGAGCTTTGCAGCCCTCGAGGTTATGCCTGAGCTGCCCGACGACATTGAGGTTGAAATTCGTCCCGAGGATATTGAAATGCAGGTCTACCGCGCGTCCGGCGCCGGCGGCCAGCACGTCAACAAGACGAGCTCTGCCGTTCGACTCATCCACAAGCCCACGGGCATCGTCACCGCCTGCCAGACCCAGCGCTCGCAGTTCCAGAACCGCGACTACGCCATGCAGATGCTCAAATCCAAGCTCATGGAGCTCAAAATTCAGCAGCACGCGGAGAAGATCTCCGACATCAAGGGCGTGCAGCTCAAGATCGAATGGGGCAGCCAGATCCGCTCCTACGTTTTCATGCCCTACCAGCTTGTCAAGGACACGCGCACCGACTACGAGACCGGCAACATCCAGTCCGTCATGGACGGCGACCTCGACGGCTTCATCAACGCGTATCTGACGAAGTCCGCGAACGGGGAATTAAAAAAGTAATTCAAAAATGCACTGCGGTGCATTTTGATTTGGGTTTTGCCGAGCGCTGCGTCGCACTCACTCCGTTCGCACGCTTGCGCTCTAAGGGGTATTTTTTCCAACGCACATGTCGTTGGAAAAAATGATTTGATTTTGATTCCGGCGCTGCGGCGCCGGAATTTTATATGTCGGAACGAAAAAGTTAAGCAGGGAGGAAACATGGAAGAAAATACCAGAGAAAACAAGATGGGCACGATGCCCATCGGCAAGCTGCTGGCCAACATGGCGGGGCCCGTGATGATATCGATGCTCTTTCAGGCGCTCTACAACATTGTCGACAGCGTGTTCGTCGCGCGGCTCAGTCAGGACGCAATGAACGCCGTGTCGCTCGCTTTCCCGCTGCAAACGCTGTGCATCGCGTTCGCCGTGGGCACGGGCGTCGGTATGAACGCGCTGCTCGCGCGTTCGCTGGGTGAAAAGAACATGCAGGCGGTCGACCGCGCCGCGGGCACGGGACTTTTCCTGACGCTCTGCACCGCCGCCGTCTTTGCTGTCCTCGGCTTTTCGCTCGCCACGCCGTTTTTCCGCTTTCAGACGGAGAATGCGCAGATCATCGCCTACGGCAGCGACTATGTGAAAATCTGCATCGGCGGCTCGCTCGGACTGTTCCTGCAAATTTACGGCGAGCGCCTGCTCCAGTCCACGGGGCGGACGGACCTTTCGATGATCTCGCAGATCGCGGGCGCGGTGTGCAACATCGTGCTCGACCCGATTTTGATTTTCGGCCTTCTGGGCTTTCCCCGCATGGAGGTCGCGGGCGCGGCGGTCGCCACGATCGTCGGCCAGTTCGTCGGCGCGGGCCTCGGCCTTTTCCTGAACCTCAAGAAAAATCCCGAGGTGCAGATCCACCTCAAGGACATCCGTCCCCACCGCGCGACGGTGGCGGACATCTACGCCATCGGCATTCCGTCGATCATCATGCAGTCCATCGGCTCGGTGATGATGTTCGGCATGAACAAAATTCTCATCTCGTTCACCGAGGCGGCGACCGCGGTGTTCGGTGCTTACTTCAAGCTCCAGAGCTTCATCTTCATGCCGTGCTTCGGCCTCAACAACGCGATGGTGCCCATCGTGTCGTACAACTACGGCGCGCAGAAATTCGACCGCGTGCGCAAGACCGTCCGCCTGACAGTCTTCACGGCCATCGGCATCATGTGCGTCGGCTGCGCGCTCTTCGAGCTCATCCCCGAAACGCTGCTGGGGATGTTCTCGCCGACGGACGAAATGCTCTCCATCGGCCGTGTTGCGCTGCGCATCATCGGCGTGCACTTCCCGCTCGCGGGCTTCAGCATCATCGCGGGCAGCGCGTGTCAGGCGCTCGGCAAGCCCATCTATGCGCTCATCAATTCCGTCTGCCGCCAGATCGTCGTGCTGCTGCCGGCGGCGTATCTGCTCTCGCTCACGGGACGGCTCGAGCTTGTGTGGCTCGCCTTCCCGATCGCGGAAGTCGTGAGCGTCATTCTGAACGCCACGTTCCTGCGGCTCACTTATCGAGCTTCGCTCGAGAGGAAATAATGTTCCCCGTAGGGGAACTCGTATTCTCGCGCCCATAGGGCGCGTTGGGGGGAGCGGCGTGCGCGCCGCGGCACCAAAGGGGGTATTCTCTTTTCGAAGAGAATACCCCCTTTGAATCCCCCAGAGAAAGGCGAGGGGAGTCCCCCTCGACCCCCGACATTGCCGGTCTTAGGCTTGAAGAACTGCACGCGCTGCGCAATCAGGTGCAGTGTACATGGCTTCGCCATGAATCTTCTGCGAATCGTGACCGTTCGCAACCGCGCCTTACTATCGTGAGGCGCGTGTGACGGTAGAACGGCGGCAGACTGCGTGCCGAATGCGGCATTGCTGCGCTCGCCGCATTGTGGAGACTGGCGGTAGACGGGAATTAGGCTGTACTTCTACAAGATCAGCAGAGCGGCACCCGCGGGGGGGTATGCCGCATCCGTAAGGCAGCAGAGCTGCCAACGGCTGCGCAACAGCGGATGATAGGAGATAGTCAAATCGTCTAGCAACACCCAACGCGGCTCCGCCGCGCTATGGGCAGTGCAATCGGCAAGCATTGCAGCTCTTCGAGCTGCTCGCTTGCAATGTCAAAACCTTTCTCTTGGGGTTCAAGGGGGCCATTCTCTTTTGTGAAAGAGAATGGCCCCCTTGCCTCGTGCAGCGCCTGCGGCGCTGCCTCCCCCCCCTCCGCGCACGCGCGGAAAAAGAGAGAACTTCTCTTTCGAGAAGCCCTCTCTTTTTATTTATTTTCTGCTGTGCAGAAGCAATTATTCCGCTTCCTGCATCGCCTTCGCGGCAGCGACAGCCTTCGCCTGTGCGTCGGCGGAACACTGCTCGTAGCGCACGAAGTGCATCACGAACGAGCCGCGGGACTGGGTCATGGAGCGCAGGTCAATGGCGTAGCTCATCAGCTCTGCCTCGGGGCACTCGGCCTCGATGACCTGCTCGCCGTTGCCGGTCGGGGTCATACCCATGACGCGGCCGCGGCGCTTGTTGAGATCGCCGAGGATATCACCCATGTACTGGTCGGGCACCGTGACCTTGAGCTCGCACACCGGCTCGAGCAGAACCGGGGACGCCTCGGGCATGGCTGCCTTGTAGGCGAGGTTCGCCGCGGTCTTGAACGCGATCTCGGACGAGTCGACCGGGTGATAGGAGCCATCGTAAAGGACGGCCTTGAGGTTCACGACGGGATAACCCGCGAGCGGGCCGTGGACGCAGGCCTCGCGCAGACCCTTTTCGACCGCGGGGAAGAAGTTCTTGGGGACGCTGCCGCCGAAGACTTCCTCGGCGAAGACCATCTCTTCGCTCTCCTCGTTGGGCTCGAAGCGGATCCAAACGTCGCCGAACTGGCCGCTGCCGCCGGTCTGCTTCTTATGACGGCCCTGCTTGGAGACCGTCTTGCGGATCTTTTCACGGTAGGGCACGCGCGGCGTGTCGAGCACGACCTCGACGCCGAAGCGGCTCTTGAGCTTGTTGACGAGCACGTCGATCTGGATGTCGCCCGCGCCGGAGACGACCATCTGGTGCGTTTCGGCGTTGTTGACGACGCGGAAGGACGGATCTTCCTCGTTCAGGCGGTTGAGGCCCTGGGCCATCTTGTCCTCCTGGCCGCGGGTCTTGGGCGCGATGGCGACGCTGTAGCAGGGCTCATCGAACGGGATGGGCTCGATCTTGACGACCTTGCGCGGCTCGCAGAGCGTATCGCCGGTCTTGACCTTGTCCATCTTGGCGATGGCGCCGATGTCGCCGCAGGTGAGCTCCTTGACCTCGGTATACTTCTTGCCCTTGGGGATGTACAGACGGCCGAGTTTCTCGGTCTCGCCGGTGCGGGCATTGACCATGGGCATATCGGGCTTGATGGAGCCGGAGAGCACCTTGACGTAGGAGTACTTGCCGTACTGGTCGGAAATGGTCTTGAAGACGAACGCGGTCGGCAGTGCGCCGGGCGCGACGACGAATTCGGAGGACTCGCCGTCCTCATTCTCGGCCATCAGGGCGCGGGCGTCCTGCGGCTGGGGAAGAAGCTCGACGATGGTATCCATCAGGATGCGCGTGCCCATGCCCTGAATGGCGGAGCCGCACACGACAGGGAAGAGGGACAGGTCCTTGACGCCCTGGCGCAGGCCATGGATCATCTCGGCATAGGTGAAGTCTTCACCGGCGAAGAACTTTTCCATAAATTCCTCGCTCGTCTCGGCGACGGACTCCTTGAGCGCGTCGTAGAGCTCATCGAGCACGGGCTTTTTGTTCTCGGGCACTTCGATCTCGACGCGGCCGCCGCCGGGGCCGAACTCGAATGCGCGCTTATGCAGCACGTCGATGATGCCGATGACCTTCTTGCTCTCGTCCCAGATGGGGGCGACGACGGGGGCGATGTTCTTGCCGAAGCGCTCGCGCAGCGTGTTGAACGCGGCGTTGTAGTCGGAGTTCTCCTCGTCGGTCTTGGAGATGTAGAGCAGACGGGGGAGAGAGTTCTTCTCGCAATATTTCCACGCCTTTTCCGCGCCGACGCTCATGCCGGCCTTGGCCGAGCAGACAATGACGGCAGCGTCGGCAGCCTGAACGGCCTCCGCGACCTCACCGGCGAAGTCGAAGCCGCCGGGCACGTCGAGCACGTTGATCTTGCAGCTGTCGTATTCCACGGGAGCCACGGCCAGAGAAATGGAGATCTGGCGGCGGATCTCTTCGGGATCGTAGTCACAAACGGTGTTGCCGTCGGCAATTCTGCCCAGACGGTCCGTGCCGCCGGTGAGATACAGCATGCTCTCAGCGAGGGTGGTCTTGCCGCTGCCGCTGTGGCCAAGCAGCACGATATTGCGGATGTCTTTTGCACTCATAATGGGTCAGTCTCCTTCCGAAAATCGTAAATCCCAGATCGGCTCGCGCCATAAGATGGGATAATACTCAATGCAGAAATGATATCATGTTTTTCTCTCCATTACAACCATATTTTTCCGCAAATTTTCGTTTTCTTCGTTCGAAGTGTCAATAACAATCGCTGAGCAGGGCGTCGACCAGCGCGCTGAGCGACCACAAAAGTACGTAAATGAGCAGAGAAAACGGCGTGAGCACGCTGTATGCGCCGACAAAAGTTAAATAAAATGCAAGGAGCGTTGACGCTGTGGCGGCTAAAAATGCAAGCACCGTGCACCGCTTGGCGGACGCGCAGAGCCGCTTGCTGCCGAGCACGACCTCGGCATACGGCATGAGGCCCTCGCGCATGAGCAGCGCATACGGCCGCCCGCCGCCGCGCTCGGAGAGCGCCAAGCGCGTCGAGAGCTTGGGGTAGACCGCGCGCGCGTCGGTGCCGAACTTGCGCTTTAAGAGCGCGGGGGTGATGTTGCCGTCGCGCACGGCGAGCACAGGGGTGATGCGGCTGTGGTGCAGGGCGTGGAGCGCCCAGTCGACATTTTCCGCGGGCATGTACTTCACGGCGAACACCGCGATGAGCGTGCCGTCGACCGAGAGGAACACGCCGGTCTTGAGGCCTAAGTTGCGCGGCAGGTTCACGCCGCGCTTTCTCATAAAGCCCGCCGTGCCGAAGAGCACCGTTTCGCCGTGGATGCGGCCGCCGACGCCGCCCTCTTCGTAAAAGTCGACGTCCTCGACCTGCTCGCGGAAGCCGCCGTCGCTGGCGAGAAGATTGTCAAAAAGGCGGCTCAGGCCGCTTTCGGACGCGTGGGCCATCGTCGCGGCGTAGGAGATGACCTTGCCGCTCTCCTCGCCAAACACTTTGAGCCCGCCGAGCGTGACCGTTCCGGGCGGGAACAGGTCGCCATCGGTCAGGATGACGCAGTTGCTCCGGCGGATGGCGTCCGCGCCGGAAAAGCCCGCCACGGCGCTGCCGCTTTTGGCAAGCCGCGCGGCGATGCGCTTGAGCGGCAGCGCGCACACCATCGGAAACGCGAGCAGGTTCGCGCTCGCGAGCATCACCGAGAGGTTCCACGCAAGCAGCGCGTTCTGCTTCGTCTCAAGCGTCGAGAGCACGCCGAACACGACCGCCGCCGCAAGGAAGGCCGGCAGCAGCACGCTCTGCCAGCGCGAATAGGGGTCGTTTGCGCGCGCGGAATTCGAAAATCCGCCCGGCAGGCCCACGCGCTTGGCCGCGCCCCCTGCCGTCACGGTAACGATATACGGCGCATTGCCGATGGCCGCGATGCGGAACGTGTCATACATGCCGTGCAGACGCAGACTTTCGCCCAGCAGCGCGCAGTAGACCGACATCGCCCCCAGCACCGGCAGCGGCAGCGACAGCGCCGCGCGCGCGGGAAGAAAAGCATAGAGTGCCGTATCGAGCAGCGTGACAAGGCATAGAAGCATCGTCAAAAAGCCTGACGTGACTTTTCCCTGTTTGAGCGAGCGCAGCGCGCCCGCAAAAATGCGCCAGCCGATGGCGCAGACGATGGCCTCGACCGCCAGCAGCGGCAGCGCGCGGATCATCGGATCAGCGGTGTACGCCTCCGGCAGGATGGAAAAATGCTCCAGTACTGCCATGACGCACAGCAAAAGCGTGAAAATACCCGCCCTACGGCGCGCCTTCGTCGCGCCCGAAAGCTGGGCGCGGTAGTCGGAGAGCGTTTCGGTCAGCGGCGGCTCGGGGAGCTCGGGTTCAGGCTCTTCGAACTCTTCTTCCTCGTCCTCTTCCTCCTCCGCGTCGTCGTAGAGCTGCTCGGTGTCGCGCATCTTGCGGCGGGAGAACAAACCGCGGCGCGGCGGCTCCTCCTCGATGATCGTGTCCTCGCGCTCGGAGAGCGCCTCCTGCACGGTCTGGGCCAGGATGTCCTGCAAGCTCATGGACTTGGGCTCGTCGTCCTGCGGCGGTTCTTCTTCGGTTTCCGCGTCCGTTTCCTCTTCCGGTTCGGCTTCTATCGGCTCTTCGGCCTTTTTCGCACCGGGGAAGGGGATGACGGGGATGCGGGCGGTCTCATCCGCCGTTTCATCCACCGTTTTTTTCGCCGCCTCCGCCTTTTTCGGCAGGGGGACGACCTTTGCCGGCGGTTTCTTTTCCGCCGGCGGCTCGGGTTCTTTTTCTTCCGGTTCGGGCGCGGCGGGCGTGCCGCTGCCGTACTCGGCCAGAATGCTCTCGAGCGTGAATTCCGCGTCCTCGTCCATGCTGCGGGCCGTGTTTTTCAGCAGCAGCTCGGAGTCGGCGAGCGTTTCTTCAAATTCAAGGTCTTTGGGGTCCATATCGTTCCTTCTTTACCGTCACTGCCCCAGGCGCTGGCGCACCGCCTCGTAGAGGAGGATGGCCGCCGCCGCGGAGGCGTTGAGCGACGAAATTTTACCCTTCATCGGGATGCTGACGAGGAAGTCGCACTTTTCGCGCACCAGTCTCGTCATGCCGTCGCCCTCGCTGCCGATGACGATGGCCGCGGGGCCCTTGAGGTCCGCGGAGTAGAGGTCGCTCGTGCCCTCGGCCGCCGTGCCGAAGACCCAGACGCCTTCTTTTTGCAGCTGCTCCAAAAGCGCGGGGATGTTCGGCACGCGCGCGACGGGCACATAGCTCACCGCACCCGCGCTCGTCTTGGCGACAATGCTCGTGAGGCCCGCGCTGCGGCGCTTGGGGATGACGACGCCATGCGCGCCCGCGCACTCCGCCGTGCGGATGATCGCGCCAAGGTTATGCGGGTCGGAGATCTCGTCGCAGACGACGATCAAGGGGTTTTCGCCTTTTTCGCGCGCGATGTTCAAAATATCCTCAACACTGACATATTCGCGCACGCTCGTGAGCGCGATGACGCCCTGATGGGCGTGCGTGCGGGACATGAAGTCGAGCTTGCGCTTGTCCGCGTCCACGACGACCACGTCCGCGGCGCGGGCGGTCGAGGCGATGTGGCCGAGCGTCTTATCGGTCTCGCCCTTCTGGATGAAAATTTTGTCGATGGTCGTGCCCGCGCGCAGCGCTTCGATCACGGCGTTGCGGCCCTCGATGATGCCGTCGGCCTCCGCGTCCTGCACGCGCGCGGTCTTTTCCTTGCGTTCCTTATCCATAAAAGAAATTTCTCCTTGTGACAAATTTTTATAGAATACTCCATTGCAACTATAACACAGAACAAGGGCAAGATAAAGAGGGCGCAAAGCAAAAGTTCATCGAAAATTCACCGTAGAAAACTTGTGCGATTTTCTTATATATGGTATAGTTGAAATCACTAATTCAAAAAGTGCGCATCTTCGCATTTTTCTGTCTCCCGACAGGAGGAACAACATGGAGCCAAACAACAGAAACAACCGCAATCGCGGCGACAAGAACCGCCGGCGCGGCGGGGGCATGTGGTCGATCGTCCTATGGGCGCTGCTGCTGACGATCGGTGTGAACTACCTCTCCGTCATGCTCGATCAGGCCCGCACCGCCGAGTCTTCGTGCGAGATCGCTTACAGCGAGCTTGTCGAACTCGTGGAGGAGGGGAAGGTCAAGTCCATCGAATTCGGCGACACGGTCTTCACCATCACGCCGGTCGACGGCTTTACCTACACGGATGACGACGGCAAGAGCTATGATCAGAACTATACGCTCTTCACCACCATCATTCCCGACGCGACGGAAAAGCTGATCACCCTGTGCGATGAGCACGGCGTGACCTACACCAAGCCCTATCAGCCGCCCGTTTCGCCGATCCTCACGTTCATGGTGAGCTATATTCTGCCCACGGTGCTGATGGTCGGCGCGTTCATGCTGCTGATGAACTTCATCACGAAAAAGTCCGGCGGCATGGGCGGGATCGGCGGCATCGGCAATGTCGGCAAGGCCAACGCCAAGGTCTACATGGAAAAGTCCACCGGCGTGACGTTCGCGGACGTCGCCGGTCAGGACGAAGCGAAAGAATCGCTCGTCGAGATCATCGACTTTCTGCACAACCCCGAAAAATACACCGCCATCGGCGCAAAGATCCCCAAGGGCGCGCTGCTCGTCGGCTCTCCCGGTACCGGTAAAACGCTGCTGGCCAAGGCCGTTGCGGGTGAAGCGAAGGTGCCGTTTTTCTCGATCTCCGGCTCTGACTTTGTCGAGATGTTCGTCGGCGTCGGCGCGAGCCGCGTGCGCGACCTCTTCGCCGAGGCGTCGAAGGTCGCCCCCTGCATCATCTTCATCGACGAGATCGACACCATCGGCAAATCCCGCGACGGCGGGCGCTACGGCGGCGGCAACGACGAGCGCGAGCAGACGCTCAACCAGCTGCTCGCCGAAATGGACGGCTTTGACCCGAGCAAGGGCGTCATCGTGCTTGCCGCGACGAACCGCCCGGAGGTGCTCGACAAGGCGCTGCTGCGCCCCGGCCGCTTCGACCGCCGCATCACCGTCGACCGCCCGAACCTCGCCGGCCGCTTAGCAACGCTGCAGGTCCACACGCGCGGCATCAAGCTCGCCGAGGACGTGGATCTCAAGAAGGTCGCGCTTGCGACCGCGGGCTGCGTGGGCGCGGACCTTGCAAACCTCGCCAACGAGGCGGCGCTCCGCGCCGTGCGCAAGGGACGCAAGCTCGTTACGCAGGAGGACATGCTCGCGGCGTTCGAGTTCGTCATCGCGGGCAGCGAGAAGAAAGGCAGCGTCCTCACCGAGTTTGAAAAGAAGCTCGTCGCCTATCACGAGGTCGGCCACGCGATGGTCGCCTACAAGCAGAAAAACGCCGAGCCCGTGCAGAAGATCACGATCGTCCCGCACACCGAGGGAAGCCTTGGCTACACGCTCCTGATGCCCGAAGAGGACAAGACGAACCTGCGCACGCGCGATGAGCTGATGGCGAAGATCGCCGTCTCGATGGGCGGCCGCGCGGCCGAAGAGGTCGTGATGAACACGATGACCAACGGCGCCTCGCAGGATATTCAGGAGGCGACGAGCATCGCGCGCAACATGGTCGCCATGTACGGTATGAGCGACGCGGTCGGCATGGTCGCGCTCGGGTCGGTGCGCAATCAGTACCTTGACGGCGGCTACGGCCTCGACTGCGCGCAGGATACCGCCGCCATCATGGACCGCGAGGTCAAGCGTATCCTCGACGAGTGCTATAAGGACGCCGTACAGGTCATCCGCGACAACCGCGAGGATATGGACAAGGTCGTTGCCTACCTCCTTGAAAAGGAGACCATCACGGGCAGTGAAATGGTCGCTATCCTCGAAGGTCGCGATCCCTCGACCGTCGAAGAGGCCTACGCTTCCACGCGCAAGAGCGAGGACGGCTTCCGCCCCTCGCAGCCGAGCGTGATCGAAGCGCCCGCCAAGCACATTTCGATGACGAGCGAAAAGATCGAAATGCCGCCGGAGGACAAGGGCGAAGATGCTCAGACTGAGGACAAGCCCTCGACTGAGCCCGAAGCGCCGGACACTTCCGCGGAAAACACTGACGAAAACAAATAAACAACCAAAAAAATCCCCGCTGTAAACAGCGGGGATTTTTTATATCAATTTATACCACTTGGAATAAGTAGAACTTGAGGTAATCCGTCTCCGGCACGTTCCAGAGGATGGGGTGGTCACAGCTCTGCGTGCGCGCTTCGATCTGCCGCAGCTCGACGCCCGCGTCCGCGGCGGCGGAGCGCAGCATCCGCTCAAAGCGTTCGGCGGGCATGAAGTGGCTGCACGACGCGGTCGCAAGGTAGCCGCCGCGCGGCAGCAGGCGCATCGCGCGCAGGTTGATCTCCTTGTACCCCTTTTCGGCGTTGTTCGCCGTGCGGCGAGACTTTGTGAACGCCGGGGGATCGAGGATGATGAAGTCATAGGGCTTTTCGTGCGCGGCCTCGAGCTGCGGGAGCAGGTCGAAGACGTCGGCGGCGAGAAAGTCCATTTTGTCCTCAAGGCCGTTGCGCGCCGCGTTCGCGCGCGCCATTTCGATGGCGCTCTCGGACACGTCCACCGCCGTCACGTGCTCTGCGCCGCCTTTGGCGGCGTTGAGTGCGAACGAGCCCGTGTGCGTGAAGCAGTCGAGCACGCGCTTGCCGTGCGCGAGGTGCGCGACGGCGAGGCGATTGAACTTCTGGTCGAGGAAAAAGCCCGTCTTCTGCCCGTTTTCGACATCCACACGGTAGAAAACGCCGTTCTCGCAAATTTCAGTGATGGGGCTCTCGGGCGTTTTTTTGCCGGGGAGGGGAAACCAACCATTGTTCTGCGTCAAGCCCTCCTTTTCGCGAAGCACGACATCGTTGCGCTCAAAAAGGCCGTCGATCGTCTCGCCGTCCTGCTCCAGCACCTCGACAATGAGGGGGAAGAGCATGTCCTTGATCTTTTCCATGCCGAGCGAGAGCGTCTGCGTGACGAGAAGATTTTCAAACCGGTCGACCGTCAGGCCGGGGAAGGCGTCCGCCTCGCCAAAGATCAGGCGGCAGCAGCCGGTCTGCCCGTCCATGACCGCCTTGCGGTAGTCCCAGGCGTAGCGTACGCGCCGCCGCCAGAAATTTTCATCAAAGCGGTCGTTCGCGTTGCGCGAGACGATGCGCACGCGGAGCTTACTGAGTCTGCTCAAAAAGCCCGTGCCGAGATATTTGCCCTTTTCCGACACCACGTCGACGAGCGCGCCGTTTTCGCACTCGCTCTCGTCCGGCTCGCGGGCGACGTCGGAGTCATACACCCAGGGATGTCCGCTCTCGAGCCAGCGCGTGCCCTTGGCGGTGACGGTCAGGATCGGATAGTCGCGTGCAGCTTTCATAGGTCAAAATTCCTTCTTTAAAACAAGTTTTCCCCATCATACCACGGCAAAAGCCGCGGCACAACTCATTTGTTGAGGAAAAACAGCCCGACAAGGCACAGCGCAAGGCCCACGAGCTTGTTGACCGTGATGGCCTCGTGGTAGACAAGATACCCAATGAACACCAAAATCGTCGCGATGGCCGCCGCAGACGACACCTGAAACGCGCTGACCGGCCAGCCCGCCTTGTAGGCGTGCATGCTGCCAGCTTCCAAACCGACGACCGCGAGACCGAGCAGGTACGGCGCCCAGTTCATCTGGCTGTATTCGTGCAGAAGGTTCGCCCCGCCGCGGTTCGTCACAAAATACAGGATGCCCGAAAAGATTGAGCCGATCAGATACGTGACCGTGAGCGACGCGAGCGGATCAACGCTCTCGGGCAGCGATTTGGCGCAGATGTGATACACGCTGTTCGACGCCACAACGAGAATGAGCGGCCAGAAGTAAGCCATAAATATTCCCTCCTATTCAAATGCCGGATGCAAAACGGCAGCCAGACTTCCGCCTGACTGCCGGTAGGTGCGCACCCGTAATAGACAAGGAAAGTGTATCAGCGGCGCGCGCTCTTGTCAAGGAAAATCCCGCCGCGGCGGCGATTCCGACAAATTTGTAAGCGACAGTTCATACAACCTGCCGCTTGTATTTTCCGCTCCGCCATGCTACCATAAAAATGTCATATCAATCCCAGCCGCGCTTGCGGCGCAGACTTTAATGGAGGCAAATTATGAGCTATCCCAAGACCGGCGAAGAAGTTTACGTCAGCCTGAATCTGTCTAACACGATGCTCACAGGTCTCGGCAAGGGCACGATCACCCGCGAGGACGTTTCTGTGGACTACCTCAAGAAACTGTTTATGCAGCACGGCGTCATCGTCTCGGCCAAGCCCGAGTACCGCAACATCATGGAGCGCGTGAACAGCACCTATGACTTAGGGCTTGAAATTCCCGCAAAGCTCCAGCTCTTCCAGCTCTCCGAGCAGCACCGCCGCCTGGTGGTCGTGAATATCTCCGGCCTTCAGCGCAAGAACGGCTCGCTTCTCCCGTCCTACACGGAAGAGGAGCTTGACGAGGCAACGTTCACGTTCGTCAAGTATTACGTGCAGGGCGAGCACTACGACGAGCTTGTCGAGGAGAACAAGAAGCTGCGCTACGAGCTCGAGCAGGAGATCTCCTGGAGAAACCGCACAGATTCCGAGGGCTGAGTTCGCAACACCTTACATCAAAAAGGAAGAGGTTCCCGATGGGAACCTCTTCCTTTCGCCTGTCGAAAAAGCGGCTTCGCCACTTTTTCGAGAAGGATTCGCTGCGCTCTGCGCCTTGAATTGTCCGCTGAAAGCGGACAAGCAAGACGCTCGCTCCGCGCAAAGTGTTTTCTGCCACGCACATGTCGCGGCAGAAAACAGATCAAACCTCTTTCGCGCCTGCGGGCGCGAAACTCTGCGAGGCTTTTTTGACAAACAGAGAAGAGGTTCCCGTCGGGAACCTCTTCCTTTTTCGTGCTTATTTCTTGTCGTCTTCAAGCAGACCCTTGAAGCTCGCGGCGAGACCGGCGAGGCTCTGAATCTCGCTCGGGACGATGATCTTCGTCGCCTGACCGTCGGCGGCCTTTTCGAACGATTCGAGCGCCTTGATCTTGATGACCTGCTCGTTGGGGTTGGCCTCATTGAGCATCTTGATGGAGTCGGCAAGTGCCTGCTGCACGTTCAGGATGGCCTGCGCTTCACCCTCGGCCTTGAGGATGGCGGCCTGACGCTCGGCCTCGGCCTTGAGGATGGCCGCCTGCTTTTCGGCGTCCGCGCGCAGGATGGTGGACTGCTTTTCGCCCTCGGCCACGAGGATCTGGGACTGCTTCTGGCCCTCGGCCTGCAAGATGGACTCGCGGCGTTCGCGCTCGGCCTTCATCTGCTTTTCCATCGCGTTTTGGATCTCACGCGGCGGCAGGATGTTCTTGAGCTCCACGCGGTTGACCTTGATGCCCCACGGGTCGGTGGCCTCATCGAGGATAGAGCGCATCTTGGCGTTGATGACATCGCGGCTCGTGAGCGACTGGTCGAGCTCCATCTCGCCGATAATGTTACGCAGCGTCGTCGCCGTCAGGTTCTCGATGGCGTTCATCGGGTGCTCGACACCATAGGTGTAGAGCTTGGGGTCGGTGATCTGGAAGTAGATGACCGTGTCGATCTGCATCGTGACGTTATCCTTCGTGATGACGGGCTGGGGATCGAAGTCGGCCACCTGCTCTTTGAGGCTGACCTTCTTCACAACGCGCTCGAAAAACGGAATTTTGAAGTGCAGGCCCACGCCCCATGTCGCGCTGTAAGCGCCGAGGCGCTCAACGACGTAGGCGCGCGACTGCTGCACGATCTGGATGTTCGTGACGAGCACCAGAAGCACCAGCAGCACTAAAATGCCGATACCGATATAGCCGATCCATTCCATAGTTCTTTTCCTCCTAAAATGTTGTGTAGTTTGGGTTTACTCTCTTCTCTCGCTGGGTTCTTTACTCTCGCGCACGTAGAGCTTGACGCCCTCCATGCGAACGATCCTTGCCATTTTCCCCTTAGGGATGATATTGCCGTCTTCGCTGCGCGCCGTCCATGTCTTGCCGTCGATGTACACAGCGCCCGTGGCGTTCTCGTTGTCCACCGTTTCGGTCACCTTGGCCTCGTGGTGCAGCACACGGTCGGCATTCGTGGGCACGATCGTCTTATCCAGCATCTTGCGCGCAAGGGGCCTTGTTGCGATGAGCGCCAGAATGGATACGACCAGGAAGACCGCGAATTGCAGCCACAGCGCCGCGCCCAGCTCCGTCGCCACCAGCGCGGCCACCGCGCCCACGACGAACCAGATCGACACCAGCCCCGCCGTCGCCGCCTCGGCAATGCCGAAGATGATGATGGCGGCGATCCAGATAATGGTCATCATTTCATCTGCTCCTCCTTTCAAACTGCGCATACAGTAGACGTATGCCGGACCGATCATCGCGATGACGGTCAGCAGCATGATCCCGATGCTTTTGTTGTAGGGTGACAGATTCGCGTACAGGTTCGACAACTCGCTGCCGAGCGTGCGCGCGGACAGCAGCGGGGCTTCGACCGGCGGCTCGCCGGGAGTGGGGACTTCTTCTTTGAACAGCCCGTCCATCGTTACGCCGTAGCGGTTGCAGATGAAGATGATCTTCTCCATCTCAGGGTAGCCGCGGCCCGACTCCCAACGCGAAACCGACTGGCGCGAGACCTGAAGCTGTTCGGCAAATTCCTCCTGTGTCAGTCCGCTGCGTTTGCGGACCTCCTGGAGCCGCTCGCCAAATGCCATTGCGTTCCCTCCGTTTCTCTGTCTGAGGATAAGATAGCAAAACCGCGCGTCCATTTCCAGCAACTTTAGTGTTGCATTCCGTATTTTTTCGAAAAATTTCGCGCAAGTTTGATGTTACATTCATGTGACAGCGCGCTTTCCGCGCTGTTTTTCCTATTGTACCACATGCTCCACCGCTTTACCATGCTTATTTTGACGCGGCGATTGCCTTTTTTGTTCCCATCCGCTATACTAAAGTCAAATCATTTTTTCGGGAGCGTTATTATGCTGGAATTTGTCATTCCCTGCCTCTTGGGCCTTGAGAGCTTAGTGGGCGATGAGATCAGAAAACTGGGACTTTCTGACGTGCGCGTTGAGAACGGCCGCGTCCTCTGCCGCGGCGAGGCGCGCGACATCGCGCGGCTCAACATCAATCTGCGCTGCGGTGCGCGCGTCATTCTGGTTCTGCACAAGTTCCGCGCGACGGATTTTGAATCGCTCTTTCAGGGCGTGCGCGCAGTGCACTGGGAGGACTGGATCCCCCGCGAGGGCGAATTCCCCGTCGTGGGCTACTCCATCAACTCGACGCTCCACTCCGTGCCCGCCTGCCAGTCGATCGTCAAAAAGGCGGTCGTCGACCGCCTGAGCGCGGCCTACGGCATCGCGCAGCTCCCCGAAACGGGGCGGCGCTATCAGGTGCGCTTTTCCATCATGAAGGATGAGGTCACGGTGGGACTTGATACCTCGGGCGAGGGCCTTTACAAGCGTGGCTACCGCGCCCACGGCGTGGCCGCCCCGCTCAAGGAAACGCTCGCCGCCGCGATGGTCAAGCTCTCGCACTACAATGGCCGCGACCCGTTCTGTGACCCGTTCTGCGGCAGCGGCACCATCGCCATCGAGGCGGCGCTCATCGCGCGCAACCGCGCGCCGGGCCTCAACCGCAGCTTTGCCGCGCAGCATTGGGCGTCGCTTGACAAAATGCTCTGGCTCGATGCAGCCGACGAGGCCATGGACAACGAGTTCCACGGCAAGTACGAGATCTGGGGCGGTGACATCGACCCCGACGCCGTCGAGCTCTCGCGCCATAACGCGGAATTGGCCGAGGTCGACGACATCGTCAAGTTCGAGGTCGACGACGCCACGCGTTTCCATTGGGGCGGGCTCTATGGCCGCATCGTGACGAACCCGCCGTATGGCGAGCGCCTTCTTGAGCGCGAAGAGGCGGGCGAGCTCTATAAAGCCTTCGGCAAGGCGATGGACAAATTACCCGACACCTGGCGGGTGTATGTGCTGTCATCACATCCAGATTTTGAGCGCTGTTACGGGCGCTTTGCCGATAAGAAACGTAAGTTGTACAATGGCATGCTCAAATGTGATCTTTTCATGTATGGAAAAAGATTATAATGCCGCGCGCTGCGCGGCGGGGAAAGGCAGCGCCGATGGCGCTGCACGAATAAAGGGGGGATATTCTCTTTCCGCAGAAAGAGAATATCCCCCCTTACACCCCCCAAGAGAAAGGGCTTTGATTGGCAGTTTCGGGCTTGAACGACTTTTATGCCTCCGGAATGGGAATGCCTGCGCGCGGCGTTGCCGCGTTAGAACTGCAAGACGATTTGCCTCTGCTTCTATTATCCGCTACCGCTCTGCTGATCTTGTAGAAGTGCAGACTAATTTCCGTCTACCGCGGCACTCCTCAATGCGGCGAGCGCCAGCAATGCCGCATTCCGCACGCAGTCTGCCGCCGAAGTAACGTCACTCGCGCCTCACGATAGTAAGGCGCGGTTGATACCAGTCACGAATCGCAGAAGATTCATGGCGAAGCCATGTACACCGCACTTACATTGCGCAGCGCGTGCAGTTCTTCGAGCTGCAAGCCTGCAATGTGCGGGGTCAAGGGGCAGAGCCCCTTGCGTTCTCTTGGGGGTTTAAGGGGGATATTCTCTCACGTGAGAGAATATCCCCCTTATCCCGTGCAGCGCCTGCGGCGCTGCTACCCCTCCCGCATAGTGCGGGAGTATCATCAATCCTTTTGATAAATCGCCAGCCCAAACGCCAGTTTGACACTAAGCTCCTGAGCCTGCTCAGCCTTTTGCTGGTCTTTAGCGCCAGTTTTATAATAGTACGGCGTCATGCGGAACAAAGATAGAATATCCTCATTACAGGATAAATGAATGATATCGCGCACTTCGCGCGTTTCGACGAGCGTGAAGCCCTCAGTCGTAAGCGGCGTGGGCGGGTTGTCGCGCGGCGTGTCGTAGATGAGCGCTTTGAGCTCCCACAGATGCTCGCGCAGGGGATAGGCGCGCAGAAGATAGCCGCCCGGTTTCAGCACGCGCGCAAATTCCTCCGGCACGAAAGGGGAGAAGATATTGAGCACCACGTCGACGCTGCCGTCTTCGACCGGCAGGTGCGCGCACGAGGCGACACAGAGCGTGAAGTCCGGCGAGCGCTTCGATGCGTACTGGAGCGCGGTCTTCGAAATGTCGACGCCTAAAAGCTCGCCGTGCTTGCCCGCTTTTTCGATGGCGCGCAGAACGGCAAGAGAATAAATCCCCTCGCCGCAGCCTGCGTCGAGGACCGTCGCCTCCGGCGGCGTGAACTCCGCCGCGGCGTCCGCAACGGCGGCGATGAAGCGGTCGTAATAGCCCTTGTCCAAAAAGTCGCGGCGGGCGCGTACCATGAGCTTGTCATCCCCGTGGTGGCCCTGCGAGGAGTTGAGCAGGAGGTTGACGTATCCGCTCTTGGCGATGTCAAAGCTGTGGTTTTTCGGGCAGAGATAGGCCCCCGCGCGTTTTTCAAGCGCCCCAGCGCAGACGGGGCAGCGCAAATTAACCATCAGAACAGCCCCACCTGCTGCGGCACCTCGCTCCGGCCGAGCGAGCGGAGCTGCTGCTGGTTTTCCTCGGCCAGCGCGTCGGCGATGGCGATCTTGCGGACAATATTTTTCATCGTCTCGTCAAAGAGCGTCCCGTCGCGGTAGTCCGCGGGAAAGATGAAGTCCACGCGCCCCTTGGCGAGCAGATCCTCCACGCCCGCGCGGTTGCTGTCCTGATACACGGCCACCGCCTGCCCGCCGTAAGCGCGCATCATCTTCATGCACGGCACGTCGGAAAGGCCGTCGCCGATGTAGATCATGTTCGTGAACGGGATGCGCTTGGAGTCGTCGGGCATCGAAGCGTTGAGCTCCTTGTCCTTCGCGACGTCGAGTATTCCCTTGTTGATGCGGTAGACAAACTGGGTCTTGTTTGTGAAGTTGACGTCGAGCTTCGGCCACGAGGCGAGGCCCTCTTCGTTGTAGAAAAACTCACAGGCGTAAATTTCCTTAAATTCGTGGCTCACGCCGCTGCCCTCGATGATCTCGCGCAGGCCGGAGGAGAGCACGTAGTGCTCGATCTCCACGCCCAGCGTTTCGCCGAAGGCGTTGATGCGCGAGAACCAGTCCTGCACGCCGGGGAACAGCTCGATCGCATGCCCGCAGGAGACGAGGTAGTCGCGGTCCAGGCGGATACCCTTTTTGCGGCACTCCTCGATCATCGTGTACATGTAGGCGAGCAGGCCGTCCATGCGGTTCTCAAAGCCGAAGGAATTCGCGATGCTCCAGAACTCGCCGGGCGTGTAGCCGAGCGAGGGGATGAACGTATAGTCCTGCATGTCGGTCGTGCAGAGGGTCTTGTCAAAGTCGTAGAGAAAGGCGATGATGGGCTTTTTGTTCATGTCGTCTCCTTTTCACCGCGCTGCGGCCAAAGAAAAAATAAAAGGGCGGTCTGAAACCGGCTCCTCTGTGGAGCCGGCCAAAACCGCCCTTTTGCTGTTACTCTTCTCCGTGATAGTTGCGGCCGAACTTGAGGTCATCCAGACGGATGGCATGGCTGGCCGTTTCCACAAACGGGCTGTCGTCCGGCTCGAGCGGCTCTGCCTTGGGCTCCTCAGCCTTCGGCGCGCTCTGCTCTTCCGCCGGAGCGGTCGCCTGCGCCTTTTCGGGCGCGGCCTCCTCCGCCGCGGGGCGGAAGGACGAGAGGATCTTTTCCTCGATGGCGTTCACGTCGGCCTCGGTCTTCTGCTCGGTCTTTTCGCCGCCCGCGATCTCCTCGGGCGTTAGGTCGGGCGCGCGCTCGATGAGCGCAAGCTGCGCCTGCGCAAGCTCGCGCGTCTTCTGTAAAAATTCCGCCGTCGCGGCCTTGGCCGCGTTCAATCGGCGCTGCTCGAGCTCGACATCGCTCTGCAGCGCGCCGATCTTGGCGCGGGCTTCGTCCTCCGCGCCGGCGAGCATGGCCTTTTTCTTCTCCTCGGCCTCTTCGACCATGGTGTTGGCCATGCGCTGGGCGGTCAGGAGGGCGGCGCGCATGGAATCCTCCGTCGCGCGGTACTCCTCCACCTTGTCGACCAGCACCTTGAGCTTGGCCTTGAGGGCGGCGTTTTCTTTATAGAGCGAGGTATAATCGTCGGTCAGCTCGTCGAGAAACTCGTCGACCATCGCCATATTATATCCGCCGAAGGCCGCTTTGCTGAAAGCGCGGCCGGAAACTTCCTGCGGTGTCAGCATGCTATCCCACTCTCCGTTTCTTTACAGGTAGAGGCCGTTATTTTCCAGCTCGTCGATCAGATCGCCCATGATATCCACATGATAGGGCGTGATGATGTACGTGTTGGCCGCGACCTTTTTGATCTTGCCCTCGCCCGCGTAGGCCACGCCGGAGAGGAAGTCGATCAGTCTTCTTGCAATGTCCTTGTTCGTGGACTCAAGGTTGATGACCACCGTGCGCTTTTCCTTCAGATGGTCGGCGATCTCGCTCGCGTTTTCAAAGCGCTCGGGCTTGACGAGCACGACCTTGAGCTGCGTGGTCGCGTTGATGTTCACGACCTTGTTGCGGCGGTCCTCCGCCTTGCGCTCGGCGCTGCGGCGGTCGGCAAAGGCGCCCGTGTCGCCGCGGTCTCTCAGATCGGGGAAATCATCTTCATATTCCTCGTCCTCATCCTCATAGGGGTGAGCCCACTTTTTCAGATCATCCAAAATACCCATGGTATCAAGACCTCCTCGATCAAATCGTATAATTGCGGGCGCCGAAGATCGCCGTGCCAACGCGCACCATCGTCGCGCCTGCGCGCACCGCGTCCTCGTAGTCGCCGCTCATGCCCATTGACAGTATATCAAGTGTATTATCATACAACTTGGCATTGATGTCAACAAAAAGTGCATGAACTTTTTCAAAGTAGGGCAGGCTGCCGTGCTCGCCCTCGGCGACCGGCGGGATACACATGAGGCCGCGCACGCGGACATTTGCGCACTTTTTGGCCTCTTCCGCCGCCTGCTCCAGGCTCTCGGGCGCAAAGCCGCTCTTGGCCTCCTCGCCGCCGATATTCACCTCAAGCAGGATATCCTGCACGATGCCCAGCTTCTCGGCCTGCTTGTCGATGGCAGAGAGCAGCTCGAGCGAGCCGACCGATTCGATCATCGCGACCTTGCCGACGACATTTTTCACCTTATTGCGCTGGAGGTGACCGATAAAGTGCAGGGGCGCGCCGTCATAGGCGTGCTCGGCGAGCTTTTTCGTCATCTCCTGCTCGCGGTTCTCGCCCAGCACGTCGATGCCCGCGGCGATGGCCTGACGGCAGGCGTCCGCGTCGTTCATCTTGCTCGCGCCAACGAGGGTAATTTCGCTTACGTCGCGGCCCGCCTCTTTGGCGGCCGCGGCAATGTTTGCGCGCACGCGCGCGATGTTTTCAGCAATGCTCATTTCTAATCTACGACCTTTCCGTTATATAGCTCCCCTGCCGAAACGATGACCTCATCGTTCGGGCGCAGGGTGTAAAGGGACTTTTGGCTCTCCGTGGCGGCTTCGATCGTGCCGGGCTCCACCAGACAGTAGTCGCTGCCCTGATAGACGATGCTCACAGGCTTGAAGTACGCCACGCGCCCGACGAGGCAGTAAACGCCTGACACGCCGTTTTCATCCACGCGCAGCGCGTTTTTCGGCACGCGCAGGCCGTCGTATGCGCTGATGATGAGCTCGGCATTCTGCTCGCGCAGCAGCGTCATGTAGGATAAGTACCGCGTGCTCTTGAGCACGATCAGGCATTTGCCGTTCTCCGCGGCGCTGATGCGCGTGAGCGTGACGGGCAGGTCAAAGTCGACGCCCGACGCCATGCGGAGCGTCAGCCTGCTGTTCTCCTTCAGGGACGCGGCGTTCTCCTCGTTCACGTTCGCGGCGAAGTACCACGCGCTGCCCTGAATGAGCTTGCCCACCGTGGTCGAAACGCTCTGCGGCGCGGCGGACGAAAGCTGCGAGGGCGTCATCGTCTCAAGGGCCTCCGGCGTCAGCACGCTCTCGTACCCGTCGGCCACGGCGCTGTAAGTCCCCGACATGGGCGCTGTGATGCGCGTCGTGCCGCCGCTCGCCGCGCCCGAGAGCGCGGTGATCTGCGCGTTCAGCTCGTCGAGCTTCGCCGTTAAGTCATCGCTGCCGTTGTAGGCGTATTCGCGCTTCAAGACCGTCGTTTTGAGCTGGGGGATCAGCGTGTCGAGCGAGCTGTACGCGCCCGACTCGTAGGCCGCGCGCACGGAGATGATCTGCTCGCGGATGTCGGTATCCAGACGCAGCGCGGTGGCCGCGTCGCTCGAGGCGCTCTTGGCGTACTCAAGCTGCTCTTTCTGCGCGCGCAGTGTCTCGAGCTGCTGCGTGGCGTTCAGCGCGTCGGCCGAGCGGTAGACGGAGGCGATGGTGTCGCCCTGGCCCACGCGCTCGCCCTCGGCGTGCTTGAGCTCGATGAGCGTTTCATTGCAGTCCACGACCTGCTCGTCGCGCACCACGTAGCCCCGCAGGGCAATGGACCGCTCGCTGTGATAGCGGTAGACGAGCGTCGTCGTCTCGGGGCTGACAAAGTAGTTGTAGCCCTGCACGGCGAAATACCCGATGACCGCCAAAAGAAGCAGGATCGTGATGATCTTTGTGGAAACGGATGTAGATTTCATGGCACACTCCCGGATCAGGCGTGCTTACTCCTCGCTTTCCTCCGCGCCTTTGAGGTCGATGGCCGCGATGGGCACGATCGTTGAGATCGCGTGCTTGTAGAGCATCTGCTGCTTGCCGTCGCTCTCCAAGATGACGACAAAGCTGTCAAAGCCCGTGATGACGCCGCGCATCTGGAAGCCGTTGACGAGAAATACCGTCACGCTCGTGCGATTGCGGCGCGCAGAGAGGAGAAATAGGTCCTGAAGGTTTGCGATTTTTTTCATGGCTTTTCTTTCCTTTCTTTTTTGCGGACGGCTTGTCCGCGTTAAAGTCAGGATACGCCATAGGTATGGAGAATTTCTGTCGAAAAAGCGAGGCAATCGGGGAGAATCCTCGTTTTTTTCCAATAAAACCAGTGGATGCCGGGGTCGCGCCGCAGCCACGTGAGCTGGCGCTTGGCATACTGGCGGGAGCGGAGCTTGATCTCGTCGATGGCCTCCTCGCGCGCGGCCTCGCCGTCCAAGTAGGCAAGCGTCTCCTTATACCCGATGGCCTGCATGGCCGTCACGTCGCGGGGAAGTCCGGAATCGAGCAGCGCTCTGACCTCGTCGAAAAGCCCCGCCTCGACCATTTTGTCGACGCGGAGGTCGATGGCGCGCTTCATGTCGTCCCGATCCTCATAGGCAAGGCCGATGCGCACCGAATCGTAGCGCGGGGGGATGAGTTTCGTCTCCGCGTTGTGCTGTGCCATGGTCTTGCCGGTCTCGTAGTAGACCTCGAGCGCGCGGAGGATGCGCTTTTTGTCGTTCAAATGGAGATTTCCGGCGGTCTCGGGGTCGATGCGTCGGAGCTCGACGAACATCGCCTCGCCGCCCTCCTTGTCCCAGCGGGATTCCAACTCCGCGCGGTATCTGCCGTCCTTGTCACCGCCGGCGAAGCCGTGACCGGCGAGCAGGGCATTGAGGTAAAGTCCCGTGCCGCCGACGATGACAGGCTGCTTCCCGCGCGAGAGAATATCGTCGACGCACTTCGCCGCGTCGTCCGCGTAGCGGGCGACGGAGTAGTTTTCCCGCGGGTCGGCGACGCCGACCATGTGGTGCGGGACGCCCTGCATCTCCTCCGCCGTCGGCGCGGCGGTACCGATGACCATGCCGCGGTAGATCTGCATCGAGTCGCAGGAGACGACCTCGCCGCCGAGCATTTTCGCAATCTCGACGCCGAGCCACGTTTTGCCGCAGCCCGTCGGGCCGACGACGCATACGAGTTTCATTTTCTCCCTCCTGCGCTTACGCGCGCTTGAACATTTTTTCGAGCTCGTACTTCGTGAGCTTGGCTTTCACGGGCCGTCCGTGCGGGCAGAACTGCACCTCGCCGCTCTGCACCTTGTCGACGAGCACGCGCAGCTCCCTTAAATCGCTCTTCCAGCCGCCCTTGATGGCCGCCTTGCAGGCCATCGTGTGCAGCAGCGCGTCGCGCGCGGCGGCGGGGTCGACGGTGTGGGCGGTGACGAGCTTGTCGGCGAGCTCTTCGAGCGCGGGGATGGCGTCGCCGCTGTCGATATCGGCGGGGATGGCGCGCAGGATCAGGCTCCCGCCGCCGAACTCCTCGCACTCAAAGCCGAATTCGCGCAAAAGCTCCAAATTCGCCGCAAGCGCGCTGTACTCCTCGGCGGCGAACTCCGCCACGAGGGGAGCAAGCAAGGCCTGACACATCAGTGGCTCCTGGTTGGCCTTCATGCGGTCGAAATTCACGCGCTCGTGCGCGGCGTGCTTGTCGATGAGCCAGACGTTTTTATCCTCGTCCTCGCAGACGATGTAGGTGTCGAGCACCTCACCCGCGATGCGCCACGGCGCGGCGGACGGGGGAACGAACGTCGTCTGCTCGATCTCGGGCTCTTCCTGCTTCGCAGGGGCAAACACGGGGACGGCGGGCGCTTCCGGCTCGGGCTCTGCCGCAGTCTCCGCCGCCGGTCCGATGATCGGGCCGGTCACGACGGGGCGGGCGTCTTCCTCCGGCATCGGCAGCGTGACGACCTCGTCGTCATGGTTTTCCACAGAATGGACAGACTTTTCCACAGGCTGTGACTGCTGTGCTGACAGTACTGGCGCGGACGCGGACGTTTCATGGCGCACATAGTCGGAAAGCGCCGCCTTGCCGCCGCTCTGCGTGTCGATAGCGGGCACTCTCGTCTGCCACTGCGGGGCGGGCGCGGGCTTCACTGGCGCGCTCTGCGGCGCGGATACGGGACGCGCACCGGCAGGCGTATAGGCGGGCTTTTCCGCCGTCTTCCGGCTCTCGCGGTACTGCTGCGAGGTCATGTTGGCGAAGAAATCGCCGCGCGGATTCTGTACTTGAGACGTGGGCTTCGGCTGGGGGCGCTCGGCCTCCTCGCGCTTGTCGAGCGCGGCCATGACCGCGTGGTAAACGAGATCAAACACGCGCTTTTCGCCCACGAACTTCACGATGGTCTTGGCGGGGTGGACGTTCACATCCACCATGTCGCGCGGCAGCTCGACGAGCAGCACGCAGCCGGGGAACTTGCCCTTCATCATGCGGTTGGAGTAGGCTTCTTCGAGCGCGGCGGTAAGAAGCTGGGATTTGACGAGCCGCCCGTTGACGAAAAACGTCTGCATGCCGCGCGTGCCGCGCGAGGCGATGGGCGAGGTCACAAAGCCCGTGACGCCCATGTCGCCGTCCGCGCCCTTGACCTCAAGGAGCGAGAGCGTGAACTCACGCCCGAGAGAGGCGTAAATGGCGGAGCGCAGCGCGCCGTCGCCGGGGGTCAGCAGCGTCTGCGTGCCGTCCTTGATGAGCTTGAACGACACCTCCGGATGCGAGAGCGCAAGGTGCCCGACAAGGCCCGCGATGGCCGTGGCCTCCGCGCTGTCGCGCTTCATAAACTTTAAGCGCGCGGGCGTGTTGTAGAAGAGGTCGCGCACGATGATGCTCGTGCCTTCGGGGCAGCCCGCGTCCTCGACCGCGCCGGGGACGCCGCCCTCCAGGTGGAGCTTTGCTCCGCTGAGCGCGCCGCGCTCGCGCGAGAAAATGTCGAGCCGAGAAACGGAAGAGATCGCCGCGAGCGCCTCGCCGCGGAAGCCCAGCGTGCCGATGGCGGCCAAATCCTCCGCCGTGCGCAGCTTGCTCGTCGCGTGGCGCAGAAAAGCCGTCGGCAGCTCGCTTGGCGCGATGCCGCAGCCGTCGTCGCTGACGCGAAGATAGGTCATGCCGCCGTTTTTCATCTCCACCGTCACGCTCTGCGCGCCGGCATCAATGGCGTTTTCCAGCAGCTCCTTGACAACGCTCGCAGGGCGCTCGACCACCTCGCCCGCGGCGATGAGGTCGGCGACATGCGGCGATAATTGCTGAATATGGGGCATTGATTTCCTCCTTTTAGGAAGCGATGGTGAAAAGGGAAAGGGCATTGACGAGCATGTGGAGCAGGATCGACGTCCACAGCGTGCCCGAATGCTCATACGCCCAGGCAAACACAAGGCCGGGCACAAGGTATTGCAGCATCAAAATGAGATAGCCTAAGTCCCAGTTGGACACCGCCGCCGTCCACACGTGTAAAAACGCGAACAGCGCGCAGGAGAGGATATAGGCGAATATTCTGCTCTTTTCTTTGAGACACCCGAACACGAGGCCGCGGAAGAGCACCTCCTCCACAAACGGCGCGAGCAGCACGACGATCAGCGCCGTCATGCGCGGGGCGGAGGCCACCTGCGCGGCGATGGTCATGTCGTTTAAGTTCGTGCGGCTGTTAAAAAGCACGTTGCACACGCGGAACAAAAGTTCGTTCGCGCCGTAGAAGACGAGAAGGCCCAGCAGCATCGTCGAAAGCGCGCGGTTCAAATTGTCGAGAAAGCGCGAGGATGTGTGCGCCAGATACGAGTGGAACAGCAGCACCGTGACAGCGAAGAGCGTGTAGTAATAGAGCACATTGCGCAGGGAATCGTTGATGGTGGTGTCGAGCACGACCTCCAGAAGGTCGAATATTCTTGTTGCCAAAAGCGGCATCACCAGAAGATAGACGAGGAAGAAGATCGTTCCGGCGACGCGCTCGGTGCGGTTCATGCCGCCGGAGGCGGTTTTCTTTTTTGCCATGGGGAGACCTCTTTTCCGGGGAAATTACGAAAGCTTCTGCTTGAGCTCGTAGAGGAGCTGCATCGCCTCGATGGGGGACATCGTGTCCGGCTGGGCGCGGCGGATGGCCGCGAGCACCTCAGCCTCGCCGATGGAAGAAAGGCTGACCTGCTCTGTTTCCTCGCGCGGCTTTGCCTGATACGCGCCGCCCTGCTCCAGCTCTTTTAAGATGACGTTCGCGCGCCGCACGACCTCGTTGGGCAGGCCCGCTAGCTTTGCGACCTCGATGCCGTAGCTGCGGTCTGCCCCGCCGGGGACAATCTTGCGCAGGAAGATGAGCTCGTCGCCGCGCTTTTTAATGGAAATGCTGTAATTCTTCACGCCGGGAAGAATGCCCTCAAGCTCCGCGAGCTCGTGATAGTGCGTGGCGAACAGCGTCTTCGCGCCAAGCTTTTTCGGGTCGGCGCAGAATTCGAGCACTGCGCGCGCGATGCTCATGCCGTCGAACGTCGATGTGCCGCGGCCGATCTCGTCGAGAATGAGCAGCGAGCGTGGCGTCGCCTGATGCAAAATCTCGCTCACCTCGGTCATCTCGACCATGAAGGTGGACTGACCGCCGGCTAAGTCGTCGCTCGCGCCGATACGCGTGAAGATGCGGTCGACCACGCCGATGCGCGCGCTCTTGGCGGGCACGAACGAGCCGATCTGCGCCATAAGCGTGATGAGCGCGACCTGACGCATGTAGGTCGACTTACCGGCCATGTTGGGGCCGGTGATGATGGCGGCGCGATCCTCGCGCTCGCCCATATAGGTGTCGTTCGGGACGAAGAGCGCGTCCTTGAGCACGCGCTCGACGACGGGGTGGCGGCCGTCGTGAATTTCGATGACGCCGCTGTCGTCCACGCTCGGACGGCAATAGTTGTTGTTCACCGCGACGGACGCGAGCGAGCAGAGCGTGTCGAGCTCGGCGATGAGCCCCGCCGCGCGCTGGATGCGCACGCTCTCGGCGGTGACGGATTCGCGCAGGGCGGTGAAAATTTCAAATTCGAGCGCCTTGTCGCGGTCGCCCGCGGTCAAAATCTCCTGCTCAAGGTTTTTAAGTTCCTCGGTGATGTAGCGCTCGCCGTTCACGAGCGTCTGCTTGCGGATGTACGTGTCGGGGACGAGGTCCTTGAACGAATTCGAGACCTCGATATAGTAGCCGAAGACCTTGTTGTAGCCGATCTTCAGCGTGCGGATGCCGGTCTTTTCCTTCTCGCGCGTCTCGATGTCGGCGAGAAGCCCCTTGCCGCCCGACAAAATCTCGTGCAGGCGGTCGACTTCGGCATTGTAGCCCTTGCGGATGAAGCCGCCCTCGCGCACGGAAAACGGCGGCTCGTCGATGAGCGTGTCGCGGATGCTCTGCGCCACATCGGTGAGCGTGTCGAGCTCGTTGTCTAACTCATGCAGCCTGCCCGTCGTGAACGCCGTAAGCTGGGCTTTGACCTCCGTGATGCGCTCGATGGAGTTGCGTAGCGACGCAAAGTCGCGCCCGCCCGCCGTGCCGTAGGCGATGCGGCCGATGAGGCGCTCCATGTCGCTGATGCCGGAGAGCGATAGAATCAGCTCTTCGCGCGCGACGGTGTTCTTCGTCAGCGCCTCGACCGCGCCGAGGCGGCGCTCGATGGCCGCAACATCGCGCAGCGGGCGCGTTAGCCACGCGCGCAGATTGCGCGCGCCCATGGCGGTCTTCGTCTTGTCGAGCACCCAGAGGAGGCTCCCGCGCTTTTCCTTGGCGCGGATGGTCTCGGTCAGTTCCAGATTGCGCCGCGCGGAGAGGTCAAGCTCCATGAAGCGGCCCTGCTCGTAGTATTCTAAATCCTTGATGTAGGAAAGGTCGGTCTTCTGCGTTTCGTGCAGGTACGAGAGCAGCGCGCCCAGCGCCAGCGCCGCCGCGGGGTTGTTGCGCGGAAGGCTTGCAAAGCGCTCCTCGCCAAACTGCGCGCGGATGGCTTTTTCGCACGCTTTGAGCTCAAAGTGGTTCTCGCCGCGCTCGACCGCGCAGGACAGCTTATCGCGAAGGTATTCGACCAGCTCACCGTTGTCGTAAGCACCCGCGCTCAGCACCGCCTCGGCGGGGGAGAAACGGGATAACTCGTTATACAGGTGTTCTGCGCGGTCGTCGCCCGAAAAAGCGGTCACGTGCGTGTGGCCGGTCGTCATGTCGCAGAAGGCCGCGCCGGCGTTCTGCCCGTCCAAAAAGATGCCACAGAGGAAGTTGCCGCGCCGGTCGTCGAGGCATGCGCTGTCGATGACCGTGCCGGGCGTGATGACGCGGATGATATCGCGCTTGACAAGGCCCTTGGCGAGCGCAGGGTCCTCGGTCTGCTCGCAGATGGCGACCTTGTAGCCCTTGGCGATCAGGCGCGCGATGTAGGCGTCGCTCGAATGATAGGGAATGCCGCACATCGGCGTCTGATCCTCCGCCGCCTTGCCGCGGTCGCGGGTCGTCAGCGTCAAATCGAGCTCGCGCGAGGCGAGCTGAGCATCCTCGTTGAACATCTCGTAGAAGTCGCCCAAGCGGAAAAAGAGGATCGAATCCTTATTCTGTTCCTTGATCTCCAAATACTGCTTCATCATCGGCGTGATCTCGGCCATGATTCGTCCTCGCTTTCTTTCTCTCTAAAATCTAAAATTTACACGGTAAAGTCGGAGCCCGCGGGCATTTCGCCGAGGCGGTCGCCGAGCTTACGTTTCAATCTTTCATAGGCTTCCTTGCCCGTGCAGTGGCCCGTGAAGTAGTGCGCGACCTTGTCGCCGCGCAGCTTTTCGCCCACGGCGTCGACCAGCTCGTCCGGCTCGCTCTTGCCGAGCGAGGGGTTATAGAGGTGGAAGCCCGCAAACACCGCGTCGGGCGCTCTGCCGAGCACGTCCTCGGCGCTTTTCAGGATATTCACGATGCCGCAGTGCGCGCAGCCCGCGAACAGCGCGGTCTTGCCGTTTTCCGTGACCAATAGATCCTGCTCGTGGCGGAACGTGTCGCGCGGATAGTCCTCACCGATCTTCTCGCGCAGCGTGTCGTTCGCGCCGCTCCACAGCTCGCGGCCCGGAACGGCGGAGAAAACCGTCAGTTCTTCGTCAAGCTTCTGCACGCCATCGCAGAGAACGAAGCGGTCCTCGTAATTCTTGAGCACCGCGTCCATGCCGATGTAGGCGCACTTGCTGGGCGTGACGACGTAGTACTGACCCCAGACGGCCTTCTGCATATAGACCTTGGCGCGGTCGTTCAGCTTCAAGAACGCTTCGAGGCCGCCGCAGTGGTCGTTGTGCGCGTGGGACAAAAAGGCGATGTCGACCTGCGTCAAATCGACGCCGAGCGCCTTGGCATTGTCGATAAACTGCGCGTCGGGCCCCATGTCGAAAAGAATTTTGTGCTTGTCGGTCTCAATATACATCGACAGGCCGTGCGCGCAGGCGACGGTGTCTCTGCACGTGCTGTTTTCCATCAAAATGACGACTTTCATCAAAAAGCCCCCTTTTCTTTATTCCTCTACCGCTTCGCCGTAGAGCGCCCAGGTGTTGCTGTCGGTGATCTTCGCTTTGGCAAATGTGCCGATCAGGGCCTTGTCGCCCTTCATGCGCACGAGGCGGTTGCCCTCCGTGCGCGCGGCGAGGGGGAAGGCCTCGTCGTCGCTCTCGCCGTCGACAAGGACTTTCACCGTCCTGCCGATGTAGGCCGCGTGTTTTTTCGCGCTGATGGCGTTCTGCGCGTCGACGAGCTTTTCAAACCAGACCTGCTTTTCCTCGCGGGAAACGGGATCCGGCATCTTTGCCGCCGGCGTGCCGGGACGCGGGGAGAAAATAAAGGTGAAGAGCGCGTCGAACTGCGTCTTTTCTACAAGATCGACAGTCTGCATCGCTTCGTCCTCGGTCTCTCCCGGGAAGCCGATGATGACATCGCTCGTGAGCACCATCTCCGGCATGACGCTCCGCGCGTAGGCGATCATTTCCTCGTACTTTGCGCGCGTGTAGGGGCGGTTCATCGCCTTCAGAACGCGGTCGCAGCCGGACTGGACGGGGAGGTGGAGCTGCTTTGCAACGTGCTCGCAGCGCGCCATCGTGTCGAAGAGTTTGTTGGTCGCGTCCTTCGGCTGGCTCGACATAAAGCGGAGCCAATAGTCGCCGGGAATGGCGTTGATGGCGGCGAGCAGGTCTGCAAAGTCGTAATCGGTGCCCAAGTCTTTGCCGTAGCTGTTCACGTTCTGGCCGAGGAGAGTGATCTCCTTGTAGCCCTCGGCGATGAGGCCGCGGCACTCCTCGATGATCTTCTCCGGCTCGCGGCTGCGCTCGCGGCCGCGGACGTAGGGCACGATGCAGTACGAGCAGAAGTTATTGCACCCGTACATGATGCTCACCCACGCGCGCACGCCGCCCTCGCGCACGATGGGAAGGTCCTCGGCGATGCGGCCATGCTCGTTCTCGATGGAGAAAACGCGCTTATTCTTCGTGTACACCTCGTGCAGCAGCTCGGGGAGCCGCCATTCGGCCTGGGGGCCAAGCACAAGGTCGACGTGATGGTAGGAATTTTTTACCTTGTCGGCCACGACCTTCTGCTGCGCCATGCAGCCGCAGAGGCAGATGATCTGATCGGGCTTTGCGGCCTTCGTGTGGCTGAGGCGGCCCAAGTGGCCGTAAACGCGCTTTTCCGCGTGCTCGCGGATGGCGCAGGTGTTGAGCAGGATGACGTCGGCCTGATTCTCGTCGCGCGTGAGCTCGTAGCCCATCTCGCGCAGCATGCCCATGAGCACCTCGCCGTCTGCCACGTTCTGCTGGCAGCCGAACGTGTCGACCAGCGCGAGCGGCGTGCGGGTGCGGCGGTCGTTCATCTCGCGCATCTTGCGCGTAAATTCCTTCTGACGCGCGAGCTCCTGCTCGCTGACGATGACTTCTTTGCGTTCCAAGGGATGTTTCCTCCCGAATCTCGATAGTTTAGCAATATAGTATATCATGTTCGCGAGAGCGTGGCAAGGCCGCAGCGCGGCTTCCGGCGCGAAAAATCCACAGCTTTCGCAATTCCGGTGACTTTTCCGCACCCGTGTGGTATGCTATGGAAAACCTGAACTCCAAAGGAGGGCTTTCCATGGCGGCGTTTTATCAAAAATTTCTGCGCAAGCATCTTGACTTATCGTCTCTCAGCGTGATGCGGCGGGAGGACAATGATCCCTATTTCTGCACGCCCAAGGGCGCTTCTATCTTCGGCTGGGCGGGCGTGGACGGCATCCACTTCTGCTTTGTCCGCGGTTTTGGCGAAACGGTCTTCGCCGTGAGCCCGATGAACGGCGGCAAGGACTGCGTGCACGTCATCGCGCGCGATTTCAGCGATTTTCTGCGCCTGCTGCTCGCGACCGGCGACAGTGCGGCGCTCGAGCAGGCGTGGCAGTGGGACGAGGCGCAATTTGACGCCTTCCTTGCCGAGAATCCGCCGACGGACGAGCAGAAGGCGGTGCTCTCGCAGATTTCCACAGTCTTTTCCCTCACGCCGATGGAGCGGCCGTGGCAATATCTGCACGCGCTGCAAGCGGAGTTCGATCTCAGCAAGCTCAAATTCACCGAGGACTTTTATGATCCCGAAATGAACGGCGACGCGCCCGAACAGAAAACGGACTGGAAGGTCTACTTTGACGGCAGCTTTTGGGGCCACCACGGGCGCGAGCGCGCGGGCAGGGAGATGAGCGTACAAAAGTGGTTTTCGTGGGCGGGGCGCGACTGGTTCGTGCCGTCGGTCTACGTTTGTTCAAAGGGCATTGTCGTTGATTTTTGTATGCGCACGGAGGCCTCCGCGCTGCGCGGCTTCATGGAAAAGTGGGGGATCGATCCCGAAAGCGATGAATCCATCGACTTCTCGCGCGACGAACGCGAACAGATGGAGCGCGAGCACCCGCTCAGCCTCGGTTTTACCCCCAGCCTCACCTTGAACGGTGCAAAGCTCCGCACGAGCCACGGCTGCGGCGTCATTTTCCTGCCGGAGCAGTCCGGCTTCTGCGCCGACGCAGAGCCCGCCATGGCGCACTACGGCCTTGACCGCGCGTATGGCTGGAGCATCCGCCGCGCGGCGTTCCCGTTCGTCACGAAGCGCGCGCCGAAGCTCAAATCACTCGCCGTCACGATGACGGCGGATGAGGTGCGCGTCCCCGGGGCGCGCTTCCGCGCTGATAGGGCGGGCGATACGTTTGCCTTCTCCTACCGCGGCACAGAGTATACGCTCGCCGTGCAGGAGGTCGAGCCGCAGGAGCTGCCGCGCGAGCGCATGAGCCTTGACCCGCGGTTCGACTATCCGACGCATTTCACAGCCATCAGCTTTACGCTCACGCCCGAGCCGCCGGAACACTCGATCTTCGTCGAAGACTGCGCCGAAAGCGACCGCCCGCGCCAGGTCAAACGCGAGACCGCTTCCTTTGCGCCCGAGGCGCAGAACGACTTCTGCTTCGGCATCATCGGCGGCGCGGACGGGCCGGTCGCCATCGTCGTGGGCGAAGCGGCGCAGGGGAAGCTCCACACCGCGTGCTCGTCGCTGCACTTTGCGGCGGTCGACCACGTCGGCTGGCGCGTCGGCTTCCGCGAAACACCGTGGGAAGCGGGGACGTTCGACCTCCTCTAACTCACTTTTTCTGCGATCTCCGGTACTCCGTCGGCAGGACGCCGAAGGCCTTGTGGAATTCGGTGGAAAACTTGCTCTGGCTCTCGTAGCCGACGGCGCGCGCGACCTGCGCGACGTTCTCGTCGCCCTCGAGCAGCAGCTTTGCCGCGTGCTGCATGCGGTGCTCGCGGATGTGCGAGGCGAGCGAGCTGCCGTAGACGGACTTGAAGAGCGCCTTCATCGTCGAGGGGTTCATCAAAAACATGCGCGACAGCTCGTCGATCGTCACGCGGCTTGAAAGGTGCTGCGTCAGGTAGTCGTGCACGGCACGGATGGTCTCGATCTGCTCACTCGTGCCGCCGCCCTCGTACACCTCGGCGTCGAGCGGGGGCAGATGCGGCGCGGCGGCAACGGCCTTGCTCTCCTCCTCGGGACACGAAATCTCCATCGTGCGCTCGATCATGCGGTGCAGCAGCTGCGCCTGCTCGTTTTCCGCAGCGCGGTAGTAGACCTCCTTCCCCACGCGGCGCGAGACGAGAAGTCCGCTCTCACGCAGCTGCCTCAAATGGTGCGACACCGCGGGCGAGCTCATGCCGACCATCGCGGAGAGGTCGATGACGCACTCCTCGCAGTGGCACAGCAGCCAGAAAATGCGCACGCGGCTGCTGTCGGAGAGCTGCTTGAACACGTCCGCCACGGTCTGGAAGCTGCCGATCGTCTCCACCGATTCCTGCAGCTCCCGCATCGTGCCCTCGTCGCTGTGCTGGTGGGGTAAATGCACTTCGCTCATCGTTGTTCCGCCTTTCTTTTTGGGGCCTGCGGGCGCGTCCGTATCCCGTTTGGAAGTTTGTTTCGCCCGAACGGAAGAGACATGCGTGCAGCCCTTGACTTTTGCCTTTGCGGACATTATAGTACGGTCATCAAGATTAAACAAGCACTTAATCGTTAAATATTTTGTGCCGAAAAGGAGAAACATACCATGAAAAAGACCTATCAGATCGAAGTCGACTGCGCCAACTGCGCCAACCTTATGGAAGAAGCCACCAAGAAGACCGAGGGCGTTGCCGACGCCGTCGTGAACTTCATGACCCAGAAGATGACCGTCGAGTTCGCCGAGGGTCAGGACCCCAAGGCCGTGATGAAGGCCGTCCTCAAGAATTGCAAGAAGGTCGAGGACGACTGCGAGATCTATCTGTAAGAGATCTTCTCCCTCTCACGCCCCGGATGAACGCACCGGGGCGCTTTCTTAGGCAAAATTCAAATTCTCCCCCCTCAAGGAGGTCATCTTTATGACGAAAAAGCAAAAAAAGATGCTTTACCGCATCCTGATCGCGGCGGTGCTGTTCCTCGCCGCGAAATTCATTCCCATGCCGATGCTCGTCTCCACCGTGCTCTACTTCGCCGCCTATCTCACCATCGGCTACGACATTCTGCGCAAGGCATGGAAGGGCATTCGCAACCATCAGGTGTTCGACGAAAACTTCCTGATGGCGGTCGCCACGATCGGCGCCATCGCGCTCGCCATCTATGAAAAGAGCGGCGACTATGCCGAGGCCGTGGCGGTCATGCTCTTCTACCAGATCGGCGAGCTGTTCCAGAGCTACGCCGTCGGCAAGTCCCGCCGCAACATCACGGCGCTCATGGACATCCGCCCCGACTACGCCAACATTGAGCGCGACGGCAAGCTCGAACAGGTTGACCCCGACGACGTGGCCGTCGGCACGGTCATCACCGTCCAGCCGGGCGAGAAAATTCCTATCGACGGCGAGATCGTCGAGGGCGCGTCCACGCTCAACACCGCGGCGCTGACGGGCGAGAGCCTCCCGCGCGACGTGATGACCGGCGACGAGGTCATCAGCGGCTGCATCAACATGACGGGCGTTTTGAAGGTCAAGACAACGAAGGCCTTCGGCGAGTCTACGGTGTCCAAGATTTTGGAGCTGATGGAAAACTCCAGCTCGCACAAGTCCCGCTCCGAGGCGTTCATCTCCCGCTTTGCCCGCGTCTACACCCCCGCCGTGTGCTACAGCGCGCTGGCGCTGGCCATTCTTCCGCCGGTCATCAATCTTTTGATGGGCAATGCCGCCTCCTGGGGCGTGTGGGTCTACCGCGCGCTCACGTTCCTTGTCATTTCGTGTCCCTGCGCGCTGGTCATCAGCATCCCCCTCAGCTTCTTCGCGGGCCTCGGCGGCGCAGGACACGAGGGCATTCTCATCAAGGGCTCGAACTACTTGGAGGCCCTGTCAAAAACCAAGATCGTCGTCTTCGACAAGACCGGCACGCTCACGCAGGGTGTGTTCGAGGTCACGGGCGTGCACCACAGCCCGATGGAGGACCACAAGCTGCTTGAATACGCGGCGCTCGCCGAGTGCGCATCCTCGCACCCCATCAGCAGGAGCTTGCAAAAGGCCTGCGGCGTGGAGCTTGACCGCTCCCGCGTGACGGACATCGAAGAGCGCGGCGGCCGCGGCGTGGTCGCGGCCGTGGACGGCCACAGTGTGGCCGCGGGCAACGGCAAGCTCATGGATGAGCTCGGCGTCAAGTGGCAGGAGTGCCGCAGCGTCGGCACGATCGTCCACATGGCGGTCGACGGCGAGTACGCCGGCCATATCGTGATCTCCGACGTGGTAAAGAGCGACGCGCGCGATGCCATCGCGGCCCTCAAGCGCGCGGGCGTACAGAAGACCGTCATGCTCACGGGCGACATTCAGAAGGTCGCCGATCACGTGGCGCAGGAGCTCGGCGTCGACGAGGTCCACGCAGAGCTGCTCCCGGGCGACAAGGTCGCGCGCCTCGAGCGCCTGCTGGGTGAAAAGGGCAAGGATGACTGCCTCGCCTTCGTCGGCGACGGCATCAACGACGCGCCCGTGCTCTCCCGCGCGGATATCGGCATCGCGATGGGCGCGATGGGCTCCGACGCCGCCATTGAGGCAGCGGACGTCGTGCTGATGGACGACGATCCGATGAAGATCGCCAAGGGCATCCAGATCTCGCGCAAGTGCATCCGCATCGTGTACGAGAACATCGTCTTCTCGCTCGGCGTGAAGCTGACGTGCCTGCTGCTCGTCGCCATCGGTATTGCCAACATGTGGATGGGCATTTTCGCCGACGTCGGCGTGATGGTCTTAGCGGTTCTCAATGCAATCAGAGCGCTGCGCACTTCAAAAAACTGACAAAGTCAGTTTTTTGAGCAGAATTTCACTGCGCTCAGCGCACGCGCCAAAGGCGCGCACGTTCGCTCCGTGCAAAGTGTTTTTTGGCACGCACATGTCGTTCCAAAAACGATTTCAATTTATTTGCGCCGTGCGCGGCGCAAAGTCTGCGACGCTTATTTTGCGGGCGGCAAAGTCTGCGACGCTTTTACAAACGAGAGGACGGCATTTGCCGTCCTCTTTTTGTTGTGCATTGCAATGCAGGCTTTCTTTTCGTATAATGACCGTATCAAAACGATTTTGGAGGACACCACCATGAAGGTCAGCGTGATCCAGATGAATATGCGCTCGCTGGAGAGCAAAGCGAACTTTGACCGCGCGGAGGCGCTCGTGCGCCGCGCTGTCGGGGAAAACGGCCCCGACGTTGTCGTCCTGCCCGAGACGTGGAACACGGGCTTCATGCCCGCGGGCGACCTTGCCGCATCGTGCGATGAAAACGCAAAGGCCGTGCGCGCTCGTTTTTCCCCGCTCGCGCGCGAGCTGAATGTCAACATCGTCGCGGGAAGCGTATCGAACAACCGCGGCGGGCACATCTACAACACCGCCTGCGTCTTTGACCGCGCGGGCGCGTGCATCTCCGAATACGACAAGACCCATCCCTTCACGCCGATGGGCGAGCACGAGGTCTACACCCCCGGCGACCACCTCGTCACCTTCACGCTCGACGGCGTGCGCTGCGGCCTTCTCATCTGCTACGAGGTGCGCTTCCCCGAGCTCTGGCGCACGCTTGCGCTGCGCGGAGCGGAAGTCGTCTTCCTGCCCGCCCAGTGGACGGCCGCGCGCCAATACCACTGGGAAACGCTCACCGCCGCCCGCGCGATCGAAAACCAGCTCTTTGTCGTCTCGTGCAACGCCTGCGGCGAGCGCGACGGCACGCTGTATGGCGGTTTTTCGCGCATCATCGACCCGCTGGGCGCGGTCTTAGCCCAAGGCGGCGGGGAAGAGGAGATCGTCACCGCCGACTTGGACCTTTCCTCCATCGCGCCCCTCCGCGCCCGCGTCCCCGTTTTCCACGACCGGCGGCCGGAGCTCTACCGCCTGTAAAGCAGCAAAAAACGACAGCAAAAGAGGCATCAACAGAAATGAAGATCACCCTGCTTGCATCGTTTCTCGTCATGGCGGCGTATTTTCTCCTACTGTACGCCGGCGTCGGGCTCATTCAAGAGAAGAAATTCTTCTCCTCCGCGCCGCGTGAGGTCTTCGCCGCCGTTCCTGAGAGAAAAGCCGAGCGCTTCCGCGGCGCGCATATCCTCGGCTGGTGCCTCGGCATCTTGGCGATGCTGCTGTTTCTCGGTGCGGCAGTCCTCGCCGCGTGGGACGGCGTTCGGAACGGTTTCACCTTCGGCGCGTTTTTCGCGCGCTACCTCGTCATCCTCTATGTCATGGAGGCCTACGACATTCTCTTTTTCGACTGGGTGCTGCTGTGCCATTCGAACTTTTTCCCGTATTTTTACCCCGAGGTCAAGGGCATCGTCGGCCCGCAGCTGTTCGGGTACAACAAAAAAGCGCATCTTACGCACTTTCTGCTCTACATCCCCCTCTCCGCCGCCCTCGCATGGGTGTGTACGCTTTTCTGAGGCGCACTCGGCGTAAAAATGCAATATCATAAGGAGACGTATCTAATGAACCGCAAAAAGAGAAAAACAGCCTTCGTTCTTCTGGCTGCCGTCCTTTGCGCCATCATCCTGCTCGGCATCCGCGGGACGCGAAAAAACATCGACAAGACCGTCCCCGCAAGGGTCTACGAGGACAACAGTACGACTTACGCGCCCTCCTCCATCACCATTTCCGGCACGCTCAGGAAAACATGGTCTTCCACTGACTTCGTCGGGACCTTTGCCATGGAAAGTTACGAGCCCTCGTGCAGAGACGGCGTCGAAGCCAAGATCAACTGGGGGGACAACGAGTATCCGATCCTCACCTTTTTCTACGCGGGCAACTTTTCACAGCTCGACGTGAAAAGCATCGACATCGACAAAGATATGGACCGTATGATGGTCACCCTGAACGACGGCACGATCATCGCCTCAGAAAACTACTTTGTCCCCACAGAAGCAATGAACGGCAACTAACGGTAATTTTTCCCGCCGCATTTGCCGCCTCCGGCGGCAAACAGGCAAAATCCCTCCCGTGCCGCATTCGCTGCCTCCGGCAGTGAACAGGCCCTCCGCACTAAAAATCGACGCACCAACTTCCGTCTCGCACCCGCCGCATTTTCTGCCCTCACGGGCAGAAAACAGGCGCCAGCGTCGCAGACTTTCGCGTCCGCAGACGCGAAATAAATTTTAATCGTTTTTTGGCGCGACATGCGCGTGCCAAAAAACACTTCTCACGGAGCGCGTGTCGCAGACGCCCTACGGGCGGCAAGGCACGAAGCGCAGTGCAAACCTACTTAAAAAAGAGAGGCTGGCCAAATGGCCAGCCTCTCTTTTTTGAAGAACTTATTCCTCGCGGAAGACAAATCCGTTCTCGTCCGCCTTTTCGATGACGGCGAGTGCCTTGTAGGGGATACCGCTCGCGCGGAAGCGGTCACCGCCGCCCTGGAAGCCCTTTTCCACGGCGATGCCGATGCCTTCGAGCTTCGCGCCCGCCTCGTTGACGATATCGACAAGGCCCTGCACGGCGAAGCCGTTGGCCATGAAGTCGTCGATGATGAGCACATGGTCGTCCGCGTTCAGCCACTCCTGGGAGACGAGCAGCGTGACTCTCTTCTTGTAGGTGTAGGAGAACACCTCGCTCTGGTACAGGCCGCTTTCGATGTTGTCGCTCTTGGCCTTCTTGGCGAAGAGCATCGGGACGCCGTACTTCTGCGCGCAGATGGTCGCAAGCGCGATGCCGCTGGCCTCCGCCGTCAGAACGACAGTGATCTTGCTGGTGTCGAAATACTTGGCGAACTCGTCCGCAATGTCCTCGAGCAGACGGGTGTCGACGCGGTGGTTGAGGAAACCGTCGACCTTGACGATGTTGCCGGGCAGGACTCTGCCCTCGCGGCGGATGCGCTCCTGAAGAAGCTCCATGGAATTACCCCTCCTGAAAAAATAATTTCTGACGAAATTTTTCGATTGAAATGGTAACTTCCATTTAACAGGATTTTTGTGCAGAATGCAACACGGCAACTTTGACAAGAATTTGTGCTTTTTTTGCCTCTTTCCGTCTATTTTGGCGGCGGGAGCGCCGTTACGTCCCGTTTTGTATCGTTTTGGCAAAGCCCGCGGCAAAAAGCCGCGCGGCGTTGACGGCTTCTTCGAGCGAATTGCCCGCCGTACCGACCTCGACGAGAAGCGAGCCCGTCGTCATGTGCTGGTTGTAGCGGGAGTTGCGCACGGTGACGGGGCGCATGAGGGTCGGATAGTCTTTGTACAGGGTTTCCTGCACGGCGCAGGCGAGCTTTAAGTTCTCGCGCCAGAGATCGTGACTCAGGCCTCCGCCGTTCGACCCGATGACGAATTCGAGCTGTGCGGCGTTTTTATCTTCGCCGCACAGCAGCTTGAACTGCTGACCGTTCGCGTCCTGCACCGCGTCGCGGTGCACATCGAGCACGAACGAGATCGAAGGGTACTTTTGCAGATAGCTCTCGATCGACGCGAGCGAGCGGTTGTACGCGCCCGAATAGCTCGGATAGTCGTAGAGCGAGCGGTCGTGCACGACGCTGATGCCCGCGTCGGTCAGCACCTGCGCCATTTCGTCGCCGATGCGGATCATGTTGCAGTTCGTGTCCAACGTGCGGAACGTGTCGGACACGTCGTATTCCTGCCCCGGCGGCATGGTGTAGCTCTCCGAGCCGTGGGTGTGGATGATGAGCACCTGCGGCCCCTCCGCACCGAGCTTTGCCGCATAATCGCCCGAGAGCATCGAGGCGTCGAGCGCGGCATCCGAGCCGTTGTTGATGTACACATTGCCGAATACCGTATAGCCCGAGGGGTCGGACGCCTTGAGCGTGCGGGCCGGCGAGCCGTTTTCCGTCACGGCGATCTCGTCCGGCGTCTCCTCCTGCGTGAGTACCGTGCCCTCACTGTCCTGCGCGTCGCCCGTTTCGTCCGCGCTGTCATCGGGCTTTTGCTCAAGCTCTGCCGACCATGCCTGCGCGATGTTCTCCTCGCCCTCGCGCAGAAGCGGCGTCGCGTGCAGCGCGAGCGACGTTCGCAGGCTGAGAAAGTCCTCCCCGCCGTCGCCGCGCTCATATCTCAGCAGCATCACGCCCAGCGTCTCGTCCTTGAGCGAGCGGAGCGCATCGCGCGCGTCCTTCGCCGGCGCCGTGACGCTCACGCCCCAGAGCGTCACCGCCGAGAGCGCGAGCGAACACAGCATCCGTCCTGTCCGTTTCTTTTGCATCGTGATTCACCTCTTGGGACAATCCTATGTGCGCACTTGCGCCGATATGACATAGCGCGCCCGCCGCTTTTCGCTTGCAATTTTCGCTTTCGCGTGGTATGGTGATGGCAGCGGAGAAAAACTCATATAGTTTCGCTTACATGGCGCGAAAGTTTCTACGGAGCCGCCGAAAGGCTCTGCTATGGGTGCTCAGCCGGGGGAGAAGTCCCCGGGCGGGGCGCTTTTTCTTTTGCACAAAGCTAAAACAGGAGTGACTGATATGAAGATCCTCAAGGGCAATCTCGTTTCCGCACCGGCGCTCGGCAAGCTCGAGATCATCGAGCACGGCTGCCTCGTCCTGCATGACGACGGCAGCATCCAAAGCGTTGAAAAGGCCGTGCCGCAGAACGCCGACGCGGAGGTCATCGACTACGGTGATAACCTCATCATGCCGTCTTTTGTCGACATGCACCTGCACGCGCCGCAGTACCCCATGCTCGGCATGGGCATGGACCTGCCGCTGATCGACTGGCTCAACACCTACACGTTCAGGACCGAGGCGCGCTTTGAAGACAGCGACTACGCCCGCCGCATTTACAAAAAGCTCGCGAGCGACCTCATCACGAGCGGCACGACGCGCGTTTGCATGTTTTCCTCCCTCCACACGGACGCGACGCTCATTTTGATGGAAGAGCTCGAAAAGGCGGGCGTCACGGGCTATGTCGGCAAGGTCAACATGGACCGCAACGGCAGCCCCGAGCTTCAGGAGACGACAGAGCAGTCCAAGCGCGAAACGCTGCGCTGGCTGGACGCGTGCGGGCGCTTCCAGACCGTCAAGCCCATCCTGACGCCGCGCTTCACCCCATCGTGCACCGACGAGCTGATGAGCTGGCTCGGCAAGCTCGCCGCGGAGCGCGGGCTGTACGTCCAATCGCACCTGTCTGAAAATAAGGGTGAGATCGCGTGGGTCAAAGAGCTCTGCCCCGACTGCGCGCAATATTGGGAGAGCTACGACCGCGCGGGGCTGTGGAAGGACCATACCGTCATGGCGCACTGCGTCCACTCCGACGAGCGCGAGCGCGAGGCCATGCGCGAGCATGGCGTCGTCACGGCGCACTGCGCGGGGTCGAATATCAACATCTGCTCGGGCGTCGCGCCCGTGCGGGCGCTGCTGCGCGAGGGCAACCTCGTCACGCTCGGGTCGGATATCGCAGGCGGCGCGCTGCTGGCGATGAACAAGGTCATCACCATGTCCATCCGCGCGTCGAAGTTCCGCCACATGCAGAGCGACGGAAAGGACGAATTTCTGACCGTCGAGGAGGGCTACTACCTCGGCTCCAGCGCAGGACACGAGTATTTCGGCGGGCACGGCGGATTTGTCCCCGGCGACTATATCCACGCCATTGTCGTCGACGACTCCGACTTTACCGAGGCCGCGCATCCGCTCTCGGTGCGCGAGCGCTTCGAGCGCGCGATCTACATGATGCACCGGCACAACATCGTCTCCGTCTGGTCAGAGGGGAAAAACGTCGTTTGCTGATGAAAAGCAGGGGAGAGGGCGCGGTCCTCTCCCCGATTTCGGAAAATCGCAAAAATTTTTGGACAAGCTATTGACAAAAGGCTATCTTATTTGGTATAGTAGCTTCTGTCCTGTCGAGCAGGAATATTTGGCGGCATAGCTCAGCTGGCTAGAGCATGCGGTTCATACCCGCAGTGTCCCCGGTTCAAATCCAGGTGCCGCTACCAGATGCACGGGATGCGAAAGCATCCCGTGTCTCATATGGCCCGTTGGTCAAGTGGTTAAGACACGGCCCTTTCACGGCTGTAACATGGGTTCGAATCCCGTACGGGTCACCACAGTTGGAGGCTTAGCTCAGCTGGTTAGAGCGCCTGCTTCACACGCAGGAGGTCACTGGTTCGAGTCCAGCAGTCTCCACCAAAACCTCACTTCTTCGGAAGTGAGGTTTTTCTTGTTTTCGACAAAAGAAAGACATCGTGTCTTTCTCGGGAAAAAACAAAAAGAGGGAACGGAAAAACCGTTCCCTCTTTTTTCATCAGATAGTGGTTGCTTACTTGGCACTCGCTGCGCGATAGAGGAACGTGACGATCTGGGCGCGCGTGCAGTCGGCGTTCGGGGAGAACGTGGTGTCGCTCGTGCCGGTGGTCACGCCCGCGTTGACGGCCCACTGCACGGCGGGGGCGTAGAAGGCGCTCGCGCTCACATCGGCAAAGGCGTTCGTGCCCTCAGCCTTCGGTGCGCCGGCCGCTCTCCACTGGAAGGTGACGGCCTGTGCGCGCGTGACGGAGGCATCCGGGGAGAAGGTCGTGCTGCTCGTGCCGGTGGTCACGTTGTTTTCCACCGCCCACGCAACGGCCTTTTCGTAATACGCGCCGCTCTTCACGTCGGTGAAGGACGTGGTCATGGACTTCGGCTCGGGGCTGCCGTTGGCTCTCCACAGGAAGGTGACCATCTGGCCGCGCGTGCAACCCGCGTTCGGCGCAAAGGTCGTGGCGGTCGCGCCGGAGGTGATGTTCTTCGCAACGGCCCAGACAACGGCGTCGGCATAGTAGGCGTCGTCGGCGATATCGGTAAAGGGAAGCGACGCGGAGCCGTCATAGTTCTTGTCGCTCAGGACGGAGGAGAAGAGGAAGTTGCTGAGGTACGCGTACTCGTCTCTCTGGTGGACCTTGTTGGTCAGGGAGTTTGCAAAGAGGACAACGTTCATGCCGTTTTCCTTGTAGGCAAAGCCCTGCACGCCGCCGTTCATGTAGGCCTTGAAGCCCGCGGCGCGCTCGGCAGTGTTCGTGGGGATGAAGCCCTCGGTGGGCGTCTTGGTCTTATCGCTCTTGACGAGGACCGTCGCGGAGGCGGGGACCTTGGAGAAGTAGCCGAGGCCGTAGGCGTAGAGGATATCGTCGCCGTCAGCAATGTAGCTCGCGTTCACAAGGGTCTTGTTGGGATAGACAACGGGGGTCAGGCAGTCCATCGCGCCGTCCAGCTCGGTGTATTCCACGCCGGCGATGAGGTCAGAGGCGGAGGACGCTGCGGAATAGCTGTAACCGATGTACGGCAGGCCGTTTTTCACGGCGGTCTTTGCGGCGGCGTCGAGCTTCGCCGCACCTGCGGCGGCGTCCGCCTTGGTCACGTCGGAGGTCGTGGTGAAGCCCATGATGTTCATCGCGGCGGTATCATAGTTCCAGCCGGCGCTCTGGCTGATCTGCGGCGTGTAGACAAATCCCTTCTCGCTTTCAGCAGGCGTGCCGGGGACGTAGACGGTCGGGGACTTGGTGATGATCTTCGCCTTCACGCTCGTCTTGTCGACGCCCGCGGCAGAGAGCAGGTACTTGCCCGCGACGGTCTGATAGTCGGCGTAGGAGCAGATGAAATCGCCCATGTGGTCACCGCTCGTGACCATGCCGACGGTCTTGCCGGCCTTGAGAAGTTCGTTGACGGCGGCGGTGGAGTCTTCGGAGGCGTTGGAGAGGATGACGTCCTTATTCTTGTCGCCGGTGAAGCAGGAGGTCAGCGCCTTGGTGTAAGCGAGCGCGTCGTCGTGATCCATCGCGTCGCCGCAGACGGCGGAGATGCTCTTGTAGGCGGCGGGCTCGGCCACGGTGACCATGTCGAAGCCGCGCGTTTCATTGAAGGAGGTGATGCCCTCGGAGTAGAGGATCGTCCAGCCGTTGATGAGCGTGCCGTCATAGAGCGCGCCGTTGGCGACAGAACGCTTGGCCTGATACATCGAGACGATCATCGTACCGGCGGGGTAGGTAACGCCGTCATAGGTGAATTCCTTTTCAGTCACGTTGACCTTGACGTCGTTTCTCGTGAGCCACTCCATCATGTCGGAGGCGGCCTGGAGGTTGGTCTGATTTTCGCCGTCAAGCGGGATGATGTAGCACTCGGGATAGAAATTGCCGTTCTGGCCCGTGCCGTTGTACTCGGGACGGAAGACGTCCATCTCCGCGCCCTCGACGTCGTTCTGGTCGCACAACCACTGGCCGACCATGCTGTAAGCGTCGGAGTTCAGGTTGTGCACGCCGCGCTGATAGATGGTGATCTGGGATTCAAGATAGGAGATCTTTTCGGCGGCAACATAGGCGGCGTTGCCGAGGATACCGTACTGCGCCGCCTGAGCGGTATCATCGTTGTAGGCGGGCAGCTCAACGGTATAGGCAACGGTGCCCTGCAGCATGGCAAACTGGGGAGTGTAGCTCGTGGACATATCGTCCCACGGGTCTTCCCAGTAGGTCTCGGTGCCGTTGCCGGTGTAGCTCAGGTAATCGCGCTGAGGGATCACATAGCTGTTGTAGCCATCGTTGTTGGCGACCGCCGCGATGCCCAGCGCCTCGCCGCCGGTGATGAGGTGCTCGGCGAGCAGGTCGTACTCAAAGTTCGGCTCGTGCGGGGGATCGCAGGGCTCGCACTGGAAGGCCTGCACGCGGCCGTGGAACTCGGCAAGCGACATGGGGTTGAACGTGCCGATGAGCTGCTGCATGTTGGCCGTCTCGCTCGTGGTCTGGAAGGAGTTGTCGCGGTTGAGGTCATAGCCATTGGTGGAATGTCTCGTCAGGTAAGTACGTCCGTCGACATTCTCCTCGGGGACGAGGATGAAGAACACGTCGGACAAAAGCTCGTCCTTGACGTTCACGCTCTTATTTTCGACGGTGTAATACTCTTCAAGGTCGACCTTGCCGGACTTGCCGTTGTTATCGACCGTCAGGTAACCTAAGTAGCTGGCCTTATCCTTGACGAGGTCGGGGATGGCAACGCTGCCCTCCGCGCCCACAGGACCCATTTCCTCCTTGAGTTCTTTTTCGCCCGCGGCGGTGAAACCGGTGAGCGTCTTGTAGTCGATGGTCTTTTCGCTCGTGATCATCTTGGCGAAGTCGAGCACGCCGTCGGTGGCGGCGACCTCGTTGGAGTGGATGTTGGAATACATCACGGGCACGCGGATCTCGTCGAGCGCGCCGGACTTGATCTGGGCGAGCACGGCATCGGGATCGGTCTCGGCCTTCTCGGTCAGGGCGAGCCACTTGCTCACGCTCGCCTTGGAGTCGGCCACGATCAGATAGGGCATATCACGGCCCGCGGTGGACTGGCCCATGGAGAATTCTTCCACGTAGAGACCGTTTTTCGTGCCGTTTGCCACGATCGTATCGAGCTCCTTGTAGATCTCCCACATGGTGTTGAAGTTTTCATACGGCGCAACTTTGACGCTCACGGAGCCGAGATCCTTGCCGCTGTTTTTGGCGACGAGATCAAAGTAGCCGCACAGGTCGATGTAGTAGCCGCCGTTCACATGGGGCACGCTGTAGTCGACGCTGGTCACGCCGGTTCTGCGGTTGGTGGAGTAGAAGTAGTTATTCACGTGGAAGCTCACGTCGAGGACGGTCTTGCCGTTTTTCTCGCTTGCGGAGAGCTTGATGTCCGTGAACTGGTGCTCGTCGCCCTCGGTCATCCAGTCATTCAGAGGGCCGCCCGCGTAAGCGTAGGGGAACAGCTCCTCGTTGACGTAGGGGCGGGAATCGTCGCGCTCGAGCGAGAGCGAAACGGTACCGGCGCTGACGGCCGCGGCGAGCGCATCCTTCGTCATGCCGGACACGGGGATGGAGAGGGACACGTCCTTGCCGTTTTCATCGGTGACAAGGGTGATGGTCGCGTCGACCGGGAATTTCGTTCCCAGCAGCGCATCGTCCTTGGGGTTCATGTCCTGGTAGCTGACGGCAAACGCGGACGTGACTGCGAGCGAGAGCGTCATTACCAGGGCCATCAGCAGCGCGAGCGCTTTGCTGACAGAGTTTGGATAATGTTTCATGGTTTTCGTCCTCCAGAGTGGTCTTATGCCGCCACACACAGCGGCGGAAAGTTGATGAGTTTAGTGTAACTCAATAAAAATACATAGTCAAGGGAATATTCATACCTAATCCTGCCAAATTTCAGCGTTGAATCTGTATTTTTGTTCATCATTTTTCACAAAGCAGTGCGTCAAGCCCCCGTCTTTCAGATCCTTTTGTGAATGTATCCGTAAATTTATACAGAATCGTGCTGCATAGGATATTCTTCTTCGCCGCGATTGCAAATGACGGCGGGGCGCATTATAATAGAAGGCAATCATCATTCAAACGCAGGAGGAACCGAATATGCGGCTGCAAAGCGCAATCTTTACACTGGGCGATACCCTCTTCACCCCCGACGGCGCGGCGCGCGAGGGACTCGACAAGGCGCTTTCACTTTTTAAGATGGAGGGCGTGTGGCTCGGCGCGGTGACGGCGCTCAGCGCGGAGGACGCGCAAAAAGCGCTCGAAAGGGCGGGGCTTCACTCGTATTTCCGCTTCGTGCTGACAGAATCCGTCGCGCTCTGCAGGGCGGACAGCGGCACGATGTTCGAGCGCGCGATGAAGCGCCTGCACTCGCAAAAGGACGATACGATCGTCTTTTCCGGCTCGCTTGCAGCGATCCAAAACGCGAAGGACGCAGGTTTTCGCACCGTGGCGGTGCAGGGAAGTGCGGGCGCGGCGGACTGGTCGACGATGCAGCAACTCGCCACGCAGAGCCTTGCGCAGTACAGCGAATTGTTGGAAGATTCTGTGTGAATTTTGGAATAACGACAGGATTCGACGTTTTTTAGTTGCAGTTTTTCTCAACTGTGATATAGTAAGAATATAACTATCAGAAAGGAAGGTTCGCGCCATGTCGGATTTCTACTCGGCTACCATCTTCCTTTCGGTCTTTATTATGATTATCATGGACATGCTCGTGAGCGGCAATGATCTGATGGAGCATGACAAAAAGCAGACGGTTTACACGATCTCCGTACTGGTGATCGCATGCATGGTATCGGAATGGTTCGGCGTTTGGATGGACGGAGCCCATCCGTCGCTGCGGACGCTGCACATCCTTGTCAAGACCATCGAACTGTCCACAGCGCCGATCATCACGGTGCTCTGCAGCGACCTGATGACGCCGCTCAAGCATAAAAAGCTCATTTATACCCTCATCGGCGTCCACGCGGGGCTCGAGGTGCTGTCGGCTTTCTTCGGCTTCATCTTCTCGGTCGACGCACAAAACGTTTATCATCACGAAACGTTTTACTGGGTCTACGTGCTGGTCTATGCCAGCGGTGTTCTGCTGTTCATTGGTCAGCTGCTGAGCGAGAGTTCGCACCATTATGGCCTGTATCGAGCGCTCGTTATCATCCTGCCGGTCTTTTTCTTCTGTGGGCTGTTCCTCCAGTACGGTGCCGGAGTGCGCATCATGTGGGCGTGCTCAGCGGTCGATGTTCTGATGATTTACATCCTGTATTCCGAGCTCACGCAGAAAATCGACGCGCTGACCCATCTTCTGAACCGCCGCAGCTATGAGAGCCGTCTCGCCTCGTTGCGCGGACACGCAGTCATCTACTATTTCGACGTGGACGAGTTCAAGTCCGTCAACGACACCTTTGGCCATGGCGTGGGCGACGCGGTGCTTGCCGAGGTCGGCAGCACGATCTACGCCGTGTTCTCCAAGGTCGGCTACTGCTACCGCATCGGCGGCGACGAATTCTGCGTCATCGCGCAAATCTCCGACACGGCGGCGGAAAAGTATCTTTCGGAATTCCTGCGCGAGCTGACGGCACGGCGAGTGAAAAACGAGCACCTGCCGCACGTGTCGGTCGGCTATGTGTGCTTCAATCCGGTGCTCGGCAGCGTAGAGGATGCGATCAAACGCGCCGACCGGATGATGTACCACTACAAGCGCAAGCTCAAAAGCGAAGCGCTCACAAATGATGATACCGTAAAAAGCTGACGATCTTTTGACCGTCAGCTTTTTGTATCTGCTTTTATTTCGCCTCAATCTCCGCGTCTTCCTGCGGCTGGAGCTTGCTGCCAAAATACGCGAGCACCGCGCCGAGGATGGCGCACGCGACGCTCCAGACCATCTCCGCTGTCGAGGCAAAGTCCGTCGGAATGATGATGAGCGTGGAGGCAAGCACGATGCCGATGACAGCGTGACAGGCGATCGAGTAATGCGTATCAAAGAGCCTGCTCACGATACGGGCAAAGAGCGCCATCACGCCGACCATGCCAAGCCCCCATGGGACGAGCACGGTGAAATCAAGCTGCGCAATGCCGTCGATCAGCGGCGTGAGAAGGCCGACCGCCATCAGGATGGACGACGACGTCATCCCCGGGATGATGAAGCTGAAGCCCCACAGCACGCCGCAGAAGAGAAAGCCCCAGAAGTTTGCGGGCATCTCGGCAAATGAACTGAACTTGACGGCCATCAGTGCGCCGAACAGTGCGAGGAAGCTGACGATCAGCGAAATGTACGAGCCGTTGCCGCGCCCCTGTGTGCCCGCCTCGTGCCAGAGGTCGGGCAGCGTGCCGAGGATGAGCCCGATGAAGAGGCACGTGGCGACGGTTTCCGACTGGTGAAACAGCGCAAGGATCACGCTGCCGCCGCCCAAAAAGCCGATCGCCCAGCCGATGCCGACGGCGAGCAGCATCCGCCAGTAGCGTTGAAGCGCGCGCCTGGGGTGCGTGAGCAGCTCCATCGCGGGGCGGTAGATGCCGAATACGACTGCGAGCACGCCGCCGGAGATGCCCGGCAAAATCGCGCCCGCGCCGATGATGATACCCTGCACAATGCGCATGATACCGTTTTTGATGCGGGAATTTTTCATATTGCTGCCTTTTTATGTGCTGCGCCCGCCGCAAAGCGGCGGAACGCGACGCGGTTTAATAGCCCTTTCTGCGGTCGACAAGGTGGTGCAGCGGACGGCCCGCGGCGTAATTCTCGAGGTTCTCGCAAAAGAGTGCAACGTTGCGCTCGCAGGTGTAGCCGAGCGTCATGTTGCCCGCGACGTGCGGCGTGAGCAGGAGGTTCTTGGCCTTGCGCAGCGGATGATCCGCAGGCAGCGGTTCGGGCACGACGACATCGAGCGCCGCACCGGCGAGGTGCCCGGAATCCAGCGCTTTGATCAGCGCGTCCTGATCGATGGCCGTGCCGCGGCCGACGTTGACGACGTAAGCACCCTTCGGGAGCAGCGCCATGCGCTCGGCATTCAGAATGTTCACCGTGTCGCTCACCGAGGGGAGAGACATGAAGAGAAGGTCGGTCTCGGGCAGGAGCTGATCGAGCTCCGTGACGGGATGAACGGCGTCAAAGTCCGCGTTCGCGCGGCCGCTGCGGCTGACGCCGGTCAGGCTCGCGGGATGGAACGCGCGCACGCGGCGGGCAAATTCCGTGCCGATGTCGCCCGTGCCGAGGCACGTGACGCGCGCGCCGTGGAGCGAGTGAATGCCGCCCGGGAGCACGCGCCAGTCGCCCTCGCGGATGATCTCGGTGTACTCCATCTGGCGGCGCAGCAGCATCAGCGAGACCATGACAGAATGCTCGGCGATCGTCGTGCCGTAAGCGCCCGAGGCGTTCGTCAGCAGGCAGCCGGGATTCTGATACAGGTCGTCGCGGCAGAAGCGGTCCACGCCCGCCCAGCAGCTCGCGTACCACTTGAGATCGCGTGCGCCCGCGATAACACGCTGGGACGGATGGCCGTAGAGGATCGTGCAGTCGTCCACATTGCCCTCCGCCGCCTTGGACGAGGGGAAGAAGACGATGTCGTAGCCGCAGCGTGCGGCGGTGTCGCGCAGCGTCTTTTCGTATGCCGGAGTCAGGAAGTCGATGATGACGCCGATTTTTTCATTCATGGTTCAATTCCTCCAAAATCATTTCTGCGACGCGCAGGCCGTCGGCCGCGGCACTCATGATGCCGCCGGCGTAGCCCGCGCCCTCGCCGCAGGGATATAGACCGCGCAGGGCGGATTGAAAACTCAAGTTGTCGCGCACGATGCGCACAGGCGACGAAGAGCGCGTCTCCACCGCCGTCAAAACGGCGTCGGGCGCATCGAAGCCCCTTAATTTCCGCCCCAGCATCGGAAGGCCCTCCTCGAGCGCCTCGCACACAAAGGGCGGGAGACAGCCGTGCAGGTCGCACCAGCGGACGGAGGGAAGATAGGTCGGCACGACCTTTCCCGCTCCCGTTGACGGGCGATGCTTGAGAAAATCTTCGACCCGCTGGGCGGGGGCGGCGTAATTTCCACCGCCAAGGCGATAGGCCGCGTCCTCCAGCTCGCGCTGGAACTGGACGCCCGCGAGGGTATCGCCGGACGGGAAATCCTCCGGCGTAACGGAGACCAAAAGTCCGCCGTTGATGTTCTCGCCGTCGCGCGCAAATTCGCTCATGCCGTTTGTCACGACGCGCTTTTCCTCCGACGCGGCGGCGACGACCTCGCCGCCGGGGCAGACGCAGAACGAGAACACGCCGCGCCCCTTTTCCGTGTGGCAGGAGAGCTTGTACGACGTGGGTGGGAGGCCGGGCGTGCCCGCCGCCTCCTTATATTGCGCTAAGTCCATGTCGCGCTGGCGGTGCTCGATGCGCACGCCGACGGCAAAGGGCTTGGGCTCCATCGGCACGCCGCGCTTTTGCAGCATTTCGAACGTATCACGCGCGCTGTGGCCGGGCGCGAGCACGACGTGCTTTGTGGGCAGCGTGTACTCCCCCTCGGGGGCGCTCACGCGCAGCGCCGTGACGCTGCCGCTGTTCTGCTCGATATCCACAACCTTGTGGGAAAACCTCACCTCGCCGCCGCGGTCGATGATCTCGCGGCGGAGATTTTGCAGCACCACATATAATTTGTCGGTGCCGACATGAGGCTTGGCGTCGACTAAAATATCCTCGCTCGCGCCGAAGCGGACGAACTCCTCTAAAATATAGCCGTGGCGCAGGTCCTTTGTGCCGGTGTTGAGCTTGCCGTCGGAAAATGCGCCCGCGCCGCCTTCGCCAAATTGCACGTTCGAGGTCAGATCAAGCTCGCCCGTGCGCCAGAAGTGCTCGACATCGCGCTTTCGCTGCTCGACCGCGCGCCCGCGCTCTAATAAAATAGGTCTTGCGCCGCAGCGGGCCAGCAGCAGCGCGCAGAAAAGGCCCGCGGGCCCCGCGCCGATAACGACAGGGGAGACCTCCGGCGCGGAAACAGGCGCGGGCGGCGTATATTTCTTCGGTGCGTAGGGCTGCACATTTTTATTCTTGCAGCGCCGTAAAACGCCGGATTCGTTTTTGACCTCGACCGCGCAGGAGCAGACGAGCTTCACGCCCTCGCGCGCGTCGATGGAGCGGCGCAGGAGATGAACGGAAACAAGCGCCTCCTCGCTCACGCGCAGCGCGTGCGCGCAGGCCGCGCGCAGCTTGTCTTCCTTTGCCCCCACGGGGAGCTTCAGATTGTCGATGCGAAGCATGTGCGCCGCCTCCTTTTTCTTCAGTCGCGTTTCATTTTAGTATGACGGAAAGGAAAGCGCAAGGGGAATCGCGCGATTATCACAGATTCTTAAAAAAGTCATCGGGAATTTAAGAAATCGTCAAATAGCGTTCAAGAAATATACATAAATATGCCCTATGATAACACCATCGAAAGCAAAGAGGCTGCAAGCAAGGGTCTCAGTCCATAGGAGGTCATCATCATGTACGAAGACGAAAACAACCTGTATCACTACAGCTATCGCAAGGGCGACGAGCAGAACCCCAATGCTCCGATCGACACGAAGAACTACGCCGAGGACCCGTGGGATAAGAATCCCGGCGGCAGCCCGAAGAAAAAGGGCGGCAGCGGTCTTTCCGGCAAGATCGTGGCGCTGGCGCTGGTGTGCGCGCTCGTCGGCGGCTTCATCGGCGCAGGCGTGAGCGGCGCGGCGACCAAGGTCAACAAGACGAGCGTTCAGGTCAGCGACCGCGAGGTCGCGCAGGTGCAGACCGTCAAGGTCGACGGCAAGACGCAGATGTCGATGTCGGAGGTCTACGCCTCGAACGTCAACAGCGTGGTGTCGATCAACGTCTCCGCCACCACGAACTACTTCGGCCAGACCGTCGAGACCGCCGCGAGCGGCACGGGCTTTTTCATCACGGAGGACGGCTACATTCTCACGAACCACCACGTCATCTCTGATGCGAGCAGCGTGAAGGTAACGCTTTACAACGGTGAGACCTACGACGCCAAAGTCATCGGCAGCGATGAGGACTACGACATCGCCGTTCTCAAGATCGACGTGACGGGCGCGACGCCCGTGGTGCTGGGCGATTCGAGCAAGGTCGCCATCGGCGAATCCGTTGCCGCCGTGGGCAATCCCCTCGGCGAGCTGACGTTCTCGATGAGCGAAGGCATCGTCTCCTGCGTGAACCGCGCCATCAATGTTGACGGCACGCCCTTTAACATGATTCAGGTCGACTGCTCCATCAACCCCGGCAACTCTGGCGGCCCGCTCTTCAACAGCTACGGTGAGGTCATCGGCATCGTGTCGGCCAAGTATTCGAGCTACTCCAACACCACCGTGGAGGGCATCGGCTTTGCCATCCCCATCAACGATGTGGTCGCCATGGTCGAGGACATCATGACCGACGGCTATGTGACCGACAAAGCCTACATGGGCTTCGTGCCGCAGAACATGACCGCGCAGATGGCGCAGCAGTACCGCTACGATGTGACCGAGGGCGTCTTCGTCTGCTCCGTTGACCCGGACAGCGCCGCCGCCAAGGCGGGGCTCAAGCTGGGCGACGTTATCACGAAGATCGATGACACGACGATCAGCGACATGACCGACCTGAACGCTGCGAAGAAGTCCTACCGTGCGGGCGACACCGTGACGCTGACGATCTACCGCGAGGGCAAGACGATCGAAGTAGAGCTTACCTTCGACGCAGCCCCCGAGACGACGGAGACGAGTTCCTCCGACCAGAGCACCGACAACAGCTACAATGGTAACGGCGGTTACGGCAACGGCGGGTACGGCAATGGCGGCAACGGCTACTACTCCAATCCCTGGGATTTCTTCAATAACTTCTTTGGCTACGGCGGCTGAATGCCGCAAAGCAGCAAAAAGGCGGATCCTCTTTTTGAGAGGTTCCGCCTTTTTTATTTTTTGTTCGCGGTTTTATTTGCTGCGCTTGAGCACCTCGCACACGAGCGCATAGACGCGCGCGGTGGAGGCGACGTTCAGCCTCTCTTCCACCGAATGCACATCGTGCAGCTCCGGTCCCATGGACAGCGCGTCGAGGCCGGGGATCTTTTCGATGAAGAGTCCGCACTCAAGGCCGCCGTGGGTGGCTTCGATCTTCCCGTCGTGGCCGGTGAGGTCGCGGTAGACCGCTTCGATCTCCTTGCGGAGGGCAGAATCGCGGTCGTATTGCCAGCCGGGATAGTTGCTGCGCTCGCCCACGGTGCCGCCGCCGAATTCGACGATGGCCTTCACGCGCTGAATGAGCATATCCTTCTGCGAGGCGATGCAGGAGCGGACGGAGAAGGAGCACTTCATGCCGTGCTCGTCCGTGCGCATCACGCCGAGGTTGAGAGAAGTCTGCACAAGACCGGGGAAGTCGGCGCTCATCTCCTGCACGCCCTGCGGCAGGGCAAGGAGCACATGCAGCAGTCTCGACGTGTCCGCTGCGGAGAATGCGACCGGAACGTCAGCCTTTTCGCACACGAGGGAAATGCCGCCGTCGGTAACGGCGTACTCATTTTTGAGCGTTGCGTCGAATTCCTTGATGAACGCCTCGAACGCGGGCGCATCAGCCGCGGAGACTGCGGCAAGCGCGTCGGCGCGCAGGCAAATGACATTGTCGAACTCGCCGCCCGTCAGCTCATGCACGCGCAGCGAGGGGCAGCGCTCCATCGCGCTATACAGCGTGCGCGCCATCAGGCAGTTGGCGTTGCCGCGGCCCTGATTGATGTTCATGCCGGAGTGGCCGCCCTTGAGACCCGAGATCGTCACGCGGTAGCCGGTCATGCCGTCCGCGCGCTCCTGCGGCGCGTTCAGCGCGCAGTCAAGGCGCACGCCGCCCGCGCAGGACACGGTGAAAACGCCCTCTTCCTCAGAGTCGAGGTTCAAAAGCTTTTTTCCCTTCAAGTCCGAGCAGTCCAGCGCGAACGCGCCGTCCATACCGACCTCCTCGTCGACGGTGAAGACCGCCTCGATGGGGGGATGGGGGAGCGTTTCGTCGGATAAAATCGCGAGGATCATCGCAACGGCGATGCCGTTGTCGCCGCCAAGCGACGTCTTGTCTGCCCAGACCCATTCGCCGTCGGTACGGACGTCGAGCCCGTCGCGCGTCATGTCCTTGGTGCAGTCCTCGGTCTTGGCGCAGACCATGTCGATATGGCCCTGCAAGATAATGGGCGCAGCGTTTTCATAGCCGCAAGAGCCGTTCTTCCAGATAATGACGTTGTTGCACGCCTCCTGACGGTATTTAAGGCCCAGTTCCTTCGCAAAGCCGACGCACAGGTCGCTGATTTGCTTCGTATTTCCGCTGCCGTGGGGAACGGAGCAGAGCTTTTCAAAATAGTAGAATACCTTTTCCGGCTGGAGATTTGATAAGACCGCCATGATATCCTCCCGAATTTTCTTAGTTGATCTGCTTGCGGCGGCTCAGGTTCATCGTGCCGTCCTGCATGTCCTGAATGCTGTCGAGGCTCTTGCCCGTACCCTCGGCCACGCACTGGATGGCGTTCTCGGCCACCATGGCGTGGATGCCGGTGCGGGCGGTGACGAGCTTATCAAAGCCGCGGACTAAGCTGCCGCCGCCGGTCATGACGATGCCGTTGTTCGAGATATCGGCCACGAGCTCGGGCGGGGTCTTTTCAAGCACGAGGTGGACCTCCTCCATGATGCGCTCGACGGGCTCTTCAAAGGCCTCGAGCATTTCCGCGGACGAGACGGAGATGAGCTCGGGAAGGCCCGTGATAAGGCTTCTGCCCTTGACCTCCATGGTCATTTCCTCTTCCGGCGGGAAGACGCAGCCGATCTGCATCTTCATCTGCTCGGCCGTGCGCTCGCCGACGAGCAGGTTGTGCTTGCGGCGCATATACTTGACGACGGCCTCGTTGAACTGGTCGCCCGCGATCTTGATGGAGGACGACTCGACGACGCCGGAGAGCGAAATGACCGCGATATCGGACGTACCGCCGCCGATGTCGATGATCATGTGGCCCTCGGGCTGGGTGATGTCGATGCCCGCACCGATGGCGGCGGCGACAGGCTCTTCAATGAGGTAGACACGGCGCGCGCCGGCCTGAATGCCCGCGTCGATGACCGCGCGCTCCTCGACCTCGGTGATGCCGGAGGGAACGCAGATGATGATGCGCGGCTTGAAGAGCTGGAAGCCCATGACTTTATGCAGGAATTCCTTGATCATGCGCTCGGTGACCTCGTAGTCGGAGATGACGCCCTCGCGCAGGGGACGGATGGCGATGATGTTGCCCGGCGTGCGGCCCAGCATGGCCTGCGCATCCGCGCCGACCTTCAAGAGCTTGCCGGTGTTCTTGTCGAGCGCCACGACCGAGGGCTCGTTGAGCACGATGCCTTTATCCTTAATGTAGATCAGCACCGACGCGGTGCCCAGATCCATGCCGATGTCTTTGGTAAAAGAAAACATAGCGTGTTACCTCTTATTTTTCTGAAAACTGAAATGAGCGATGCTCATACTTTCCCATGATGTTTTTATTATAACGGCTCGAAATTGAGTTTGCAATAGCATTGTGCGCGATTTTCCGCACGGTATCAGGGGAAAATAAGGAAAAACATACCCCTGCGCTGCTGATTTTCGCGTCCGCAGACGCGAAACATTTGAATCGTTTTTACCCGCGGCGTGTACGTGGGTAAAAACACTTTGCGCGGAGCGCGTGTCGAACCTGTGAGGCACGAAGCGCAGCGAAACTTTCTCAAAAAAGAGGCGCCGCCTCTTTTTTGAAGACTTTAGTCTTCGTCCGCCGCGGCGAGGGTGGCGCAGATGACTCTTTCCGCGCCAGCTTCCCGTAAAACTCTCGCGGCTTCGCGGAGCGTGGCGCCGGTGGTGAGGATATCGTCGATGAGCAGAATGCGCTGACCCTTGATCTTGTCCTCATTGACGGCAACGTATGCGCCGACGACGTTTTTCTGCCGCTCCTCTCGGGAGGAAAGCGACGACTGCGCGACGTTGTCCTTCGTCTTTTGCAGCAGCGTTTCCGGCGCGACGCTCCAGTGGCGGCAGGTCTCACGCGCCAAGAGATACGACTGGTCGTAGCCGCGCTCTTGTTTGCGTTTTTTCGACACGGGGACATAGGTAACCAAATCGAACTCTCCGCCGAAATGCTCGGCAACGGCCTGCGCTAAAACATCGCCAAAGCCCGTGCAGCGGCTCTGTCCCGCGTGGAATTTGTAGCTTAGCAGCGCCTCGCGCACGATGCCCTCGTATTTGAGCGGGGCGAGGCACGCGCCGATCTCCGCTCTCTCATGGAGCGGCGTTTTGCAGTAGGGGAGCGCCTTTTCGCACTCAGAACACACGCCGTAAACGCCGGGTTTTCCACAGAACGCGCAGCGCGGTGGAAAAAGTAAGGATGCGAGCGATTCCAAAAAGCTCATTTTTCCTCCCCACCTTTCCTGAGCCGCCACTTGAGGCCGCTGTAGCGGCGGCTGCGGCGGTCGTTCTCCGCCATTTTGTTCACGGCGGAATCGTCGCCGACGATGACGAGCAGCTCTCGCGCGCGGGTGATGGCGGTATAGAGCACGCCGCGCACCATCAGCGACGGCGCACACGGCGCGCCGACGAACACAACGCCGCGGTATTCGCTGCCCTGCGCCTTATGTACGGTCATGGCGTAGGCCATGTCGAGCTCTGCGAGCATGTCGGACGTGTAGGTCGCGGTGCGGTCGTCGAAGACGATCTCCAAAAGCTCGCCGCTCGGGTCGATCTTTGCGATCTTGCCGACGTCGCCGTTGAAGATGCCCGTGCCGGCGGTGCCGTCCGCCTTCTGCCAGACGACGTCGTAGTCGTTGCGCGTCTGCATGACGCGGTCGCCCTCGCGGAAGATGAGCTCGCCGAAGCGGCGCTCCTGTTTGCCGGGTTTCGGCGGGTTCAGCGCGGCTTGCAGGGCGAAATTGAGCGACCGCGTCCCCGCGTCGCCGCGGCGCGTCGGGGTGAGCACCTGCAATTCGTCCGCGGGGATGCCCATCTTGTCGGGCAGCCTTGTTTTGCACAGCTCGACCACGGTTTCGACCAATCGCACGCTGTCGCGGCGGGGGAGGAAGAAAAAGTCGTTCGCCGCCGCGTTTTTGAGCTTGGGCGGCATACCGGTGTTGACGAGGTGCGCGTTGCGCACGATCATCGACTGCTCGGCCTGACGGAAAATGTCGCGCAGGGCGACGGTCGCGATGCGCCCGCTGCGGATGAGGTCGGAAAATACGTTCCCCGCGCCGACGCTCGGCAGCTGATCGGGGTCGCCGACGAGCACAAGGCGGCAGCCCGGACGCAGCGCCGCGAGCAGCGCGCGCATCAGCGAGAGGTCGACCATCGAGGTCTCGTCCACAATGAGCGCATCGGCCTCGAGCGGTTCCTTTTCGCCTTTGGTGAACGTCACCTCGCCGGTCTGGTCGTTGAAGGTCATGCCGAGCATGCGGTGGATGGTCTGCGCGTCGCGGTCGCAGAGCTCGCCCATGCGCTTGGCGGCGCGGCCCGTGGGCGCGGCGAGCAGAACGTTCAATCCCATGCGCTCGAAGAGCGCGACGATGGCTCGCACGCTCGTCGTCTTGCCCGTGCCGGGACCGCCGGTCAGCAGCAGCAATTCTTCCTTTGCCGCGAGCTCGACAGCCTGACGCTGGAGCGGCGCGTACTGCACGCCCTGCTCGCGCTCGATCTCGGAGATCGTACGCTCGACGCCGCGCAGGGCGTCGGGCTTGTCCGCGAGCATCGCCTCGATGCGCGTGACAACATAGGTCTCATCCTCCCACGACTGACGCAAATAGCAGGCCGTCACATTCGCGACGCCTTCCTGCACGATGCGGTGGATGGCGATGAGATCGTCGAGGCTTTTTTCCACCGCGTCGACATCGCAGTCCAAAAGCTGGGCCGTCGCGGCGAGGAGCTTTTCGCGCGGGAGGAAGACGTGTCCGCCCGCGTCGCGGTTGTGGGAGAGCTCGAAGAGAAGCCCCGCCTCGGTGCGGAGCGACGCGTCGCCGCCAAAGCCCATCGAAAGCGCGATCTCGTCGCAGACGGAAAAATCCACGCCGAACGCGCTGTCGGACAGTAAGTACGGGTTGCGCTCGAGCGCGGCCATGGCGTTTGCGCCGAAGCGGCGGTAGAGCGGCACGCTGAGCGCGGCGGGCAGATCGTAATGCGCCAGAAATTCCATCACGCGGCGAAGGCCCATCTGCTCGTTGAACGCGGCGGAGATCTCCTGCGCGCGGCGGGCGGTCATGCCCTTGATGGCCGTGAGCTTTTCCGGCTCGGATTCGAGCACGCGCAGCGTCTCGATGCCAAATCTGGCGACGAGCTTTTCCGCCGTCGCGGGGCCGACGCCGCGCACGACGCCGGAAGCGAGGTAGTTTAAAATCTCCGTCTCGTTCGACGGCAGATACCGCTCGACCTCGCTCGCGGAAAACTGCTCGCCGTACTGCGGGTGGGAGGAAAACGAGCCGGTCGCCGTCAGGTTTTCGCCCGGCGCCGCGCAGGGGACGCAGCCAACGAGCGTTAAAAGCTCGCCGTCGTCCGTCACAAGGCGCAGCACGGCATAGCCGTTTTCCTCATTCTGGAAAACGACGGACAGGACCGTGCCCATGATGGTCGTTTCTTCTCCCATAACTGTCTCCTAAGTGAAAAAATCGGTCAGTTCTTCCCTTTGGCAGAGGTAGACCTCGTATTCGCTGCGGCACAAGAGCTCCGCCACGCGGCGCGGCTCGTCGGCAAGGCCGCAGTCCACGATGACGACGCGCGAAAAGCCGCCCTCTTCATAGCGCGACCTCAGCAGCGCGCGCACCGTGTATTCGAGCGTCTTTGCCTCGCCGCAGGCCTCGATGACCGCCGTGGCGGGGATGGTGCCGCGCCGCCGCGGGTGCACGATGGCCGAAACGAGCAGAAAGATCACCGCCGTTAAGCCGATGGCAGCGAGCGCCGCCACAACGCCGTCCTGTAAAAGCCGCATATCATCACCTCGCGCCATTCTACGGCGCGGACGGGCGATGGGTGAATCTTAACGCAGCATTTTCCTGAGATACTGGCCCGTGTAGGACTGCTCGCACGCGGCAACCTCCTCGGGCGTGCCGTAGGTGACGAGCGTTCCACCGCCGCTGCCGCCCTCGGGGCCGAGGTCGAGCAGATAATCCGCGCACTTGATGACGTCCAGATTGTGCTCGATGACGAGCACGGTGTTTCCCGCGTCGACAAGGCGCTGCAAAACCTCAAGGAGCTTTTTCACATCGTCCGTGTGGAGACCCGTGGTCGGCTCGTCGAGGATATAGATGGTGCGCCCCGTGGAGCGCTTAGAAAGCTCGGTCGCGAGCTTGACGCGCTGGGCTTCGCCGCCGGAGAGCGTCGTAGACGACTGGCCGAGGCGGATATAGCCGAGGCCGACCTCGCTGAGCGTGCGGAGCTTCGCTTCGAGCTTTGGAAGGTCGCGGAAGAATTCGAGCGCCTCCTCCACGGTCATTTCCAGCACGTCCGCGATGCTCTTGCCCTTGTAGTGGACCTCGAGCGTTTCGCGATTGTAGCGCTTGCCCTTGCAGACCTCGCAGGGCACATAGATATCGGGCAGGAAGTGCATCTCGATCTTGAGCTGACCGTCGCCCGAGCAGGCCTCGCACCGGCCGCCGCGGACATTGAAGCTGAAGCGGCCCGCGGCATAGCCGCGCGCCTTCGCGTCCGGGGTCGAGGCGAAGAGGTCGCGGATGTCGTTAAATAAATTCGTATACGTTGCGGGGTTGGAGCGCGGCGTGCGGCCGATGGGGCTCTGGTCGATGCAGATGACCTTGTCGAGGAACTCCTCGCCCTCGATAGCCTTACAGCGGCCGGGATGCACCTTCATGCGGTTTAAGTCCGCGCCGAGCTTTTTATAGATGATCTCGTTGACGAGCGACGATTTGCCGCTGCCGGACACGCCCGTGACGCACGTGAACGTGCCGAGCGGGATCGAGACGTCGAGATCTTTGAGGTTATTTTCCTGCGCGCCGCGCACGGTGAGGAAATTGCCGTTGCCTTTTCGGCGCTCTTTCGGCACTTCGATCTTTTTCTTTCCGCTCAAATACTGGCCGGTCAGGGAATTCGGGTTTGCCATGACCTCTGCCGGCGTGCCGCAGGCCACGACCTGACCGCCGTGCGCGCCCGCGCCGGGGCCGATGTCGATGAGGTAGTCCGCCGCGCGCATCGTGTCCTCATCGTGCTCGACGACGATGAGCGTGTTGCCGAGATCGCGCAGGCGTTTCAAGGTGGCGAGCAGCTTGTCGTTGTCACGCTGGTGCAATCCGATAGACGGCTCGTCGAGGATATAGAGCACGCCCATCAGGCTTGAGCCGATCTGCGTCGCCAAACGGATGCGCTGCGCTTCGCCGCCGGAGAGCGTCGCGCTCGCGCGCGAGAGCGTCAGGTATTCGAGTCCTACCGAGCGCAGGAAGCCGAGGCGGTTTTTGATCTCCTTCAAAATGCGCTCGCCGATGCGCATTTGCTGCTCGGTCAGCGTCAGCTGATCCACAAAGTCGAGCGCGTCGACGACGGATTTTTCGCAGTAGTCGCTGATACTAAGTCCGCCGACCGTGACGGCGAGGGATTCGCGGCGGAGCCGCTTGCCGCCGCAGGCGGGGCAGGGACACTCGCTCATGCAGGACTCTAACTCCTCGCGCACGCCGTCACTCTGCGTCTCCTTGTAGCGGCGCTCTAAGTTGGGGATGATACCCTCGAACGCCTGATACAAAACTCCCTTGCCGCGCGGCTGGTCGTACTGGAGCTCCAGCTTTTCGCCCTTTGTGCCGTAGAGAATGACGTCCATGACCTCTTTGGAGAGCTTTTCCACAGGGTCGCGGAGGGAAAAATGGTACTTTTTCGACAACGCTTCAAAGTACATGCGCGAGATGCCGTCGCCGCGCACGTTGTTCCAGCCCGAGGCGCAGATCGCGCCGTCGAGCAGGGAAACGCTCTTATTCGGGATGACGAGATCGGGGTCGACCTTGAGCTGCGTGCCGAGGCCTGTGCACGTCGGGCACGCACCGAACGGGTTGTTGAACGAGAACATGCGCGGCGTCAGCTCTTCGATGGAGATGCCGCAGTCCTCGCACGCATAATTCTGCGAGAAGAGGATATCGCGGTCGTCTGGCAGGATATTTGCAAGAATGAGACCGCCCGAAAGCGCCGCCGCAGTCTCGCACGAGTCCGTCAGGCGGTGGACGACGTCGGGGCGGAGGATCAGGCGGTCGACGACGACCTCGATATTGTGCTTTTTGTTCTTTTCGAGGGAAATTTCCTCGCTGAGGTCATACATGTTCCCGTCGGCGCGGACGCGGACATAGCCCGAGCGGCGCGCATCCTCGAAAATTTTTACATGCTCGCCTTTTTTCCCGCGAATGACCGGCGCCATGATCTGCACGCGCGTGCCCTCGCCCAGCGCCATGAGCTGGTCGATGATCTGGTCGATGGACTGCTGGCGGATCTCCTTGCCGCAGTTCGGACAGTGCGGCGTGCCGACGCGCGCCCAGAGCAGGCGCAGATAGTCGTACACCTCCGTCACCGTGCCGACGGTGGATCGTGGGTTCTGCGAGGTGGTCTTCTGGTCGATGGAAATGGCGGGGGAAAGGCCCTCGATATAGTCGACGTCGGGCTTTTCCTTCTGCCCAAGGAACATACGGGCATAGGACGACAGGCTCTCCACATAGCGGCGCTGGCCCTCGGCATAGATGGTGTCGAACGCGAGCGACGACTTTCCGCTGCCGGACAGGCCCGTGATGACGGTCAGCGCGTCGCGGGGGATCTCAACGTCGATGTTCTTGAGGTTATTCTCTCTTGCGCCTTTGACAAAAATCTTACTTGGCATGAATCGATAACTCCTGTTGCTGGATTCGCAGCTGCGAGACCAGCGTACTCTTCTGAATTTTTTATGTCAATCTCATTCAACAATGATATCCGCAAATTTTGCGCGCACGAGCGCGGCGAGGTCGCGCGGCGAAAGCTCGACCTGATAGCCGATCTTGCCCGCCGAGACGATCATTGTTTCAAGGTTTTCCGCGGTTTCATGGAACACCGTGGGGAAGAGTTTCTTCATTCCCACGGGCGAGCAGCCGCCGTGGACGTAGCCCGTGAGCGGCAGCAGCTCTTTCTGGTGGATCATTTCGATGGACTTTTCGCCCACAGCCTTCGCGGCCTTTTTAAGGTCAAGATTCTCCGCGACCGGCACGTCGAAGACGTAATACTGTTTGCTCGCGCCGCGCGCGACAAGGGTCTTGAAGACGATGGCGGGGTCAAAGCCCATGGACTTCGCCACCGTGACGCCGTCGACCGCCATGCCCTCTTCATGGGGATAGGAATGCGGCGTGTAGGCGATCTTCTTCTGCTCGAGCACGCGCATGACGTTGGTTTTTTCTTCTTTATTCTTTGCCATAAGGGACCTCCTATGTGGAAAACGGGGATAAAATCACCGCAGAATGTACACGCAGGCTAAAATGCAGGCGAGGCCCAAGAATACGCCCGCGCTGATGGGCTCGCCGAAGACGAGGGTGCCGACGAGCGTGCCGACGACCGGCTCGATGCTCGCCATGATACTGGCCTTGCCGCTCTCGACGTTGGCGAGGCCCTTGGTGTAGAGGATGTAGGGTGCGACGGTGGAAAGAAGCACCAGCCCCGCAGCGAGGAGGGCGTTTTGCGGCACGCTCAGAACCGTCATAAGGTTGCCCCAGTTGGCGACGAACAGCGAGCCGAGCGCGGCGAACACGAACGTCCAGAACACGACGGCGAGCGGGCTGTAGTGCCGCAGGCCGAAGGGCGCGAAGATCGAATAGAGCGCGTAGAAAAATGCCGCACCGAGGCCGAAGAGCAGCCCTTTCGTCGTCAGCGACAGCCCGCCCGTGAAAACGCCCGTCACGAGCGCGCAGCCGAGCAGCGCCAGCGCGAGGGCAAGGAGCTTTTTGCCCGTGATCTTCTCTTTGAAAACGAGCGCGCTCATCAAAACCACCATCGCGGGCGCGGTGTAGAGCAAAATCGCGCTGACCGAGAGCGAGCAAAGCTTCTGCGCGTTGAAGTAGCAGAGCGTGAAGAGCACGACGCTGATGATGCCCGTCGCAATAAAGATCGGCAGGTGCTTTGCCTTCATTTTGAAGACGCTGCGGTCGGTGCAGAGGAAGAAGAGCGCGAGCACCGCAAGGCCGCCCAGGTTGCGGATGACGACAAGGTTTTCCGGCGCGATGCCGGCATTGAGCAGCGGGCGGTTGAATAGGCCGATGCAGCCCCAGCAGGCGGCGGCCGCTAAAATGCAGGCGTAGGAAGCGTATTTTTTCACAGGTTTTGTCTCTTTCTTGTTATTTCGTGTTTTCCTTGCGCAGCTCGATGATACGGTCGCGCAGGATGGCGGCGTACTCGAATTCGAGCATACGGCTCGCCTCCTGCATCTGCTTTTCGAGCTTTCTGATCTCTTCGTCCCGCTCGCGCTCGGAGAGCTTGCGCTTGCCGCGGCGGCGGGCGGATTCCTCGTCCTTCTTGGAAATTTCGATGATCTCGCGCACGTCCTTTCGGATGGTCTGCGGAATGATGCCGTGCGCCTTGTTGTAGTCGTCCTGAATTTGGCGGCGGCGCTCAGTCTCGTCCATGGCGCGGCGCATCGAGGGGGTGATGGTGTCGGCGTAGAGCACAACAAGACCGTCGGCGTTTCGCGCGGCGCGGCCGATGGTCTGGATAAGGCTCGTTTCGCTGCGGAGGAAGCCTTCCTTATCCGCGTCCAGAATCGCGACCATCGAGACCTCGGGGATGTCAAGGCCCTCGCGCAGGAGGTTGATGCCGACGAGCACGTCGAACTCGCCGAGGCGCAGGCCGCGGATGAGCTCCATGCGCTCGATGGTCTCGACGTCCGCGTGCATGTAGCGCACGCGGATGCCGACGCCGGTCAGATACTGCGTCAGGTCCTCGGCCATCTTTTTCGTCAGCGTGGTGACGAGCACGCGCTCATTGCGCGCCGCGCGGGCGTTGATCTCGCCGACGAGATCATCGATCTGGTTTTCGACAGGGCGCACCTCGACCTTCGGGTCGAGTAAGCCCGTCGGGCGGATGACCTGCTCGACGATCTGGCCCGCGCGGTCCTTTTCATAGTCGCCGGGCGTGGCCGAAACGTAGATACGCTGGTGGACGCGCTGCTCAAATTCGTCGAATTTGAGCGGGCGGTTGTCAAACGCGCAGGGCAGGCGGAAGCCGTACTCGACAAGGCTCTCTTTGCGCGCGCGGTCGCCGTTGTACATCGCGCGCACCTGCGGCAGCGTGACGTGCGATTCATCCACAAAAAGCAGGAAATCCTTGGGGAAGTAGTCGATGAGCGTCAGCGGCGGCGAGCCGACGGGCCGCCCGCTGATGACGCGGGAATAGTTCTCGATGCCCGTGCAGTAGCCCAGCTCGCGCAGCATCTCGATATCATAGCGCGTGCGCTGGCGGATGCGCTGGGCCTCGACGGCCTTGCCCTCGGCCAAAAACTGCGCCTCGCGCTCGTCGAGCTCCTTGTCGATCTCAACAATGGCGCGCTCTAATTTGTCCTTCGTCGTGACATAGTGCGACGCGGGATAGATGGCGATGTGCTGGAGCGTGCGCGTCACCTGACCGTTGACGGGGTTGAATTCGCTGATCCGGTCAATCTCGTCGCCGAAGAACTCGACGCGCACGGCCTTGTCGCGGTAGTACGCGGGGTAGAGCTCCACCGTGTCGCCGCGCACGCGGAAGCGGTTGCGCTCAAAGGCGACGTCGTTGCGCTCGTAGCGAATTTCGATGAGCCGCTTTAAGAGAAAATCGCGCTCCATTGTCATGCCCGGGCGGAGCGAGATCATCAGCTTTTCAAAGTCCTCCGGCTCGCCGAGGCCGTAAATGCACGAGACGGACGAGACGACGATGACGTCTCGCCGCTCAAGCAGCGCGCAGGTGGCCGAAAGCCGCAGGCGGTCGATCTCCTCGTTCGTCGAGGCATCCTTGGCGATATAGGTGTCGGTGTGGGGGATATAGGCCTCGGGCTGGTAATAGTCGTAGTACGAAACGAAGTATTCGACCGCGTTTTCGGGAAAAAACTCTTTGAACTCCGCGCACAGCTGCGCGGCGAGGGTCTTGTTGTGCGCCAGCACGAGCGTCGGCCGCTGGACCTTTTCGATGACGCTCGCCATCGTGAACGTCTTGCCCGAGCCCGTGACGCCGAGCAGCACCTGCTCGTCGAGGCCCATCTTCACGCCCTGCGCCAGCTTTTCGATGGCCTCAGGCTGGTCGCCCGTGGGCTTGAAGGGCGCGTGCAGCTTAAATTCCATATCCGTTTCCCTTTCTTTCGGGCAGAAGTCCGTTGTGCCGCAGCGAGACAAAGTCGTCGTCCGCGACGATGATGTGGTCGGCGAGCTCGACGCCCACGGTGCGCAGCGCGTCGAAGACCGAGAGCGTGGTCGCGTTATCCGCGGGGGAGGGGAGCGCCACGCCGCTCGGGTGGTTGTGGGAAAGAAGCACGCTGCTCGCGCCGCACTTGAGCGCGTTTTCCACAATTTTGCGCATATTGAGCTGGACGCTCTCAGTGTCGCCCTCGGCGACCAAATGGCAAGCGAGGAGGCGGCCCTTGGCGTCAAGGCACGCTTCGTAGAGCTTTTCCTCCCGCTCGCCGAGAAAGAGGTCTAAAAAGTACGCGCCCGCCTGCTCGGTATCGCTGAGGATCGTCTCGTGCGCGCCGGAGGACGCGCGGATGCGGTGCATCAGCGGGAACATGAGAGAGATGAGCGTCGAGGCGTTCTCGCCGATGCCCTCGACCTCCTCAAGCGCCGCGCGATCGGCGGCAAACACCGCGTCGAGCGAGCCGAATTTTTCCATCAGCCGGTGCGCGATGGGGTTCGTATCCTGCCGCGGCACGGCGTAGTAAAGGAGAAGCTCAAGCACCTCGTGGTCGGCGAACGCATCGAGCCCGTGGGCGCGGAACTGCTCTTTTTTGCGCGAGCGATGTCCTTCGTGTACCGGCATGTGTGCTCTCCTTTCCGGGGCGTTTTTGCCGCAAAACGCGGCAGTTTTCTCCTATTTTTGTCTTAATAGTGTATTTTATCACGGAGAGAAAAATCGTACAAGTGTTTTTTGAATTTTATCTCCCGCGGGGAGATGCGCGCTAAAAGGGGGAGGTTCTCTTTCAAAAGAGAACCTCCCCCTTTGAATCCCCCAAGAGAAAGGCAGGGGGCGTTTCGATTTCGCCCCCTGCACCCCCTAACGACCAAAAGGGAGGGGGCGCAGCCCCTCCTTTTTGGATTATCCTCCCCGCTCTTCTGACGGCGCGGCATTGCTGCGCTCGCCGCTCAGGGCTGCCGCTATTTCAGTTCTGTGCTGTGATATACATTTCTTCTGCTTTTTGCTGGGCAGCGATGAGTGTGGATTTTGCGTCGCCGTAATTTTGCTTTTCGATCTGAGCAAGTGCGTCGGTGATGGCGTTGAACAGGGTCAAGTACATTTTCTGATAGTCTGTCATAGCAAAACCTCCGAACATATTTTAGATGTATTATATATCTATTAAACGCATAATACTTCAAAACAAGCTTATTGTAAATACACAATAACTATATTTTGAGGTTTTTCTATGCCTATTAAGAGCTTATCTATTCGCATTGATGAAACGATGCTCCATAAACTTCACGTCGTTGCCGACTACGAGGGCCGCAGCGCAAACAACGAAATTCTGATCTTAATCCGCGACGCGATCGAAGCCTACGAGGAAAAACACGGCAAGATCGAACTCTGATTTTCACAATGCGGCGAGCGCAGCAATGCCGCATTCCGCAGGCAGTCTGCCGCCAGACAAACGTCACTCGCGCCTCACGATAGTAAGGCGCGGTTGCGAGACGTAACGACTCGCAAAAGATCCATGGCGAAGCCATGTACACCGCACTTACATTGCGCAGCGTGTGCAGCTCTTCAAGCCTCAGACCGGCAATGTCGGGGGTCGAGGGGCCCTCCCCTCGCGTTCTCTTGGGGGTTCAAGGGGGCCATTCTCTCACGTGAGAGAATGGCCCCCTTGCCTGCGCACCCCTGCGGCACGCAGGGAATTCCCGTCCCTCAGCGGGACAAGACCTTTCTTGCCAAAGGCCCGATTACGCCGCCGGCGGCGTTGCCGACCGTCATCACGAGCAGATATAAAACCGCGCGGCCGCTCCACGCGCCGCCCATCGTGAAATAGTACATATTCGCCACGCAGTGCTCAAAGCCGCAGAGGATGAACACGCACACGCCGAAAAAGAGCGCGAGATACTTGCCGAGCTCGTGCGGGTTGGAGCGATAGCCCTCCACGCCGATGTAGATCATCACGTTGCAGAAAACGGCGAGGATGAACGCGCCGAACAGCGGCTCGGAGAGCTTCAGTTCACAGATGCCCTGCGCGCGGGCGCTGAGAGAGGCAAGGCGCGTGCATTTCTCGGCAAGCGCGATGAGCGATGTGCCGACGAGATTCCCCAACCAGATGACCGGCAGCGTTTTGGCGTAGGCCATATCGTTATCGAACACGTAGCAGACCTTGCCGGTAAACAGATGCAGCCCGCGCGTGCAGACGACGAAAAGGCCGATCGTGAAAAAAATCGACCCGACGACCGTATTTTCCACCGACAGGAACACTGTTCCGCCAAAGGCGATGACCGCGCCGGCAAGGATCGCGGAGAGAAAGATCTTTTTCATGCGGAAACTCCTCCAGACCGTGTGATTGGGTCTATTTTACCGTATGTCAGCGAGCGTTGTAAACGCTTCTCTGTGGAGAGATAAAAAGTCCGCAGAAAATGAGGGTTTTTGCCGCTTTGGCTTAACAGAAAGCGGCATTTTGCGCGGCATGGAGGGAGGCTCGCCGTGATTTTTATTGCTTTTCCCTCCCCCGGATAGTACAATGGTCTCACCATCAAACTTTCGGAGGACTTTTCCCCAATGAAACTCATCTCATGGAACGTCAACGGCCTGCGCGCGTGCATTGGCAAGGGCTTTTTGGATTTTGTGAATTTCATCGACGCAGACGTCATCTGCCTACAGGAGACGAAGCTGCAGCCGCATCAGATCGAACTTGACCTGCCGCAGTACCACATCTACTGGAACAGCGCGGACAAAAAGGGCTACTCCGGCACGGCGGTGTTCACCAAGCAGGAGCCTCTTTCCGTCACCTATGACTTTGGCGAGGACATCCACCGCCACGAGGGGCGCGTCATCACGTGTGAATATCCGGACTTCTACCTCGTCTGCTGCTACACGCCGAACTCGCAGGACGAGCTGCGCCGCCTTTCGTACCGCATGGAATGGGAGGACGCGCTGCGGCAGTACCTCTGCGAGCTCGACACGATCAAACCCGTCGTGTACTGTGGCGACCTGAATGTCGCGCATGAGGAGATCGACCTCAAAAATCCGAAGACGAACCACTTTAACCCCGGCTTTTCCGACGAGGAGCGCGGCAAGATGACGCAGCTTTTGTCCTCGGGCTTTCTCGATTCGTTCCGCACGCTGTACCCCGACAAGACGGACGCCTATTCGTGGTGGAGCTACCGCGCCCAGTCGCGCGCACGGAACGTGGGGTGGAGAATCGACTATTTCATCGTCTCCGAACGCCTGCGCTCCCGCATCGAAAACGCGGATATCTTAGCTGAGGTCATGGGAAGCGACCACTGCCCCGTGCTGCTCGAGCTCAAGGAGGAAGAAAAATGAAACTCAACAAACAGGAAATGACCGGCCGCACGAAGATCTCCCTGATCATCAGCGGTGCGGCCATGCTTGCCGGCATCGTGATCGTTGTGCTGTTTGCCGCCGGCGCGCTCGCCCTTTCAGAGCAGAGCCGCAACGTGCTCGCCATCGCGATTTCCGCCGCGCTGGTGGTGTTTTCCTACACGCTGTGCAAATCGTTGGGGGTACTTAAAAATCAAAAAAAGTGATTCTCACCCCCACGCCCACGTGGGGAACGGGTAAAAGGGGGATATTCTCTTTCACGAAAGAGAATATCCCCCTTTTGAACCTCCAAGAGAAAGGACGAGGGGAGGCCCCCTCGACCCCCGACATTGCGGGTCTTATTCTTGAAAGACTGCACGCGCTGCGCAGTGTAGGTGCGGTGTACATGGCTTCGCCATGAATCTTCTGCGAGTCGTTACTACTTTCAACCGCGCCTTACTATCGTGAGGCGCGAGTGACGGTAGTCTGGCGGCAGACTGCTTACCGAATGCGGCATTGCTTCGCTCGCCGCATTGATGAGACTGGTGATAGACGGAAATTAGTCTGCACTTCTACAAGATCGGCAGAGCGGCACCCGCAAGGGGTGTGCCGCATCCGTAAGGCAGCAGAGCCGCCAACGGCTGCGCAACAGCGGATGATAGAAGCAAATCAAATCGTCTAGCAACACCCAACGCGGCAACGCCGCGCGCAGGCATTCCCATTCCGGAGGCACAAAGGCCATTCGAGCCCGAGACTGCCAATTTAAAACCTTTCTCTCGGGGGATCAAAAGGGGGATACTCTCTTTCGTGAAAGAGAGTATCCCCCTTTTATTCGCGCCCCCCTGCTTGCAGGGGACCCTATTTCTCCACAGAATGTGGAAATCACTCACGCCTTGGTGCGATCGTAAGAAACGACCACACGACGGTTCGGCTCGGTGCCGATGGAGAACGTTGTCACACTCGGCGTATCCTGGAGCGCGGTGTGGATGACGTGGCGCTCGTAGGCGTTCATGGGCTCGAGGGTGACATTGCGGCGGTACTTCGTCACCTTACCGGCGACCTTTTCCGCCAGGCGCTCGAGGCTCTGCTCGCGCTTTTCGCGGTAATTTTCCGCATCGACCTGCACGCGGGCGCGGTTCTTCTCGCTGCCGCGGTTGATGCTGTAGTTCGTCAACTGCTGGATGGCGTCGAGCGTTTCGCCGCGACGGCCGATCAGCGCGCCGAGCTTTTCACCTTCGAGGAAGACCTTGTAGCGGCCCTTCTCACTCTCGTAGACCTTGACCTCAGCGGCGGAGTCCATGTGCTCAAGAAGGCCCTTAAGGAACGCGCGGATCTGCTCGCTCTTCTCGTCGTGGCACTCTTCGCCGAGGTCGACAATGGGCTTGGGCTGCGGGGCGGGACGCTCCGCGCGCTCGGCGCGGGGAGCGCGGTTCTCGCGGCGGTCTTCGCGCGCGGGACGGTCGCCGCGTTCGGTACGCGGCTTGTCGTTTGCACGGGATTCTTTTTTCTGCAGCACCTCGGGCGCGTACATGGGCACGGCCTTGGGCGCAGAAGCGGGTTCAACTTTCTTTTCGGGCTTGGGTGCGGCAGGCTTTTCCACCGGCTTGACCTCTTCGGCCTTGCCGTCGTCATAGCTCACGCGAACGCGCGCGGGCGCGCTGCCGATGCCGAGGAATCCGGCTTTCGCGCGCTCAAGAATTTCAACAGAAACGTCGTCTCTGTCCATCTTCAGCTGCGTGAGCGCGCTCTGGATCGCCTCGTCCTCCGTCTTGCCCGTTACGTCAATAAACTTGATCATTCAGACAAGCTCCTTACAATTATTCTCCGTAGTGCTCGGGGTCGTAGGAACGGCCGCGGGCATAGGGGCGGTCGCCGACGCGGCCGCTTTCGCTCGTGGAATTTTTCTTTTTTGTGGCCTTGGCAGCCTGCTTTTCCGCACGCTTTTCCTTGAGGCTCTTCTTCTCGGCCTCTTCGGCAGCGTACTTGCGCTGCTGCTCGCGGGCGGCTTCCATGCGGCGCAGACGGTCGTCGCGCTTCTGCTTTTCCTTCTCGCTGAGCTCGTCCTCCATGTGGCTCTTATAGTACTTGGTCAGAACCTTTTCCTGGATGGCGTAGAGCAGCGAGTTGACGATCCAGTAGACGCCGAGAGCAGCGGGCAGCGTAAAGCCGATCCACAGCGACATGAGCGGCATCATCCACATCATCATGCGGTTGGAGCGGGCCGCGGCGTCGTTGCCCTCAGCGGTGACGTTGCCGGCCATGGACGCCTTGGACTGCAGGAAGCTCAAAGCACCGGAAATGAACGGGATCAGCACAACGCCGATCACGGGCCAGCCGCCGGTGAAGAAATCTTTCCACACATCCCCCGGCATGACCGTGAGGTCAAGGCCGAGGAAGTTGTAGTTCACGTTGAGAAGGCCGTCAAACTTGCCGGAAAACTCCGCAAAGTTGTCGGAAATGAACTTGGCAAGGCCGATCTCTTCATAACCCACGCGCACGCTCTCAGCATTGTAGCCGAGGGTGGTGGCAAGGGTCGTGATCTCCGTCACGACGTCCTTGGAGAGCATCATGAAGCGGCTGAGCGGCTGACGGATGATGGAATACAGAGCGATGAGGATGGGGAAGGGCAGGAAGCTCCAGAGGCATCCGCTCATGGGGTTCACGCCCTCCTGTGTGTAGAGGAGCTGCATCTCCTCGTTCATGCGCGTGGGATTATTGGCGTATTTCGTCTGGATCTCTTTCACCTTGGGCTGGAAGAGATTCATGCGCATCATGCTCTTTTTCGACTTCATCTGGAAGGGCAGCGTGATGAGCTTCACGACGATCGTGAAGAGCACGAGAGCCCAGCCGTAGGAGCCGGTCAGCTCATAGAAGGTGCGCAGGACCCAGGCGAAGGGAACGCAAATGTAGTAGCCGATGGTTGACATTCTTCGGTTTCCTCCGTGGTTTTAGGTTCGGTCACGGGACCGGGTCGTAGATTTTTCCGCCCTTGTAGAACGGATGGCATCGCATGATACGCTTGAAGGCAAGCCAGCCGCCCTTGACCGCCCCGTACTTCTCGATCGCTTCGAGCGCGTATTGAGAGCACGTGGGGATAAAGCGGCAGCAGGGGGGACGGTAGGGTGAGATGGCCCTGCGGTAAAACCGGATGAGAAACAGCAGAAAGCGTTTCATGCCTGCGCTTCCCACAAATCGAGCTTTTTGCACGTTTTTTCAAACGCGCGCTTGAGCTCCCAGTAGTCCGCGTGGGCGGCCCTTGTGCGGGCGACGACGATGCAGTCGTAGCCCTGCTTCATCTTCCCCTGACTCAGGCGGAAAATTTCGCGGATGCGGCGGCGGACGCGATTGCGCACGACGGCGTGGCCGAGCTTGGTGCTGACCGTGACGCCGAGGCGGTTGTGTCCGAGCCGGTTTTTCCGGTAATACACCACAAGGCAGGACGAAACACCGGACTTGCCCTTGGCATACATCCGGCGGAATTCGTAATTTTTCTTGACGGTGGTGGTGCTTTTCACGCGTGATCTCCCTGCTTTTGCGGATTTCTCCGCATAGCCTGCAAGGGACGGCGATCGAAACACATTCTCATCGGCCGTCCCTCATTGTTTCATGTGTAGCATACGATACGCAAGTTGCTCCCGCTTTAGTGGGTCAGACGGGCGCGGCCGCGTGCACGACGGCGGGCGATAACCTTGCGGCCGTTGGCAGTGGACATTCTCTTGCGGAAGCCGTGCTCCTTGGAGCGCTGGAGCTTCTTGGGCTGGTAGGTGCGAGAAGTAGCCATTTCGTTTTACCTCCTGAAAAAATTTTACCGGCAGCACCCCCTTGGGGAGGCGCTGCACTTACTCGACGGCGGGCGGAGAAAAACTCCCCGCGGACCGCAGTTGATAAAAATAGTGCCGTATTGATGCGGCATACGGGGAGTATTATATCGGTTTTGCCGCATTCTGTCAACCAAAAATACAAAAATCGGTGCATGTTTCCATTTCCCGCAAAACCTTGTGGCGCGTATCGAAACATGCAACTATCTCTTGTGTCCTTTTGCCTGTTTTTCAGGGCTTTTGCACTGCAAAAAACAGCGTTTTATATTTAGAATATGTGTTGCGTTCGCGCGCGTTTTTTGGTATAATGTAGGGAGTAAATTTTCGGCTGTCACAGCCGTTTATTCCAAAGAAAGAAAGGAGCGCTTCCGTGAACTCTGTTGCAGACATCTGGAAGATCGTTCTCTCCCGCCTCAGCCAGGACCTGTCTGAGACGACCATCTCTACGTGGTTCGACGAGGTGGAGGCCGTGTCCATCAAGGACCGCACGCTGTACCTCCACTGCCCGAACGATTTTAAGCGCAGCACGATCGAATCCATGTTCTCTGACCGCATCAAGGATTCCCTGCGGGACATTTACTCCGCCGATTTCGACGTCAAGCTCCTCTCCACCGCGGAGAGCACCGCCCTTTTCGAGCCCGAGGTCAAAAAGTCCACCGCGCTGCTCGATTCCGGCGAATTCACGTTCGACACGTTCGTCGTCGGCGAATCGAACAAGATGGCCTATGCCGCCGCGCGCGCCGTGGCCGACGGCGTGGGGCACTACAACCCGCTATTTATCTACGGCGACTCCGGCCTTGGCAAAACGCACCTCATTTACGCCATCGCCCACCAGATCCGCACGACGCGCCCGTCGGCGAAGATCATCTACATCAAGGGCGATGATTTCATCAACGAATTCATCGAGCTCGTGCGCGCGGGCCGCGGCAGTGAGTTCCGCGCGAAGTACCGCGACGCGGACCTGCTGCTCGTGGACGACGTGCAGTTCGTCGCGGGCAAGGAGCAGGTGCAGAACGAATTTTTCCATACGTTCAACACGCTCTACGAGGCCGGCCGCCAGATCGTCCTGACCTCCGATAGACCGCCCTCTGACATGCACCTTCTCGACGACCGCCTGCGCACGCGCTTTGAGTGGGGCTTACTTGTCGATGTGCAGCCGCCCGATTTTGAAACGCGCCTTGCTATCGTGAAAAACAAGGCCGCGCAGTGGGGCACCGTCATCGACGATGACATTGCGCGTTACATTGCCGAAAATGTCACGTCCAACGTCCGCCAGCTCGAGGGCACGATGAACAAGATTCTCGCCTACCGCGATCTCATCGGACGCGAGATGGACGCCGACGCCGCGCACCGCGCGGTCGAGGACTTTATGAAAAAGAACGCGAATCTCGCCCCCACGGCGGCGATGATCATCACCGAAACGTCACGCTACTTCGGCATCGACGAAGAAGTCATCAAGGGCCCGTCTCGAAGCCGCGAGGCCGTCAACGCCCGTCAGGCCGCGATGTACCTCGTGCGCCGCATGACGAATCTGTCGACGCCCGATATCGGCCGCGAGTTCGGCAAGCGCGACCATACGACCGTGCTCCACTCGCTCGAGCAGATCGAAAAGAAGATGAAATCCGATCCCGTCTTCAACCAGACGATCAAAGAGATCACTATTAACATCAACTCCAAGAGATAACAAAGTTTTCCACATTATCCACAGGGTTGTGCAGAGGGAAGCTGTGGAAACATTTTTTCAAAATTTTGGGTGTGGAAAGTGATAGAACTTTTCAACAACCCGCGAGGGATAAATTTTCCTTGCCATTTCGGGCTAAAATTGGGTTTTCCACATTTTTGCGCCCCTACTGCTGCTATTTCTAAAAACTATCCTTTTTCTTTTCCAAAAGAGAAAAAATCACCCGTTTTACGAAAGGAACGCCGCTATGAAATTCTCCTGCGAAAAGCTGCTGCTGCAAAATGCAGTCAATACCGCCTCCCGCGCCGTCGCGGCGAAAAGCTCCATCCCTGCGCTCGAAGGACTGCTGCTGACCTGCGGCGGCGAGAGCCTGACCGTTTCGGGCTACAACATGCAGACCGGCATCCGCACGAAGTTTGCCGCCGAGGTCGAGGAGTCCGGCGAGCTGGTCGTCAACGCGCGCCTGATCAGCGAGATTTTAAGAAGACTGCCCGACGACGTCGTGACCTTCACCGCAAACGACAAATTTTTGATCCACCTGACCTGCGGCGACGCGGATTTCGACATCATGGGCCTCTCCGCCGCCGATTTCCCCGAGCTGCCCGAGGTCGAGGAGAAGTACGCCGTCCAGATCGCCGAAAAGACGCTCAAGACCATGATCCAGCAGACGAGCTTCGCCGTTTCGACGAACGAGGCGCGCCCCGTGCACATGGGCTCGCTGTTCGAGGTATCTGCCGAGGGGCTGACCGTCGTCTCCGTAGACGGCTTCCGCCTTGCGCTTCGCAAGGAAGCACTTGAAAAGATCGAGGGCGGCGCGTTCTCGTTCGTCGCGCCCGGCACGGCGCTCAATGAGGTCGAGCGCATCTGCGAGGAGATCGACGAGGTCGTGACCATCACGCTCGGCCAGCGCCATATTCTCTTCGAGGTCGGTGAGACCGAGCTCATCTGCCGCCGCTTAGAGGGTGAATTCCTCGATTATAAGAACGCCATCCCGCGCAGAAACCCCATCAACGTCGTCGTCGACACGAAGACGATGCTCCAGAGCCTCGAGCGCGTGAGCGTCGTCATCAGTGAAAAGCTCAAGAGCCCCGTGCGCTGCCAGTTCGGCGAGGACAAGGTGACGATGTCCGCCAAGACCTCCAACGGCGACGCAAAGGACGTCTGCCGCATCGCGGGCGACGGTCAGGGGCTTGAGATTGGCTTCAACAACCGTTATCTGATGGACGCGCTGCGCTACGCGCCCGCCGACACCGTGAGAATGGAGCTCAACACCGGCATTTCGCCGGCCATCATCGTTCCCGTCGAGGGCGAAGAGAACTTCCTCTACATGGTGCTGCCCGTGCGCCTGAAGGCAAATTGAGACAAAAAACTGAATCCATATCGTATAAAATGGTACAACGATTTCTGATAGGAATCGCTTTGTAAAGGACTTTTTATGACTGACATTACCATCACCACGGAATTTATCAAATTGCAGGACCTCTTGAAGCTGGCGAATTTAGTCGGCACGGGCGGCGAGGCGAAGATCGTCATCCAGAACGGCGACGTTTCGGTCAACGGCGAGGTCTGCACGATGCGCGGCAAGAAGATCCGCCCGGGCGACACGGTCGCCTTCGACGGCAAAGAGCTGACGGTCTCCTATGCGAATTGACGCGTTGGCGCTGCGGAACTTTCGCAATTACGACGCGCTGAATGTCACATTCGCGCCGGACTGCAACGTCATCGTCGGTGAGAACGCGCAGGGAAAGACGAATCTGCTCGAAGCCATCGTCTATCTCTCGTCTGCCCGTTCGCCGCGCGCGAGGGCGGAAAAAGAGCTCATTTCGTTCGGCAAGAGCGAATGCAGCATCAAGGCGAACGCGTTTGCGCGCAACCGAGATTTTCTGCTCGAGATCGCGCTCGCCGCGGGGAAAAGACGAAAAATTCTCATCAATAAGGTGCCCGTGAAAAAGGGGAGCGACCTCAGCGACGTGCTCGGCGCGGTCTACTTCTGTCCGGAGGATCTGCTGCTGATCCGCGACGGCGCGGCGGCGCGGCGCAAGTTCATGGACGACGCGCTCTGCCAGCTTCGCGCGCGCTACGCGCAGGCGCTCAGTGACTATCACCGCGCCTACGAGCACAAGACGCGCATTCTGCGCGACAGCGAAGAGTATCCGTCGCTTCTTAATACTTTGCCGGAATTTGACCTGCGCATGGCGCAGAGCGGCGCGGTCGTCATCTACTACCGTGCGCGGTTCTGTGAGCGATTGAAGGAATATGCGGGCATCGCGCACCGCGAATGCTCCGGCGGCAGGGAAGAGCTGGGCGTCGAATACCAGACGGTTTCGACCATTTCAGACCCGCTCGCGCCAATTGAAACGATTTACGACCAGCTGCGCGCGCATCAGGCATCGCACGCGGCGGCGGAACGGGCATCAAGAATGTGCCTTTCCGGCCCGCATAAGGACGATATCGCCGTGACGATCGGCGGCGTGAACGCAAGGCAGTTTTCGTCTCAGGGCCAGACCCGCACGGCGGCGCTGGCGTTCAAGCTCGCCGAGCGGGAGATTTACCGCGAGATCACATCCCGCACACCGCTGTTATTGCTCGACGACGTGTTGTCCGAGCTGGACCCACGGCGGCAGGAATATGTGCTCAACCGCATCCTCGGCGGGCAGGTGTTTATCACGTGCTGTGAAGAGGATAGACTTGGAACCTTGCTCAGTGGCAAGGTGTTTCACATCGCCGATGGGAAAGTTGTATAGCCGCGCTTTGCGCGGAAGTTTGTCCCGTGCGTCACGGGACTGCCCCACAAAGGGGATATTCTCTTTTGGAAGAGAATACCCCCTTTGGAACCCCAAGAGAAACACGAGGGGCCTTACCCCTCGACCCCGCTGCATTGGCAGTTTGTAGTTTGAAGAGTTGCACAGCCTGCGGAATCGGGTGCGGTGTACATGGCTTCGCCATGAATCCCTGCGAGTCGTCACCACTCTCAACCGCGCCTTACTATCGTGAGGCGCGAGTGACGGTAGTTGGGCGGCAGACTGCGTGTCGAATACGGCATTGCTTCGCTCACCGCATTGATGAGACTGGCGATAGACGGAAATTACTGCGCACTTCTACAAGATAGGCAAAGCGACAGCGAAGATAGAAGCAGACCAAGTCGTTTAGATACACTGCTTGGCAGGCACTATCATTCCGGAGGCATAAAAGTCATTCAAAATCGAGGCTGACAATCAGACGCCTTTCTTTTGGACGGTCACACCGCCCGTTTTCTTTCCACGGAAAGAAAATGGGGGGTGTGGTACTGCGGCGCGCACGCCGCATGACCCCGCGCCCTTTGGGCGCGATATCTGAGGAGGTACCATGTACCTGCACATCGGCAACAATGTCATGCTGCCAGAAAAACACATCATCGGCGTCTTTGATCTTGAGATCACGTCGCAATCGAAGAGAACATCAGAATTTCTCCGCCGGGCGGAGGATGAGAGCTTAGTCATCGACGCCTGCGAGGACATTCCCAAGTCGTTTTTAGTGTGCGACCACCCGTATCACCCGCAATTGGTTTATTTATCCGAGCTTTCGAGCCAAACGCTGCAAAAGAGAATGGAGGAGCAGACATGAAGCTTCCTATTGCATTGACAATGCTGGCAAGTCCCTTTTCCCTTCCCCACAATGAGCGCTGGATACTGCCCATCGCGCTCGGCTTTTTCACGCTGCTGACGGTGTATTTCACGTGGCGGCTCAAAACGGACGAGGGCGACAAGTGGCTCTTTCGGAAGAAAATGAAGGTGTCGGCGCTCTTCTGGCTTGCATGCGAAGTGCTCTGGCAGTTCCATGGTGCGGATTCGACGTTTCCCGTCGGGCCGATCACGGGCATTTTGTTTCTGTACCTAATGAGTCAGGCGCTGGTGTACGGTATTTACTGCGTGATTCAAAAGAAGAAAACAACAGCCGCGATGTAAGCGGCTTTCCCATCAAAATAGTGCTCGAGGCAGGGAGAAACGGGCCGGAAAGGGCTCCGACCCGGTTCTTCCTGCCTGATGACGAAAGGAGAACCCAAATGGCAGAAAATGAGATCCTGCAATCCACGGCGGTGGATGAAAACAATGATTATAACGCCTCGGAAATTCAAGTTCTCGAGGGGCTTGAGGCGGTGCGCAAGCGCCCGGGCATGTACATCGGCTCGACGTCGGTGAGCGGCCTGCACCACCTTGTCTATGAAATTGTGGATAACTCCATCGACGAAGCGCTTGCGGGCTACTGCACGGAAATTCAAGTGACGATCAACGAGGGCAACACCATCACCGTTGTGGATAACGGCCGCGGCATTCCGGTCGACATTCAGGCGCAGACGGGCCGTCCCGCGCTCGAGGTCGTCTACACCGTGCTGCACGCAGGCGGCAAGTTCGGCGGCGGAGGCTACAAGGTCTCCGGCGGTCTGCACGGCGTCGGCGCGAGCGTTGTCAACGCGCTGTCTGAATGGCTGACGGTGCAGGTGCACAAAAACGGCAACATCTACGAGATGAAATTCTCCCGCGGCAAGATCACGCAGGAGATGACCATCATCGGCTCAACCGACCACACAGGCACGACCGTTACGTTCAAGCCCGATCCCGAGATGTTCGAAGAGCTCGAATACTCCTACGAAACGCTGCACACCCGCATGCGCGAGGAGGCATTTTTGAACGCGGGCCTTCGCATCACGATCGAGGATAAGCGCCTTGAGAGTGAAGAAAAGCCCGAGAGCGAGCGCCGTGACTCGATGTGCTACGAGGGCGGTATCCGCGAATTCGTCACGTGGCTCAACAAGAAGAAAGAGCCGCTGCACAATAACGTCATCTATATGAGCGGCATGAAGGGCGATTCGTTCGCGGAATTGGCGCTCCAGTATGACGACGGCTATCAGGAAAATATCCTGTCGTTCGCCAACAACGTCCACACGCCCGAAGGCGGCATGCACGAGACCGGCTTCAAGGCCGCGCTCACGCGCGTGCTGAACGCCTACGGCATCAAAAACGGCATCATCAAAGAGGGTGACAAGGTCAGCGGCGAGGACTGCCGCGAGGGCCTGACCTGCGTCATCTCCGTGAAGCTCACGAACGCGCAGTTCGAGGGCCAGACGAAGGCAAAGCTCGGCAACAGCGAGATCCGCACACTGGTCGACGGCATCGTCTCCGACCGGCTGATGCAGTTCCTTGAGGAGAACCCCGTCGTGGCGCGCACGATTTTAGATAAGGCCATGACGGCCAACCGCGCGCGCGAGGCCGCGCGCAAGGCGCGCGAATCCATCCGCCGTAAGAGCGCCCTCGGCGGCGCGGCGATGCCCGACAAGCTGCGCGACTGCAACGAAAATAACCCCGAGCTTACCGAGCTCTACATCGTAGAGGGCGACTCGGCAGGCGGCAGCGCCACGCAGGGACGCGACTCGCGCTTTCAAGCGATCCTGCCGCTCTGGGGCAAGATGCTCAACGTCGAAAAGGTGCGCGCCGACAAAATTTACGGCAACGACAAGCTCCAGCCCGTCATCATCGCGCTCGGCGCCGGCCTTGGCGAAGATTTCGATATCAATAAGCTCCGCTATCACAAGGTCATCATCATGGCGGATGCCGATGTCGATGGCTCGCACATCCGGACGCTGCTGCTGACGTTCTTCTTCCGCTATATGCGCCCGCTCATTGAAAACGGCTATGTCTATGCCGCGGTGCCGCCGCTTTTCAAGCTGACGCGCGGCAAGACGACGCGACTTGCCTTCACGCCGGAGGAGCGCGATCAATACTCCGCCGAGCTGCGCGGCGACAATCCGAACGCGAAGGTCGATATTTCGCGCTTCAAAGGTCTTGGTGAAATGAACCCGCATGAGCTGTGGGAGACGACCATGGACCCCGAAAAGCGCACGCTCAAGCGCATCACGCTCGAGGACGCGGTGCTCGCCGACGAGACGTTCACGGTGCTGATGGGCGAGAAGGTCGAGCCGCGCAAGGAATTCATCGAACAGAACGCGAAATACGCGGTCAATCTGGACTTTTAAGAGAGGAGGACGAAGAAAATGGCACACAAAAACGTGGATTACAAACCCGAAGACATTCAATTCCCCAACCAAAAGATCGTGCAGAGCGAGCTCGTGCACGAGATGCAGTCCTCCTACATCGAATACGCGATGTCGGTCATCGTCGGGCGCGCGCTGCCCGATGTGCGCGACGGCTTGAAGCCTGTCCACCGCCGCATCCTGTACGCCATGTACGAAGACGGCCTGACGAGCGACAAGGCGTTCAAAAAGTCGGCGACCTGCGTCGGCGACGTGCTGGGCCGCTATCATCCGCACGGCGACGCGTCGGTTTACGATGCTTTGGTCCGTCTGGCGCAGGACTTTTCCATGCGCTATATGCTCGTCGACGGCCACGGCAACTTCGGTTCCATTGATGGCGACCCTCCGGCCGCCTACCGATACACCGAGGCCAGAATGTCGAAGATCGCGAACGAAATGCTGCGCGACATCGATAAGGAGACCGTCGACTGGGACCCGAACTTCGACGAGAGCCGCAAGGAGCCCCGCGTGCTGCCCGCGCGCTTCCCGAACCTGCTGGTCAACGGTTCTTCCGGTATCGCCGTCGGTATGGCGACGAACATCCCGCCGCACAACCTGACCGAGGTCATCAACGCCTGCGTCTGCGTGCTCGACAATCCCGAGGCGACGCTTTATGACCTGATGCAGCACGTCACGGGCCCCGACTTCCCGACCAAGGGCATCATTATGGGCCGCAGCGGCATCCGCGCGGCTTACGCCACGGGCCGCGGTAAGATCATCCTGCGCGCCCGCACGGAATTTGAAGAATTCGGCCGCGACCGCACGCGCATCATCGTCACCGAGCTTCCGTATCAAGTGAACAAGCGCATGCTCATCAAGAACATGGCCGACCAGGTGAACGACAAGCGTCTGGAGGGCATTTCCGACATCCGCGACGAGACCGACCGCACGGGCATGCGCATCGTCATCGAAGTCAGGCATGACGCGAACCCGCAGGTGGTCTTAAACCGCCTGTTCGCCCAGACGCAGCTTCAGACGAGCTTTGCCATCAACATGCTGGCGCTCGTCGACAACCAGAAGCAGCCGAAAATTCTGTCCCTGCGCCATATCATCGACGAGTATCTTACCTTCCAGGAAGAGCTCATCACGCGCAGAACGCAGTATGACCTCAAAAAGGCGCGCGAGCGCGAGCACCTGTTACAGGGCCTGCTGATCGCGCAGGACAACATCGACGAGGTCATCCACATCATCCGCACGAGCTACGACGACGCGAAGGAAAAGCTCATGGAGCGCTTTTCGCTCTCCGACGTGCAGGCGCAGGCCATTCTCGATATGCGCCTGAAGGCCTTGCAGGGCCTCGACCGCGAAAAGCTCCAGAACGAGTTTGACGAGCTGGAAAAGAAGATCGCCTACTTTGTCGAGCTTCTCTCCAACGAGACGATGCTCAAGGGCGTCCTCAAGGACGAGCTCATCGAAATTCGCGACAAGTATGGCGATGAGCGCAAGACCGAAATTCAGGAGGTCGAGGACGAGATCGACATCGAAGACCTCATCGAGGAGGAGCAGTGCGTCTTCACCCTGACCCGCAACGGCTACATCAAGCGCACGAGCGCGAGCGAGTACACCGCGCAGAGTAAGGGCGGCATGGGCAAGAAGGGCATCACCACCCGCGACGAGGACACGGTGGTCGACGTGTTCACCGCCTCGACCCACGACTATATCCTCTTCTTTACGGACACCGGCAAGGTGTACCGCAAGAAGGGCTATCAGATCCCCGAGAGCGGCAAGGCTGCCAAGGGCACAAACATCGTCAACATCATCCAGGTGGAGACGGGCGAGCGCGTGCAGGCGATGATCCACTTCCGCGACTTGAATGCCGAGAATCTATTCCTCACCATGGTGACGCGCAACGGCACGGTGAAGAGATTGCCGGTCGAGACGCTCAAGAACCTGCGCAACAACGGCATCCGCGCGCTGAACCTCGACGAGGGCGACGAGCTGGTGAGCGTGCGCGAGACGGACGGCGAGCAGAAGATTCTGATCGCCACGCACGACGGTATGGCGGTCGTCTTTGACGAGACCGATGTCCGCGCGATGGGCCGCACGGCGGTCGGCGTGCGCGGCATCAAGCTGCGCGAGGGCGACTACGTCGTCGGCGCCGCCCGCGCCCAGGAGGGCAAGGAAGTCCTGACCATCACCGAAAAGGGCTACGGCAAGAAGACGCCGGTCGAGGAATACCGCATCACGAACCGCGGAGGCCTCGGCATCAAGAACTATATGGTGACCGAAAAGACCGGCGGCATCGTCGGCGTCAAGGTCGTGGACGGCAGCGAGGATCTGCTGCTCGTCACGCGCGCGGGTATCCTCATCCGCACGCCGGTGGAGGCGATCCGTACCACTGGCAGAGCCACGCAGGGCGTGATCGTCATGCGCTTCAAGGAAGAGGGAGACAGCGTCATTTCCATGGCGCTCACAGAGCATGAGGAGAGCGAGGAGTAAACGCCCCTCGCAAAAGCAAAGGGGATATTCTCTCACGCGGGAGAATACCCCCTTTGAAGGCAACGGCGGGCAGTTTTCCTCCCTCAGCGCGCGAAAAGACACAATGTAACATCAAAGTAGCGCGATAAAGTACAGATGTAAACCCTAACTTGCTGGAAAAGCAGACCTCTCTTCGGTAGAATAGAGAAAAAAGAGGAGGGCACGGCAGTGGCGGATATTTTAAAGTCGCTGGGCGACGCAATAGAGCGCCAGCAGCAGCGCAAACACGAGAACAATATGGAGGTGCTGCGCGCTATCTATACCCGCCCGGGCATGATCGTGCTCGGCGTGATTTTGCTGGGTGCAGCGCTGGCGTTGATCTGGCCGCAGATCGTGCCGGAGGCTGACAATACAAACAGCATTGTGATCGATATGAGCGACTTTGACTTCGGCGATGAAGAGATGAACCGCACCGTTCAGGAAATGGTGGAAAACGATCGGAAGCAGAAGGAACAGAGCGGACGCTCCGGTGCAATTTTCTTCGGCCTCGGTGCGGCGGCCTGCTTTGTCCGCGCGGCGATGCCGTGGAGAAAGAAGGAGCGGGCAGAAACAATTTCTGACGATTCTGCGTCTAAAGAGGCAGAAGAAATCCCCGTTCCGCCAAAGCCTGTGGAAAACGCCGCGCCGCAGAGTGCGGAGACCGACAGCAGGGAGGACCGGCTTGAAAATCTCAAGCGGCTCTACGAGGCGGGCATTCTGAGCAGGGAAGAGTACGACGAACGCAGAAAGAAGCTGTGAGGAGGTCACCATGAGAAGAAACATCCACTATAAGCCCAGCAAAAGCGCGAGCATTCTGTCGGGCGTCATCGCGTGCGCGATGGGCGTGTTCGGCCTGTTTACCATTCCGAGCATCGGCGCGATGATCGGCTTCAAGGCCATCTGGTGCCTGATGGCCTTCGGCATGGGCATCTACAATTTCCTGCTCGCGGCGGGCGTTGTGAAGTACAACGGCGGCTATGAGATCACCGACGAGACGGACGACGGTGCAAAGGAAAGAAAATCCGATGCGGAGGTGCGGCTCGAGGAGTTGCAGACCCTTTACGACCGCCGCCTCATTACGGAAGAGGAGTATCAGGAAAAGCGCAGGGACATTCTGGACCGGCTGTAAGAGAAAGGAGCGCGGACAATGGGAGAAGTTTTGATCCTTATTATCATCGCACTTGTCTGGTGGTTTAAGGCGGCTGTCGCCAACGAGGACAAAAAGGTCAATGATCGGGAAACGGGCAGCATTTCGGCATCGCCCGACGAGCTCATCAAAAAGGCAAAGCGCACAGCCGAGGATCTTGATGCGCTGCGCGGGCAGACGGAAAAAAAGCGCCCGAGCCCGACAGAGATCAAGGCGCTCCACAAGCAGCACCGCGCCGACGAGTGGGAGAGAAACGAGCAGCGCCACGCCGATGAGCGCGCACACAGCGAAAAGCGCTGGGAGATCGCGCGCAGGAAGCAGGCCGACAGCGGCGAGGTGCATTCTGTCCACATGGACAGCTGCGAGGACCGGCTTGAGAGTTTGAAGGTCTTATATGACGCGGGCATTCTGGACCGCGAGGAATACGCCCAGCGCGTCGCGCGCGTCAAGCGTCAGCACGCGCAGAGCGGCAGTTATTGAGCAAAAAAGGAAGCGAACACACCATGTATGACGAACTGACACAGGTCGACATTGACAAGATGAAGGCAGAGCTGGAGCACCGCCGTTTGGAGCTTCGCCCCAAGCTCATCGAAGATGTGCAGACGGCGCGCGCGTTCGGCGACTTGAGCGAAAACTACGAGTACAAGGTCGCCAAGCAGGAGAAAAACCGCAACGAGAGCCGCATCCGTTACTTGGAGCGCATGATCGCGACGGCGAAGGTCATCGAAGTGAACGAAAAAGAGGGCACCGTCGGCCTTTTTGACCATGTGGTGCTCTTTAACGAAAAGCTGGGGAAAGAGCAGAACATCCAGCTCGTGACCACCCTGCGGCAGAACGCGCTCAAGGGCCTCATCAGCAAGGAATCGCCCGTCGGCAAGGCCATCCTGGGGAAAAAGGTCGGCGACCGCGTCGAGATCGTCGTCTCGCCGGAAATGAAGTACACGGTCGAAATTCGTTCGATCACGCCGGGCGAGGACGATGCATCGCTCGAGATCAGCTCTTATTGAGGAAACGCATGAAACAGGTCATTATCTATACCGACGGCGCGTGCTCAGGCAACCCCGGCCCCGGCGGCTGGGGCGCGGTGCTCAAATACGGCGCGCACGAGCGCGAGCTCTCCGGCGGCGAGGCGAGCACGACGAACAACCGCATGGAGCTCACCGCCGTCATCGAGGCGCTGCGGCTCTTAAAAGAGCCGTGCGTCGTGGAACTCTATTCCGACTCGCGCTACGTCATCGACGCGCTGGAAAAGCGCTGGGTCTACGGCTGGAAGCAGCGCGGCTGGGTCAAAAGCGACAAAAAGCCTGCGCTGAACGTCGATTTGTGGGAGCAGCTCTTGTCCCTCATCGCCCGGCACGAAATGCACTACCACTGGGTCAAAGGCCACGCGGAGAATGAGTACAACAACCGCTGCGATGAGATGGCTGTTAATGAGTGGCACAAGTTTAAGTAAGGGATAGCGTGGCCTTTCGCCGGAAGTCCGGCGGCGCGAGCGGCGGATTCACTTCGCCGCCGCAAGACATGGAATAAAACAGGGCTCCCGCGCGGCCTGCCGCGTGGGAAAATAATGCCGCGACGGTGAATCGGTTTAAGTAAGAATAAAACCAACGACAATTACAGAAAGAAGGTTGATTCCGGAGAAGACGGTTGGAAAGCTCAGGCAGGGCTGGGGCAGCATTTGCTTCCTTTTAGCGCCCTGGTGGAAGTACGGCAAGACCTTAATGGTCGGCTCGTTTATCTCATCGGTGCTGTTTGTGCCGGCGGCGGGGTATTTTTCCGCGACGCTGGCGCAGGCGGTGATCGAAATGATCGAAGCGGGAAAGCCGTTTGAAGCGGCATTTTTGACGGGCCTGACATACCTTTTGCTCGCGCTGGCGCTTGATCTGCTCCACGCGGCGTACGAGGATTTTTACCTCCGGTGGAAAAAGCAGGAGATCGAGGGGACGATCGAGCGGTCGATCTACGAAAAAGCCCTGATGGTCGACTACCGGCACTTTGACGATCCGAGCTATTTCGACAGCTACAAGCTAACGACGGAGAAATTTGCCTCGCAGTCGTCGGAGACGCTGCAAAATCTCTTCTCGCTTTTGAGCGGCGTCGCGAAATGCATTGTCTACGGCGCGCTGATCGCGTCGCAGGGCGTTGCGCTGCTGCTCATCGTTCTGGGCTGCTCTGCGTTTGTCGCGTATGCGCAAATTTACTGGAGCAGGGTGTCCGTAGAGCGTGAGACGGCCATGGTCAACGACCAGCGGAAGGCTGACTATCTGCGACGGCTGTTTTTTGATCATACGGCGGTCGCAGACCTGCGCGCGTCAAACATCAAAAAGCCGCTTTTTTCGCTGTTCGACGGCTCTGTGAAGAGCAGGGCCGCGATCTATCGAAAATACGGCGCAAAGGAATTTTTGACCGATATTCTGGTGAACCTCGCGCAGCTCGGCACTACGTTTGCCGTGCCAGTCTATGTCGCATGGGGCGTGATGTCTGGCAATATCGGCGGCATTGGCGTCTATGCGACGCTGATCGCCTCGTCGCTCGCGCTCAAGGAGGCGCTCAACGCGCTCGGCTGGTGGAGCTCGCAGGTCGCCTTAGGCGTTGCCTACGCGCAGAAGGTGCAGCGCTTTTTCGACACAGATTCGACCATCGAAGCGTCGACAGACGGCGAAAAAGCGTCAGACGGCCCGTTTTCCGTCCGATTCGACCATGTGTCCTACCGCTACGGCGGCAGCGATGAGTTTGCCATCCGTGATCTGAGTCTTGCCATCGCGCCCGGAGAAAAGATTGCCATCGTCGGCGAAAATGGCGCGGGGAAGACGACGCTCACAAAGCTCCTGCTCCGTCTGTACGACGCGGACGGAGGAACGGTGCAGATCAACGGCCGCCCAATTGCGGACTATGACGTGAGCACGCTGCGCGGCAGGATTGGCATCGCGTTTCAGCAGTCCCGCCTGTACGCGCTGTCTGTCCGCGAAAATATGACGGCCTACGCCGACGCGGACGATGCGCGGCTCAAATCCTGCCTTGAGGAGGTCGGCCTGCGGCTTTCTCTGGACGCGCAGGTCACGAAGGAGTTCGACGAAAACGGCGCGGTGCTCTCGGGCGGAGACGCGCAGCGCCTATGCCTGACGCGGCTGCTGCACAGCGAATTTGGGCTGCTCATCCTCGACGAGCCGTCCAGCGCGCTGGATCCGATCGCCGAGTACCGCATCGCAAAGCTGATCTTCGACCGCTCGCCGACGACCACCGTTATGGTCGCGCACCGGCTCTCCACGGTCGTGGACGCGGACCGAATTTATCTTCTCTCCGATGGAAGAATCATAGAATCCGGCTCGCACGCGGAGCTGATGGCGCAGAACGGAAAATATCGGGAAATGTTTTTAAAGCAGGCCGAAGGGTACTTGAAAGCTTAGCGGAAGTGTGGTACAACAAAAGCAAATTTTTCTCAGCAGGGAGGGGAGCCTTCCCGCTTTGCTGAAGTAATATGAAGGAGCAAAAGACTATGGCAGAATTCAACGCAAAGCAGCAGCTTCCGGGACTTCTCGACTGGATGCGCGCGCAGATGAAGGCCTGCGGAGGCAAGACCGCCGTCATCGGCATTTCGGGCGGCAAGGACAGCTCCGTCACGGCGGCGCTGAGCGTGGCGGCCTACGGTCGCGAGAATGTCGTCGGCGTGCTGATGCCCGACGGCGTGCAGCCGGACATCGACTATTCCAACGGCCTTGTCGACGTGCTGAACATCCGCCACTACACGTTCAATATTCACGGCGGCACGAGCGGCATTCTCGACGAGATGGCGCGCGTGGGCATCGACGCGAGCCGCCAGACGAAGGTGAACCTGCCGTCCCGCATCCGCATGGCGACGCTGTACGCCATCGCGCAGAGCGAGGAGGGCGGCATCGTCATCAACACCTCGAACCTCTCCGAGGACTGGGTCGGCTACTGCACGATCTACGGCGACAGCGCGGGCGCGTTCTCGCCGCTCGGCATGTACACGACCGAGGAGGTCATCGCGCTGGGCGCAGAGCTGGGTCTGCCCGAGCGCTTCCTCATCAAGCCGCCGTCCGACGGCCTGACCGGCAAAACGGACGAGGACAACCTCGGCTTTACCTACCACGCGGTGAACGAGTACATCCGCAAGGGCGAGGTCGACCCCGCCATCAAGGAGCAGATCGACCGCAAGCACAAGGTGTCGAGATTCAAGTTCCAGACGCTTCCGGTGTATCAGAACGGGCTGCCGATCGTCCTGCCGGAGGAGACGGATTATTATAATCCTAACAAAAAGTAAGCAGCGCGCAGCGCTGCACCTTAGTCCCTGCGTGCCGCAGGGGTGTGAACAAAGGGGGCCATTCTCTCACGTGAGAAAATGGCCCCCTTACCTGGCAGCAGCGCCAAGCGCTGCATTATCCCTCCGCGCATCGCGCGGATTAGCCAGTGCCCCTTTGGGCACAAAAAAAGAGCCATCCGAAAGGATGGCTCTCATTTTCGCTCGATTAGCCAACGCTGTTGAGCTTCAGGGTCAGCGCGCTCTTCTTGTGCGCGGCGTTATTCTTGTGCAGAATACCCTTAGCAGCAGCCTTATCGACAGACTTCACTGCGACCTTGTAAGCGCTCTCGGCCTCGGTGCGATTGCCTTCAGCGGCAGCCGCCTCGAACTTCTTGAGTGCGGTCTTCAGTGCGGACTTGTCGGCCTTGTTGCGCTCATTACGCACACCAGACACCTGAACGCGCTTCTTGGCAGACTTAATATTCGGCAAACCAAACACCTCCTCCGGTTGGAATTCGCGCCGGCGGACAAAAAATCCACCGTGCAGAATGGTATTTTAGCAAAGAATGCAAGAAATTGCAAGCATTTTTTCGAAATTTTCTGATTTTTTTGTATGACACAAAACTTTGTGGATAAAATAGGGAAAGAAAACAAGATTTAGTAAAAGGAGAGAGGCAAAATGCTCCAATACCGCACCGATCTTGCCATGGAGGCGCACGAGCTGCTCTGCGCGAGGAGCCGCGCGCAGACGCTCTCCGGCGTGGACAGCCGGACGGTTTTTCGCCGCGGGTGCAGCGTGACGAGTGTGCGCATCGACACCGAGGGCGCGGCGCGCCAGCTCGGCAAGCCCCGCGGGCGGTATGTGACGCTCGACCTCTCGCCGCTGCAAAAAAACGCGGACGATGTGCTCGAGCGCGCGTCGCGCGCCGTAGGGGCGGAGCTTCGAGCGCTGCTCGGCGAGAATGTGAAAAGCGTGCTCGTCGCGGGACTCGGCAACGCGAATATGACGCCGGACGCCATCGGGCCGAGGAGTGCGGAGCATGTGCTTGTAACGCGCCATCTGCGGCAAAACGGCGCGTTTTCCGCATTTTGCTCTGTCAGCGTGCTGACACCGGGGGTTTTGGGCCGGACGGGCATTGAGGCGATGGAGACGCTGCGCGGCACGGTGCGCGCGGTGCAGCCCGACGCGGTCATCGCGATCGACGCGCTCGCGTCCCGCTCGCTCATGCGGCTCTGCTCCACGGTGCAGCTCTCTGACACGGGCATCGTCCCAGGCAGCGGCGTCGGAAATCACAGGTGTCCCCTCAGCCGCGACACACTCGGCGTGCCGGTCTACGCCATCGGCGTTCCCACGGTCGTCGACGCGGCGACGCTGACGCTCGACGTGCTCGAAGAGGCCGGAAAGTCGGACGTCGATCCCGCCGCCCTGCGCGGCCACGAGACCGTCATGGTTACAACGCGCGACATCGACGCGCAGATCCGCGAGCTTTCCCGCATCATCGGCTACGGCATCGACCTTGCGCTCCAGCCGCTCGATTTTTCCGAGCTCTGCGCGCTCATGGGCTGAAAATGTGCAAAATTTCCGGTGGTATTCATAATTTGTTTACAACCGATTCAAACTTTAGCCAAGATTGACTGGTATCTTAATACTTGCAAAGGGGAACTCCCCCCGATGTGATTTTCTCCCTCCTAAAAATACACACACAACACAGCAAGAAGCCCTCGCCTCTCCCGGCGGGGGCTTTTTGTTTCCTTTTTTCTCTTTTTCGCACAAGTGCAAAGGAAGCTGCGGCACTGGTGCCGCGGGGAGAGCAGCGCTTAGCGCTGCACGGATAAAGGGGGATACTCTCTTTCGAGAAAGAGAGTATCCCCCTTAAACCCCCGAGAGAAAGGACGAGGGGTCTTGCCCCTCGACCCCGCACATTGGCAGATCGGCACTTGAAGAGCTGCGCGGCCTGCGGAATCGGGTGCGGTGTACGTGGCTTCGCCACGAATCTCTGCGATTCGTTGCCGATATCAACCGCGCCCTACTCCGTGGGGCGCGAGTGACGGTAGTACGGCGGCGGACTGCCTGCGGGAGCGGCATTGCTGCGCTCGCCGCTGGACAGCAAAAAACGACCGCGTTAGCGGTCGTTTTAATCTTCGGTGAAGCGGAAGAGGTCGTTGGGGGTGCATTCGAAGATCTGGCAGAGGGCTTCGATATTTTCGTAGCGGATGGATTTGGTCTCGTTGTTGACCATGCGGCTGAAATTCTGATAGCTCATCCCCAGCTGGTGGTAGAGCCAGTATTTCGTCTTTCCCTTTTTCTCCAACAGGGACAAAACATCTAATGTTACCATATCTGATGCTCCCATTCTCTCATGTTTTCATCAGTCTATGGCAGTTTTTCTCTTGACATATAGACTAATACATTAGATAATGTTTACATCAGATATTTAGGAGGAGAAACGCATGGAAGACTACACAAAGCTGTACCATTTACTCTTCAACGCGATCACGGATGCGTTGGAACAAATGAATGCCCAAAACTTCGGCAGCGCCAAAGAAGCCCTCGTCTCCGCCCAGCAAAAAGCAGAAGAAATCTATATCACAGCAGAGAACTAAAAAAGGAGCAGCCCTGAGCGCGGCAAGCGCAGCAATGCCGTGCCGTTAGAAGCAACAGCGGGGTGGATAATCCAAAAAGGAGGGGCAAGGCCCCTCCCTTTTGGTCGTTAGGGGTGCAGGGGCGAAATCGAAACGCCCCTGCCGTTCTCTTAGGGGTTCAAAAGGGGACCTTCTCTCACGTGAGAGAAGGTCCCCTTTTATCACCGCTTGTCCTGTAAGGACAAATAATTTACAGATACTTCTGCATGCCGTCGGTGGCGAGGGCGGGGTCGCCGGAGACGGAGATGGTGAACTTGACGCCGGTGGCGTTGCTGAAGCGCTCGAGCTCGTTCAGGAAATCGTCGGCCGCCTGGTTGCACTCGCCGCCGGTGATCTTGAACAGGTTGTCGATGAAGATGTGGGAAATATCATAATTGCCCGCGTACAGGCCGAACAGGAAGCCGCGCAGGGCCTCGTAGTTGGACAGGTCGTACTCGTAGGCAGAGATCAGACGAACGTGATAGTGCAGGTCAAAGGTCATGGTAGACTTTGCTTCGACGCAGACGACGCTGCCGTTATCCTCCTGCGCAGTGGTATTGATCATTTCGATCAGCTTCTTGGTCTTACCGGTGCCCTTTTCACCCATGATGAGTCTGACCATAGAAATCACTCCTTTCAATAGATCCCCGCCTCTTTTGCGGGGGATGGTCTTTCTGATGGCATCAGCATAGCATAAATGAAACAAATTTGCAATGCTGAATGGAAAGTTTCAGGTTTATTCAAAAAATTCAGCGCAGATGCTTACGCAGCTCCTCGCCCATTTCCTCGTATCCGGGCTTGCCGAGCAGCGCGAACATGTTCTTTTTATAGGCCTCCACGCCCGGCTGGTCGAAGGGATTCACGCCGAGGAGGTATCCGCTCAGCCCGCAGGCGTATTCAAAGAAGTAAATGAGCTGGCCCATCGTGCGGGCGTTGTTCTCATCGAGGTTCAAAATGATGTTCGGCACGCCGCCCTCGACATGGGCGAGCAGCGTCCCGTCCATGGCCTGACGGTTGATGAAGTCCATCGTCTTTCCCGCAAGGAAGTTGAGCCCGTCGCCATTCGCTTCGTCAAAGGGGACGACCATCTGCTGCTCCGCGGGCGCAAAGCGCACGACGGTCTCCATCAGCATACGCTCGCCCTGCTGGATGTACTGGCCCATCGAGTGGAGGTCGGCGGTGAAGTCGACGCTCGCGGGGAAGAGGCCCTTTTCCTCCTTGCCCTCGCTCTCGCCGTAGAGCTGCTTCCACCACTCGGCCATGAAACGGAACGCGGGCTCGAAGCACGCGAGAAGCTCCACCTTCTTGCCCTGACGGTAGAGCTCGTGGCGCATGGCGGCGTACTGCCACGCGGGATTGCTGTAATCGTTTTTCGCGCAGAGCGACATCATCTCCTGCGCACCGCCCATGAGTTCATCCAGATCAACGCCCGCGACGGCGATGGGGAGAAGACCAACGGCGGTGAGCACGCTGTAGCGTCCGCCGATGTTGTCGGGCACGACGAATTCCTCGTATCCCTCCTGATCGGCGAGGGACTTGAGCGCGCCTTTGTGCGCGTCGGTCGTGGCGTAGATGCGCTTCGCGGCTTCGGCCTTGCCGTATTTCTTTTCGAGCTTTTCGCGGAAGAAGCGGAACGCGACGGCGGGCTCGGTCGTCGTGCCGGACTTCGAGATGACGTTGACGGAGAAATCGTCGTCGCCGATGAGCTCCGTCACCTCGCGCAGCGCGTCGGAGGAGAGGCCGTTGCCGATAAAGTAGATGTTCGGCGTGGACTTCTTCTTTAAGTTATAGTTCGGGGAGCAGAGGCATTCGATGACGCCGCGCGCGCCGAGATAGCTGCCGCCGATGCCGATGACGACGAGCGCCTTGGAATCGCCCTGAATCTTCTTCGCCGCGGCGAGGATGCGGGCGTACTCATCCTTGTCATAGTCGCGCGGGAGCGTGACCCAGCCGATGAAATCAGAGCCCTTTCCGCCGCCGTTTTGCAGCCAGCCCGCCGCGCGCTCGAGACGCGGGCGCAGCGCCGCTTCATACGGCAACGAGAGAAACGATGCGGCATGGGAGATATCAATAGACAGCATAAAAATAGCCTCCTGCGATCAAAAATTCTTGCTTGCATTGTAGCACACGGCAAAAAAAGAAACAAGCGCAAAGCGGGGAAAAACGGGAGGCAAACACCGCGCTGCCGTCCAGAAACCGTGAAAACTGTGGAAAGCGGCAAAAAACGATTCGCTTTACCGCTCCATCTTTGTAAAGTGCATGCATTTACTGTCACTCGTTATTGTGTTATCGTGTTACCACACTAAATCAAACGGCCGAGCGCCGGAACTTACAGGAGGAAGAAACGATGAAAAAATTCTTAGCCATGGCGCTTGCCGCCGTGATGGTACTGGCCCTTGCCGCCTGCGGCAGCAAGAACGACACCGCCGACGATACCGGTGATACGCAGGACGCGCAGGGCGGCGAGACGCAAAAGCTGATCGTCGGCTTTGATGCCGAGTTCCCGCCGTTCGGCTTCATCGCCGCCGACGGCACGTACGACGGCTTTGACCTTGCAATGGCCAAGGAGCTGTGCGCGCGCCTCGGCTGGGAGTACGAGGCCGTGGCCATCGACTGGAACAGCAAGGACGCCGAGCTTTCGAGCGGCACGATCAACTGCATCTGGAACGGCTTTACCTACACCGGCCGCGAAAATGACTACACGTTCTCCGACCCCTATGTGGATAACTCCATCGTGATGGTCGTGAAGGCGGACAGCGGCATCACCTCGCTCGCGGACCTCGCCGGTAAGAGTGTGATGGCGCAGGCCGCGTCCTCCGCGGTCGACGCGATCAACGAAAACGAGGACTTCAAGGCGTCGCTCAAGGAGGTCGTGGAGCTGGGCGACTACAACATGGGCTTTATGGACCTCGCCCAGGGCACGGTGGACGCCGTGGCCGCTGACCTCGGCGTTGCGCAGTATCAGATCGCGAACAACGACGGCGACTATGTCATCCTCGACGAGCCCCTCTCCACCGAGCAGTACGCCATCGGCTTCCTCAAGGGCAACACCGAGCTGCGCGACGCGGTGAACGCCGAGCTTCTCAAGATGGCCGAGGACGGCACCATGCTGGAGATCGCGCAGAAGTACGTCGATCAGGGTCTCGTGCTCGACAGCCTGTGCCTTATCAACAAGTAAAAACGTTTACCTCGGGCGACTGTAAAAACCAATTATAACTCATAGGCGCCCATCCTCTTCTCAGGGAGGGAGCGGGGGCTTTCGCCCCCGCTTTTTCCCGCTTATGACCGAATAAGGGAGAATCATTCCATGACTGTATCCACGATGCTTTCGCTATTATCCGAGGGCTTTGTCACATCGCTTTTGATCTTCGTGCTGACGCTGCTATTCTCGATGCCGCTGGGCCTTGCGGTGATGTTTGGCCGCCGCAGCAGATTGACGCCGCTGCGCGGCCTCATCAAGGCGTATATCTCCATCATGCGCGGAACGCCGCTGATGCTGCAGCTGATGGTCGTCTTCTACGGGCCGAAGCTCCTGCTCGGCGTCACGGTGCCGGGCAACTGGCGCTTCACGGCGGTCATCGTCGCGTTCGTCATCAACTACGCGGCGTATTTTGCCGAGATCTACCGCGGCGGCATCGAGTCCATCCCGCGCGGGCAGTATGAGGCCGCGCAGGTGCTGGGCTACACCAAGGCGCAGACGTTTTTCAAGATCATCCTGCCGCAGATGGTCAAGCGCGTCATCCCTGCGGTGACGAACGAGGTCATCACGCTCGTCAAGGACACGTCGCTCGCGTCCGTCATCGGCACGGTGGAGATGTTCACGCGCGCCAAGCAGATCGTTGCCTCGCCGAATACGCCGGGCATGCTGGCGCTGGTGGCGGCGGGGGTGTTCTACTATGTCTTCAACTATGTGGTCGCCTTCGCCATGGAAAAATGGGAGCAGGCACTGCGCTATTACCGCTAAAGGGAGGGGAGAGCAATGGCAGTTTTTGAAATGCAGAACGCTAAAAAGGCGTTCGGCGCGCTCGAAGTCTTAAAGGGCGTGTCGCTCAAGGTGGAAAAAGGCGAGGTCGTGTCGATCATCGGCCCCTCGGGCGGCGGCAAGTCGACGATGCTGCGCTGCGCGACGCTGCTTGAGACCATGGACTCCGGCACGCTCGCGTATGGCGAAAACGTCGCCGCGCGCGAGGAAAACGGCAAAAGCGTCTACGCCGGAAAAGCCGCGCTCGCGCAGGTGCGGCGGCAGTTCGGGCTGGTGTTCCAGCAGTTTGACCTCTTCCCGCACTACACAGTGCTGAAAAACGTCTGCGACGCGCCGATCTCGGTGCAGAAGCGTGATAAAGCCGAGGTCGAGGCCGAGGCGATGGCGCTGCTGGACAAGATGGGATTGCAGGGCAAGGAAAACGCCTACCCCTATCAGCTCTCGGGCGGGCAGCAGCAGCGCGTGGCCATCGCCCGCGCGCTCGCGATGAAGCCGGAAATCCTCTTTTTCGACGAGCCGACCTCCGCGCTCGATCCGCTTTTGACCGGCGAGGTGCTGCGCGTCATCCGCTCTCTTGCCGACGAGCACATGACGATGGTCATCGTGACGCACGAGATGCCCTTTGCCCGCGCCGTGAGCGACCGCGTCGTGTTTCTGGACGGCGGCGTCATCGTGGAGCAGGGCAGCCCCGAGCAGGTCTTCGAAAACCCGCAGCAGGAGCGAACCAAGGAATTCTTGCAGTCTTACCGCGAGACGAGCAGCGCTCAGGCGTAGTAATTCACGAGCAGGTCGACGACCGCACCGTAGCTCTGCGTGCCGAGTTCATCGCCGTAGGATTTGATCATCTTATCATTGAGCGACTGGGTGACGGTGGCCGTGAGACCCTTGTACTGCGCCCAGTAGGCGCTGTTGTAGCGCAGGTCGAGCACGATCTCGTCGGGAAGCGAATCGCGAATCTGCTGCCATGCGTCGGGGTCGGCGCGGTACAGCGCGTTGCCGAGGTGAATGTAGCCGAGCATCCAGCCCGCATAGTTGTAGTTTGCGTCGTCGCAGCGCGTGCAGGCGAGGACCGCAAGGAAGTTGCTTTGCTGCTCGGACGAGATCCCGCGCTGGTGCGACAGCTCATGCGCGCAGGTCGAGGCCAGCAGCATCGCGGGCGAGTCCATGTTCACGTTTGACTCGCCCGTGAACGGAAAGTAGAAGCCCGTGAAGTTCATCGCGCTCATGATCTTCGAAAAGAAAATGCCCTTGGGCTTCTGGTCCGGCATGTCGAGGAACGGAAATTCGTCGTACAGGCAGTCGTACACCGTGTCGGCGTAGTTAAGAATCTCCTGCCGGTCGGCGGTGAAGAGGCCGTTTTCGTCGCGCGCGATGTGCGTCGACGCCTCGGCAAGATGGTCCGCGAAATACTGCGTGACGCGCACTAAGTCTTCATACGCGACGGGCTCGGGCGAAAGGCCGCTTCTGTCGCAGAAGTCGTCCGCGTAATAGTTCGCGCCCCAGAGAAGCGAGAACGCGGCATAGACCGTGAGAAATAAGTCGAGCACGAAGAGCGCGCAGCGGTACGCGGCGCGCCCTTTTTGGCGCGACTTTATAAGGTAGCGCACCATCAGCACGAGCAGCACGACCGCCGTGACCGCCGCGAGCACATACAGAAGCTCCGCGACCGAAAACGGCAGCGCCGCGCACGCGCGGCCCAGAAACTGCTCGAAGGGCAGCGTGACCGAATAGACCCAGAAATTGACGGCCGCGCGGTTTCCGCGGATAAGATAGAAAAGCACAAGGACTGCGCCGCAGGCGAAAAGCCAGCGGTGCAGTCCTTTGTTGTCACGGTACAGGGTTTTCATGGGGAGATCAGTCCTTTTTTTCATCAAGCGGCGCTGCCGGCGCGGGGTCGAACATCGCGTCGTCCGTTACGCCCTTTTTCGTGAGGCTGCGGTTCGTGAACCAGTTCACAAGCGAGCTGATGCACGCGAAGATCGGCACGCCGAGGAACATGCCGAGCACGCCGCCGAAGCCGCCGCCGACCACGATGGCCACGATGACCCAGAAGCTCGAAATGCCGGTGGATTTGCCGAGGATCTTCGGCCCCAGAATATTGCCGTCAAACTGCTGCAATGCGATGATGAAGAGAATGAAATAAAGGCACTGCTTGGGGCTGACGAGCAGGATGAGGAATGCGCTCGGAACGGCGCCGAGGAAGGGGCCGAAGATGGGGATAATGTTCGTCACGCCCACAAACACCGAAATGATGGGCGTATAGGGGAACTTGAGCAGCGAGCAGCAGAAGAAGCAGATGATGCCGATGATGAGCGAATCGAGCAGCTTTCCGCGCACGAAGCCGCTGAAGATGCGGTCAGCCTCGGCCACGGCGCGCAGCGTGCGGCGATACGGCGTTTCGGGCAGGATGGCGTAGAGGATCTTCTTCGACTGCTTGGCAAAGCTCTCCTTGCGCGCGAGCAGGTAGACCGAGATCATCATGCCGATGAGAATGTTCTTGAGGAAGATGACGACGCTCCAGATGCCGCCGGTCACGGCGACGATCGCGACCTGCGCCTGCGGGATGACCGTGTCGGTGACCCACTTGACGAGCTTATCGTAGTAGCCGTTGAGTGCGGAGAGCAGCTGGTCGGAGTAGATGTCGTCGGAGAAGATCGTCTGATTCTCCACAAGGCTGTTGACCCAGTTGTAGACGGTTTTATAATAGCTTTCAAAGTTGTCGGCCAGTGTCTTCGTGCTGTCGACCAGCTCGGGGATGAGGATGCTGAACATCAGGTAGATGAGGGCGATGACGCAGATCCACGTGACGAGGATGCTCAGCCCCCGGACGAGCGAGGACTTGACCTTCGGCAGCCCCTTTTGGATATACCGGTCGAAAAAGTCGACGATGGGGGCGAGAAGGTACGCGAACGCAAGGCCGTAGATGACCGGCGAGAGCACGCTCATCAGCTTGTCGAAAAAGTCCAGCAGCACGCGGGACTGGAAAAACGTGTCGTAAAACATCAGCACCGCGCAGGCCGAGACGATCAGCGTTACGCCGAGGTGAAGATAGGTTTTGTTCTGCTTCATGGGCTCCCCCTTTTTTTGGGCAAAAGGCGTTAAATGACTGCTAAAAAGATACCAAAAACAGCTTACTATTTTTTGCTGGGAATTGCAACCGCTCATTTCGTGTGTTATGATAATCTTTACTCTCTGTTAATGAAGATGAACAGAACTTGACTTTTTTGGCAGAGGGTGATTTTGACCGACAGGGCGCAGGGTGCTTTGCCGGTCTGATGCTGTGAAGAGCAAACGAGGAGGAACCCATGGACGACAAAAAGCTGCTCTTTATCGTCAATCCCCGCGCGGGAAAGACCAAATCCCTCGCGCCGCTGTTTGACGCCGCCGCGATCTATTCCGAGGCGGGCTATCTCGTCTCCGTGCGAAAGACCACGCACCGCGGAGAAGCGACGGAGCTCGCCGAATCGCTCGGGCCGGAATTCGACGTCGTCGTCTGCCACGGCGGCGACGGCACGCTCCACGAAACGGTGACGGGCAACGGTCTGACCAAGACCTCGCTGATCGTGGTGGGCAACTGTCTGGGCGACAGCTATCTGCGCTCGCTGCTGTATCACCCCAACTTTACAACGGAGTTCCGCAAGGGGGCGCAATGAGAGCCGCCCTGTTTGCCTTCAGCCGCGGTGGCTGCGCCACGGCGCGGCGGGTGATGGCAGCGCTCCCGGAGGCAACGTTCGTGTGCTACACCATGGAGCGGTTTGAGGAACCGGATTTCCTGCCGCTGGACAAGACGGTATATGGCGCGAGTTTTTCCTCCATGGACGCGCTGATCTTTGTGGCAGCCTGCGGCATTGCTGTGCGGGAGATCGCCCCTTATGTCAAAAGCAAAAAAACTGACCCGGCGGTGGTGTGCATCGACGAGGCGGGGCGGTTTGTGATCCCCCTGCTCTCCGGCCATATCGGCGGCGCCAACGCACTGGCGGAAAGAATGGCGGAAAAGCTGGGCGCCACGGCGGTGGTCACCACCGCCACCGATGTCCGCGGCAAATTTTCCGTGGACGCATGGGCTGCCCGGCACGGCTGCGCCATCTCCGACATGGGTCTTGCCAAGGCGGTGTCGGCGGCGATCTTAGAGCGGGATATCCCCCTTTGCAGCCAATATCCCCTGCCCTCCTCCCTGCCGGCAGGCACATTTGCCGCCGAGGACGGTGCGCTGGGTGTTTTTATCGGTTGGCGCATCAAAGCACCCTTTTCCAGCACCCTGCGGCTGATCCCCCAGGTGCTGCGGATAGGCGTAGGCTGCCGCCGTGGCATCTCCGCCGATGCGGTGGAGACGGCGGTAGAGACAGCGTTCGCGGAAAATGGGCTGGACACGGCGGCTATTCGCGGCGTCTATTCCATCGACCTGAAGCAGGACGAGGCGGGACTGCTGACTGCCTGTGAGAAAAACAACTGGCCGGTGCATTTTTACACGGCGCAGCAGCTGCGGGATGTGGCGGGTGACTTCACCCCCTCCGACTTCGTCCGCTCCGTTACCGGCGTGGACAACGTCTGTGAGCGGGCGGCGCTGCTGGATGCCGAAAAACTGATCGTACAAAAAACAGCGCGGGACGGTGTGACCGTCGCCGTCGCGGCGGAGCATTGGGAGGTGCGTTTTGGGTAAGGTAATTGTAGTAGGTATCGGGCCAGGCAGCTATGAGGACATGACCATTCGGGCAGATACCGCCCTGCGGGCATGTGACGCCATCGTAGGCTACCCGGTATATGTGGATCTGGTGCGGGACCGCTACCCCGGCAAGGAGCTTCACTCCACCCCCATGACACGGGAGGCCGAGCGCTGCCAGCTGGCGCTGGAGCTGGCGCGCAGCGGCAAGACGGTCGCCATGGTCTGCTCCGGTGACAGCGGTATCTACGGCATGCCTGAAATTCAGGTGGTGCCGAGTCTGACGGCGGCTTGCAGCGCCGCAGCGGTGCTGGGTGCGCCGCTGACCCACGACTTCGCGGTCATCAGTCTCAGCGATCGGCTGACGCCGTGGGAAACCATCGAAAAGCGGCTGGACTGCGCGGCGGCGGCGGATCTGACCATCGCCCTGTACAACCCCGCCAGTCACGGCAGACCCGACCATCTGAAGCGGGCCTGCGATATCCTGCTGCGCCGTCTGCCGGGCGGCCGTCTGTGCGGCATCGTGCGCAATATTGGCCGTGAGGGGCAGAGCAGCCGCATCCTGACGCTGGCAGAGCTGCGGGAGGCAGAGGTGGATATGTTCTGCACCGTGCTGATTGGCAGCGCTGCCGTCAAAACGGTGGCCGGTCAGCTGGTCACACCCAGAGGATACCGCAATGTGTAATATCTGCGTGTTTGCCGGCACCACGGAGGGCCGGGAGCTGGTGGAATTCCTGGTCGGACAGCCGGTGCAGGCTACGGTATGCGTAGCCACGGAGTACGGCGAAACGCTGCTGCCGGAAGCGGAAAACATTACGATTCTGGCGGGGCGTATTCCGGTGGAGGACATCATCCGGATGCTGCAAAGGACGCGGTTCAATCTGGTTATCGACGCTACCCACCCCTATGCCACCTCCATCACCGAGAGCATCTGCACAGCTTGTCGGGAAACGGAGACGGAGTATCTGCGTCTGCTGCGGCAATCCTCCGAACAGGCGGAGGATGTGGTCTGCGTGGAGAATGCGGCGGCCGCCGCTGCATTTCTGGAGACTACGTGGGGCAATATCCTGCTGACCACCGGCAGTAAGGAACTGGCGGCGTATAGCAGCATCCCCGATTTTACCCAGCGGGTATACGCCCGGGTGCTGCCCATGGATGCCTCGCTGGAGGCCTGCCGCGCAGCGGGGCTGAAGGCCGCCCATGTCATCGCCATGCAGGGGCCTTTCTCCGAGGAGATGGATCTGGCCACACTGCGTTTTGCCGACGCCGCATGGATGGTGACCAAGGACGGCGGCGAAGCCGGCGGCTTTCCCGCGAAGGCGTCCGCCGCCCGGAAGGCGGGCGCAGGTCTGGTGGTCATCGGACGTCCACCCCAGCGGGAGGGTCTTCCCTTCACGGCGGTGCTGGATGTGCTGTGTAAGCGGTTCGGCTGCACCGTCCGGCCGCAGGTACGGATCGTCGGCATCGGTCCCGGCAGCCGGGAGGCTATGACCCATGAGGTCAGCGAGGCCATCGAGACGGCGGACTGTCTCATCGGCGCAAAACGGATGCTGGAGGCGGTGGCGCGGCAGGGGCAGCCCACCTATGATGCCATTACGCCGCAGGATATTGCGGACTTTATCCGCGCCCACCGGGAGTTCCGCCGCTTTGCGGTGGTCATGTCCGGCGATACCGGCTTCTTCAGCGGCACGAAAAAGCTGCTGCCGCTGCTGGAGGGCTGCGACACGGCGGTGCTGCCGGGCTTGAGCTCGTTGTCCTATCTGTGCGCCCGGCTCCGGACCTCCTATGAGGATGTCCGGGTGGTGAGTCTCCACGGGCGGCAGCACAACATCCTGCCGGAGGTGCGGGCGACCAGCCGCCTCTTCGCGCTGGTAGGCGGCGAGCGCGGCATCAATGACCTGTGCCGCACGCTGACAGAGGGTGATCTGGGCCACGTCCTTGTGTATGTGGGACAGCGGCTGGGCTACCCGGATGAGCGCATCGTGCGCGGCACGGCGGCAGAGCTGACGGATGGCGTCTATGCCCCTCTGAGCGTGGCGCTTATCGAAAATCCCCATCCCGACGCGGTGGTCACACCGGGTCTGCCGGACGATGCCTTTCTCCGCAGTGCGGAGGGAATGCCCGTGGTACCCATGACCAAAAGTGAGGTGCGGGCGGTGTGTCTTTCCAAGCTG
>ENA-UEYD01000048-UEYD01000048.1-human-gut-metagenome-genome-assembly--contig:-NODE-48-length-98429-cov-10.515780_pt1 | contig 98429 bp, 101 predicted proteins | sample MGYA00242907_ERZ507875 | MGnify/ENA primary metagenome ERZ507875 (study PRJEB26167, sample SAMN06115506) | human gut metagenome | host: Homo sapiens | place: China:Shandong | collected 2015-08-07...
GCCAGACGTTCTTGACCTTTTTCGGCCGTGACGTAGGCATCGTGATCGCAAATCGACCGATAATGTTTGCCGATCTGGATGCGGATATTGTCCAGATGGCGGTTGATGCGTTCCGACTCGACGCATTAGCCTTCGACCCATCCCTCCTTTAACGAACCTTCCACAGTTGCTCCGGAACGTTGATTTCGGCACTGAACTGAGAAATCGTGCCGTTGATCGTGCTGCGGCCCATAACCGGATAGACTGCATGCGGGGTGCTCTTTGTTCGTTTGAGGTAGAACAAGACCTTGAAAGTACTGCGCATAAACTCTGCTTTTTTAAGGTGGACAAAAATAATTTTGGCAGAGTCGTCCGGCAAGATGAATATAAACGTAATAGACTGTAAATTAACCGTCGTATGTAACCGCAGGCATCCCAAAACGAGATAATGATTTGGAAACGCAACTCTCGGTTATTTATGCAGAATGATTCACATTCTCTCGATATGATGAATAACAATCTGAATATCAGTTATTATACTTTGATTTGCTTTTTATAGATAGCCGTTGTGATTTTTTGGGGAGGGGGAAGGTGTAACCCAGCTGCTTGCAGGAAATCCACGAATCGAAGATATTCCCGAAGAATCGATTGGGAAGTTTTTTCTTTTGGCTTGATCCTAACGAATCGAAGACGTCAGCCGTCGATTGACACGATCCGTTCCATGCGCACGTACCACAGATAGCCTTCCACCTGCGTGTATCCGATTTCGCGCAGCAGTTCGATGTATTCGCCGAGCTGCCGCCGGTGGTCGGGGTTTTCGCGGAGTCCGAACTTGTAGTCGACCACCACGGCGCGCCCCTCTTTCACCATCACGCGGTCGGGCCGCCGGATCGTCCGCTCGGCGGTCTGCTCACGGCGTGTCCGCCGGATGCGGGTGCGGTGGGGGACGATGATCTCGTTCTCGTTGCGCACGATGTTCCATCCGCCGTCGAACCATCCGGCGACGAGCGGATCGTCGAACTGGCGACCGATCGCGGCCGCCAGCGCTTCGGCATCGGCGGGCGATAGTGCGGCGTCGGCGACCGCACGGCGGATGTTGTCGTCGATCTCTTCGCGCGTGGCCGCGTTCTCGAAGGCGCGGTGCATCAGAATGCCGAGATTGCGCGGGGCGAGTTCCACCTCCTCGCCCTGCTCGAAATAACGGTCCGACGGGAGCCGCAGCCGCAGGTCGGGGACGGTCGTAGGGTAGTCGCCCAGAACGACGTGCAGCGGTCGTTCCGCCGACTGCTCCTCCTCGGGTTCGGGTGCGGCCGCGACACCGAACTCGAACGTTTCGCCCGCTTCGCCGGCCGTATAACGGCCCGTCGTGCTGCCGAGCCGTGCGACGTCGCCGTCGTGTCCGAGACTTTGCAGCAGCAGCGACCCGACGTTGGCGCCCCGCTGCGACTGCGGGATGAAGATGCAGAGCACCTCGACGGCGCGCGTCAGCGCCACGTAGAGCAGGTTGATATTGTCGACGTGCGTGTAGACCAACTCGCGGTAGTAGGCTTCCGAAAAGAGCGATTCGCCCATCGTCCGCTTGTAGCGCACCGGAAATTCGCCGAGCGCCGCCAGCGGCGCGGTCTCCACCTGTTCGGTGCGCGGTGCGGCCCATACGACATTGTTGGCGCCGCCGCCCGTCTTGGGGTCGAGCGGCCAGTTGCAGTAGGGGATCAGCACCACCTTCTTTTCGAGTCCTTTGGCCTTGTGGACGGTCATGATCTCGATCGTCGATTCGCTCTCGTCGACGCTGAGCGAGCGTGCGGCCCCCTGCTCCTCCCACCAGTCGAGGAAGAGCGGAATGTCGGCCACGCGCCCCGTCGAGAAGCCGATGATCTGTTCGTGAATGGCTTGCAGATAGGCCGTTTCGCCGCTCCGGCGGTCGAGCCCGTAGCGCATGACCAGTTTCTCGAAAGCCTCTTCGGGCGACAGCAGGCGGATCGTGCGCAGGAAATCGGCCTCCTCCGGCGGCAGCTGTGCGTCGAACGCCCGTCCCAGGTAGCGGTTGTAGACGGCTTTGCGAATCGAATCCTGCTGTTCGACCGCCAGGCGGAGTGCCGCCGCGACGAAGCCGCTCACGGGAGCACGGCCGATGACGAGCGCCTCCTGCGTCATGATGTCGAACCGGTAGCGCAGATCGTCGTTGCGCCGTTTGAAATCGAGCAACTGTTCGGCCACGCGTGCGCCGTCGTTGCGTCCCCGCACGAGAACGACGATCTCCTTGGGACGGAACCCCCGGTCGATCGTCTCCTTGATCCGTTCGATCAGCGGCGGATCCCCGGCGAAGGTCTCGATGCGGACGTACCCTTCGTTGCGGCTCTGTTTGCAGGGGCGCTGTGTGTGCGACGCGTAGGCTTCGGCGAGCGTACGTCCCAGTTGCGCGGCGAGCGGTTGGGCGATGGCGCCTTTCGCGACACCTTCGTCGAGCGTACCGCACAGGGCCGCGCTGTCGGTCTCCACGACTCGGTCGATTAGCAGGTTGTTGAAATTGACGATGCCGCGCAGGCTGCGCCAGTTCTCTTCGAGCGGCTTCACCTCGACGTTGTCCGCCCCCAACGCCTCGACGGCGCCGCTGTGGAGAATCTTCCAGTCGCCGCCCCGCCAGCGGTAGATCGACTGTTTGATGTCGCCTACCAGGAGCACCGACGTCTGCTCGCTCTGCGCCATGGCGTTGTGCAGCAGCGGCAGGAAGTTCTGCCACTCCTTGACCGAGGTGTCTTGGAACTCGTCGATCATGAAGCGCTCGAAGCGGTTGCCGACTTTTTCGTAGATGAACGGCGCGTCGTTGCGGCCGATGAATTTCGAGAGGATCTGCTTGGTTTCGGAGAGGAACAGCACGTTCTGCTCGTCGCACAACTCGCGCACCTTGGCGTAGAGGTCGGTCAGCAGTGCGAAACTGCGGTAATTCTCGCGCAGCAGTTCCGCCGTGTTCCACAGCCGGACGTGTTCGTCGTAGAATGCGCACAACTCCGCGAGCAGGGGTTGCAGCAGTGCGGCGGCCGCGACTACCGCAGGCGATGCGGTTTTCGTGCACCAGCCGTCGGTCGACAGTGAGCAGGTGCGTACCGTCTTCGTCGGCGGGACGATCTCGCCTGCGGCGACCTTGCGGAAGATTTGGGCGAAGCTGTTGCGCCCGCCCTTGAAACTTTCGGGAGTGACGCCTGTCTGATTCATTCGTTCGACCGCCTGTTTACCAATCGCTTGGAAATGTCGTTTTGAAGCGGCGCTTCGGGTCGTGGCCTCGTTCACCAGCCGCACGAGCGTCTCCTTGTCGCCGGCTGCGGCCAGTGCGTCGCGGTTGCGCTCCTTGAACAACTCGTCGCCCAGCGCGAGGATGCCGTCGCGGATGTCCCACTTGGCGCCGTCGTCGATGCGCTCCTGTACGAAATCGGTCAGCCAGCGTTGCAGCTCCGGGTCGGAGGTGATCTGTTCGACGAGTGCGTCGGCGCTCTTGGTCAGTACCGATGCGGTCTCCAACTCGATGTTGTAGTTCAGGTCGATGCCCAGCTCCTTGATGAAGGCCCGCAGGATGCGTTGGAAAAAGCGGTCGATCGTGAGTACCGTAAAACGCGAATAGTTATGCAGAATGCGCGTGCGGGCCGTGCGGGCGCGGCGGCGGATTTCGGCCTCGTCGAGCCCCGTCTCGCGCCGCAGCAGGCTCATGTATCCGCTCCGCTGCCCCGACGCCAGCGTGTTGATCTCCTTCAGGATGCGCGTCTTCATCTCCTCGGTCGCCTTGTTGGTGAAGGTGACCGCCAGAATCGCGCTGTAACTTTCGGGACGTTCGATGACGTCGTGCACGTATTTGTAGGCCAGTTGGTAGGTTTTGCCCGATCCGGCGCTGGCGTTCAGTATTTTCGCTCTCACATTCGTCGCGTGTTTTCTACCAAAGGTACGAATTTCCCCGCAAATCGACGCGGGAAACGGGAATTTTCGTACCTTTGACTTCGTCTTAGATACTTCTGTCTCGGCATAATCAAGCTGACGCTTGCTTCTGCGCTCGACTTTTCGTATCTTTGACTGCGTCTTAGATACTCCGTCTCGGCATAATCAAGCTGACGCTTGCTTCTGCGCCCGACTTTTCGTATCTTTGACTGCGTCTTAGATACTCCGTCTCGGCATAATCAAGCTGACGCTTGCTTCTGCACTCGACTTTTCGTATCTTTGGCTTTACCTTGGTTCGGATGCTGTGCCTCGGCAAAATGCTGCCTGCGTTTGCTTCTGCGCTCGGTTTTCCGTATTTTTGAGAAATAAAACAGAGAGAATTATGAGAAAAATCGGAATTATCGCCCTCCTGCTTGTGACTGTTCAAAGCGTATCGGCGCAGGTCAGCATCTCCGCTTCGGCTTCGAATGGTGCGGGCGGACAGACTGTCGTTCAAACCGATACGATCGCCGGGCAGCGGCTCTGGCCGGACTTTCACGCCGTGGAGGTCGAAGGCGCCATGAAGGTACGTTTCGAAACGGCGGATGCGGAGCATCCCGTGGGCATCAGTTATTATGCCAACGATTTCAAGGCGGGCAAATACGTGAGCAAGGTCGAAAACGGCGTATTGAAACTGCGGATGCAGCGGTCGAAAGAGGCCGATTCGTTGCAGGTGACGGTACGCTACAATACCCTCAGCGCCGTGAAGGTTTCCGGCGCTGCCGTTCATTTCGCCGGACTGTTGAAGACGAATCTGCTGGACGTGAAGGTTTCGGGCGGTGCCTGCTTCGAGACGACGCTCGATGCGGCGGATCTTCAACTTGAAGTTACGGGTCGCAGCAAGGTGACACTGAGAGGAAAAGTTCGCTATATGGATGCTGTCGTTTCGACGGCAGTCGTCGACGCTTCGCAGTTGCAGGCGATGGCCGTGACGGTCGATGCGTCGAACAAGGCCGAGGTGACGGTGCAGGCCACCGAGCGCGTGGTGATGAAGTCTACCACGGGCGCTGTGATCCGCTATGCGGGCAATCCGTCGATCGAACGTTCGCACACCTCCTCCATGCTGAGCGGTACGTTCGAGCGGTTGAATACCGATCCGAAATAGGGGCGAGCGGGCGATGCAGAGTTTTTTGCAGGAGGTTGCAGCCGATCTCTACCGGCGCTACGGAGAGGATGTTTCGTCGCTGCACATTCTCTTCCCGACCCGTCGTGCCCGCCATTTCTTCATCGACGCCCTTTCGCATCTGGCCGAACGTCCGATGTGGCAGCCCCGTTGGCTGACGATCGACGACCTGATGCAGGAGGTTTCGGGATTGCATTCGGGCGAACGTATCCGATTGATCGCCGAGTTGTACAAGGTCTATTCGGCCTGCCACGACGAACCTTTCGACAAGTTCTATTTCTGGGGCGAGATGCTGCTCAACGACTTCGACACGATCGACAAGTACCGTATCGACGCCGATGTGCTGTTCCGCAATATCTACGAGTTGAAGGAGTTGGAGTCCGACGTCTCCTACCTGACCCCCGAACAGTTGGAGGTGATCCGCCAATTCTGGGCCAATTTCACCGACGGAGCGACGCTTTCGGAGGAGAAACGCCGTTTCCTGGCTGTGTGGCGGACGCTGGGCGACGTCTACCACGGTTTCCGCGCACGGCTGCAACGTCAGGGGATCGCCTACGGCGGTATGATGCAGCGCGCCGCGGCCGAGCGGCTGCTGGCGGGCGATTTCGCTTTCGCCGAGCGGCGGCGCTATGTCGTGGCGGGATTCAATGCTCTTTCGGCCTGCGAGAAGGTGTTGTTCCGTTTTCTGCAACACAACGCCGAAACCGATTTCTATTGGGATTACGACGACTACTATCTGAAAAACACCGACCAGGAGGCGGGAATGTTCGTGCGTGAAAACCATGCGTCGTTTCCACCTGTGGTCGAGCTGTCGCACGATAATTTTCGAAAAGAGAAGGAGTTGACGGTCGTATCCACGCCTTCGAACGCCGTGCAGTGCAAATATGCCGGCCGGATACTCGATGCGCTGCGCACCGGTGCCGACGGCCGGAAACGGCCGTTGGACAAGGAGACGGCCGTCGTGCTGACCGACGAAAACCTGTTGCTGCCGCTGCTCCATGCGTTGCCGGAGAAGGCCGGCGGCATCAACGTGACGATGGGATACCCGATCAAGACGACCCTTGCCTACGCCTTTCTGGAACGGCTCGTCGAGTTGCAGGCGCACCGGCGCGAAGGGCGGGAGGGGACGTCGTTCTATCATGTCGATGCGGCGGGTATCCTCGCGCATCCCTATGTTGCGCGGAGTGCGCCGCAAACGATCGAGCAACTGCGCCGGACGATGCTCGCCGACCGCCGTATCCGGATGACCGCCGACGAGCTGGGACAGACGCCGCTGTTGAAGACGCTTTTCACTCCGGCAGCCGAGTGGCGGGAGTTGTCGGACTATCTGCTGCGGGCCGTGGCGGCCGTCGCCCGAGAGCCCTACGACGGCGACGACGCCCGGCAGCGGGTGGAGTTTCTGGCTGTCATTTCCGAGCAGTTGATTCGATTGCGCAATTCGCTCGAAGCTTGTGATATAGAAATAACTACCTCGATCTATACATCGCTTCTGCGGCGGCACCTGCAAACCGTGCGGATTCCCTTCGAGGGCGAGCCGCTCGAAGGGTTGCAGGTGATGGGAATTTTGGAGACCCGCAACCTCGATTTCCGCAACGTGGTGCTGCTCTCGATGAACGACGACAATTTCCCGGGCAACCGCGTGGCGCAGGCTTCGTTCATTCCCTACAACCTGCGGGCGGCTTTCGATCTGCCGACCCCCGCCCATCACGAGGGGGTTTACGCCTACTATTTCTACCGGCTCGTCCAGCGGGCAGAACGTGTCTACATGCTTTATTGCGCCCATGCCGACGAGAAGACGACCGGCGAACAGAGCCATTATATCTACCAGCTCGATTTCGAAACCGGTTTCCGGTTGAAGCGCGTCGAGGTGGGGGTCGACGTCAATCTGGCGGAGAATCCGCCGATCGAAGTGGCGAAGGAGGGCGACGTCTGGGAGAAGCTCTCGCGTTTCGTCGACCCCGAATCGCCGGCGATGCTCTCTCCGACGGCCTTTTTCCGTTATGTCGCCTGTCCGCTGCGTTTCTATTTCTACTCCGTGGCGCGGTTGAAGGCCGACGACGATCTGACCGAGGAGGTCGACGCTCCGATGTTCGGAACGATTCTCCATGCCGCCGCGCAGCGGCTTTACGAGCGGATCGCGGGGGAGGAACATCCGGGCGGGACGCTGCGTGCGCTGGTCGGAAGCGGGGCGGTCGAACGGGCCGTCGCGGCGGCGATCAACAGCGAGTACCAGCAAAACGAGGCGGCCGACGTGAAGGAGTATCCGGGAAACCTGATGCTGGTACACGGCATCGTCTCCAAATACCTGCGTCACGGCGTCGTCGCCTACGATGCAGCGCACGACGGGTTTCGCGTCGAGGGGTTGGAGCGTCCCGTCGAAGACTCCTTCCCCTTCGTCTCGGCCGGCCGTGAACTGCGCGTCCGGTTCGGCGGCATCGCCGACCGGATCGATCGGTTGGACGACGGCCACCTGCGGGTGGTGGACTACAAGACGGGCGAGTCGCAACTCGAATTCGCGGGCGTCGAAGCGCTTTTCAACGGCGAAGCCAAACAGCGGCAGTCCAATGTCTTGCAGACGTTGCTTTACGCGATGATGCTGACGCACTCCGAAGGTTGCGAGGCGGTGCCGGCGCTCTACTACGTGCGGCGGATGAACCGTCCCGATTACAGCCCCGAACTGGTGGATCGTTCCACGGGCGGCGTAGGGGAAGGCTATTCGGCCTATGCGGTCGATTTCGAGCGGCTGCTCGGCGAGAAACTCGCCGAACTGTTCGATCCCGCCGTGCCGTTCCGCGCGACCGACGATGCGGAGCACACGTGCCGTTATTGCGATTACAGGCAGATCTGCCGGAGATAATTACCCGATAAAGATTGAAAACGATGGGCGGAACGATCCGCTGCCGCCCCGTCCGCATGTCTGCGATTCTGTGTATTGCAGGGAATTGCCTGCGGCAGTGTGGTGCAGGAGAGGATATCTCCCCGACCGGTGCGGGCGAACCTTCCCGAAAAAGATGATTCTGCGGCTCAGAGCTTCACGACGAAATAGGCCGCTCCGCTGCGGCGTGCCGCTTCGATGCCGACGGCCGAATCCTCGAAGATGAGCGTTTCGTCGGGCGTCGCCCCTTCGATCTCCATCGCTTTGAGGAAGCAGCCCGGATCGGGTTTGCTCTGCGGTGCGTCGAGCGCCGAGATGATGCCGTCGACACCCGCTTCGAGGTGCAGGTGGCGCATCACGTTGTCGATGTTGGCACGCTGGCCCGTCGAGACGATCCACACGCGGCCGCCCTGTGCCCGGAACTGCTGGCAGAACTCCCACAGCGGACGGTTGAGTGCCACGAGGTCGAAGTAACGGGGGTAGAGTTCGATCTTGCGCCGCCGCAGCCGGTTGATCTCCGCGGGATCGTCGATGCCGATCGACCGCAGGAATTCGGGGCAGCGCACCCCGAAGTGGCGGGCGGCGTACTCCTCTTCGGTCATTGCGTAGCCCGCTTCGCGCAACGTTTCGACATAGGCGCGGGCATTGGCGCGGCGCGTATCGACGAGCGTACCGTCGAAATCCAAAAGAATCAATCGAATGCGAGACATGATCTCAAACGTTAGTCGAACGATTGCATACCGGAACGAGCGATGCGCATCATCCGCTGGTAATCGTCGGGTGAGAGCTCCATGAAAAAGTAGTGGATCGGATCGACGCGCATTCCGTTGCAGCGTACCTCGTAATGCAGATGCGGAGCCAGCGACAGTCCGGAGTTGCCCGACAAGGCGATGATGTCGCCCCGCCGCACCCGCTGTCCGCGTCGCACGCCGATGCGGCCCAGATGCGAATAGAGGGTTTCGTACCCGCCGCCGTGGTCGATGACGACCGTCTGGCCGGAGGTGCTGTTGCGCAGCGACACCTCCTTGACCGTCCCGTCGGCCGTAGCGAAGACGCGCGAACCTTCGGGAATGGCGTAGTCGACGCCCTGATGCGAGCGCAGCACCTTCTGGAACGGATTGATACGCATGCCGTAGGAGGTGGTGAGCAGCGTCAGCTGCTTGTTGATGATCGGCTGGATGGCCGGTATCCGGTTGCGGTAGGCGCAGCTGTCGATCGCCGCTGCCATGCGGTCGTAGGAGTCCGCCAGATCGGCGACGGCGCGCTCGGTGGCGTCGAGCCGTCGGGCGAACTGCTTCTGCAACTCGATAGTCGACTGCGACAGCAGTCCTTCGTAGAAATTCCAGCGGTTGGCGGCGTTCTCCTCCTCGAAATCGTAGGGATCGGCTTCGAAGAGGATGTGGAAGACGTTGCGGTCGCGCGCGATGACGTTCTCCATGACGCGGTTCAGCGAGTCGTACCGCCCGGTGAGCGTCGCGTACTCCCGCCGCAGCCGGTCGGTCGAGTGTTTGAGCCGGTACTCCACCGGCGTGTCGAAGAAGATCGAGAAGGCGAAGTAGTAGAGCACGGCGGCGCCCGTCCAGACGAAGAGCTGGATGACGACGCGCGTGACGTTGTTCCAGAATGTCTTGCGGCGGCGGACTTTGGCTATGTATCGGCTGTCGGGCATGGCGTCAATCGGTTTCCATGGTTGTTTCGTGCATCTCCTCCATGAGCTTGTTGTACTCTTCGGCCGTCATGTCCTTGTTGAAGTAGTTGATCGGATTGACCACCTGCCCCATGTACATCACCTCGTAGTGGAGGTGCGGGCCGGTCACGCCGCCCGTGCGTCCCGCTTCGGCGATGAGCTGCCCGCGCACGACCGGATCGCCCGGTTTGACGAAGACCTTGTTCAGATGCGCATAGCGGGTCTTGTACCCGAATTCGTGATTGATGATGACGAAGGTGCCGTATCCGTGGCGTGCGCGGTTCAGGTCGACTTTTTCGACCACGCCGTCGCCCGTGGCGTAGACGGCGTCGCCCACGTTGCACGCCAGGTCGATCCCCTTGTGCATGATGTAGCGGCCGTAGATCGGGTGGCGGCGCATGCCGAAGGCGCCGATACCGTTGCGCAGCTTGTTGCGGTCGATCGGCCACGTGGCAGGGATCGCCGAGGAGAGTTTCTCCTTGTTCTTGGCCAGGATCTGCAACTGGTCGAACGAGACGGACTCCAAGTAGAGCTGCCGTGCCAGCGCATCCATCTGCTTCCATGTGCCGATCATCAGCGACGAGTAGCTGTCGTCGGCCATGGGGCGGTACTTTTCGCTGGGGTATTCCGTGTAGATGCCGTCGAGCGAGAGCGTGTCGGTCGAGAAGAGCGCGCGGTAGACCGACTGGTCGCGGTGGCGGATCTCGGCGATCTTGCGTTCGGAGGCCTTCAACCGGTCCTGCATGATGCGGTACTTCATCACCAGCTCGCGGTTCGCACGGTTGATGCGGTACATCTTCGGCGTATAGAAGAAATAGGAAAAGAGGACGTTGGCCACCGAGATGAGGATGAATCCGATGAGTATTTTGCGCAGCAGGCGGTAGGTACGCAGCCGGAACGGAGCCGTGATAACTTCGTAGGTAAGGGTCTGCGGATTGAATCGGTGTTCTTTTTTTGCCATGCCTGAAAAAACTCAGCGGGAACGCGCAAATTTAGGTTAAATTGTGTAATTTTGCAACCTGATAAAAGCAAACGCAGGAATCGGATAAAACAGTATATATGGAATCGAATGAAATTCGCCAGGCCTTTCTGGACTTTTTCCGGAGCAAGGGACATGAGATCGTTCCCTCGGCCCCGATGGTAGTCAAGGGCGATCCTACGCTGATGTTCACCAATGCGGGCATGAACCAGTTCAAGGACATCTTTCTGGGCAACGCTCCGCGCAAGTATCCGCGGGCGGCCGACACACAGAAATGCCTGCGCGTATCGGGCAAGCACAACGATCTGGAAGAGGTGGGGCACGACACCTACCACCACACCATGTTCGAGATGCTGGGCAACTGGTCCTACGGCGATTACTTCAAGCGGGAGGCGATCGAATGGGCGTGGGAGCTGCTGACCGAGGTCTACAAACTGCCTGCCGAGCGGATGTACGCCACCGTCTTCGAGGGATCGGAGGAGGACGGCGTGCCCTTCGATTCGGAGGCCTACGACGTGTGGGCGCGGTTCCTGCCGGCGGATCACATCATCCGCGGCAACAAGCACGACAATTTCTGGGAGATGGGCGAGACGGGTCCCTGCGGCCCCTGTTCGGAGATTCATTTCGACCTGCGCGACGAGGCGGAGATCGCTGCTCGTCCGGGGCGCGAAATGGTCAACACGGGCCATCCTCAGGTGATCGAGATATGGAACCTCGTCTTCATGCAGTTCAACCGCAAGGCCAACGGCACGCTCGAACCGCTGCCGGCGAAGAACGTCGATACGGGTATGGGCTTCGAGCGTCTGTGCATGATTATGCAGGGCAAGAAGTCGAACTACGATACCGATGTGTTCCAGCCCACGATCGGCCGTCTGGCCGCGCTGTCGGGCAAGAGCTACGGGGCGGACGCCAAGTGCGACGTGGCCATGCGCGTGGTGGCCGACCATCTGCGCGCCATCGCCTTCTCGATCGCCGACGGCCAGCTGCCGTCGAATGTCAAGGCGGGGTATGTCATCCGCCGCATCCTGCGCCGCGCCGTGCGCTACGGCTACACTTATTTAGGTTTCACCGAGCCCTTCATCTGCAAGCTGGTGGCGGGGCTGGTGGCACAGATGGGCGACCAGTTCCCCGAACTGCGGGCGCAGCAGACGCTCATCGAGCGTGTGATCGAGGAGGAGGAGAGTTCGTTCCTGCGGACGCTGGCCACGGGTATCACACTGCTCGACGGCGTGATCGCCGAGGTCAAGAAACAGGGCGGGAGCAAGATTTCGGGGCACGACGCCTTCGTGCTCTATGATACCTACGGTTTCCCGATCGACCTGACGGAGTTGATCGCCCGCGAGCAGGACGTGGAGGTCGACCTGAGTGCTTTCGAGACGGAGTTGCAGGCGCAGAAGGAGCGTTCGCGCAACGCCGCCGCGGTGGCTACCGACGACTGGCAGGAGTTGTTCCCGCTCGCGCAGAGCGAGTTCGTCGGTTACGATACGCTGACCGCGCCGGTGCGCATCGCGCGCTACCGTCGCGTCTCGGCCAAGAACCGGACGACCTACCAGTTGGTCTTCGACCGGACGCCCTTCTACGGCAATTCGGGCGGTCAGATCGGCGACGTGGGCTTCATCGAGAATGCCGACGAAAAGATCGACGTGGTGGCCACCGACAAGGAGAACGGTCTGATTATCCATATCGTCGACAAACTGCCGGAGAATCCCGCCGCCGATTTCACGGCGGTGGTAGATCCCGCCAAGCGGCAGGCTGCGGCCAACAACCATACGGCCACGCACCTGCTCGACGCTGCGCTGCGCAAGGTGCTGGGCACGCATGTCGAGCAGAAGGGTTCGTTCGTGACACCCGACTACCTGCGTTTCGACTTTTCGCACTTCCGGAAGGTGACGCCCGCGGAGCTGCGCGAGGTGGAGCGTCTGGTCAACCGTGAGATACGTGCCAACCATCCGCTCGTGGAGCGGCGCGATGCGACGTTGGCCGAGGCACAGGCCGAGGGGGCGATCATGCTCTTCGGCGAGAAGTACGGCGACCGCGTGCGCATGGTGCGTTTCGGCGATTCGGTGGAGTTGTGCGGCGGTACGCACACCTGTGCTACGGGTACGATCGGATTTTTCAAGATCGTGAGCGAGAGCGCCGTTTCGGCCGGCGTGCGGCGCATCGAGGCCGTGACGGGCGAAGGCGCCGAGAAGGTGCTCTATGCTGCGGAGGATACGTTGCAGAATGTCGCCGAATTCCTGAACAACACGCAGGTCGTGCAGGCGATCAAGAAGATCGTCGAGAGCAACGACGCCCTTTCGAAGGAGGTCGAGGCGATGCGTCAGGAGCAGGTCCGCGAGTGGGCCGACCGTCTCGTGAAGAGTCTACCCGAGCAGAACGGCGTGATTCTCATGGCCAAGCAGTCCGAGCGGATGCCGGCTTTCATCAAGGATCTGGCCTATAACCTGCGTGCGCGCGTGCACAATCTGGTCATGGTCGTCGGTACCTGTCAGGAGGGGAAACCGAGCCTGACGATCATGCTCGGCGACGACGTGGTCGCCAAGGGCGTCAACGCCGGCAAGGTGATCCGCGAAGCGGCCAGGGAGATGAACGGCGGCGGCGGCGGTCAGCCCTTCTTCGCAACGGCCGGGGGCAAGAATCCCGACAAGTTGCAGGCGGCGATCGACAAGGCCGTCGAACTGATTATGGATGAATTGAAATAAACTAAGATAAAACAATGAAACAGAAAGTATTGCTTATGATTCTGGACGGTTGGGGCATCGGCAACCGATCCAAGGGTGACGTCATTTCGACCGTCCATCCCGCATATATTTCGGCGATGACCGAAAAGTATCCTCATGCGCAGCTGCATACCGACGGCGAGAACGTGGGGTTGCCCGACGGGCAGATGGGCAACTCCGAGGTGGGACACCTCAATATCGGTGCGGGCCGCGTGGTCTATCAGGATTTGGTGAAGATCAACCGCGCCTGCAAGGACGGTTCGATCATGGAGAACGCGGAGGTGAAGGCGGCTTTCGAGTACGCCAAGGCGAAGGGCGTGAACGTGCACTTCATGGGCCTCGTGTCGGACGGCGGCGTGCACTCGTCGATCGACCACCTCTACAAACTCTGCGACATAGCCAAGACCTACGGCATCGAGCATACCTATGTGCACTGCTTCATGGACGGCCGCGATACCGACCCGCACAGCGGCAAGGGTTTCATCGAGGCGTTGGAGCGCCATACGGCGCAGTCGACGGGCGTCGTCGCGTCGATCATCGGCCGTTACTATGCGATGGATCGCGACAAGCGCTGGGAGCGTGTGAAGGTGGCCTACGATCAACTCGTGAACGGTGTCGGCGAGCCGGCGACGGACATGGTCGCCGCCATGCAGAAGTCCTACGACGCCGACGTGACCGACGAGTTCGTCAAGCCGATCGTGCGTGTCGACGCCGAGGGGAAAGCCGTCGGGACGATCCGTCCCGGCGACATGGTGATCTTCTTCAACTACCGCAACGACCGCGCCAAGGAGCTGACCGTCGTGCTCACGCAGGAGGACATGCCCGCCGAAGGGATGCACACGCTGCCGCTCTATTACTGCTGCATGACCCCTTACGATGCCAAATTCCAGGGGTTGCACATCCTGTTCGACAAGGAGAACGTGCAGAATACGATCGGCGAGTACGTCTCGTCGCTGGGCCTCTCGCAGCTGCGCATCGCCGAGACGGAGAAGTATGCGCACGTGACCTTCTTCCTCAACGGCGGCCGCGAGGAGAAATTCGCCGGCGAAGACCGCATTCTGGTCGCTTCGCCCAAGGTGGCGACCTACGACCTTCAACCCGAGATGAGCGCCTACGAGGTGAAGGACAAGCTGGTCGAGGCGCTCGATTCGCAGAAATACGATTTCATCTGCCTGAACTTCGCCAACGGCGACATGGTGGGGCATACGGGTGTCTACGACGCGATCGTCAAGGCCGTGAAGGCTGTCGACGAGTGCGTGGGAGAGGTGGTCGAAGCCGCCAAGCGCAACGGCTACGAGGTCGTGCAGATCGCCGACCACGGCAATGCCGACAACGCGATCAATGCCGACGGTACGCCCAACACGGCGCACTCGCTCAATCCGGTGCCCATCGTCGTGGTATCGGACCGCGTGAAGACCGTACACGACGGCGTGCTGGCCGACGTAGCTCCTACGGTGCTCAAACTCATGGGGCTCGAACAGCCTGTCGAGATGACGGGCAAGGCGCTCGTCGAGCTGAAATAGCCGTCTTCCACGGAGGATATGAGGGCCTGCTCGTCCGGAGCGGGCCCTTTTTCATTTGCGTGATGTTAGGCTGCAAGTCCCGATACCCTTCATCGCAGTTCCTTCCGACCGAAAGTTCGTCTGGTACTCCTCGGAATTTACGCAACCTGCTAATAAATTTGGTTCTACGTTCGCCTTGCATCTTTGCGGGGACAAGCCTCCGCTTAGATAGGCTTCGCCTCGGCAAAATGCAAACAAGTTTGCTTTTGCTCTCGGCTTGCACTATCTTTGTTTCGAAGAGCTGTTGTTTTTTAAAACGAATTGAAAATGAAGATCGCTATTTTGGGCGCAGGCAACATGGGCAGCGCCATTGCCTGCGGGTTGGTTCGCAGCGGAAAGTTCCAGGCCGAAGAGATCGTTTGTACGGCACGTACTGAGACGACGCTCGAACGTTTGCGCACACAGTGCCCGGGTGTGCGGACGACGACCGACAACGCTGCGGCCGTGCGGGATGCCGCGGTCGTAATGCTGGCCGTCAAGCCGTGGCTTACCGAAGCGTTGATCCGTGAAATCCGACGGGAGATCGATCCCGACCGGCAGTCGGTGGTTTCGGTGGCGGCCGGTGTTTCGCTGGCGCAGCTCGCCGAGTGGATGACGGCCGACAGCGCGGTGCGACCGGCGTTGTTCCGCGTGATTCCCAACACGGCGATCGCCGTGCGGCAGAGCATGACCTTCGTCGCTGCACGGGGTGCGGACGAGGCTTGTACGGAGCGGGTGTTGGGAATCTTCCGCGAACTGGGCGAGGCGATGCTCGTCGACGAGCCGATGTTGGAGACCGGAATGATCCTCGCCTCGTGCGGAATCGCCTTCGCTCTGCGCTATGTGCGGGCGTCGGTCGAAGGAGGAGTGGAACTGGGTTGCCCGGCAGGGCAGGCGACGCATATCGTCGCCGCGACGCTCCGCGGTGCGGCCGAACTGCTGTTGCAGCGGGGCGAACATCCCGAAACCGAGATCGACCGCGTGACCACGCCGGGAGGGATCACTGTCCGCGGTCTGAACGAAATGGAACAGGCCGGATTTTCGGCAGCCGTGATCCGCGGGTTGAAGGCCTGCAAATAGGCGGAGGATGATCCAGCAACGGGAAGCGTCCGGATCGATTTGCCATCCGGACGCTTCCCGTCTGTTGTTGAAAGGGTTATTTTTTCAGGTATGCTTCGATGTTGCGGGCGACGCAGCGCACGAGCGTGTCGATCGCTTCGCCCGTGGCCCATGCGTTGTGGGGCGAAGCGAGCAGACGGTAGGGGTCGCGCAGGGCGAGCAGCGGGTTGTCGGCCTTGACCGGCTCCGACGAGAATACGTCGAGCGCGGCGCCGGCGATCCAGCCGTCGTCGAGCGCTTCGGCCAGCGCGGCTTCGTCGACGATGCCGCCGCGCGCGACGTTGACGAGCAGGGCCGATGGTTTCATCCGGCGGAGCTGCTCGGCGCCGATCAACCCCCGCGTGTGAGCGTTGAGCGGACAGTGGATCGACACCACGTCGGCCCATGCGAGCAGTTCGTCGAGCGGAAGGGCGGGGTAGGCCTCCTCGCGTGCGACGCCCGACGTGGAGTGGTAGCTCACCTCGCAGCCGAAAGCCGCAGCCAGCCGCGCCACTTCACGGCCGATCGCACCCAGCCCGATGACACCCCAACGGCGCCCGTGCAGCTGCCGGATCGGACGGTCGAAACAGAACAGGCGCGGCGAGCGGGCGTAACGGCCGCTCTTGAAAAATTCGTCGTAGTAGACCGATTCGCGCAGCAGGGCGATCGCCGCGCCGAGCGTCGTTTCGGCCACCGAATGCGTCGAGTAGCCTGCGGCATTGCGTACTTCGACGCCGTGTTCGGCCGCGGCGTCGAGATCGATGTTGTTCACGCCCGTCGCGGCTACGCAGATCAGCCGCAGGTGCGGCAGTTGCGCAATCGTTGCAGCGTCGAGCTGCACCTTGTTGGTGACGACGATTTCGGCGTCGGCGCAACGCACGGCCACTTCGTCGGGCGCAGTCATGTCGTAACCGGTGTAGTCGCCCAGCGCCTTCACGGCCGAGAGGTCGCGCCCCGCGAGCGAATATTCGTCCAGAAAAACAATCTTCGGTTTCATATCTTTAACGGTTTAATCGTTGCTTTCCCGTTTGCCGGAATCCTCCATTTCGCCCAGCAGGTCGCGTACCACGACCGATGCGCAGCCGATGCCGAAGAGCGCGGGCAGGTAGGAGATCGTTCCCACGTTCGATTTCTTGTTCTGCTCCTCGCAGAGGATCATCGCCCCTTCGCGTGCAGGTTCGGCCGAGAAGACGGCGCGGAATCCGGTGCGGATGCCGAGTTTGTGCAGACGTTTGCGCAGCATGTGCGCCAGCGGGCAGTGGTGCGTGCGGCCGATGTCGGCGATCTCCATGCGCGTGGGATCGGTCTTCGCGCCGGCGCCCATCGAACTGACCAGCGGAATGCCGCGGTCGAGGCAGCCCTTGATGAGTGCCAGCTTCGGCGAGAGGGTGTCGATCGCATCCACCGCATAATCGTAGGGCGCGGCGTCGAGCAGCCGGTCGGTCTCTTCGTCCCTGATGTATTTCTCGATGACGGTGAGCTGCAAATCGGGGTTGATGTCGCGCAGCCGCTCGGCGAGAACTTCGGCCTTGGGGCGTCCGACCGTCGAATGCAGTGCGACCAGCTGCCGGTTGATATTGGTTTCGGCCACACGGTCGGCGTCGGCGATCGTGAGACGGCCCGCACCGGCGCGTACGATCATCTCGGCGGCGTAGGCCCCCACGCCGCCCAGTCCCACCACCAGTACGTGCGCACTGCGCAACCGTCCGAGTTTTTCGTCGCCCAGCAGCAGCCGGGTTCGTTCCGTCCATCGTTCCATCGCTCAGGAGAAAATATGCAGGTAGTTGTTGTAAATCGTCTCTTTGAGCCGGTCGAGCGGCATTCCCAGCAGTCGGGCCGCTGTTGCGTAGACCGACTCGATCGTCGCGGGAGCGTCGTCGGTTTCGAGGAAAAGCCGCTGCGTCGGGATGCTCCCGAGTGCCCGTACGGTGCGCGGCGAACGCAGCGAGCGGGGACCGAAGGAGAGGTAGTAGCCTGCGGCGACGGCGCGTGCGGCCTGTTCGGGCGAACCGATGAACCCGTGGAAGATGACGGCCCGCAGGCGGAACTGTTTGAGCAGCCGCATCGTCTCCTCGAATGCCTTCACGCAGTGCAGTACGACGGGTTTTCCGGCCGCCTCGGCCAGTCGCAGCTGCCCTTCGAAAATCCGCAGTTGCGCCTCGCGGTCGGGACGCAGGTAGTCGAGACCGATCTCGCCGACGATCTGTGCCGGGCCGACATGCTCCCGCACGGTCGCAAGATCGCCTTCGGCAGCCTCCCACGGATGTATCCCGACGCTCGCGGGTTCGATGCCGTGTCCGGTCGGACGGTGGGTGTGGATATTGACGAACGGTGTTTCCATCGGTGCAAAGGTAGGAATTTTCGGGCTGTTTTCCGGTTTTTTCGGGACGGCCGAAAAATATTTGAAAAAATCTTAAATAAATAGGTAAAAAATCGTATCTTCGCGCACGGAAAATCAATGTTATAAAACTAACAGAAACTTTTCATAATTATCACACTAATCAAACACTTTTACACATGTCGAAAATCATTAAACTGAACAAAGGTCTCGACATCAAACTCGAAGGTCAGGCGGCCTCCGTGGTGGTCAACGCCCCGTTGGCCGACACGTATGCCGTTTCGCCGCTCGATTTTGAAGGTGTAACTCCGAAGTTGCTGGTGAAAGCAGGAGATCAGGTGAAGGCGGGTACTCCGTTGTTCTTCAACAAGTACAACGAGCGCGTGCTGTTCACCTCTCCCGTGAGCGGAACGGTCGAGGCGGTCAATCGCGGCGAGAAGCGCAAGGTGCTCTCCGTGACCGTCAAGCCCGATGCCGAACAGCAATACGAGGAGTTTGCGATTCCCGATCTATCGAGTGCGACCCGCGACCAGATCGTTGGACTTTTGTTGAAGGCCGGCCTGTGGACGATGATTATTCAGCGCCCCTACGGTATTATCGCCGATCCCGACGATGCGCCCAAAGCGATTTTCGTTTCGGCATTCGACTCGGCGCCGCTGGCGCCGGACTACAACTTCGCGCTCGCGGGCGAAAAGGCCGCCTTGCAGCGGGGCGTGGAGGTATTGAAGAAACTCACGGCAGGCAAAGTGCACGTTTCGTTCCGTGCGGGTGCCGAAGGCGAAGCCGCTACGCTCGAAGGCGTCGAGTTGCACGCCTTTGCCGGCAAACATCCCGCGGGCAACGTCGGCGTGCAGATCCACCACATCGATCCCGTGAACAAGGGCGAGGTGGTCTGGACGGTCAACGTGCAGGATCTGGCCACGATCGGCCGTTTCTTCTCGACGGGCAAGGTCGATCGCTCGAAGGTGATCGCCGTGACCGGTTCGGAAGTGGCCCAACCGCAGTACTGCCGCATCATCGACGGCGCCTCGATCCGTTCGATCGTCGGCGGGAACATCAAACCGCAGGCCGAAGGGGAGAGCATCCGCTACATTTCGGGCAATGTGCTTACGGGCGTCAAGACCTCGCTCGACGGCCATATCGGGTACTATGCGCATCAGTTGACGCTGATTCCCGAGGGCGACAAGTACGAGTTGCTGGGTTGGGCGATGCCCCGCTGCAACAAATTCTCCGTGTCGCGCGCCTATTTCTCGTGGCTCTGCCCCAAGAAGCGTTACAACCTCGACACCAATCTCAACGGCGGCGAGCGTCCGTTCGTCGTGACGGGCCTCTACGAGCAGTACCTGCCGATGGACATCTATCCGATGCACCTGCTCAAAGCGACGCTCGCGGGCGATATCGAGAAGATGGAGAACCTCGGTATCTACGAGGTCGTGGAGGAGGATTTCGCGCTCTGCGAGTTCGTCGATCCGTCGAAGACCGAGATGCAGCAGATCATCCGCGACGGTATTAACTTAATGATCAAGGAGGCTTAACGATGAGCGGATTAAGAAATTTAGTAGACAAGTTGAAGCCGACCTTCTCCGAAGGCGGCAAACTCTCGTTCCTCGCATCGACCTTCGATGCGTTCGAGACGTTCCTTTTCGTACCGAACACCACGACGCAGAAGGGTGCGCACATCCGTGACTGCAACGACATGAAGCGCACGATGATCGTCGTGGTCGTCGCGTTGCTTCCGGCCCTGCTGTTCGGCATGTACAACACGGGTTATCAGGTGGGCATGACGGGCTGGGCGGCTTTCTGGTTCGGATTCCTGCAAGTGCTGCCGATGATCGTCGTGTCGTACGTCGTGGGTCTGGGCATCGAGTTCGCTTTCGCGCAGGCGCGCGGCCACGAAGTCAACGAGGGCTTCCTCGTTTCGGGTCTGTTGATCCCGATGGTGATGCCCGTGGGGACGCCGCTGTGGATGATCGCGCTGGGTACGGCCTTCGCCGTGGTCTTCGGCAAGGAGGTCTTCGGCGGTACGGGCATGAACGTATTCAACCCCGCGCTGCTGGCGCGCGCCTTCGTCTTCTTCGCCTACACCCCGCAGATGTCGGGTGAAAAGGTGTGGTTCGCCGTCGACAGCGTGTCGGGGGCTACGGCGCTCGAACAGCTCTCGACGACGGGTGCGATGAGCTATTCGAATCTGGACGCCTTCCTCGGCTTCATCCCGGGCTGCGTGGGCGAGACCTCGACGCTGGCGATTCTCATCGGCGCTGCGATCCTGCTCTTCACGGGTATCGCTTCGTGGCGCACGATGCTCTCGGTCTTCGCAGGCGGCTGGCTCATGGGCCTGCTCTTCAATGCGGTGGGCGCCAACGCTTACTGCGAGATTCCCGCATGGCAGCACCTGATCGTGGGAGGTTTCGCCTTCGGTGCCGTCTTCATGGCCACCGATCCCGTCACTTCGGCACAGACCAACGCCGGCAAGTACATCGTCGGCCTGATGACGGGTGCGCTGGCCGTGATGATCCGTGTGGTGAACCCTGCTTATCCCGAGGGAATGATGCTTTCGATCCTCTTCATGAACGCGCTGGCGCCGCTGGTGGACTACTTCGTGGTCGAGCGGAACATCGCGCGTCGTAAGAACCGTGTCAAACTTGCAAAATAGGGAGTGAATTATGGCAACCAAGAAATTCAAATGTAAAGTCTGCGGCTATATTCACGAAGGCGATGCCGCACCGGCCAAATGTCCCGTTTGCGGCGCACCGGCTTCGGAGTTCGAAGAGATCGTCGAGGCAGGTGCCGGAGATGCAGGCGCGAAGAAGGGCGGGCTGTTCTCGGACAAGAACTCCAACGCCTATATCATCCTCTACTCGACCGTGATGGTCGTCATCGTCGCCGTTCTGCTGTCGCTGGCTGCCTTGTCGTTGCAGAAACGCCAGTACGCAAACGAATTGGGCGAGAAGAAGAACAATATCCTGCAATCGCTGGGCGTTCCGGACGGCGACTTCGACGCGATGGTCAAGGCCTATGTGGTCGACGCGGCCGGCAACAAGACGGAAAAGCCCGCCGAGGAGGTCTTCGACATGATGAAGACGAACAAGGACCTGCGAGCCGATTACGAACGGAAGACGCTGATCCTCTTCGAGGCCACCGACGGCCGCGTGATCATCCCGCTCATCGGTAAGGGGCTGTGGGACGACATCTGGGGCTATATCGCGCTCGAAAAGGATATGAATACCGTGTCGGGCATCGTGATGGCCCACAAGAGCGAAACGCCGGGCCTGGGGGCCGAGATCGCCACGCCGGCGCATCAGGCGCTCTACAAGGGCAAGACGCTCTTCGAGAAGGGCGATTTCGTCTCGATCACCCTGCGTAAAGGCGGCGCCAAAGATCCGGCCCACGAGGTGGACGCCGTGACCGGCGGTACCAAAACTTCGGACGGCGTGACAGCCATGTTGCGCGACAACCTGAGCGAATATCTTCCCTTCTTCGAGAAGGCACGGACCGCCGCTTCGGCAGCCGGTGCGGAGGAGTCTAACGATCAAAAAGTAGAAAGCAATGAGTAATAAGGAAAAAGAGCCTCTGTTTTCGGCTAAGAACATGAAGTACCTGACCGGCCCGTTCGGCAAGAACAATCCGGTGATCGTACAGATCCTCGGTATCTGCTCGGCGCTGGCGGTTACCGTCCAGTTGAAACCCGCCATCGTCATGGCGCTTTCGGTGACGGTCGTGACGGCATTCTCGAATCTGGTGATGTCGCTGCTGCGCAAGGGTATTCCGGCGCGTATCCGCATCATCGTCCAGCTGGTGGTGATCGCCGCGCTGGTGATCCTCGTCGATCAGGTACTCAAAGCGTATGTCTACGAAGTATCCAAACAGCTGTCGGTCTACGTCGGCCTGATTATCACCAACTGTATCATCATGGGCCGCGTCGAGGCTTTCGCGCTGGGCAACGAGCCCTGGCCGTCGTTCCTCGACGGTATCGGCAACGGTCTGGGCTACGGTATGATTCTGGTGACGGTCGCCTTCTTCCGCGAGTTGCTGGGATCGGGTTCGCTGCTGGGATTCCGCATCGTTCCCGAAAGCTGGTACATCGCAAACGGCGGCGCCTACTCGAACATGGGTCTGATGCTCTTCCCGCCCATGGCCCTCATCATCGTGGGGTGCATCATCTGGATTCACCGCTCTTACAACAAGGATTTACAGGAAAAGTAGCAGGTAGCGTATGGAAACTCTGAATCTTTTTATCCGGTCGATCTTCATCGACAACATGGTCTTCGCCTTCTTCTTCGGCATGTGTTCCTACATCGCCGTGTCGAAGAGCGTCAAGACCGCATTGGGACTGGGTGCCGCCGTTACCTTCGTGATGGTGATGACCGTTCCGCTGAACTATCTTCTCAACGAGTACGTCCTCAAAGCCAACGCGCTGGTCGAAGGGATCGACCTGAGCTTCTTGTCCTTCATCGTCTTCATCGCCACGATCGCATCGTTCACGCAGTTAGTGGAAATGGCCGTCGAGAAGTTCTCGCCGACGCTCTACAATCAGCTGGGTATCTTCCTGCCGCTGATCGCCGTGAACTGCGCCATCATGGGCGGTTCGCTCTTCATGCAGCAGAAGGTCGACGCCGGTGCGATCGGCAACGTATGGCAGTCGATCGTCTACGGTCTGGGTTCGGGCATGGGCTGGTGGCTCGCCATCGTCATGATGGCCGCCATCCGCGAAAAGACCGCTTATTCGCACATCCCCGCCGCACTCAAAGGGCCCGGCATCGCCTTTATCATCACGGGTCTGATGGGTATCGCCTTCATGATTTTCAGCGGCATCAAGTTGTAACTGTTAAAGATTAAGTAAGATGACATTAACGATTATAGTCGCGATCGTAGCCTTTCTGGCGGTGACGCTCGTTCTGGTGGGGCTGCTTCTCTATGCGAAGGCGAAGCTCACGTCGTCGGGCGACGTGACGATCGACATCAACGACGGCGAGAAGGTGCTGACCACCGAGAGCGGTTCGACGCTGCTCGTAACGCTCGCCAACAACAACGTCTTTCTGCCTTCCGCCTGCGGCGGCGGCGGTTCGTGCGGCATGTGCAAATGCCAGGTGCTCGAAGGCGGCGGCGACATCCTGCCGACCGAAACGGGCTTCATTTCGCGCAAAATGGCCAAGGATCATTGGCGTCTGGGGTGTCAGGTCAAGGTGAAGGAGAACCTGAAAATCCACGTTCCCGAAGCCGTGCTCGGCGTCAAGAAGTGGGAGTGCGAGGTGATCTCGAACCGCAACATCTCGACCTTTATCAAGGAGTTCGTCGTGAAACTGCCCGAGGGTGAAAACCTCAATTTCCGTTCGGGCGGCTACATCCAGATCGACATCCCGAAGTACGATGCGATCAAGTTCTCCGACATGGACGTCGACCCGCAGTTCCGCGCCGACTGGGACAAGTTCAAGATGTGGGATCTGGTGACGACCAACCCCGAACCTACGTTCCGCGCCTATTCGATGGCCAACCACCCGGCCGAAGGAAACATCATCATGCTCAACATCCGTATCGCCACGCCGCCGTTCGACCGCGTGAACGGCGGATTCATGAAGGTCAACCCGGGTATCTGCTCGTCGTACATCTTCTCGCGCAAACCGGGCGACAAGGTGACGATTTCGGGCCCCTACGGCGAGTTCTTCCTGCCGGACAACCTGCCCGATACGCAGGAGCTGGTCTTCATCGGCGGCGGTGCCGGTATGGCGCCGATGCGTAGCCACATCATGCACCTGTTCAAGACCGAGAAGACGAAACGTCCCGTATCGTTCTGGTACGGCGCCCGTGCGTTGAAAGAGGCTCCCTACTTGAAGGAGTTCCACGAGATCGAGAAGGATTTCCCCAACTTCTCGTTCCATCTGGCGCTTGACCGTCCCGATCCCGAAGCCGATGCGGCAGGGGTGAAGTATACGCCCGGGTTCGTGCACAACGTGCTCTATGAGAACTATCTGAAAAATCACCAGGCACCGGAGGACTGCATCTACCTGATGTGCGGGCCTCCAATGATGTCGGCCTCGGTGGTCAAGATGCTCGACGACCTGGGCGTGCCGCCCGAAAATATCCTTTACGACAACTTCGGCGCCTGACGTTCGGCGTAAGACAGAAAAATAAGACCCGGCAACGGGTCTTATTTTTTGCGGTTATGCGGTCTTCGCTTTCGTGTGAGCGGCCGGACGACGGGACGGATCGGGTGCCGCCGGCTGCGGTTCTGTGCCGCGGATCGGAGGCCGGAGCCTTATTGCTGCGGGAAGCGTTCCTTCGGCCCCTTGCACAAACATTCGAGCAGCAAGTCGGCGGTGAGCTCCGATCCCTGCCGGCCCGCATGACGGAGTGCGATTTCCAGCAGCCGGCGGAGTTCTTGCAGAAGAGCTGCCGTCTGCGTCTGCGGACATTTCGTGACCAGCAGGACGTACAGATGCAGAAGTTCTTTGAGAGCCGGCGGTATCCGTACCTCCGCATAATTTTCATAACAAACGGGTGTAACAGTATCAGAGCGTGATTTGATATTCAGCAAGTTAGAAAAGAAACGAAAAAACGAACGGGTGAATTTCCCCGAATTTCGCGGATATTTTTCCGGAGGAAACCGAATTTCGGATACTCAAAGATACGAATAAAACCGAAGATTTCAAAGTCGAGGTAAAAAGTTCGGGATAATTCGGCGAGAAGCGCCCAGAAAAGCGACAGAAGCGGCTCAAAAACGGCCGCTTTTTTCTTGCGTAACAATCTGTGCAACTCGTTGAAATGATGCAGGGAAAGCGCAGGAAACGGAGCGATTCAACGGAATCGAAACGAGTTCGACCGAGGCCGGGACAAAAGCGTGACAAAACGGGCGCGGATCGACATCGAAACACTGGAAAACGGCTTGAAAACGGCATAAAAACGGAGGTCGTACAGCCTCCGTTTTTCAATGCTCGGAAAGGTGCATTTTTGCAATGGTGTCACCAATGGTGTCACAAAATATTTTTAATGGTGTCACAAAATCGTGTAAAAAAGGTACATGAAAACAGGGGGTAAATGTATAAAATACCCTTGTTTTTGCGGGTTTTGGTACGCTTTGGGGGGGGGTAAATGCAGGAAAATCGGAATATTATTGGCATTTTGTACGCATTACTATTTAAGTATCAGCTATTTACGCGCAACGAATCGAATGATAACCTGCTGTAACTCAAAAAAATAACCCGTTCGTCTTACTCGAACGGGTTATTTTCTACTATTGAGTTACTAATTGTTTTTCTCAAATTGCGACAAGCGCTCCTCTAAATGCCCAATCAAATTCGCTTGTTCTATTAATTGATTTTGTGATGATTTTATGAATTCTAAAATATTGGCATCGATTTCATTAGATATTTTGCTATTCTGGCGATATTTTTCGCCAACACCAAGAATGAGCCATTCTAATGATATTTCAGGAAATGCAACAATAAATTTCGTCAAAACATCTTCGGTAATACCTGTATTCGCCTCTAAAGTGCCACGTGACACTCCTATTTTTATGTAGAATTCTCTTCTACTAAGTGGTAAATCATCAGCCACTTGCAAAATTCTTTGTTTTATTGGCGATTTTTTTGCCGATTTTTCTTGCATATTGGCGAAATCTTTTGTTATATTTGCATCATGTTAACAGATGTTAACCGGACAAATATACGAAAAAGTTGCAAAAATGTCGAAGGTGTTAGTAGAGTCAGGGGAGAAAACGAAATTAGCGAAGTTGTTCGGCGTCTCACGCTTGACGGTTCTCCGTGCACTGAACGGTAAAACACAATCCGACCTTGCCAAGCAGATCCGCGCAACAGCGGTTCTTCGCGGCGGCGTAGAAAAAACCAATAAATAAGGATGCAATATGGAAATCAAAAAGCTTCGTAAAGATTACGGTCTTCGTCACGAGCCTATCCGCACGGGTAGCCGGGCCGCAGCCATCGACCTCGTCGCCCATGGAGTGAAACCGCATCGTGTGATGCTGGGTTTCGACGGGATGTTCTGGATCGTGTGTCCGGCCGATGCCACCAAGCTGGCAGAGATGGGATGTGAATATACCTATTAAAAAAGGATAGCAATGAAAGATCAAAGTAAAATCGAGGCGATAATCGCCGACCAGAAACGCATTCTCGTGCGGAACCGGCAAAGTCTGTTCCAGTACGCACGTCAGGCCGTCGAAAAAGATAATCCCTCCGCCGAGTCGATGATGGCCGATCTTCTGGCGGACAATGTACGAGCCCGTAACCGCATCGAGATGCTTCGGGATCTTCAAGGTAAATAATCAATAACAGGTGAGCTATGGAAAACGATTTTCTGATTTGCGCGAGCGATGTGCGTCTCGGCGCATGGACTCGAATCAAGTATGCCGTCTGGCGGTTTCAATACCGTACTCGACGCGCCATCTCCCGCCGGCTGCATCTTGCGGGCCGACGGATCCGCAAGCGGATGACCCCCGGCGTAGTCTGTCGGACGTACATTCTGAGATAACACAGTCGGGAGACTGCGGACGGCGGGCAGCAGCGTGGGCGCACGCATCATTTCTCATCGGTTTAGTTCTTTTCGGAGTTTAGGTTTGTTGTTACGGGGGTTCGAATCCCCCGCCCGCCGCAAAACCGTGTGAAGGTTTTTGTGTTTTTGTTTAGTGTGACAGCAGGAAGAGACTGCGGTTCGCGAGGGGTGCTCCCTGCGAGCGACGGAGCCGGCAGGGCGACGGTTTTTTAAAGAGTTTTCCGTCGGAGGTTCGAGTCCTCCACCGGCACGAAGTTTCAACGCAATTTAACGAACGATAAAACGACCCGAACATGAAAATCGAGAAACTGACGCTTCCGGCCGCATCCGACCGCAGGGCGTATGACATTGCCGACATGATCGACATCCGCTACCATCCGAGCGTGGCGCACGTCCGAATTCTGGATGATCTTCACGCGGAGGTCTCTACGGCCGACGACTGGATGGAGATCGTGAGAATGGACATCGAAACGTTTTGTCCGGACGCAACCTTCGAAAAAGTCGACAGATGGCAGGAAAATTGAGAACAATCGAACAGCAAACCGAAACATTATGAACTCCCAAAAAATGAACCCGATCGATCGCGCGATCCTCGCAATCGACCACACCATCCGCAAACACATCGACGTCGAAATCTGCGACGCCTATGCTTCGACTATCCGAGACATATATGACGATTGCGTCCGCATGAAGGGCCGTGCGGTATTACCGGACGGCACGACTTTCGATTCGAGCAGGCTGCCGCATCAGGTGTCGCTGCCATACATCTGCAAGGTGTTGCAGGACAGTTCCCGCACACGGGGAATCAGTGAAACAACTGCCGAACCTCTGGGTCGTCGGGATGTGCGGCGGCGTAAGCGCGCACAGCTTCGAGGAGCGATTCCTGATACGGTTCGTTGTACGGGATCATCTTCGCAATCCGATGCGCGATACCGTATGTCGACTGCGTTTCACCAACTTCTTGCAGGCGTCCCCTTACGAATGATACAGAACACGCCAAATCAATTTCTGCTCGTAATCGATCGGCGCGATCTCTGTCGGGAGAAAGCGATAGATTTCGACATAGCGTGGCCAACTCTGAGTGATAGATTTTCAGATAGTGATGAAGATTGGCCCACTTTTGCTGAATAGACTTCGCCTGGCCATTGAACATACCACGTGTGAAGAGTTCGAGCGTTTCGACACGCGTCTTCAAAAGCAGGAAATCGAATTCGGAAACCATATCTAATGAATTTTTATAAAAAGAATCGCGATGCGACGCTCAATCCTAACCCGACAAAAAGGAACCCGAATCCAGCGATTTCGGCGCCTGCTTCGAAAGGTGTCATCAGCTCTTTTGGTTCTGTATCTTGGGTTCGTTTACATACTTCTCGACGTGAACGCATCAGAAGACGATTTAATCGCAGCACTTGACAGAATAAAGCGGTTGCGATGGCGACGATACCGAGTGCAATTGATATGGATGCCGATAACGCCAGAATCCGAGCTATGTTCATCGTTCTGTCAGGTATGCCAAGCGACCCAACAATGCCGAGAAGCGCACATCCGCCGACTATCAATTGTTGGAGAAATCCTTGATGCAGCGTATCTCGACTACTCTGAATTTCTCGCAAAATACGGGCCTGCTCCGGATTGGGTATTCGATTAGATGCAGACGCTTGTAACGGCGATAGAAACGGAACTTTCATAATCGCAGATTTTTGTAGTTGAACGGACAAAGATAGCGATTTTTTGCGGGCACGGCCCGTACCTGTGCAGCTCAACGGCAGAGCCGCCGCCGAGGCGAGATCGGGGTTCGACTCCCCGCACAGGACACGACATATCATGGAAATCTATAAAGGCATACTGTGCATCAGCGGTACGGAGCTGACAGCACCCTCTGAAAATTCGGGGGGGGGAAACTGCTTAGTATCAGCCACCTACAAAATTTAGTTTCTGAAAAGAAAGTCAATCGGTTGCGCCGAGCATCGAAGGGCTGCTCCGCACTGTATGAATACGCGAGTCTTCCGCTGCGCATCCGCCGCGCCTGGGAGGAGCTGCACGGCGACCCGACGAAGCAGCCGATCAAGACGAAAGTCATCGATTTCATCCACTACGACGATAAGGCGCGTTCGTTCTACTCCGAGATGGTTCTGCCTTCCGGCGACACGCTGACAGCCTCCGACGTACAGAAGTACACGCTCAACGCTTCGGTGTTGGGCGGCGTGCGGGAGTACATCTCGTCGAAGCTGGCCGCACGGAGTTTCTCAGGCCGGAAGACCACGAAGAAGGAGTTGTGGTCGGCCATCAGCGCATCGATCGACGACGGCGAGTTCCGCAAGGCGTGGGAGCATACGCTTCCGACGTTCCCGGCGAAGCTGCGTGCCAAGTACGAGAAGTTCATCGCCGACGGCTACGCCTCGCTCGTGCATCTCGGCTTCGGCAACAACAACTCGCGCAAGGTGACGCAGCAGATCGAGCGGCTGCTGTGGGCGCTCTACACGATGCCGAACAAACCCTTCGGGCTGGAAACGCACGACTACTACAAGATGTTCATGTGCGGCGCCATCGCCGTCTACGACAAGCAGAGCGGGGAGCTGTTCGACCGCGACGCCTTCATCCGTCAGGGTGCGCCGATGGAACTGTCGGCAGCCACCGTCCACAACTATCTCAACCAGGCCCGCGCCCGCGCTGCCGTCGACAAGCGCCGCAACGACTCGCTCTGGTACTCCGACCATCACATGCCCTACGTTCACCGCAAGCGGCCGCAGTTCTCGCTGTCGCGCCTGTCGGCCGACGACCGCGACCTGCCGCGCAAGGATCGCAGCGGCGTCGCCCCCTTAGCCTATTACATCTACGACATCGCCTCGACGGCCGTCGTGGGTGTGGCCTATTCCAGAAAGAAAGACAAGGCGCTGTTTCTCGAATGTTTCCGCGACATGTTCCGCACCCTTGTCAGGAAAGGTCTCCCCATGCCTGCGGAGATCGAGTTGGAACATCACCTCGCGTCGGATTTCCGCGACGAGATGTCGACGATGTTCCCCTTCGTCCGTTGGTGCCGGCCGGGCAACGCCCGCGAGAAGTACGCCGAGCCGATGAACCGCTCGAAGAAGATGACCGTCGAACACCGCAACCACCCCAACGTGGGGCGCTGGTGGGCACGCGGCGAATGGTACACGCAGCGTTCGGCGAAGGTCGACAATCAATACGTGGAGAAGCTCTACGATTATTCGCAGCTCGTACAGGAGGATCGCATGGACATCCTCGAATACAACATGGCGCCGCACCCCAATCAGAAAAAGTATCGGGGCATGACGCGCTGGCAGGTGCTGCTCGAACAGTTCAACCCGAACCTCGAAAACGTGAACCGCGCCCTTGTGACCTACTGCATCGGCGACAAGATCCGCACGAGCGTGCGCGCCAATCAGTTCGTCATGGCCGCCTGCCGGGAGTTCGTGCTACCGTCGCCCGAGATACTCGGACGGTTGGAACCCGGCAATTATAAAGTGGACGCCTACTGCCTGCCCGAAGAGGACGGCACGGTCAACGAAGTATTCCTGTACCAAGGCAGCCGCTTCCTGTGCCGTTGCGAGCCGTTGGAGGCATATCAGACGGCGACGGTCGAACAGACGGATCGCGATCTGGAAATCCGCGAGCAGCAGTTCCGCTACATCGAGGCGTTCAAGTCGCAGGTTAAGAACGATCTGGCGGATGTGCCGCATGTGGGCATCCTCAAACACGACGACCTGCGGGCCGTCGACGAGGTGCAGGATGTCGAGGAGGTGTCCATCCCGACCGCAGCGGACGACCTGGCACCGTTCGACGTCGACACGGAGATCGATTTCGACGCTGTACGCCGTCAGGCCAAGAAGAATCTATCCAAAACCCAACAGAAATATGGAACAGCATCTTAGAGACCGTGTGCTTGCGGCCTTACGCGAGCAGCGGCAGAACTTCGGCGGCAGCGCCGCGCAGTTCGCCGTATCGTTGGACATCAATCCCGCACAGTTGTCGCGTCTGATGAAGGGCGACACGGAGGGCGTCGTGAGCGCCCAGAAATGGGAACATCTGGCGCATGTGCTGGGCGTGGAGCGCGACAACACATGGCGCGCGGCCCGCACGCAGGTCTACGAGTACGTCACGCAGCAGCTCGAAGAGTGCCAGCGCAGCAGCATGTGTGCGATTCTGGTCGACCGCGCGGGCGTGGGCAAGACTTTCGCCGCGACGATCTACAAACGTTCGCACCGCAACGTAGTTTATGTCGACTGTTCGCAGGCCAAGACACGGCGCAAGCTTCTGCGCACGATCGCCCGGCAGCTGGGCATCGATACGGCCAAGACCTACGACATGCTCTACGACGCTGTGGTCTACGCGCTCAACACGGCCTTCGAACGGCCGCTGGTGATCCTCGACGAGATGGGCGATCTCAAACGCGAATCGATTCTGGAAGTGAAGGCGTTGTGGAACGCCACGCAGTACCGCTGCGCGTGGTACGCCATGGGTGCCGACGGGTTGAAGAAACGCATCGACACGGCCATCAGCAACGAGGTCGTAGGCTTCGTGGAACTGTTCAGCCGCTTCGGCGGACAGTACAACCACGCTACGCCGGAGGACGACGCCTCGGCGATGCAGTATCTTTCGAAAGACTGCGCGGCGATCGTCAAGCTCAACGCCGACACTTCGATCAACGCCGCACAGCTCATCCGTCGCTGCAAGGCGAACCCCCGTATGATCTACAACGAACTGCAATTTGCGCAATGAGAAAGCGAAAATACATAAGCGTCAAGGAGCTTACCTCTCGAACGTTCCGCACATTCAACCTCAGCCGGCAGTGGACGGATCATCTGGGCGAGGTCGAGGTCGGCGCGACGATTCTCATCTGGGGAGAATCACGGCAAGGCAAAACCTCCTATGCCGTACAAATGGCCAAGGCATTTGCAATGGGTGACGCACGCACGCTTTACATGCCGTTGGAGGAAGGGCCGAGTCTGTCGTTCCTGCGAGCACTGAAAAACGCCCATGCCGAAGATGCACGGCGTCTGATGATCGCACCGACCGAAATGCGCTTCGAGGATCTCGATGCCGTGATGGCCGAACGCACGGCACCCGATGTCGTGGTGATCGATTCGATCCAGTATTCGGGAATCAACTACGACGACTATCGTTCCTTCCGAAACGCGCACCCCAAGAAAACGCTGATCTTCACCAGCCACGCCGACGGGCGCGATCCACGAGGCACGACAGCGTCGTCGATCAAGTACGACGCCGGCGTCAAGGTTTTCGTCAAGGACTACGTCGCCAATGCCGGCAGCCGCTACGGCGGCGGAAAGCCCTTCGAGATCTGGCCGGAGAAGGTCGCGGAAATGGAACTCGAATAATCTTTCAATCACATTTAAAACTTACGGATATGGCACGACAAAAGAAACAGATCATCGCGGGCGTCACCCGTGAACGGATGGAAGATGCGTTCGGCGAGTACGCTGTGGCCGACGCACGCATTGCGAAGATTCAAGCGGACATGGATGTCCAGTTCACGAAGATCCGCGAGAAATACGCCGACGAGCTGGCTGAATTACAGCAGACCAAAACCGATTCGTTCGAGGTGATGCAGGTCTTCGCAACGGAGCATCGTGAGGAGCTCTTCTCCAAACGTCGCAGCATGGAGACGACGCACGGCATCATCGGATTCCGCACGGGAAATCCCAAACTGAAAAACCGCAAGGGCTTCACTTGGGCATCCGTACTCGAACTGGCGAAAACATTCATGCCCGCTTATGTGCGAACGGAGTTTGCACTGGCGAAGGACTTGATTCTGGCCGACCGCGACGAAGAGGGTATGGCGGAACAATTGACCAAGTGCGGCGTCTACGTGGATCAGGATGAGACCTTCTATGTCGAACCCAAGAAGGAGCAGGAGACGGCATAATCATGGATCGGTCGGCAATATACAGGGAGATCTACGGCTATCTTGCGCGGCTGGGTGCCACGGATCGTAAGGAGGACATTCTGGAACCGTTCGGGAAATCGCGTCTGCGCGATCTGACGGATGCCCAACTCCTTCGCGTGCGGAACGACCTTTGGCTCGAAGCCGACAGGGCGATCAAGGCCAGCCGCAGCGAAGTGCTCTGCCTGCTCAGAGATCTCGGACTCTACCAGAAACCCTATTCGGAGACGTCGCACGAGTTCTTCGCTCGCGTCGACGCCTTCGTCTCGCAGCCGCGCATCGCAGGGAAACCGTTCCGGTTCCTGACGATTGCCGAGCTGCGCGAGCTTTACGTCAAACTTCGGGCCTTGCAGCGCAAGGGGGTGAAGGTCGCCGAACGGCCTCGTATATTATCCAACTTAAAACCATCGTAACTATGCCGAAGCCGAATTTAGTCTACTTGGAACGCGTTGCCGAGGTGCAGCGTATCACCAAAGAAGAACAGACCAGAACGGGAGCGCCGCTGTCCAAGATATTCCACAGGACGATCGAACCGCGCTTCCGCATATCGATTCACACATTCAGAAAATACATCGCCGAACCGCGGATTCTCGGACGGATCGAGGCGTTGAAAAAAGAGAAAAGCCATGAGTAAAATCTTCATACCCGACAAAGATCGCCGTCTCTTTACGCTCGAAGATGCTATTGCTGCCGCAAATCAATACATGAATCCGGATAAACAAATTTACCGCAATGGAATCAACGAAACAGATTAAAATCGAAATCCGCAACCGTTGGACGGGCTCGGTCGTATTTGAATACACGAAAGAGGGAAACACAATCACCGAAACGGTTTTGGACGCTATTAGGCGCGGTGCCAACCTGCGCGGTGCCAACCTGCGCGATGCCGACCTGCGCGATGCCAACCTGCGCGATGCCAACCTGCGCGATGCCAACCTGCGCGATGCCAACCTGTGCGATGCCGACCTGCGCGGTGCCAACCTGCGCGATGCCGACCTGCGCGGCGCCGACCTGCGCGGTGCCAACCTACGCGATGCCAAGGGATGTTATCTATCATGTCCGACTGAGGGTAGTTTCATCGGTTGGAAAAAAGCCTCTGGGCATATCGTAAAATTACGAATTCCGGAAGATGCACGGCGCAGTTCGGCAACGGGACACAAATGCCGTTGCGATAAAGCATACGTCATGGAGATTCAGAACATGGACGGCACCAAGGCAACTGAGGATACCGTTCGTTCCGACCATGACAAAAACTTCGTCTACACTGTCGGTGCTACTGTGGAAGTTCCGGATTTCGACGATAACAGGTGGAGCGAATGCGCACCGGGTATTCATTTCTTCATCGATCGCAGGGCAGCGGTGGAGTACTAATGACGCACGGTTCTCTATTCAGCGGCATCGGCGGCTTCGACCTGGCGGCGGCGTGGGCCGGCTGGACGAACGTCTTCAACTGCGAGATCGACCCGTTCTGTCGGCGCGTATTGAAGTATCATTTTCCCGAATCGGAACAATATGAAGACATACGAACAACAGACTTTACCGTTTGGCGCGACCGCGTCGACGTGCTCACCGGCGGTTTCCCGTGCCAGCCGTTCAGCCTCGCGGGCAAACGCAAGGGTACGGCCGACGACCGCTACCTCTGGCCCGCAATGCTCGGAGTTGTTCGGACTGTTCGACCGCGCTGGGTCGTGGGCGAGAACGTTCTCGGAATCGTTAATTGGTCGCAGGGAATGGTCTTCGAGCAGGTGTGCGCTGATTTGGAGGCGGCAGGATATGAGGTGCAAGCGTACCTTATACCAGCTGCGGGCGTCGGTGCTCCCCATATTCGATACAGAACATGGTTTGTTGCCCACCGTGGTGACGCAAGGGCTGAAAGTTCGTGGCAAGAGCGGTTCGGAGCCATTGTCGCCGGCTCTACTGCCGACATCGGTCGCGTCGGATTGCGGGAGCGGGCGTGTGAACAGGAGCTTGTCGAAGGGTGCATCCGAGCGGCCGACGCTCGCGCTTGCAGCGCGGATGGGGCTGTTGCCGACGCCGACGGCCTGCGATGCGAAAAACAATTCGTTTCCTCTCAGTCATGCGAAGCGGAAGAGCGGAGTCGTCCACGACGTCATGATTTCGCATCCGTCCCGAACTGGGAAGGGTTCCCGACTGAGTCCCCGATATGTGGCCCAGATGATGGGCTTTCCGCCGGACTGGACGGAATTACCTTTCCGGCATGGTGCAGGGAGTCGATCAAAGCCTACGGCAACGCCATAGTCCCGCAGGTGGCGCTGCGGATTTTCGAAACGATAAATGAATACGATAAATTATGAAAACGGTAACATTGGGAATCAGATGGAGTGAATTATTCGGTGAGCATAAAGGAGATATGTCCGATAAAATGCGCCGTTTGCGCTGGGAAACATGGAAACAGTTGAGCCGAGATCACGGTCGTTTTGAAAGCATTGCCTGGTGGAGTACTCCCGAGGAACTTTGCTTTAATTGTGAACATTGCGACGGTGACTGGTGTAGATTTCAGTCGCTTCCTTGCACCGTAAACCCGATAACGACATTCTCGAATAACGAAATCGGCTTGGCTTGTATGGGTGTAGGTTATCGCAATAAACAACTACAATTTGAATTCATATGAAAACGTGTCCTCAAAAACGGTTGGCCCGCTGATGCAATCATCGGGCGATTTTCAAGAGTGTGGAATTCAAAAACTATAAAGGATGAAAAAAGATTATGTTCCAGGCATAAAATGCAAGGATTGGAGCAAAGAATCGTATGTAGATACCGAGGACGGCGGAACTTGGAAATTATTCCCTACTCCCCGCGAAGCCTTCGCCACGCTGATCGACAAGGTGTCGGGACGGGGAGCGTGGGCGCGCAATCCGTGGGTCGTGGCTTATGAGTTCGAATTGGTGAAATAGTTACAAATTATGGAAATATTTAAAGTTAAATTCTCTTGGGTAGAGGAAAGCCCCAGCGGAGGCCCGTGGATGGCTAAATCCGAAATAAAAGTATATGATGCTGAAACCGCAAAAGAACTGATGACAAAGATCGATGCGTTTTTGAATGACGATCGAAACGGATACCGAAAGCATATAAAGGTCGATAATATCGAAAGGCTGTAAATATTTTTTCGCAAATCGATCGCCTGCGACCGCCAAAACGAATTTTTTAACTGCTCTTATGATTGCAATAACTTATAAATAGCAGAACTACATATAAACGACAACGGAGAGACTTCAATATCTCTCCGTTGTCGTTTATATGAATTCAACCTAATTTTGCTAAATCTTTACGTGCTTGTTGTAATTTCAACCATGCTTCGGAAACGATTTGCTGTCGCTGTTCCTCGGTTATCGGATCAGAGGGAGCAGACTCCCGAAATGTTGCGATGGTTTGCGTTGCCGTCGAAATCTCAGCATACAGTTTCTGACGGCGCAGATTATTCCGGACAAACTGGCGATGCTTTATCTCATCTGTTCTTTCCGATGCGAAGAGTGCAATTACTCCACATATCGGAGATAAGAACAATGAAAGCAGCGCCACGGATGTACTCCCGCATTCCCGTTCTTGACCAGCTACGCCGATAACGATGGACGCAGCAACCCACACGATAATAGTTACGATCTGCGAAACACTATCCCATGCGGCTTGTGCATACATTAAATCCAGTACCGCAGGATCCGAATAAAGTAAATTGACGAACATAATATTTGAGTTTTGATTTACACAAATATAGCAATTTCGAAAAACAAATCTGCTGTTTTGTCGATATTTTGCGAGCATCTCGCTATTTTATCGATACGTCTCCGATCTCGACGCTGACGGATACGCGTCGGGTTTGCGGTTCGGCCGATGTGTCGATAACCGTCACGGCATACTGTTCGAGGTTGACGATGGTGCTGTCGTGGTCGTGATCCGTGACGGATCGCATTCGGGTGAATGTTCCGGCATAATCGAGCCTCAGATCGCGCAGTACGATGCGCAGGGCGCCGAGCAGTTCGAAATCCTCTACGGCAGGATCGGCGGTTCGTCCCACGGCGGACGTCCGTCCGCGTACCTTCGTCGCGACGTAGATGTTTACGAGCACCGTTCCGCGCTGTACGTGCCGTCCTACCTGCTGCCACTGTATATCCGAGAATTCGATCAACGCGCAGGGATAGCGCAGCACCTTCTCCTCTTCGAGGTGTGCGAACTGGTTGTTGTAACGGTCGACGTATGCGACGAGTTTCGAATCCAATAGTGCATGTGCGATGTCCGTGTAGAGTTTCGCGCGAACGTCTTGGGATTGTCTTTCATCCATGATTCAATGCTATTTAATCGATGTTTCAAATGTCGAATATCTCTTCCACGGCGCGTTCGACGATGCGATCGAGCTTTTGGTCGAGCATCTGGCTGTCGCCCATGAACTGCCGCTGCGGCAGCTGCATGTGGCGTGTGTGGCTGCGCACGGTGAGGCTTCCGGTCTCTACGCGCTTCGTGCGTGTCCGCTCCTTTCCGGAGCTCGTGGTGTACTTTTCTTGTACACGTCCGTAGGTGCGGCGCGTGTGGGCGCGCACGGTGACGGTCTCGTCGACGCCGAAGTTATGCGCGGCGGCATAGGGTGCTTCGGCGGCGATGGTGATGCGGCGGAATGTCGCACGACGGATGCGGATCGATTTACGGAGTCTGCCCGTTTTGACGAGGATCGCACGACGACGGCGGCCGTCCGACTTTTTGCGTGGTTTCCATTTCTTGATACCGTGTCCTGTATCCCAGCCTTGTTTCGTAAATGAGTCGACGAAAAAGTTACGGGCCGCATCGGCCATGGCCTGCGGGAGTCGAATGCGCACGCGGTCGAGTCGATGCCGAAGGTCGCGCCAGGAGTAGGCGTATCCGTTGACAATGATTTTCTTTGCCATTACAATAGTGTCGTTTGGATGAATTTTTCAGTGCGACGAGCCGCTGTTCGTGCATGTTTCGGATCGATCTCATACCCCACGAATCGGCGTCCCAGTTTGGCAGCCATTGCACACTCCGTTCCGCTTCCGGCGAAGGGTACCACCACGAGTGCACCGGGACGTGTCGTGACCTGAATCAGATAACTGGTGATCGCCTCGCCTTTGACTGTGTCGTGCCCGTAGCGTTTCGATGCGCCGGAATCTTGCGGAAACTGCAATACGTCGGTCGACCGTTCGGGAAGATTGAACGGCCTCCGCAACTCCTCGTAGTCCCTGCGCAACTCCTCGTAGTCCCTGCGCAACTCCTCGTAGTCCCTGCGCAACTCCTCGTAGTCCTTGCGCAGCTCCTCGTAGTCTCGGCACAGATACTCGCTGTTGGGCCGATCGCCGTTGAAGAGGTTGCGAAGACGTTCATAATTCTCTCGGGTCGGCAATTCCCATTGTGAGCCGCGCGTGAACCAATGTCCGGCCATGCAGGTATGCAGGGCATCGTTGACACGCTTCGGTGTGAAGCCTGCCCGTTCCATTTCCGAGATCATGTAATCTACCAGAGGCTTCATGCACCGTGTCCGGCACATCCCCTGTTCGTATTCGAATACACGCAGAATTTTCCGAGCCTCACCTTCCCGAATCTCAGGCTTCGACTCATAAAGTATGAATCGTTCTGCATTCGGAATGAATTTACGCGATATTTCTGCGTTTTGCACTTTACCCCAACCGTTCGACTTATTCCATGTGCAGCTATTTAAAAACAGAAACATAGTGTCAAGGATCACCTGCGTATATGCGATTCGATTATCGGAGCCCCACCAGATCAGCGTACCGTTGTCTTTCAATAAACGCCGGCACTCTTCACCCCAGCGGCGGACATCGTTCAGGTAATCGTCGAACGTCGGCCATACGAAGTCGAAATCGCCTTTGTATCGAAAATAGGGCGGGTCGGCGATAATCAAGTCGGCGCAATGATCGGGCAACCGATTTTTCATAAAATCGCAGTTGTATACGACATTTTCGGTGATTTCTGTCATAATTTTTTGGAATTAAGAATTTGTTGATATATATTTGCATTGCATCTTTATGGCAGTCGTTGGACTGCAAGTCCTGCCTGCGGACAGGGCCACCCAAGCGAGCCTCTTCGGAGGCTCGTGTTTTTTAGAATCTTTCGACCTCTCCATCGGGAAATATGACGATGAGCTCATCGAGTCGGTTGTCGCGCTTGGCGGCCGTGGCGCGTTCACGTATGCGGTAGTTTTGATTTTTGCCGCCCGTTGTCAACCGCACTACCACTCGGCGCGCCTGCTGCGCCGCCTTGTTGATGTTGCGCACCATGTTGTTGGGGGTCGTCTGCTTGATCTCGAAGACGTGTCCGTCGAAAATCGCGTCGGCATTTTTGAGCGGATCGGGCGGCAACTCGCCGGCAGGATAGAAGCGTCGTTTCACCGCTACATCGTCCTTGTGAATATCCGGCAGCAGGGTCGCCTTGCGGACGATTCCTTTCCCGAGCAGGATGTCCGTCGCGGCGACGTTCTGCGCCTGCTCGTGGTCTCGATGCAGGCAGCTTACTTCTACGACATGCCCTCCGGGGGTCTTCGCGTCGAAATAGGTGTTCTCGACCGGGATGTATTCGAGAGCCCTTGCGAACGTTTTACTGCTTATGCCATTGAAATAGGTGTGATTCCTGGGAAACAGCAGTCCGGCCTTCGCCAGATTGGTCTTGAACATATCCGGTAGGTCGTCGGGCATCCGTATGAGCTTCTGCGGTGTCGCAGCACCCGATACGACCCGCACCAGACATCGGCAGTTCCACCCGTTCGGCGGGTAGATCGTATTCCATATCGGGTCGCTCATGGGGCGTTGCAGGCCGTTGAGTGCAGCATGCGAGGCGCGCACGCGGTCGTCGCCGACAGTCACGTAGCGTAACATGGGATCCCCGCCGCGCGCTTCGAGCGACGCCCACTCGGAAGCCGTCTCAGCCGCGCCGATGGCTGTGTCGTATTCGGTACGGAGGTAGTCGACATTGTAGCGGCTGTCGATCTTGCGTGCCTCGGTTTGGAACTCCGAGAAGCTGCGCACGCACCCCTCGTCGTCGATAAGCGTATCGGTGAGGGCTCGCAGCTGGTGGTGGTTCTTGGCTACGGAGAACTGGTAAACATTGCGACGGAGGTTCTCGACCATTCCGAAGTCTGGTGTGCCGTACTCGGGTGTTATGGCGCGACGTCCGTATCCGTCGAGGAGCGCTTTGCGCAGCTCGTCGTCAGTGAAGGTCATCGACGCTTCGTCGAAGTCGATCTCCTCACCCTCGAAGATGCGGCGCAATGTTTCGGCAGCGACATGCCCTTCGTCTACCTCTGCCCGTACATCCGATCCAGTTCGGCTATGGCCGGGCTTTTTTTTTTGAGTTCAGCCGTTGCGAACAACCCCGCAGCCTGCTGTTTCACGCCCGTAATCTCGATGTTGTATTTCTCCTTGAAATAGGCAGGGTCGACCTCGTAGTTGGCCAGTATCATCTGCTCGATCTGCAACTGTTGTTCGGGCGTGTAGCTCACGGCTTCGTCCCACACGAACTCGTCGTCGTCGGTGAAGGGCAGCCCCATTTCCTGCAACTTGGGCAACAGCTGCCAGTTGACCATCGAGGCGATCATCGCCATGCGGGAGCGTACGACACGGTTGAAGATGTCGAGGTGCGTTTCGGACTGCGAGAGCGACGACCCGTCGTCGATGGTCATCGTCTGGTTGAGAATGGCCTTCGAGATGTTGGTTTGCGCCCGTGCGATACGCTGGTCGAAGACCTGAAAGGCATCTCCGCGCTGCGTTTCGAGGAATTTGATCTCGGTACCTTCGGGGAAAAGGCCGAATGCCGCGGCGCCCATCTGCCGCAGCGCCGACATGATCGTGGCCTTGTCGCTGTCGTCCGTGGAGGTCGTCGTCGCCCACCGCACGGGAATACCGAACAGTTCGCCGAACGAGTCCCAGAATCCCGACATGTTTTTGATGGATATGGCTTCGGGCGCCACTTTGAGCAGGAATCCCAGCGGTTCGTCAGCATTTATGTCGATGAGGAACCGGTTCAGGCGGGGGTTGTTGCGGTAGTCGATACCCATCGACAGGTCGTCGTTGATGTCTTTCAACACCAGCCCGTACTCCGGCACGACGTGCTCGCGCGGAATAAGGTGTACGCTGTCGATCGTCCGGCGTCCGCGCATTTCGACGACATTTCCCAGCTCCACGAGTGAATTCCCCCACGCTTCGGCATCGAGGGCGTGGTGCATCAGGTCGCGGAACCACGGGCAGGAGATGATCGAGGTCTTCTCCGGCAGCTCCTTCGACGTTTTCTCCGAACGAATGTAGAAGCGTCGCTGCATGACGGCCGTCTCGATCTGCCGCATACAACCTTCGACCTGCGTGTTGAGTACGACGTCGGCGTAGACGTTGTAGAGATCCGCCCGCCGGGGATTCTCGACGTCGGCGGCCGCCTCATGCGCCCGCCGCCAGCGTCCGATGTCTTGGCGGTAGAATGCACGTGACTGCTCGTCGATCTCGATCAGCGCGCGGCTATGTTTGCGGATCTCGTGCGCCACGGCCTCCACACGCGTCTGCGGCTTCGGCCTCCGGAAAATATTGAGCAAATCCATATCAATATTCATTTTGCAGTTTCTCTTCGCTTTCGAAGCGTATGCTCGAATAGTATTCGGGGTTCTTTTCGGGATCCGTTCCATCCTCCTCGGGGTCTGTCAGCGACGGTATTCCCGCGCCGACTTTCCCCGCTGCGACCTGTTCGAGCCAGCGTATTGCAGCCTGGTAGCGGACGTAGCGGATGTCGTCGTCCGTCAGACGTCCCGGCAGCGACGAGAAGAGCAGGTAGAGCGTGATGTCGCAGGCGATCATCACCAGGTAGGGATTGCGAGCTTCGCCCGCTTTGTTGAATTCGGAGCCGATGCGATACCGTTGGTAGAGGTAGTTGCGCATCGTCGAACAGGCAGTGCGTGTGAGTGCCTCCATCGATGTGAAGCCTTCGGCCAGTGCGGCGTCGAAGTCGTCCTTGGCGATGATGTTCAGTATGTCTTCTTCGGTGATATACATCTTGCTATGCCGTTTTGTACAATGCCTTTCTCTTCAAGTCGTCAGTCGTGACGCCTGCACGCAGCAGACGTTTGCGACGCGGGTATTTGACGTCGAGCGTCGTCCAGACCTTCAACCTGCCGCCGACGTTGAACACGTAGCAGCGTTTTCCCGTTCGTGCGTGCAGCGCCTCGGCCTCGGCGATGGCGCGCATCAGGCGCCAGCGCGCCCATTTGTTGCGGATAAGTTCGAAAAGTGTCATGTCAGTATCTTGAATTTGAATCGCCACGGCTCATCTGTCCGATCATCGGGGAGAATGCGAATGCACGGTCGAATGCCGCCAGATCGGAGATCGCCCGCTCGTCGGCATCGGGGGAGTCGTCATGCGTGCGGTATCCGGGTTCTATACCCAGCAGTTGACGTGTCCCTTCGATGAAGTCGGCGTTGTTCCGCTCACGCTCGTTGTAGCGTATGCGCCCGTTTTCGTAGTAGGGGTAGACCGACAGCAGGCGATCTATCTTCTTGGTCTTGGGCGACGGCACGACCGAAATATTGAGCTGACGCCCTGCGCGGGCATTGCTCTCGTCGATAGCGCGTCGCAGCGGCTCGTTCCAGAATTGCGATTCGACGCGCCAATGCACGACGACGTCTTGCGGCAGCCGGCTGTCGTAATCCTGAATCCAGTCGAGCGTGCTGTTCATCGTGCGCTGCCGCACGTAGGATGCTATCAGGTACATGCGATGATCGTACAGCCCCCAGATGCGCACGGCGTTGAAATCGTTTTTACCCGAATAGGCCGGATCCCACCGCCCTGTGATGTGCCGGAATTTCGACAGCGACGGCAGCGGCGCCCATACCCTGTCGATCATCTCCTGCGTGAAGACCTTCCCTTCGACCCACGGCCGGTTGTTGTATTCTGCTTCGAAGGCGATCGTACCCAAATCGTGTTCTATCTGTACGAAATGGTCGTCGGGATATTTACTTTCCCAGCGCGGCTTCCGTTCCGGCCCGACGGTCGCATCAACACGGTGTACTATCCATTTGGGATTCCGACGTTCGAGTTCTCCCTGAATCGTCCTGGGTGCGAAGTTGTTGTTCGGTACCAGCAGGCGCCGCACGGGGCCGTCCATCGTCGGGATCAGAGCCGTGAGAATCCAGTTCGCCATCTCGTCCTGCCGCTTCGGATTCTTAACCGTGTCCTTGTCTTCGAGGTCGTCGCAGATGCAGAGGGTAGGCCGTCGCGCACCTTTTCGCAGACCGCGCACCTCCTGGCCCATGCCGAGTGCCGCGCCGATGAATCGCTCGCGGCAGACGAAGTAGTTGTCCGACCATTGGGATGTTCTCTGTGCGCCGAAATCGGCGATCAGGCGCTCGTTGCCCGCGAATTCATCGGCTATGTCCCCCAACAGTTTCTTGGCTTTGTCTTCGGTGTTGCCTACCAGTACGAGGTAAATGTCCTCGCCGTTGATCCAGAGCCATAACGGGATCAACACGTCGCAGACGATCGACTTGGCCATGCCGCGTCCCCAGCGTACGAGCACCTTGATCGTAAGGTTGCGTTTTACCTTATTTGCCAGATCGACGTGGAAGTCGGGGGTCTCGGCTGTGGCCAGATGCGGGAAATAGGCCGTGACGAAATACCGGAAGGATGCGCAGGCTTTCCGGATGCGCTCCTGCCGCTCCGCTGCGGCCTGTTCGTTGACCGAACCTTGTGCCCGCGCGATGCGGCACCAGCCGTCCCAACGCTGCAATGCCTTGGCTATGTTACCGCTGCCCGCCATCCTTTGTCAAAGAGGTGATGTATTTGTCCTGTATAATGTTCACCGCCTTGGTGAAATTCTCCCAGAAATCCGTCCGTGAAGACATCGTCTCGCGGATCGCTTCGGCATGTTCGGCGTGCTGCGTCATCCACTGTCCGAAGGTCATGAAACAATCGATGTAATCGACCAGTCCGACCTCTTTGTCCAAGGTCTTGATCGATTTGGTTATGCGTAGCAACTCCGTGGTATCGATACTCGACGAGTCTTCGCTGAGCAGATCGTCGATACGTTGAAGAAGTTTCGCGACCATTTCGTGTCGGGATATGCGCACGCCGGCGCGCTTCTCCTTCCAGCCGTAGCGCTTGACCCACTCGGAGACGGTCGACTCCGAGCGTCCGACCCTCGCTGCGATCTCTTTTTGCGAGCATCGCCGCATGAATAAATATTCGGCAAGATCGATCGTGCTGTCCATCTATTAAACTTTTGAACAAATATAGATGTACAGCAGTATTTAATCTATTATTTGAATATATAATATCAATTGTTGAATATTATATATACAATAATTTGATATGACGGTTGGGGATCATTTAATTTGTTGAAAAATTTTTCGATGATCGAAGTTCAGAACAATCACGTCTACGCCTACGGTACCATCGGTGATTCGTATAGCGGTGAAGATTTTGCCGCGGCGCTGCGGCGTGCCGAACGGTACGGGAGTCCCGTCGTCCATCTTCACACGTTGGGCGGCTCCGTCATGGATGGTCTGCTGATGGTCAATGCCGTCAAGTCGAGCACGTGGCCCGTGACGGTCGTCGTCGAAGGCGTCGCGGCTTCGATGGGGGCCATCTTCATGCTTTCCGCGGCAAAAGTCAAGGTCGCCTCGAACGCTCTGATTATGCTGCATAGTTCGTCGTCGTGGGGCGGCGGAAACGCGAAGGAGTTGGAATCGCAGGCCGAACTGCTCAAAAAAACCGACGCTGCGTTGCGTTCGTCGTTCACCACACGCGGCATCGAACCGGCAACGGTCGACAGCTGGTTCGACGGCGAGGATCATTGGTTCACGGCCGACGAGGCCCTTGCCGCGGGACTTGTCGATGAGGTCGTCGCTCCGGTCGTCACGGCGCAGCTCTCGAAGCCGTTGCAGCCGGAGGAGTTGCAACGCATCACCGCATCCCTGGAATGTATATTTTCAAACAATAAGATTATGCTGAACATTTCCGAACTCCTCGGCCTGGCACCGACAGCCTCCGAGGAGGAAATCAAGACGGCGGTTTCCGCACTGAAAGCCGAGGCCGCGAAAGCGCAGGAGTACTGCCGCAAAAGCATCGAGTCGCAGATCTCGGCCGCACTGGATGCCGGTAAGATCACGGCCGAGCAGAAGGATTCCCTGCAAGCCTTCGGCGAGAAGATGGGCGCTGACGCCTTGCACTCGCTGCTGGACGGTATGCAGGTGCGCCAAACGCTGCGGGATCAAATTGTGCACGGCAGCAAAGGCAGCGCGAAGAAGTTCGACGACTACACGCGCGACGAGTTGCTGCGGATGAAACAGGAGGATCCGACGCGCTTCAAGGAGTTGCTGGACGCCAAGTACCGCGAATAACCACGAAAAAAATACCATTTAAAGCCTATGAAATTCATCAAATTCATCGTATGTCTTGTCGTGGCCTTCGCCATCGGCACGGCATCGTTCGGTGCCGGCGCCGGCGTAGCCTTCGCCGCGCTGTCGCTCATTCCTACGGGCGCTCCTGCGGGATCGTTGCGTTCCGGTCTCATTCCGGAGGTGTGGACGAAGGAGTTCGTCAAACGCTTCAACCACATCGACCAGGGAACGTTCCTCGACGGCATTCCCGACTATTCGCAATTCGTGCGGCAGGGAAATACCATTCATCTGATCGACTTCGGATGCGACCCCGACGTATTGGTCAATAATACCGACTATCCTATCGCCATTCAGGAAATGGAAAATGCCGACATCGCTCTTATATTGGATAAGTTGCAGACCAAGGCGACACCTATTTCCGACGACACGCTCATCGACGTGAAGGCCGAGTTTATTCCCGCCGTTATCGAGGCGCACCGCGTCAAGATTTCGGAATATCGCCTCGACAAATCGATTTACAATTTCGCGCCGTCGAAAAATATCGACGGGAAGACTCCGGTATTCGCCACGACAGGCGAGGCCGATGAAACGGGTAAACGCAAGCGGTTCAGCAAAGCCGATGTCATCGCCTTGAAAAAGAAATTCGACGAAATGGAGGTGCCGACTCAGGGGCGTCGTCTGGTGCTGTGTTCCGATCATGTCGCGGATCTTCTGATGGTCGATCAGGCGTTCCAGCAGCAGTACTACAACTACTCCTCCGGTGTCATCTCGAAAATGTTCGGCTTCGACATCTACGAGTACGTGAAGATGCCTCTGTATACGTCGGCCGGCAATAAGAAGGGCTTCGGCGTGGCCGCGTCCACGGGCGACACGATGGCTTCCGTAGCTTTTTACGTTCAAAGCATGGCCAAAGCTACGGGAGAACGCCGGCAATATCGTTCGGACGCATCGACGGATCCGCTCTACCAGCGCAACCTGTACAACGTCCGAGAGTATTTCTTCGCAGCGCCCAAGCGATCGAACGCCATGGCGGCGATCTATTCCGGTGCAGTATCTCAATAGTAGCGGCGTATGTTAAGCGATGTTTCTATCGTCAGACAGCAGGGTCTCGGCAAAACGGCCGTCCGCCAGGACGGCATTGCCGGACTCGTTGCCGACGGCGTAGCGTTGCCCGACAAGGTTGCGCTCGAAACGCCGTTCGTCGTCACGTCGCTGTCGGAAGCCGAATCGCTCGGTATCACGGAACAATACGACAAGACGAACAAGGTTCTGTTGTGGCATCATATCTCGGATTTTTACGCCGAGGCACCGCGCGGCACGTCGTTGTACGTCGTTTTGGTTGCCAAGCAGACGGAGATGGTCGATTCGCTCGACGTGTCGGACGGTGCGGCCAGGAAGCTGCTGAGCTACGCCAAAGGTGCCGTGAAACTGCTCGCCGTGACCTCCATGAGCGACGACTGGGATTCGTCGGGCGACAAGGTCACGGCCGCGCAGGCGCTCTACGATTGGGCCGCCGCACGCAACAAAGCCGTGCAGATCCTGCTCGAAGGCCGTGCGTTCTCTCACGGTGCGTATATAAAGTTGCGGGAGCTCACGGCAAACCGCGTATCCGTGGTCATCGGCCACGACGCCGCAGTGGCTGCCGAAGACACGGCCTACGCCAACTATGCGGCCGTGGCCCGTTTCATGGGACGACTCGCGGCCATTCCCGTGTCGCGCGATGCCGGACGGGTACGCACGGGCGCTGTGAATATCGCTACGGCGGGACTCTCCGACGGCAAGAAGGCGACCGATCCCGACTACTACGATGACGACCAGCTCTCGGCAATAGACTCCGCAGGATACATCTTCCTGCGGTCGTTCGACGGCTTGGCCGGCTGGTTCTGGAACGCAGACTATACGGCAGCGCCGTCTACGGACGACTGCGACACGATCCGCATGGGCCGTACATTAGACAAAGCGGCCGATCTGGCGCGTCTGAAAGCCTTGGAATGGCTGCGCGACGACGTGGAGATTGACGCCTCGACGGGCGAGATCGCACCCGAGGTCGTGCGTTCCATCCAGGCCGACATCGAGACGGCCGTGCTTACGCAGATGAGCGAGGAGATCTCCGGCGTGGCATGTACGATCGACCCTGCGCAATCGCTGTGGAATGTCGACACTCCGCTGGTAATGGATCTGGCGATCGTCGCGCGCGGCGTGATCGCACACATGAAAATCAATGTTTACTATACCAATTCTCTGAGCGATGATTAACGGAACGGAATACGCCTTCGAGGACGTGAAGATCTCCTTTCTCGGTCGCAGCCTGCGCGGCTTCGTGAGTTTCAGTTATGGCGCGAACAAAGCCTATACGAATATCCACGGCCGGGGCAATGTACCCATCAAGCGAGGACGCGGAAAAAAAGATGCGGAGCCCGCGCGTCTGACGATCCTGCAATCGGAGTTCGAGGCCATACAAGCCGCGATGCCCGCAGGTACCGACGTCACGGATCTGGCGCCTTTCAACTGCGTCGTGGCCTACGCTCCGCTGGGCGGGCAGATGGTCACCGACATCGTACCCTACGCTCAGGTGACGCGGTATGCCAAGGGTATGACCACCGACGACGGTAACATGACCATCGACTTGGAAATGATTACCGACATTCCCCTGTTGAACCAATAAAACACGATTACAATGGATTTTAAAAAGGTTCCTTTCGAACAAAACGATAAAATCGAATTGACCGACGCCGAGATTGCGGCGGCTAAGCGCACCTACGGCGACATCTATCTCATCGAGGTGGACGGCAAGAAAATCTACATGCACCGTCCCACGCGGCAGATCTTCGACCTGGCGCAGACCTCGGCCATGAAACGGCCTTCGCTCTTCGAAGAGACGATCATGACCAACTGCTGGCTGGCGGGCAATAAGGAGATCCTCGACGACGTGGAACTCTTCTACGGCGCCGCACGCAAGGTCAACGAGATCACCAAGGTTGCGGAGGCGGAGTTAAAAAAGTTATAGCCTCGCGGGGCCGTGTGGCGAGCAACCCCGTGAGGATGGTCAATGCCATGCTCCGATATTATTTCCACCTCGACCCCGACACGCTCACCGACGAGCAGTGGCAGGCCCGCTGGGAGGAGTTGCAGTGGATACGAGAAATTGAAGCGAAAACAATCCGATGAACGTTCGAGAGGTCATATTCGATATTATCGGGAGGGACAGACTCTCCCCGACGTTGGATAAAATCGGCGTGCGGGGAGAGTCTGCACGTAAGGTGATGTCGTCACTCAATCGCCAGACGTTGACCTTCAACGACAATATCAAAACGGCGGCGGCCGAGATTCCCGGCCTTTCGCGCGGGTTGACCATGTTGCGCAACCCTGCGATTATCGCCGGAACAGCTATCGCCGGCACGACGGTGGCGCTCAAACGTGCCACGGATCAGGCGGCGCGCTTCAACCACGAGTTCCGCAATCTTGCGAACCTGAATCTGGGCAAGACCCGCTCCGAACTTCGGCAACTCAAAGAACTGGTCATGTCGACCTCCTATGCCGGCGGTTTCGACCTCTCGAAAACGAACTCGGCATTTTTCGACGTACAGTCCGTTACGGGATTGTCGGGGGCTGCGGCTGCACCTATGGTGCGGAAGGGTATGGAGTTCGCGCGACTGCTGGGCGCCGATCCTAACGCATGGGTGCAGGGGTTGGCGCTCGCGCAGGCCAACTTCGGATTCTCGAACCGCGCGATCGACGATTTCCAATCCAAAGCCTACGCGACGCTCAAAGCCGGTAACATCACCTTCGACCAGATCGCGCAGCTTATCCCCCGCTTCGCGGGTACTGCGGCATCTTCGGGGCAGGGTTACGAAGAGGCGCTGAAAATGTTTACGCTCTTCACCATGCGTTCGTCGTCGCGCGATCAGGCCGCGACGATGACGCAGGCGTTGTTCCGCGACCTGACGAATGCCGGAGTAATCAAGGGGTTCACGGCCGCCGGCGTGAAGATGTTCGACAAGAACGGCAATATACGGCCGGTGTCGACGTTGCTCGAAGAGCTGAGCGACCGTTTTGCAAAGGCTTATGCTAAATCGGGCGATGCGGGCGTGGTCAAGCTTCGCAACCAGTTCGCGGGGTCGGAGGGGATCAACGCCCTGCTGAACACTGCCGCCGACCGCACCGCGACATTCAAGGATCAGCTGCGCAACTTCGCCGATTCGGAACTCGAACTGGCGCGTGTACGCGAGATTGCCAAAGACGACGCCGTGCTGCTTTCGGAGGAACTGCGCAATAGACTGAACGTATCGGTCACACAACTCGGTGAATCCCTCCTTCCCCTACGACTGGGCTTGACCCGCCTTGCATTAGCAGTTGTGGACACCTCAAACGTTTTGCTCTCTCCCGACAAAGGCGGATACAGAACGGGGTATAACAATACCTACCAGATGTTATCCGACTATTACGGGGATTTTGCAGACATGGATGAGAGTGCAAAGCAGAATCTCAGAGCGCACATCGCGCAGTTACGATCCCACCATGAAGGACGCAGAGATAGCTTTATGGGACGCAATGGCGATAAGTGGTGGACGAACATGATTCCGGGGTCTTTCCTGTTCCGGCCGACTTGGGCCGCGAAAGGAGCGATGGCCGAAGGATCGTTATCGGCTCTGGATGCTATCGAACGTGAGGTTCTGGGTGGGACAGACACTGCGATGTCTTTACTGGGCGGCGGCAAGACAGGCGGCACGGCGACGGACGCCGCGGCAATGCAGGCGGCACTCGCCGCCGCGGGTGGCGGGCGGCAGCAGAAAGTCGTTAACGTCACTATCGGCTCGCTGGTGGGCAGCCAATCGTTCAACACCTCGGTGCGCGAATCGCGCGACGACATCACCTCGGTAGTCGAGGAGGCATTGTTGCGCGCGATCAACGGCGCCGAACAACTCGCAATATAGTAATGAAACTGCCCACATCCCTCAAAGACCTGATCTTCGACACGTCGGGCGTAATCTCAGCCGTCGACCTGTACACGTACCTCACGTCACACGTGCGGCGCGTGAACTACGATCGTGAAACATTGCGTCCCGATTCCTATCCCGAAGTGCCGGTCGAAACGCTGGATTCTGCGCCACGCGTGTGGGACGGCAGTCTCACGGGTACGGCGACACGCAGTTCCACGTTGGGCTACGCCGCAGCGCAGCGCGGTGATCTCTTCATCTCGCCGCTGACTGTCGACGGATGGACGTTTCCCGTGGATCCGCTTATCGGCGTGTCCGTCTCGAAGACCATCGTGCAGACGCAACTCGGCGACGGACGCATACCCGTTATCGAAGAGGTCGCACACAATGGCTTCGACGTGTCGATCAGAGGGGTGCTCATCAACGAGGACAACGACGACTACCCCTACGATCAGGTCGCGCAGCTCAACAACCTCATCAACAAGCGCGGCGGGCTGGTCGTGCAGAACAACATCCTGAATCGCTGCTACGGTATCGAGCGCATCGTCATCCGCAACGCTTCGCTGCCGGGCGAAGAAGGTATGCAGTCCATGCAGGCGTTCACCATTTCGGCCGTGTCGGATCGAGACGTGCAACTTGAAATACGGGAGGGCTGGTCATGAGCTTCATTCCGATAAAAGAGGCCACGATCGGCCGTTACATCTTCCGCACGTTGTCGAGCGTGACGATACGACGTTCACGCAAGGAGATCGCGGCGACGGCCGAAATTACCCTGCCGGCAGAGTATGACGGCAAGTACCTGTGCAACGAGATCAAAGGCGGCGACGAAGTCGTCATCGCATTGGGATATGATGACCGGAAAACCGAGGAATTCCGCGGCTATGTCGTCGATGTCGCACAACGGCGGCCCGTAGTCATCCAGTGCGAGGACGAGACCTATCGCCTCAAACGCATGTCGCCCAAGGCGCGCAGCTGGTCGAGCGTCAAATTAAAGGAGATTATCGCCTACGTGCTGCCGGATGCGAAGACGCACGACCTCCCCGACGTGACGCTCTCGCCGTTCCAGATCAAACCCGGCGGCAGCGTCTTCGACGTGCTGGAAAAGCTGGTCAAGACCTACGGTTTGCAGGCGTTCTTCAAGGATAAGACACTGCACGTCACGGTGCCCTACTACGATATGAACGACGGTACGGTTCGTTACGATCTCGAACGCAACGTCATCCGCCCCGATCTGACATTCCGCCGCGAGGGTGACGTGCGTATCCATGTACGGGCCGTGTCGATCCTGCGCAACAACAAGAAGCTGACGGCCGACGTGGGCGATTCGGACGCTTCGGCGATCACCACGCTGCACTTCTACAACGTCACGACCGTCGCAGAGTTGAAAAGGCTGGCCGAAGACCGGCTCAAAACAATGAAGTACGGAGGATTCTCCGGCACGCTTCTCACTTTCGGTGTACCATACGCCGAGCCGGGCATGGCGGCCGAGATCCGCGACCGACGTTTCAGCGGGAACCGCTTCGGCCGTTACATGATCGATGCCGTGACGACGACCTCCGGCACGGGCGGCTTCCGCCGCGAGGTGGAAATAGGCCGAGCATTGAAAAAACAGAACGCACAATGAGCCGACAGGACGAAATACGAAACGGTATCCGGCGCCTGGCCGGAGGTGCGGTGCCGATGCTGCTGCGTATGGGCACCGTCACGGCTGTCGACGAGACGGCACAGACCTGCACGGTACACATCGACGACGGCTACGACCTCGACGACGTGCGTCTCACACCCGTCGAAGATGCGGAGTTGCTCGTCGTTCCCGCCGTCGGAGCATGGGCCGTCGTGGCATCGATCGAGAACAACGAGTACCTGAATATCGTCGTCAGCGTATCCGCAGTGCAGAAGATCGTCGTAAAGGCCGATATGCTGACGATCAACGGCGGGACACTCGGCGGCATAGTCAATGTCGAGACGCTCATCAGCGAGCTGAAAGCCATTAAAGACGATTTAAACATGCTGAAATCGAAGTTTCAATCCTGGAAAGTCGTGCCCAACGACGGCGGCGGAGCACTCAAAACCGCCATAGCGGGATGGAGCGCCGTGAAACTTCGGCCCACAGACCGCGACGCATTGGTCGACGACAAGATAACACACTGATATGAAAGACTTCGGAATCATCTGTGCACCCGATCTCGTCGCACACATCCAGCGCGACGAGCAGGGCCTCATAACGTGCGGCATGGCCATGGGCGACATTCTCGCGCAGAACGAATCGCTGTTGGTCGTCGCGGCACCCGGCGAGTTCAAGGCCACGCCGACAGTGGGGGCCGGTGCGATGCGGTTCTTGCGCGACGACGATACCGACGCTTTTATCGCCGCCGTCTGCTCGCAGCTGCGCGGCGACGGTATGGCCGTCGTGGCAGTAGAATATAAAAACGACGAACTGAAAATCGATGCGTCGTATGAAAGTTAGGACGGAAACCAAACAGACCTTCTTCGATCTGGCCGTAAGCTATGCCGGCAGCGCGGAGGCTGCCTACGACATCGCCTATGCCGCCGGATGCAGCGTGACCGATACGCCGCCCGCAGAGGTGGAGATCCCCGACGTGCAGAATGCCGCCGTGGCGGCGTATTTCGTACAGCAGCAGGTAACTCCCGCAACGAAGGCCGACGATACGGAAATAAACGGGCTATTATGAGAACATTGAATGAAATAACGGATACGATCAAAGAGTCGTTCGTCAACGATGAGACGATAGCACAGATGTACGGACTCGATGCCTCGAAGACCTTCGACGAACAATTCTCGCGCGTGAGCTTCGAAACCGTGCTTATTTATATTGTGGCGATGGCCAGTTACCTTTGCGAGCGACTTTTCCTCACGACGTCCGACGAGGTGACGACGGCTATCGACAGCCGTTACATCGCCTCGGAGCCATGGTTCCAGCAGCGGGCGATCGAATATCAGGATGGCTATTCGCTCATCTACAACCCCGCGACCTATACCTTCGAGTATGCCGAGCAGGACGAGGCGGCGCGTATCGTGGAGTTTGCCGCTGCACGCTCCTATCTCGACACGAACGACATACGCCGCATCCGTATCCTCGTCTCCAAGAAGGAGAAGGCGCCGCTGAGCGCCGAGGAACTGTCGCGGTTCAGTACCTACATGCAGCGTATTGCACCGGCGGGTACGCGGATGACTTTCGTGAGCAAGCAGAGCGACCGGCTGCGCATCACCGCACAAGTAAACTATGACCCGTTGTTGCTGAACTCCTCCGGAGAACGAATCACCGATGGTGTGAAGCCCGTAGACATCGCCGTGCAGGAGTATATCGACGGTATTCTCTACGGCGGTGTATTCAATAAGACGAAGCTCGTCGACGCCATACAAGCCGCAGAAGGTGTCGTGGATGTCGTGCTGCAAAGCGTTTCGACATCGAGCGACGGCGGTTCATATACCGTGCTGGACGGCACCTCCTACGCTTCGACCAGTGGCAGCTTCATCATCGACAACCTCAATATCTCATATCTCTCGCAAGATGCAGATTGATTGGAAGAGACATATCGTTTACAACCTTCCGCTGGTAATGCGGCAGCCGCGCATCGTTCACCTGTTGCGCAGCTTGCTGGCGTCGCTCGCAGACCTGCACGACCGTGCACAGACGTGGCGCGTGGAGTCGTTGCGGCGTGCACGCTACGACTCGTCGTCGATCATGATCGAACGGATGATCTTCGATGAGATGGGGTTGGAAGTCGTTATCGATAATTTCGATGCGGGAAGTTACGACTTTCGCGTGCGGATCCTCTCCGAACAGACGACCTATGACGAAGCGCGGCTGCGGGCGCTCATCGATAAGTACAAAGCTGCCGACAAACGCTATCTGATCGGAAACGGAAACGTATCCTATACTGTCATCTATCAGGATTACACCTGCGAGAAGACCGACGAACGATTCTCGGTGGAATATACGGCCTACGTCTGCGAAAAGCATGATTACAAGGAGACCGTCACCATAAGACTCTACGGGCGGAATAACAATGACGGAAGCATAGAACTCTATGCCAGCACGGGCGGTACCCCCGTAGCTTCGACGATTCATATCACGGCGGCAAGTGCCCTCTCGTTTACGATCAACGAAGGAGAATCTACATCCCGCTCGACGATCATTTATGAAGAACCCGGCGGCGGTATCATCTCCATATCGCCTACGGAAGACAGTACATACAAATATAAATTTGAACCGGATATAATATGGCTTACGTCAACACGGGATACCAGCGTTCACTGACGCTGGTAGTAAAAAAATACGTCAACGGCAGCGAATCGTCGCGCACGGTCTACAACGGGAAACTGGCTTTCTCCATCGGCCAGAAGTCCTACGGTGCGATCTCGGACACGACATTGGCGCAGATGGATCAGAGCGCTTATGAGGATCGGTTGAATGACTTCATCGAGTATGTCGAACAGCAAGTGCCCGGGCTTGTCGTCGCAGATGTGACCGAGGAGGGATCCGAAGCTCGGCGATACAATACGACGAGTTGTCCGTTCGGAAAATAACGATTATGAAAGAGAGAGCTTATATCTACGCCGGTGAGACCGTAGTCCTGCGGTTCGAGGCGCGCAAAGAGGGGCAGATTCTCGATCTGTCGGGGTATGATGTGGAAATAGACATCGCAACGACAGCAATGGGAACGCACCTCGTAAAACAGTCCGCAAAAGGAGAGGTCGACATCTCGCAAGCGGCACGCGGGATGCTTCTGTGTACCCTCTCGGCCGAAGATACGGGATCGTTGACACCCGGTACGGCGACGATCGGTGTGCGGCTGTTGCATGATACGTTCGTGCGCATGGGCTTCGATGCTTCGATCGAAGTCTTGCGCCAGGGGGCGACACCTGGCGCCGTGCTGAGCCGCACGGCGCAGCCCGTCATTACGTTGCATACACCATGTATCTGGGTCTATATGGACTTTGCGGCCACACGCGGTGATGACGGTATCACGCCCCACATCGGCGAAAACGGCAATTGGTTCATCGGCGACGAAGATACGGGGGAACGTGCACTCGGTGTGACGTATGACGATCTTACACCGGAGCAGATCGAAGAGTTGCAACGTCCGGCCACGGAGGCTGCAATAGAAGCGAATAAGGCCGCACAGGCGGCCAAAAATGCGACGGAGTCCGCAACGACAGCGACCGAAGGTGCCGTAGCGGCGGCGGCAATGGCGAACACCGCGACGGGGGCAGCCACGACAGCAACTACGGCGGCGAACAGAGCCGCCGCAGAAGCGACGGCCGCAGCGGGCAATGCTACGACGGCAGCAACAGAAGCCGATGATGCGGCGACGGCAGCGAATGCCGCAGCCGCAAGTGCAACAGGTGCCGCAACGGCGGCAAATGATGCAGCGGGGGCTGCGAATGCCGCAGCCGAGGACGCTACGCACGCCGCCGAATCGGTGGGAACTGCCGCCGAGGATGCCGCCTCAGCCGCGAAAGCGGCGAACGCAGCGACGGAAGCTGCAACGACAGCAACTACGGCGGCGAACAATGCCGCCGCAGAAGCGACGGCCGCAACGGGCAATGCTACGACGGCGGCAACAGAAGCAACTAATGCCGCGAATGCCGCAAATATCGCAGCAGAAGGTATTGACGGAAAGATCGCCGGCAAAGCCGACCTCGACCCCGCGACGGGATATATCAAATCGTCGCAGATAGCTCCTCTCGAAGGGCGTCAGACGGGCGTCAAAACGGGCAACGGAGGCTTCGTGTCGACTGATCCTGCCTTGTGCCTCTCCACCGCCAAGACACTCGTCGTAACCTTCAAATGCGACGGAACGCCGAACTCGTTCCTCTATTTCGATCACGGCGGTTCCAACGCGAACCTCGGAGTATCCATATTCATCGCATCGAACCGTCTGTTCTGCAACATCGGCCCCAAGACCCTCGTGTCGTTCAATCCCGAATCGGGGAAATTGTATCAGGTCGTAGTCTCATTCGACAAAAACGGAACCTCTGCGGGGTATATGAATTCGGTAAAGGATCGGGAGACCACCGACTATTCCACGATCACCGACCCCACGCATTTCTGTTTGGGGGTACTATCGGACGGCAGCGGGTCTTTCTCCGGAGTCATCCTCGGCGCACGTCTCTTCAACTACGCCCTTACGGCCTCGGAGGTCGCTACGCTGTGGAACGGCGGCGAACCCGAACGGTATATGCTGCCTCTGTCGGGTGAGATGCGCACCGGACTTGTCGCCGAATACATCGCTGCCGGTTTGTTGGCAGACAAGTGGCGCGACACGTCGGGTGCGGGCCTCGATCTGCCGTATGTTCCGACTGCAACGGGCGGCACGGCCGAACTGTCGTATCAAAGTGTCCCGAATCAAGGCGAGATAGTCATAGACAGCGGTATATTCTTTACCGATATTGCCGAAGGAACAGCCAATAAACGGATCGACGTACCGAGAGGATATGTGGCTATGGCCGTGGCCGTTTATAATTACAATGCGTCTGCATTGACAAATGTCATCGTGCAAAACTGGACGGATGAACGGGCGTTCATATACGGCGCGACGGTCCATAACGCACGAGCCGTATATTCAGTCTCCGCCGCCGGTAACAAATCCGTATATAATGGGACAGGTATCACGATAGACCCTACTGTCCAATATCTTAAAGTTATGGCGACAGGAAATACGACGTCCGGAGGTATGCGAGTAAGAGTAATATGTAAATATTTAGGGGTATGAGAAAGAAGATCGATTTCCCGCCTTATAGCGAGGCGGAAGCGATGCAAATCGTGGAGGACGGCAGCATCCTGTGCAACCTGTACGGGGGAAAGATTACCGATGAACGGGGATTGGAAAAATGGAGCTACACAGATTCCGGCATTCTGTTTCCGCCCGATTCGGAAATTCTGTCGCTGACAGATGACGAACGCCGGCAGATAGAAGAGGAGTACAACCGAAACGAACTGACCCTCGCCGAACTCGAAGCGGAACGCAAAGAAGAGATGAGAATTCAATCGAAAATCGGATGATGGACTGGACGACCGTTATCGTTTCGCTTCTGTCGGGTCTTCTATCCGGCGGCGGTTTGGCAGGATTGGTCTTTTTCAAGGAGAACAAACGCAACAAGCAGCTACAAAATGAAACAATGGCCTCGTCGCAGTGGAAAGATCTCTACGAGAAATCCGAAGCGAAGGTAGAAGCGCAGGGAAAGAAAATCGATTCCCTATATAAAGACAAGGAGCGGCAGCGCGATCAAATCGACAGTCTCAAAACGCAGAAGGCCGTGCTGGTCGTATACAAATGCGAAATGCTGGGGTGTGCATTGCGAAAACCGCCGTTCGGATCGGGGAATACGGGACTAATCGGAACAAAAAATAAGGAGGAAGAAAACAATGAGTAGAGGACTGAGAAACAACAATCCGGGTAATATCCGGCAATCGGGCACACGCTACCTGGGCGAGGTTCGACCTTCGCAGGATGCGGCGTTCAAACAATTCGAGACGGCGGCATGGGGCTATCGAGCCATGTTCGTGCTGCTGGATTCGTATCGCCGCAAAGGTTACCGAACCTTTCGGGATATGATCTTACGCTATGCTCCGCCCGTCGAGAATGATACGCGGACGTATATGGACTTTGTGTGCTCGCACACGGGAATAGAGTCCGACACTCCGGTCGATACGCACCATGCTGCTACGATGATACCTATCGTCGCGGCAATGAGTCGTATGGAGAACGGCACCGAAGCGAACATGTCCGACGTGACGGAGGGGTGGAGCTTATTCATGAAACATCAGCCATGAACGCCGGACGGATCATCGTCGCCTGCGGCTTGTGCCTACTTTTGGGATTCGTTGCCGGACGAGCGTCGGTCGAACCGACGACGACCGTTCGAACCGTCCGGCAAAAGGTATACATCGAGCGGACTACTCCGGTCTCGGTGTCCGAACCGATAGGCCGGCATCTTCAACTCGCACGCCTGGTGTTCGTGCGCGACACCACCTCCGTCGAACCGGTCGCCGAGCAGGTTCCACAGGCCGACAGCGCGTTCGTGGAACTGCCCGTCAGAGACTATACCTTCTCCGACGACAGCACGTATACCATTGTCGCGCGCGGCGCCTATGTCGAGAGCCTGCCGCGGATCGAGTTCCGGCCTCAGACGGTAACGTATGAAGTGGAACGAAAGCGCAGAATAGAGCACGGGGTCCAGATCGGCGTAGGTGCAGCCCTAACACCTCATGGAATCGGCCCTGCGGTATATGCCGGTTATGGGGTAACAATCAAATTCTAACGTGCGGGAGGGTATGAAAAAGCCCTCTCCATAATCTTCGGTCAGACTATTCAGGTGCGGCACACCTTGGGAGGGCTTATGCTTTCGCAGGTGCGTCGCACCTGTGGCTTAATATCGAACGTATGAGTAAGTCTGACATTTTCCAATGCACAATTCGTGCCGTAGCGACGGTTACATGCGTCGCTGAATCGACGATTCTGTCCCGCAGCCGACGGGAGGAGGTATCCGATGCACGGCATATTCTCATTCATTTGCTTCGAGAGAGGGGGTTCAACCCCCGCGAGATCGCCGAGCGGCTGGCCATGGCCCGTCAGTCGGTCAACGAGGCGCTCGACGGATTCGAGCATCGCAGCCGACGTCCCATGATTGCAGACAACCTGCGGGAGATCCGCAGGTTATTGTCTGAATCGCAGCCTGTGGGGGAATAGATTATGAAGGATTCCGAGTGTTCGAACAGGGATTCGGCCCACCTGAAACGGGCCGGCAATTTAAATCGACACATTTTTATGGAATCACAGAAAATCTATCTGGCCGGCAACGGCGGTACGGATGTATCGGCGCTGCTGGCTTCGGCTCTGCAAAATCGCGGGGTCGACCCGAACATCCTCGCCGTGATGGGCAACCGCAACGGAGGCGTCGGCGGCTGGGGTGGCAACGACTTCTTCGCTATTCTGCTGCTCTTCATCCTCATGGGTGCGTGGGGCAACAACGGCTGGGGCGGCGGCTTCGGTGGCGGCAACAACGGCGGTCTTCCGCTCAACATGCTCTCCAACGATTCGAGCCGCGAGCTGATTATGTCCGCGATCCAGCGTAACGGCGTAGACATCTCGCAGCTCGCGTCCACACTCAACTGCTCGATCGGTCAGGTGACGGCCGGAATCAATGCCATGGCAACGCAGATCAGCACGCTGGCAGGACAGCAGGGCATGAGCGCACAACAGATCATCAACGCCATTCAGTCGGGCAATTCTCAGGTGCTCTCGCAGATGGCATCGTGCTGCTGCGATGTCCGCACTGCCATCGAGCGCCAGGGGTATGAAAGTCAGCTGGCCACGCTCAACCAGACCAACACGCTGACCAACGCGGCCAATACGCAGTTCAACGTCCTCGGTTCGAAGATCGACGCGCAGACGCAGATCATCAACGACAAGTTCTGCCAGCTGGAAATGCGCGAGATGCAGAACAAGCTGGATGCGGAACGCGCCAAGAGCGCGGCGCTGGCCGGTCAGCTGTCGCAGGAACATCAGACGGCGACGATCATGCAGGCGCAGGCGCAGGCGGTGGCTCCCGTCAATGCGGCAATTGGTGATTTGAGCAGCCGTCTGGCGAAGATCGAATGCGGTTTGCCACCTACAACCGTAGTTCCCAATCCGCAGGTGTACGCTATGCCTGCATGTGTGGCCGCCCAATTCGGATTGGGCTTCGGCGCCGGTTACGGTTTCGGAGGAAACGGTTTCTGGGGTTAGCGGAAAGGAGGTATACTATGGCAGTATTCCCATTCCAATACGTTAACCGCCGCGGTATTCCGGTCATTACGACAACGGGCGTGAACGTGACGACGGAAAATGTCGTTTTCACGTTCCCTAATCATGCCTTCGCAAACTCGTGGTACCGCGGGTTGGTACTCATCGAGCTGGCGCAGGCCATTCCGACCGGAACGACTGGAACGCTGCCTGTACTCTTCGAGACGAACGGGCAGACGAAGCCGCTGACAGCCCCAGGCGGTGCCGCTGTAACCGCAGCGCAGATCTCCGGGACGGGCGTCTATGAGGTCTACTACGACAAGCAGACGGATGTGCTGCAAGTCGTGACGGGTGTGTAACCGATAAAATAAAAATTAAAAGATGTTTAAAGACTTGAAAAACGGCTTCCAGGTGTGCCTGCTCGACAAGAGCCAAAAGACGCCTGTATACAAGATCGGGAATGTGGTTAGCGTATCTGCACCACGATTGGATTCCAGGCCGATGCCGCCCGGACAGATTCCTTCGCCGATGATGTATTCCGAACGTGTAATCGACCTTACGGTCGAATGCGACGGTCAAACGAATACCTACGTCGTACAGGAGAATGCGAACGTGGCATCGATTGCCTCGCTGACGCTGGCATGTTCGGTGGAACCTATACTCAACGAGGTGCGCGCAATTCACAAAACGAGTACCGACATCATTGCAAGTGTGGATCGCCATAAGGAGGTCGTGGCCAAGTGTGAGGACATCCTGAAGGAGCTGAATCCGGCATACGCCGATTCCAAAGCCCAAAACCAACGCATCGACAAGATCGAGGCGGCAATCTCCGGCGTGGCGGATTCCGTGCGCCAGATTCAGCAATTCCTTCAGTCATCAACGATAAAAACAAGAAAAGAGTAAATTATGAGCTGGAAAGAATTGGAGCAAGGTCGGGCCTTCATGAATGAGGAGTACGATCAGGACGATCTGGAACGCGCATATCGCCGAGGCTGTGAGCACGGCGAAGAGAAAGGCTATCGTAAGGCCATGCGCGAGATGCAGGGAGGGATGGACGGATACGGCGAACGTGGCGGATACGGTGGCTACGGTGAGCGTGGGCAATCCTTCATGCGCGGATACGGTGAGCGCGACGGCGAGTACGGAAGCGACGGCTACGGCGAACGCCGTGGAGTCAAGTATACAGGGCGCTACTCGCGTTACCGGTAGGTGAATCGAAGAGGGGGCCGAAAAGCCCCCTCTCGTTTTAAAACATACAACCATGGACAGACTGGATATTTACGACGTATTTCCGATAGGGTTTCGGGAATACCTCAATAGCTACGGGTGGAATTTCTCCAAAAAGCTCTGCGAATTCGCAGTAGCGGGCATGAAAAAAATGGACTCTAATGGAAAAGAAGTGCCCATAACACCCTACTCGAATGAAGAGGTGCAGCAACTGTTGAAGCAATACGGCATTGAGCTCAAAAACAATGTCGCATACAACGCTTGCTATGTCGCAAACATGTTCAAGGCCGATTTTCTCGGAAAGTCGCTCCCGAACGAACAGTACCTCTGTATGCACATCAAATGTTATCTCGACGACGTAGACGGTAGCCCCACTCGGGCGATGGATGAATTCTATGCCAAAACAATCGCATTGGGTATACCGATCATCTGGGAAGACATGTTATGATAATTAGGGACTTGAAAATTGGTAAGTATAACTGGTCGTTACGCATCTATTTTGCCGTAACGGGATACTATACTGACCATATTATCAAGTCCCTTATCGATATTCAATGCCCTGACGAATTGGTCGTGCGAATACGGAAGAACCTACAAAAAGCGGATATGGATACCGGATTCACATATTCGAATAAAAGGCAACGGAAAAGCGTTATCGTGATCGGAATGCACTCTTCGCACGCGCAATTCCTGAATAGTTGCGAACACGAACTCAGACACCTCGTCGATGACATTGCAATGGCGTGCAGGTTACAGATGGCCGGTGAAGAGGTCGCATATCTGACCGGTGATATAAACTCCGAACTATGGGACGACATCCATAGATTCACGTGTTGCAAATGCGATAAATGCAACTCACAAAATTAATTTTCCCCAAAACGCACCTTTTCGTTTTTTTGAACGCGCACCGATTTGTTTTGTGGATTATGTCCGCGAGGAGTTCCGACCGGTCGTAGCGCAGATAGTTGCGGCATGTGCTCTTTCCGATTCCGCAAAGAGTTTGCGTAATGAGCGAATGGCATCGTTCGTGGCATCTGCGCGCGTTGCCGGTTTCGTAAAACAGCGAGTCCACATAGCAGGTGACCGCCACGCGGTAGAGATAGTGTTTATCCTTCATGAGTGCCGATGTTACGTGTGGGACGATCCGTCTGCGATTTCTCCGTCCGGCGTCGATTCGGCGGGAGGTCGCGATGCCGGTCGTACGACACGTGGAAAACCGTGAGCCGCGGGGTATCGTCCGCTTGTCCGGAGCGCGAACGTCGTCGTTTGTAGTGTCGGAAAGGCGCGGACGGCCGGTGCGCCGGATCGGATGGGGCGCTTCCGGTTGAAGACGGAAAATGCAAGCGATGGAGCGAATACTCGTCTGGATTCGCCGTGCAGGTTCGTGACCTGTTTTGTTGAAGTTTTTTCATTTTCGGCATATTTTTTGAACCGTTTGTTTCAAAAAATACGCAGTCCCAACTGATGCATCCTTACTTTTAGCCTATAGTAACACATAGCTGAGAACTGCGCACATACAGTTTCAGCTGTTTATCTGTTACTTTATAGGCTTTAGGATGGGATAAACAGGTTATCGGGCGGAGAGAATAATTTTCTCTTCATTATGTTCTACCAAAAGTAAGACTTTTTATCGCTTTTACAAAATTTTGGCAATATAAATTTTATATAATATTGTATCAACGGGTCGTTTAGACGTTTTTCCATGTCGGGATCGGGTTTCAGGGGGTATTCCGAAGGAGCAGGTTTGCGAATTGCGGCTCTTTGGAAGATTGTCCGGATGTAGGAGTCGTTCCGGAGCGGATGGAGGAGAGTTTCCCGCGGATAAAATAAAAGCTGCCGATCGAGTAGACCGGCAGCTTCATTGGGCGAAGGAAAGATTATTGCTTCATTTTGATAAGGATGACTCCGTTTTTGCCCCGTTCGCCGTATCGGACGACGGCCGAGGAGTCTCTGTATACCGAGATCCTTTCGATCTTGTCGGGATCGATCTTCTCCATATCGGTCTGCGTGGCCTCCTTGTCGTCAATAAAGATTAGCGCTTCGCTGGCTTTGAAATCGGCATTGCGGACTTTTACGACGACTCCGTTTTCGGATCGTTTTCCCCTGTCGTCGGTTTCGTCCGCTGCGACTTGTTTGCCGCACCGGACGGGCAGCGTATAACGTACGCGGACCGGTTCCCCGTCGATCGTGCCGGCCTTCCATGCCGGTGACGATGCGACGATGCGTGCGGCGGCTTCGCCCATAGCGGGATCGGGAGTATCGAGAACCTGTACCTCGGCGACGGAGCCGTTCTTTTCGACGATGAACGTGAGGATAACTTTACCGCTGCTGTCGTATTCGGCCGCACGGGCGTCGGCCCAATGCTGGAAATCTCGCAGCGTTCCCTTGCCTTCGAAAAGCGGCATCTTTTCGGCGACGAGATAGACGTCCGCTTCGCCATTCGCTTTGCGGTAACGTTCTTGGGTATCCGGAGCTTTACGGATAGTCCCGACCGACACGATCTCGATGTCGGAGTCGCTCTGCCCGTTCGGCGGGTCGGTTCGGATTTCGGTGGCCTGCGAAGTGAACGAGAAACAGGCCAGCAGGAGCAGTACGACGGGAATACTTCCCGCCAGACGCAACAGCGCGCGGCTGTCGCCGGAGTGTTTGGTCATCATCTGGAATCGTTTTTTTGTTAGTGAATCCCGCAACCCGTTGGCTATGTCCGGACTATAACCGAACTGGGTTTTGAAGATCGTGGCGATGTATTCGGACGGATCGTACCCTTGCGTCAGTACGTCACGGTCGGCTTCGTACTCCTCGACTTCGGCCAGACGCCGTGCGGCGATCCGGACGAAAGGATTCCACCAGAGCAGGGCCCTGACGCACTCCATGACGATCCGCTCGGCGGAGTGACGGTGGTGGATATGGCTCAGTTCGTGGGCGACGACGGCCGCCATGTCGCTTTCGGGAATCGCATCGTGCAGATAGACCGTGCGGAAGAACGAGAACGAGGAGATGTCGGCCTGCGTCAGTACGATGTCGCAGTCGGTGCGGCGGATCGTCCGTGCGCCGTGCCGGAGACGGCGGATTCGCACGATCTGGGCGATCATCGCGCCGAACGAGAGCAGCACGCCGAGGGCGTACAGGAACAGCGTGACGGCGACAGGCAGCGACGGAGTACCGGCATCGGTGGCGGCCGGTGCGGCGGTTGGTGCGGCGGCCGCGACGGGATCGGCTGCCATATAGAGTGTTTCGCCTGTCCAGACGGGAATGCTGAGCGCAGGGATGAGGGCGGCCAGCAGCATCGCGCCGATCAGATAGAGCCGGCAGTGGAGGAACGCCGTCCGGCGTTCGAGCAGCACCGAGTAGGCTAGCAGCAATGCCGCGCTGCATACGAGAACTTCGAGTGCGTAGATCAGCAGTTCTTTCATGGCGTCAGCGTTTTTTGCGGATCTGTTGCATGACGGAGAGGATCTCGTCCATCTCCTTCATCGAGATGTTCTCGTGTTTCGAGAAGAAGGTGACCATCTGCGCGAACGATCCGTCGAAATAGGTGCGCAACATCGACTGCATCTGCCTGCCGGCGACCTCTTCGCGTGAGACGAGCGGTGTGAAGGCATAGCTCTTTCCCTCGCTGCGGTGGGCGACGTAGCCTTTATTTTCCAGAATCTTGATGAAGGTGGCCACCGTGGTGTACTTCGGTTTGGGTTCGGGGATGACGGCGAGGATGTCGTTGACCGTTCCCTCGCCGAGCGACCAGAGCATCTGCATGATGCGTTCTTCGCCGTCGGTAAGCGGTTCGATTGCGGGTGTTTTCATAGCTGGGCGTTTTTTTCGTTACGACAAATTTAGTACTAAATTTTTAGATAAACAAGTGTTTCTACGGTTTTTTTAGTAGGAATAAGCTTTTTGGCGGAATACCTTGATTATTAAGCGGCCTCTTCTATGTTTTCCGCTGTCGAAACCGTGCGGGGCGGAGCTGCGGCAGCCTGCTTTTCGGCATGACGCCTCCGGCCGCCGAAGCGTTCCGCCCCGACCGGCATCCGATTATTCGGGAAAAGCGTCGGGGCAGCATAGGGTATTTCAGACTATTTTATTAAATTTGAGGCGATGAAAAACATAGTTTTCGATTTGGGCGGGGTGGTGTTTCACCGCGATGCGAAAAAGGTGCGCAAGGAGTTGATCGATTTTTTCGCGTTTATTTTCGCGGCGAAGATGCCCCTTTTCTGGGAGGAGTACGATCGGGGGACGCTGACCTTCGACGAGGTGTTGGACGAACTGAGCCGGTCGAAAGGCTGCGACCGCGCCGTGGCCGAGGATTATCTGCGCGAAGCGCTGGATCGTCAGGAGGCGGTTCCGCAGACTGCGGCGTTGATCCGCGACCTGAAACGGGCCGGATACCGGCTTTACGTGCTCTCGAACATGTCGCGGGAGTTCATCGATTTTCTGCGCCGGACCGAGATTTACGGGTGCTTCGACGGAGAGGTGGTTTCATGCGAGGAGGGTGTCGTCAAGCCCGAACCGCGCATCTATGAAATTCTGCTCGACCGTTTCGGTCTCGATCCCGCCGAAACGCTCTTCATCGACGACCGCCGCTCGAATCTCGAAGCCGCCGCGGCATTCGGTATTGCGACGTTCCATTTCCGTGAGCCGGAGTCGAGTTGCACGCAGTTGCGCGAAATGTTGTTGCAGAAGGAGTAATCACTTACCTTAATAATACGCTAAAACACGAACAAGATGGGATTTTTTAAGGAATTCAAGGAGTTTGCCATGAAGGGCAACGTGATGGACATGGCCGTCGGCGTTATCATCGGCGGTGCGTTCGGAAAGATCGTCTCGTCGCTGGTCAACGACATCTTGATGCCGCCGATCGGAGCATTGCTCGGCAATGTGAACTTCACCGACCTGCGGCTCGACATTTCGAAGATCCGCGACATGTCGCAGGCCGTTGGCGAAGTCGTTAACGAGGTGACGCCCGACGGTGTGAACATCGCCGGCAAGGCTGCCGAGACATTGGAACCGGTCTATTGGAACTACGGGGCTTTCATCCAGCAGTGCATCGACTTTACGATTCTGGCTCTCTGCGTTTTCCTGATGGTCAAGCTGATGAACCGTCTGATGAAGAAAAAGGAGGAGGCGCCCCAGCCTGCACCGGAACCCGCTCCGACGAAAGAGGAGCTGCTGCTCGCCGAGATCCGCGACCTGTTGAAGGAGAAGAAGTGACCGGGAGCGCCCGATGAAGAAACGATCCCCGCGACCGGATGGTCGCGGGGATCGTTTCTTTATGTCCGGCGGATTTATTCCACCAGTTCGAAGGCTTTGTCGGGATTGCCCGTCCATTTATAAAGCTGTACGGTACTGCTCTGATTGCCCGTCTGCTTGTCCTTGGCGTTGTGCGAGATGTAGAAATAACCGTCGCCGATGGGGCAGAGTCCCGTCGTACCCCATTTGAAATTCCAACCCCACGTATCGCTTTGCGCATCATGCAGTCCTTCGGGCAGCAGCGAGAGTACCTCTGCCTCGACGGCGGGATCGAACCCTTGCAGCTGCTTGCGCTCGGGAGCCTTGCTGCCGTCGATGACGAAGTAGGAGTAGTTGGGATAGTGCGACTTCTTGCCATTGTAGACAGCGGCGTGCATGTTGCCCGAGGCCTTGTCGTAGGCGAGGTTCTGGATGCCCCACGAGGTGTTGCCCGTGTAGAGGAAATATTTGTGGAGCGGTTTCTCGGGACCGCTCTTGTGCAGGTTCTCCTGCGTGAGCGGCTGCTCGTACTGCTTCCAGTCCCGGGTGTCGTAGGCCAGAATCACCTGATAGTCGTTGTCGGTGCGCAGCGTGTCGCCGTAGATGCCGTAAGCGACGTAGAGGTACTTCTTGCCGTCGCGGCTCTGGCCGAATGCGGGTGCGAATGTCACGCCGTCGATGCCCGAGCAGCCGAAACGGTGTTCCAGCTCCTGTCCGTTGTTGGAGACTTTGGCGTAGTAGTCGTCGACGGCCTCCTTGATGTAGACGGTCTTCATCACGTCGTCCTTTTCGGCATTCATCCCGATGCGGTCGATGCGGTCGACGTCGAAGACTGCGACGTAGAAACCCGTCTGCTCGTCGTTCCGGACGCCTTCCAGTTTGTTGAGAATGCCCTTTCCGATCGCGTCGTGCTTGTACTCGATCGAAGCGTAGAGCCGTCCGTCGTCGGGATTGAGCGTCATGCAGCCCAAGTGCCCGGTCATGCCTTCGACGCTGCCGAGCAGGTTACCCTGCATGTCGGTTTTCAGGAGCGTGGTGGTGAACGAGAAGTACATGTAGCCGCGGTCGAGATCGACGGCGATGCCCTGTACGTGGAACGGGCCCTGTTCGCCCGAATAGATCTGGCGGGGCAGTTTGGAAACATCGACCGGCATCTTGCCGTTCGGATTTCCCGACGGGCAGGCCGCGAGCAGCGGCACGACCAGCAGAATGGGAATCAGTCTTTTGAGAATCATGTGGTTAACGGGTTAATAGTTATGAATTTGAATTGTGTTTCCTTTGTTTTTCGGATTTTCTTTCTTTTGTTTTCGTGACCGATCGAACAAAAATACGAAATTGCAGGTGATAATCCAACGGTCGGTGTGAAAATCGGAAAATTTTGTCGTTCCCGCCGATGCAGGATACGAAAAAACCGGAAAACCCTGTTCGGATTTTCCGGTCGTAAATATCGGTCGGAGGAAAAACGCTACTGCGCCGTTTCCGTTTCGCGTCCGCCGCCGAGGGCGTGGTAGAGCGTGACCACGCTCTGCAATTCGGTGAAACGGTTGGCGACCTGCTGCAACTGCGCCGAGAGGAGCGACTGCCGTGCGGTCAGTACTTCGAGGTAGGTCGTCGAGCCGTGCTGCATCAGCAGCTCGGTGCTCTCGACGGCACGACGGAGCGATGCGACCTGCTGGTCATAGAGCGCTGCCGACTCGCGTGCCGTCTGGCAGGCGGTCAGCGCATCGTTGACCTCTTGTCCGGCATTGAGAATCGTCTGCTCGTAGGCGAGCATCGCCTCCTGCTGCTGCGCTTTGGCGATCTTCACGCGCGCACGGTTGGCGCCGGCCTGGAAGATCGGCTGCAACAATTGTCCTGCGGCCGACAGAAGCAGCTTGCCGGGGTTGACGATCTGCGACCCTGCGCTGTTCGTCCAACCGGCCGTACCGCTGAGCGTAATCTGCGGATAGAGCGCCGATCGTGCTTCGGCTGTAGCGTAGTAGGCCGACATGAGCGAGTACTCGGCGCGGCGTACGTCGGGACGGCGCGAGAGCAGTTGCACGGGGACGCCGATGAGCAGGTCGGCGGGCATCCGCTGGCTTTCGAGCGAGCCGCGCTCGATCTTGTGCGGAGTCTGCGCCAACAGCGAACATAGGCTGTTTTCGGTCTCGCTGATCGACTGCGCGAGCTGCTTGACCGACGTCTCGACACTGTAATAGGCCGCTTCGTTCTGTGCGACAGCTGCTTCGGTCGCCATGCCCGCGTCCTTCATCGCACGGATGGCGTCGACTGCTTCACGCCATGCCGAGGCGGTCTCGTTGGCGATGGCGTATTGTTCGTCGAGCATACAGAGCGTGAAGTAGAGGTTGGCCGTCGTGGCGATCAACTGCGTGCGAACGGCCTGGCGATACTCGATGCTCTGGTAGTAGAGCGCCTTGTTGCGGAGTTTGCCGTTGCGCAGCCGCGAGAAAATATCGATCTCCCAGCTGGCCGTCACGGGAAGGTTGTAAGTCCAAGTCCCCTTCGAATTGTCGAAACTGCTTACGCCGCCCTGGGGTGCGAGCGTGAAGGAGGGGAGCAGCGAGAGCCGTGCAGTGCGGAGCGTCGCTTCGGCCTCCTCGACCTGCAACTGTGCCGTGCGCAGATCGGTGTTGCGTACCAGCACCGTATCGATGAGCTGCTGCAACCGCTCGTCGGGAAAGAGCGCCCGCCAGTCGAGGTCGGCCAGCGAGGCCGTGTCGGTCGGAGTTACGGCCTCGCGGTAGATGCCGTCGGTCGTGACTTCGGGACGCGTGTAGGGTTTGTAGATGCCGCAGCCCGTCATAAGCAGGGCGACGGCTGCGAATAAACTATTTCGTATCATCATCGGTTTTTGCTTCTTCGTCAATAGGTTCTTTTTGATTCTCTTCGATCTCGGCCTGGATGCACCAATCGGGAGAGGTGAACTCCACCGGCTTGATCTTCTCCTGCAAGGTCTGGAAGACGATGAAGAGCGTAGGTACCAGGAACAGCAGCGCCAGCGTACCGACGATCATGCCGCCCACGACGCCCGAACCGAGCGTGGAGTTGCCGTTGGCGCCGACACCGTGCGAGAGCATCAGCGGGATCATACCGAACACGCACGTAAGGACGGTCATCAGAATCGGGCGCAGACGGGCTTTGGCGGCCGACACGGCGGCTTGCGTGAGGCTCATGCCTCCGGCGCGGCGGTCGGCGGCGTACTCGGTGATCAGAATGGCCGTTTTCGACAGCAGACCGATCAGCATGATGATACCCGTTTGGAGATAGATGTTGTTTTCGAGTCCCATCGCCTTGGCCATGAGGAACGAGCCTGTCAGACCGCACGGTACGGCGAGGATGACGGCGAACGGAACGAAGAAACTCTCGTAGAGCGCACTCAGGATGAGGTAGATCAGCAGAATACAGATACCGAAGATAATGGCCGTGTTGCTGCCGGTCTGCGCCTCCTCGCGCGTGATGCCGTCGAACTCGAATCCGTAGCCCTTCGGCAGCACCTCGGCGGCGACTTCGCGGATCGCCTGGATGGCGTCGCCCGACGAATAACCGCTGGCGGCCGTACCGTTCACGGCGATCGAGTTGTAGAGGTTGAAGCGGTTGAGCACTTCGGAACTGTATACGCGCGTCAGGTTCACGAACTGGCTCAGCGGCGCCATTTCGCCGCTGTCCGTGCGGACGTAGACGTTGTTGAGCGACTCCGTGTCGAGACGGTACTTCGGATCAGCCTGCAACGTCACGTAGTACATCTTCGAGAAGCGGTTGATGTTCGAAACGTACTGCCCGCCGTAGTAACCCGCCAGCGTCGAGAGTACCGTGCTCGGCGACACGCCGGCACGTTTGGCTTTCGCGGCGTCGATGTCGACCAGATACTGCGGGAAGTTGATGTTGAACGTCGAGTAGGCGCGTTCGATTTCGGGACGCTGGTTCAGCGCGCCGATGAATTTCAGGTAGATGTTGTAGAAATCGGTCAGCTCTCCGCCCGCCTTGTCCTGCAAGTTCAGCGAGAAGCCGGTCGAGGTTCCGTAACCCGAAATCATCGGCGGTGCGACGGCGAAGATCTGCGCATCCTTGATATCGGCCGTCCGGGCGTAGATCTGTCCGATGACGGCCTGTACGGCATCCGACTTTTCGGGACGCTCGGCCCAGTCTTTGAGCTTGATGATACACATACCGTAGGACGATCCCTGTCCGGCGATCATGCCGTAACCGGCGACCTGCATGAAGTCGCGGATCTGGGGAATGTCCTCGATGCGGTCCGCAACCTGCTCCATGATCAGGTGCGTCTCGGCGAGTCCGGAACCCGGAGCGGCCGTCACGTTGACCATGATCGTACCCTGGTCTTCATCGGGTACCAGACCCGTCTTGGTGGTATCCATCAGTACGACGAGCGCCACGAGGGCGAGTCCGAGCGTCGACCACATCAGCCACTTGTGCTTGATGAAGAGCAGCACGCCGTGCTTGTACTTGTTGACCATCGTACCGAACGTGGTGTTGAACGCCTTGCGGAAGCGGGCGGCGAAGTTGTCGCGCATCTGCCCGTTCTCGTCCATGTAGGGTTTCAGCAGCAGGGCGCAGAGCGCCGGCGAGAGCGTAAGGGCATTGACGGCCGAGATACCGACGGCCACGGCCATCGTGATACCGAATTGAGTGTAGAAGATACCCGACGTTCCGCCCATCATGGCCACGGGAATGAAGACGGCCATGAAGACCAGCGTCGAGGTGACGATGGCCGACGTGATGCCCGACATGGCGTCGATGGTGGCATGGTAGGAAGACTTGTATCCCACGTCGAATCGCGCTTGCACCGCCTCGACGACGATGATGGCATCGTCGACGACCGTACCGATCGCAAGCACCAGTGCGAAGAGGGTCAGCAGGTTGATCGAGAAACCGGCCACCGACAGGAATGCGAAGGTTCCGACGAGTGCCACGAGAATCGAAATCGTGGGGACGAGCGTCGAGCGGATGTCCTGCAAGAAGACGTAGACCACCAGCACCACGAGGATGATGGCTTCGATCAGCGTTTTGAGCACCTCGTTCATCGAGGCGTAAAGGAAGTCGTTCACACTTTGCAGGTGAGCGATTTCGATGCCTTTCGGCAGTTCGGCACGTACCTCTTCGAGCAGCGCTTCGACATCCTCGACGACCTGCGTGGCATTCGAACCGGCGGTCTGGAAGATCATCGTGCTGACGCCCGGGTGGCCGTTGGTATAGCCCTTGTAGGCATAGGATTCGCTGCCCAGCTCGATGTCGGCGACGTCTTTCAGCCGCAGCACCTCACCGTCGGGAAGCGAGCGGATGACGATCTGGCCGAACTCTTCGGGCGTTTCGTAACGTCCGCGGTATTTCATCGTATACTGGAACGTGTTCTCCGAGTTTTCGCCCAGCGTACCCGTAGCCGACTCGATGTTCTGTTCGGACAGTGCGGCCGTCACGTCCGACGGGATGAGCTTGTACTGCGCCATCACGTCGGGTTTCAGCCAGACGCGCATCGAATAGTCGGCGCCGAGCGTGAAGGCTTCGCCGACGCCCGGAATACGCAGGATACGCGGTTCGATGTTGATTTTCGAATAGTTGGAGAGGAACGTCTCGTCGTAGGAGTCGTCGGGACTGTACAGCGAGAAGATCTTTACCATGGAGGTCTGGCGCTTCATGGTCGAAACGCCGATCTGGGTTACCGCGGAGGGCAATTGTCCGGTGGCGCGGGAAACTTTGTTCTGTACGTTCACGGCCGCCATGTCGGGATCGGTGCCCTGACGGAAATAGACGGTGACCGAGGCGCTGCCGACGGCTGCGCTGGAGGTGATGTAGGTCATGTTCTCCACGCCGTTGATGGCCTGTTCGAGCGGTACGATGACCGACTTCTGGATCGTTTCGGCACTGGCGCCGGGGTAGCTGGCGCGGACCATGACCGTCGGAGGTGCGATATCGGGATACTGCTCGATGGGCAGCGTCGCAAGTCCGATGATACCGGCGATGACGATGACGATGGAGATGACCGACGCCAATACGGGTCGTTCGATAAAATGCTTGAGTGTCATGGCCTATTCCTCCTTTGCGGTTTCGGGTTGAGCGGCTGCCTGGTCGGCGGAGGGTGCGGCGGCCTTCTGTGCCTTGGGTTGCACGGGCGTGCCTTCGCGCATCAGACCCACGCCCTCGGCGACGATCACGTCGCCCGGCACCAGACCCGAGTTGACGATGTACTCCCTGCCGTTCGAAATCCGGTCGACGGCGATCGCGGCCGACGTGGCTTTGCCGTCGACGACCTTATATACATATACCTTGTCCTGCAATTCGAAGGTCGCGGCCTGAGGGATTACGACGCACTGCTTGCGGACGTACGGCAGGATGATGTTGCCGGCCCCGCCGCTGTGGAGCAGCCCGTTCGGGTTGGGGAACGCCGCGCGGAGCTGCACGCTGCCCGTCGAGGTATCGATGACGCCGCTGATGGCCTCGATGCGGCCCGCCTCGTCGTAGACCGACCCGTCGTTGAGACGCAACTGCACGTCGGGCATGTTTTTCAGCGTGTTGTCGATCGAACCGTACTCGCGCGTGAGGTTCAGCAGTTGGTTCTCGGTCATCGAGAAATAGACGTACATCTCCGAATTGTCCGATACGGTAGTCAGCGGCTGCGGCGTCGAAGGACCGACCAGCGCGCCCACCTTGTAGGGCAGTGTACCCACGATTCCGTCCGAGGGACTGGTCACGACCGTATAGGAGAGGTTGTTGGCGGCGTTCACGCGCTGTGCTTCGGCCTGTGCGAACTGCGCCTTGGCCGTCAACAGGTTGTTCTCGGCCGTCGAAAGGTCGAACTGCGAAACTACCTTGCGTGCGAAAAGTTCCTTCTTGCTGTCGTAGGTCAGCTGAGCGGTCGCAACACTCGCCTTGGCGGCGGCGACGTTGGCTTCGGCCGTCTGCAACGCTGCCTTATAGGGAACCTGGTCGATGATGAAAAGCGTCTGTCCGCTGCGGACGCGCTGCCCCTCGTTTATGCAGACCTGGGCGATCTTGCCCGATACCTGCGCATAGATTGCGATATCCTGACGACCGCGGATCGTCGCCGAGTAATCCACCGGAATGGTACGGTCGGTCGTAGCCACTGTCAGGACGTCGTACTCCGAACTCTGGGATTGCATCGGCGCCTGACGACAGCCGAGCATGAAAAAGCAGCAGACGAGTGCTGCTGCACGGATCGAATTTTTCTTCATGTTTCGTTTTTCCTTTTTAATCGCGACAAAGATAGGCAAAAGCCGTAGAACATCCGGTTTCAAAAAATGGGCGGAATTTTTCAAAACGTGAACTATCATGGGCTTTTTTGCCGAATTTTATCTATTTTTGTGACGTATTTATGTCAAAAACGAGGATATGATCGAATTATTGTTATCCGACGAACAATCTTTTTCAGTGGAGGATACGAATTTGTCCGCTTTTCTGAAACGTCCCGTTCGGGTGAACGGCGGCGCCGTGTTCCTGTGCACGGCCGGCCGTGCGGTCGTATCGGTCAATGTCGAGGAACATGCGATCGAGTGCGATACGGAGGTGGTGCTGCTGCCCGACATGGTCTTCATGCTCGTCGAGGCGAGCGCCGACTTCCGCGTGATCTTTTACGCTTCGAGCATCCAGGTGTTCGACGGAGCGATGCAGCGGCTCGATACCGAATGTTTCCACTATCTGGAAACACATCCGGCGATCCGGCACCGCGGGGAGACGGCCCGCGGGGTGAAAAACCTTTATTCCGTGGTATTGGCTGCCAGCGCGGAGACGGAGAACATCTACCGTTCGCAGATCATGTACCTGCTGATGCGTCATATCCTGCTGAACGTTTGCGACAAGGTCCGGCGGAACTACATCCGTTATCAGGAGGAGGGCGCCCATCGCAAGCGGGAACTTTACGATCGCTTCGTGAAGTTGATCGCCGAGCATTTCATCGAGCGGCGCGACGTGGCCTTCTATGCCGGAAAACTCTGTATTTCGATGAGTTACCTGGCCTCCGTGACGCGCACGCTGACCGGCGAGACCCCCAAGGAGATGATCGACAAGTGGATCGTACACGAAATCAAACTGATGCTCATGTTTTCCGATCTTTCGCTGCAACAGATCGCCGATCGGATGCACTTCCCCGACCAGTCCTATCTGGGGCGTTTCTTCAAACGCCATACGGGAAGTTCGCCTCTTGCCTACCGCAATGCGAAGTAGGCCGAATCGGTAAAAGTGGTAACGAAATCCGTAATCCGTGTAGGTCGTGCAGTGCGGAATCTCCGTAATTTTGCATCGTGAACCTAAAAACGAAGAGACGATGAGAAGAATCGCATGTCGGCAGGCAGTCGTTTTTGCACTGCTGATCGGTTCGGCAGGAACAATTCATGCACAGGAAAACACGATGAGAGAGAATCCTATCTTTGGGCAGATCTTCCCGCAGGGCGAGAAGCTGCCGGAGGAATTTTCGGCCTATTTTATCGGTCAGGCCTACCGTGCGCCGCTGGTGCGCGACGAGGCGTTGAACTGTCCGGTGTCGAACGTGACTTTCAGTCCCGGATGCCGCAACAACTGGCATAGCCATACCGGAGGGCAGCTGCTGCTTGTCACGGCCGGCCGGGGCTATTATCAGGAACGGGGTGAACCGGCGCGGCTGTTGTTGCCGGGAGATGTGGTGGAGATCGCTCCCGACGTGGAGCACTGGCACGGAGCGGCACCCGACAGCTGGTTTGCGCATCTGGCCGTCGAGACCAATCCGCAGACCAACAAGAATAGGTGGCTCGAACCGGTGGACGACGCGCAGTATGCAGCGGCGACCGCCGGGACGGAGGAATTCCGCAGCCGGATGTCCCGGACGGCGCTCCGCAATTTCGATGCGTTGTTGCCGGCATGCAAGTCGGAGTTGGAACAGAGCGATCCCGAACTGGCGGAGATCGTCGGCAATTTCGCCTTCGACGAGGTGTTGCGTTACGGAGAACTCGACGAGCGGACGCGCAGAATGACCCTTCTCGCTTCGGCGATCGCCTTGCAGGCGGAGGGGGTCTACCGCTCGCTGCTCGACGCGGCGCTCGACGGCGGCGTGACGCCCGTCGAGGTGAAGGAGATTTTGTATCAGGCCGTGCCTTACGTCGGTTTGGCCAGGACCTTCGATTTCATCGGCATAGCCAACGATGTGCTGCGGCGACGGGGCGTGACGTTGCCGTTGGAGGGGCAGTCGACCGTTTCGCCCGATGACCGCTTCGAAAAGGGACTGGCCGTACAGCGATCGATCTTCGGCGAACGGATCGATCGGATGCACGAGGAAGCACCGGAGAATCAGGTGCATATCCAGCGCTATCTGTCTGCCGATTGTTTCGGCGACTATTACACGCGCGGCGGGTTGGATGTGAAGACTCGTGAACTGCTTACTTTTTCGATGCTCGTGTCGCTGGGCGGTTGCGAATCGCAGGTGAAAGGGCATATTCAGGGCAATGCGAACGTCGGTAACGGCAAGGCGACACTGCTGGCCGTCGTTACGCAGCTGCTTCCCTACATTGGTTACCCGCGCACGCTCAATGCGATCGCCTGTCTGAACGAAGTGATTCCCGAATAGATGAGAAAAACGATTCGCCGTATGTCCGCAATCCTCTTGTCGATCGTCGTGTTGCTCGCTGCGGCGGGGATCGCATTCGTCAATCAGCGGAGTTTCGGCCGCTTGCCGCGCGGCGAGCGGTTGGAACGTATCCGCCGTTCGCCCAATTACCGCGACGGGCAGTTCCGCAACCTGCATCCTACGCCGCAGATGACTTCCGGCAAAGGGTTTGCGGGCAGCATGTGGGGTATTCTCTTCGGGAGCAAAGAGCGCCGCGAACCGGCGTCGGCGCTTCCGGTGCTGAAACCCGATCTGCACCGTTTGGAGCGGGCGGAGGATGCGTTGGTGTGGTTCGGCCATTCGTCCTATCTGCTGCAATTGGACGGGGTGCGTCTTCTGGTCGATCCGGTACTGACCTACAAGTGGCCGATGTCGCTGTTCTTTTCTCCCTTCAAGGGTACGGACGTCTTTTCTCCGGAGGACATGCCCGATATCGACTGCCTGATCGTCACGCACGACCATTGGGATCATCTGGATTACCGTACCGTAATGCAGTTGAAAGAGCGTATCGGCAGGGTAGTCTGTCCGCTGGGCGTGGGGGAGCATTTCGAGTATTGGGGATTCGATTCCGACCGGATCGTCGAACTGGATTGGAACGAGAGCTGCGGCTTGTCGGACGGGTTCCGGATCCACTGCCTGCGCGCCATTTTTCAGGGCGCGGGTTGCAGCGCAACCGTTCGCTCTGGGCTTCGTTTCTGGTGGAGAGTCCTTCGCGGCGGGTCTATCTTGCAGGCGACGGCGGTTACGATACGCACTTCGCCGAGATCGGCCGCCGGTTCGCGCCGATCGACCTGGCGGTGGTGGAGAACGGGCAGTACAACGCCGACTGGCGTTACATTCATCTGATGCCCGAAAAATTGCCGGAGGCGATCCGCGACCTGCGCCCGGCACGTGTGCTGACGGTGCATCACTCGAAATTCGCGCTGAGCCGCCATGCGTGGGACGAACCGCTGAAAAACGCCGCCGAAGCGGCGGCAGGCGACGGGTTCGTACTGTTGCAACCGATGATCGGAGAGATCGTGCCGCTGGCCGATACCGTCAGGCGTTACGAGGCATGGTGGCGAGGGATCGATTGATTGACCGAATCATAGATAATTAGGTAAAAAGATGAAAAAACGAATTTTGCTACTTTCGTCTTCTCCACGCCGGCACGGGAATTCCGATCGGCTGTGCGACGAGTTCCTGCGCGGGGCGCGGGAGGCGGGGCACGACGCGGAGAAGATATCACTGCGCGACTGCCGGATCGGTTACTGCACCGGTTGCGGCGTCTGCTACGATACCCGAACCTGTCCGCAACGGGACGATGCGGCGCAGATCGTCGGGAAGATGATCGCGGCCGACGTGATCGTACTGGCTACGCCGGTCTATTTCTATACGATGAGCGCCCAGATGAAGACGCTGATCGATCGTTGCTGCGCACGTTACACCGAGATGACGGGCAAGGAGTTTTATTTTATCGTGGCGGCGGCCGACGACAGCAAGGCTGCCATGGAACGGACGATCGACGGTTTCCGCGGTTTTCTGGACTGTCTCGACGATTCCCGCGAATGCGGTACGATCTACGGCGTCGGGGCGTGGAAAATCGGTGAGATCGAGGGTAGTCCGGCCATGAAACAGGCCTACGATGCGGGGTTGAATTGCTGAATACGCGGGGTGCCGTCATTCGGACGATGCGACAACGGAGCGGAGCGGCGATCGCCGCTCCGCTCCGTTTGCTCTGCTGAAAAGCGCCGGACGCCTGTACGTCTTGGGTTCGGTGGCGCGCGGCGAAATGACGGATTGCGCCGGCTGTTCCCGACGGAGGGCTTTCAAATGTCCGGTGATGCGTGCGGGATACGTCGCGCATCTGAACGATAAGTAAAATATAAGACGCCGTAACACGACACAGGAAAACCGAGCGATATTTCCCGGCCTTCATCCGAAACCGCGGCCGGCCCGACGACGGGCTGTACGACGGTACGGAACGATCCCTCCTTGCCGGGAAAATAGTTGCGGATATTGCTCGGTCCGACGTTTGCGGCGTCGGCGATCTCGCGATGCGACGTCCCGCGAATCCTCTGATACGAAAGATCTGTGCGGCCTGTCGCAGAATTTCGGCACCTATCCTCTTTTTACGCTTTACATGTTTGCATGTTCGAAATATCCTTTTTCGAGACGCAAAGCAGAGGAAATTCCGTCGGATACGCAATACCGAATTATAGCGATTTCGACATCGGCCGAAGGCCCTGGGTGTGGAGTCCGTCCGCGGTACGTGCGTGCGGAATTCACACGGGCAGCAGGATCGAGAAGCGGCTGCCCTTGCCGATCTCGCTTTCGACGCCGATCGTGCCGCCGTGCGCCTCGACGAACTCCTTGGAGATGGCCAGCCCCAATCCGCTGCCCTGTACCTTGGTGCCCGGTACGCGGAAATAGCGTTCGAAAATGCTCTTGTGGTAACGCGGGTCGATGCCCCGTCCGAAATCCCGCACGTAGATTTCGACCGCCTTTTCGTGCTGTACGGCGCCCACGATGATGCGCGATTTTTCGGGCGAGTGGTGGATGGCGTTCGACAGCAGGTTGGTGATGACCCACGCGATCTTTTCGCTGTCGACGAACAGTTTCGAGATTTTTTCGGGGTATTCCACCTCGACGAAACAGCAGAACCGCTCGGCCAATACCTGCGTCGCCTTGACGGCGTAGTCGATCAGTTCGATCGGCTTGGTGATCTTGGGCATGAGTTTGAGCTTGCCGGTCTCGATCTGCGTCATGTTGAGCAATTCGCCCGTGATCGAGAGAAGACGGTCGCTGCTGTCGCGGATACTCCCGACCAGCTGCTTCTGTTCGTCGTTGAGCTTGCCGAGCCGGTCGTCGCCGAGCAGTTGCAGACTCATCAGGATCGACGAGATCGGGGTCTTCATCTCATGCGAGACGGTCGAGATGAAGTTGGTCTTGGCCGAATCCAGTTCCTTGTATTTGGTGACATTGCTCAGGATAATCAGGTTGCCGACGAACTGTTGTTCGCGTCCGCCGACGGGCGTGATGTAGAGCGGCGTGTTCTCCATTTGGAAGTAGCTCTCCTTGTTGTCGGCGTAGATTTTCAGCGGCTCTCCTCCGGTCGATCGCTTTTCTCCGTAAAGCTCGCGCATCAGACGGCGCAGCAGGTCGTTGGAGAGGGCGACCTCGGCGGCGTTGCGGCCGACGACCTCCGCTTGCAGATTCAGCACCGCGAGCGCTTCGCGGTTCATGAAGAGGATCTTGCGGTCGGGGCCGAGACCGATGATCGGCTCGTGGAGCGTATCGACGATCGCCTCGATGCGTTTCTTGGCCGTCATCAGGTCGTCGAGCGAACTGCGGCGGTATTCGTCGAGCTTGGCCGCCATGTCGTTGAACGATTCGGCTACGGATTCGAATTCGCGGTTGCCCGTGAAGTCGAGCCGTTGCTGGTAGTTGTGGTTGGCGATTTCGCGGATGCCCTTTTTCAGTTCGTCGATGGGACGCAGTACCAGTCGCGGAAACCATACCAGAATGGCGCCGGCACTGACGACGCAGAGCGCCGCCACGACGATCAGCCACCACATCACGTAGTCGGCGCGTTCCTCGACGGCAGAACTTTTGGCGCGGATGGCCGCCATGTTGAGTTCCATGATGCGCAGCAGGTCCTGACGCACCGTTCGCAGTTCGGCCTCGGTGACAGGGTCGCTCAGCGCCGCGATATGGCGGCCGAGCTCCGATGTCATCTCCCGTTCGCTGATCTCGGTGATGTTTTGTTGTTGGAGGGCGAGACTCTGCCGCAGGGCGTGCCGCGAAACGGAATCTTCGCCGATGTCGTTGAGCGAACGCAGCATGTCGGCGGCGTATTGCAACGAGTTGTAATTGTCGGCCAGAATGGTTCCCGTGGCGCGCGAAAGCTGCCGCACGTAGCTGACCGACTGGATGCCGAGCAGCACGATCATGGCGAAAAGAATGCCGATGCCCAATGTGAGCCTTCGTTGTATTTTCATGGTTATGACAATATATACAGGTCGATGTTCATGCGCGACAGTCTGCCGATGAGGCGGCGCATCCCGACGACGTTTTTCAACAGCGAAAATAGTGAAAATTCGGGTCGGCCGACGCAGACGATATTGATTTTTTGTTCGCGGCAGATCTCCACGATCGTCTCGACCGGACGGTTGGAGTGCACCTGCCGGATCTGACCGCCGAGTTCGGTGGCCAGATTGAGGTTGTTGATCAGGTAGCGCTGGTTGGCAAGCGGGATGCGGTCGGCGGTCTCGCGGTCGCTCTGGACGTAGAGTACGATGAACGAACTGTTGAGATGCGTGGCCAGACGCGCGGTTTTGCGGATCAGGCGGCGGGCGCGTTTCTCGCTGCTGTCGATCACGGCCAACAGCTTGTCGTGCAGCAGGGCGGGTTTCTCCGTCACTTCGTTTTCCACCTTCTTCTCGACGCGCAGCGCCACCTCCTTCAAGGCGAGTTCGCGCAGTTGCAGGATGTTCTCCTGCCGGAAGAAGTTGCTCAGGGCGGTCGGCACCTTGTCGGGTTTGTAGATTTTACCCGCTTTGAGCCGTTCGATCAGTTCGTCGGCCGTCAGGTCGATGTTCACCACCTCGTCGGCCGTCGCCAGCACGCTGTCGGGCACCCGTTCGTGGACTTCGATGCCGGTGATCTCCTGCACTTGTTCGTTCACCCCTTCGATGTGTTGGATGTTGACGGCCGAGATGACGCTGATACCCGCGTCGAGGATCTGCATCACGTCCTGCCACCGTTTGGGATTTGCGCTGCCCTCGATGTTGGTGTGCGCCAGTTCGTCGACCACGACGATATCGGGGTGGAGGTTGATGATGGCCTGCATATCCATCTCTTCGAGCTCCTTGCCCTTGTAGAAGAGCTTGCGGCGCGGAATGAACGGAAGCCCTTCGGTGAGGGCTTCCGTTTCGGGACGGCCGTGCGTCTCGATGTAACCGATCTGGACGTCCACGCCTGCGTCGAGCAGTTGGTGCGCCTCCTGCAACATGCGGTAGGTCTTGCCCACGCCGGCACTCATGCCGATGTAGACCTTGAATTTCCCGCGGTGCGAGGCTTTGATCAGGGCGAGAAAGTGCTCGGCGCTTCGCCGGGTGTCCTGTGTATCCATAGTTATTACATTCTGAATGAAAATCCTCCGACAAAGTTAACGTCGTCGAGAGCAGGATTCCAAATCAGATTGGTGAAAATTCCGATTTTCATGCCGTCGGCACCCTTGATGTCCCAGGTCTTGCCGGCATTGAGGAAGACGTTCTGCACGTAGAAGTCGCGATCGCCGCAGTTGTAGGTCGTGGCGGCATTCCAAGGCACCATGCCCACGCCGGCCTTCATGTCGACCGTCTTCACCGTGAAAGGATAGGCCACCTCGAAATAGGAGGCATAGGCGCGTTCTCCTTTGTCGTTCCGGTCGGCGGCGCCGAACAGAATCGTGTACCACGACAACGTGAAGGGCAGTTTTTCCGATACGACCCAGCTTGCGCCTACCTCGATGCGGTGGGGGGAATGGCTGTCGAATATGAAATAGCGGTCGTCGTCATGTCCGGTCCAGTAGAGGTCGGCCACCGAAAGCGTCACGGGCCCCAGCTGGTAGGCCAGCGTGAGATCCATCTCCTTGTAGCCGCTGTCGCTGAAATCGATCGACCCCCATGCCGTTACCGAGAAGTTTCCGGCCGTCATGGTCAGCGTGGGCTGCAAGGCCGGGCCCGACTCCTTGACGCCGCGCCAGTAATACGAGCTTACGAGATCGGAACCGCCGCTGAACGATACCCCTTTGTCTTGAGCGGCGACGTGATTCGTTCCAAACATGGCTGCCGTAGCCAATACTCCGAGTAAAATACGTTTCATAGAATTTAAAAGATTTCTTCGTTGATTGTTGATGATTCGGGTTTGTTTTTCCGTCCGTGGCGCCACGGAACCCGTTTCCGGGCCCGGGCGTACGCGACGGGAAATAGAGGGTTTGCGCAGTCTGACTTGCGAAAGCAGGATGACCGACAGGGGTCAGATCAGATCCGTAATCAGAAATACGACCAGAAAAACGATCAGTACGATCAGCCACCGTTTGGTCGGTTTATCCAACTTTTTCATAAGTTCCGCACACGCTATTTGTTCTGTGCGGCGTCCAACGCCACATTCAGTTTCAGAACATTGACCTTATAGGTGCCGAAGAGTCCGAGCCACGGTTTGTGGATATTCTCCTCGACGATCTTCTTCACCTCGGCTTCGGACATGCCGCGGGCTCCGGCGACGCGGCGGATCTGAACTTCGGCGCCGCGGATCGAGATGTCGGGATCGAGGCCCGAACCGCTCGCGGTCACCATCTCGGCGGGAACCTCCTCGCGCGAGAGGTAGGGGTGGGCGGCGAGGAACGCATCGATGCGCTCCTCCACCTGGGCCAGATATTCGGGATTGTTCGTGCCCTTGTTGCTGCCGCCCGAACCTCCGCCGTTGTAATCCACGTTCGACGGACGTCCCCAGAAATAGACGCTGTCCGTAAAGACCTGGCCTACGTTGGCAGCGCCGACCACCTTGCCGTTATAGGTCACCACGGGAGCCTCTCCGTCGTTGGGCGATGCCACCCATGCCACGAGGCGCAGTACCAATACATAACCGACGAACAGCACGACGCACATCGCCAGCGTTATCTTGATTGAAATCCAAAGATTTTTCATGATTCAAGCAATAAATTAAAAGAACACACTTACTAACATGTCGATCAGTTTGATGCCGATGAACGGAACGATGATGCCGCCCAGACCGTAGATGAAGAGGTTGCGGCGCAACAGGGCCGAGGCTCCGATCGGTTTGTAAGCGACGCCGCGCAGGGCCAGCGGAATCAGCAGCGGGATGATGATCGCGTTGAAGATCACCGCCGAGAGAATGGCGCTTTCGGGCGAATGCAGGTGCATGATATTCAGCGTTTGCAGAGCCGGAATCGAGGTGATGAACAGAGCCGGAACAATGGCGAAGTATTTGGCTACGTCATTGGCGATGGAGAAGGTCGTCAGCGTGCCGCGCGTCATCAGGAGCTGCTTGCCGATCTCGACGATCTCGATCAACTTCGTGGGGTCGTTGTCCAGGTCGACCATGTTGCCCGCCTCCTTGGCGGCCTGCGTACCGCTGTTCATCGCAACGCCCACGTCGGCCTGAGCCAGCGCCGGAGCGTCGTTCGTACCGTCGCCCATCATGGCCACCAGTTTGCCGGCGCGCTGTTCGCGCTTGATGTACTCCATCTTGTCCTCGGGCTTGGCCTCGGCGATGAAGTCGTCCACGCCTGCCTGCTCGGCGATGTATTTCGCCGTCAGCGGATTGTCGCCCGTCACCATCACGGTCTTCACGCCCATCTTGCGCAGACGCTCGAAACGTTCGCGGATACCCGTCTTGATGATGTCCTGCAATTCGATCACACCTTTGATCTGTTCGTTTTCCGAGACCACGAGCGGCGTACCGCCGTTCTCCGAGATCGTGCGCACGATCTTTTCCACCTCCGGCGAGAAGCCGTTGCCCGCTTTCCGGACGATCGCACGGATTGCCTCCGAAGCGCCCTTGCGGATGCGGGTGCCGTCGGGCATGTCCACGCCCGAACACTTGGTCTCGGCCGTGAACTTCACCATGTGTACGCCCACCAAATCGGTCTGGCTGAACCGGAAGTCCTGTTCGCGTCCCAGTTCGACGATGGATTTGCCTTCGGGGGTCTCATCGGCCGCGGAGGAGAGGACGCAGAGCCGGAGAAAATCCTTGGGGCTCACTCCATTGACAGGATAGAACTTGGTGGCTTTGCGATTGCCGATGGTGATCGTACCGGTCTTGTCCAGCAGCAGCGTATCGATGTCGCCGGCGGTTTCGACGGCCTTGCCCGACTTGGTGATGACGTTGGCTTGCAGGGCGCGGTCCATACCGGCGATGCCGATAGCCGACAGCAGACCGCCGATCGTGGTCGGGATCAGGCAGACGAACAGCGAAATAAACGCTGCGACGGTGATGTTGGCACCCACGTAATCGGCGAACGGTTTGAGCGTGGCGCAAACGATCACGAAGACGATCGTGAAGCCTGCGAGCAGGATGGTCAGCGCAATCTCGTTCGGGGTTTTCTGACGCGAGGAACCTTCCACGAGGGCGATCATCTTGTCAAGGAAACTCTCGCCCGGCTGTACGGTCACTTTTACCAGAATACGGTCGGAAAGAACCTTCGTACCGCCCGTGACCGAGCTCTTGTCGCCGCCCGCCTCGCGGATCACCGGGGCCGATTCGCCCGTGATGGCGCTCTCGTCGATCGACGCCAGACCTTCGATAATCTCGCCGTCGGCGGGAATGGTATCTCCGGCGACGCATTCGAACACGTCGCCCTTGCGCAGTGCCGAGCTGCTGACGATATGCGACTGTCCGTCCTTCTCGATACGTTTGGCAGGGGTCTCCTCACGGGTCTTGCGCAGCGAATCGGCCTGTGCCTTGCCGCGTGCTTCGGCGATGGCCTCGGCGAAATTGGCGAAGAGCACCGTGGCCAGCAGGACCAGGAAGATCACGATATTGTAGCCCAGCGAACCCTGCGACGTGTTTCCTGTCACGGCGATCCAGACAATCAGCAGCAGCATGACGAACGTTACGACCTCGACGGTGAACATGATCGGATTCTTGATCATCACACGCGGATCGAGCTTGCGGAACGACTCAACGAAGCTTGCGTTTACAAGCTGTTTGTTGAACAACGAATTATTTACTCGATTTTTCATTTTTCAAATCCGGATTAGAAACTTAAATAATCGGCGATGGGACCCAGAGCCTGTGCCGGGAAGAACGAGAGGGCGGCCACGATGATGATGACGGCGAAGGTCATCAGCGAGAAGGTGAACGTGTCGGTCTTCAACGTGCCGGCGCTCTCGGGGACGTATTTCTTCGAGGCGAGCAGTCCGGCGATGGCCACTTGTCCCACAATCGGGAAATAACGGCCCATGATCAGGGCGATACCGGTCATGATATTCCAGAACGGCGTGTTGTCACTGAGTCCCTCGAAGCCCGAACCGTTGTTTGCCGCAGCCGAGGTGTACTCGTAGAGCATTTCGCTCAGGCCGTGGAACGAAGGGTTGTTCAGCCATCCGATTTCGGGGTTCGCGGCAGCCACGGCGGCGGAAATACCCGTACCGACGAGGATCAGGAAGGGGTGCATCAGTACGACCATCGTGGCGATCTTCATTTCGCGCGCTTCGACCTTATGTCCGAGGAATTCGGGCGTGCGGCCCACCATCAGTCCGCTGATGAAGACGGCGATGATGAGGAAGGCGAAGTAGTTCATCCAGCCCACGCCGACACCGCCGAACCAGCAGTTGATCTGCATGTTGAGCATTTGCATCATACCGCTCAGCGGGGTTTGCGAATCGTGCATCGAGTTCACCGAGCCGTTCGAGGTGACGGTCGTCACCATGCCCCACATGGCCGAAGCGGCCGAACCGATGCGGATTTCCTTGCCCTCCATCGAGCCGAGGTCCTGTGCGATGCCCATTTCGTCGATATTGGGGTTGCCGCCCATCTCCTGCGGAACGGAGACGAAGATACCGGCCGTGAAGGCGAAGAGCATCACACCGAAGATCCAGGCGGCCAGCTTGCGGCGACGGACGTAGAAGCCGAAAGCCCAAGCCATCGCCATCGGGATGATCAGAATCGACCAGCACTCCAACATATTCGTGAAGGCGTTGGGATTTTCGAGCGGGTGCGAAGAGTTGACGCCGAAATAACCGCCGCCGTTGGTACCCAGCTGTTTGATCGGCACGATAGCGGCCGTGGGGCCCTGCGAGATGACCTGCTCCTGGCCTTCGAGCGTCGTGATGGTCTGTTTACCGTCAAACGACATCGGGGTGCCGTTGATCACCAGCAGGATACCGACCAGAAGCGACAGGGGCATCAGGATACGGGTCGTGCTCTTGACCAGATAGACCCAGAAGTTGCCGATGGCCTTCGTGGTCTTCGCTGCCAGCGCCTTCATGATGCCGGCCATGGCGGCCATGCCGCACGCTGCGGTGATGAACTGGAAGAGCATGATGACGAACAACTGCGTAAAATAGGTGAGACCCGTCTCGCCGCTGTAATGCTGCAAATTGCAGTTGACCATGAACGAGATGCAGGTGTTGAACGCCAAGTCGGGGGTCTGGTTGGCGTTGCCGTCGGGGTTGAGCGGCAGCCAGCTCTGGCAGCAGAGCAGCACCATACCCCAGAAGAACCAGAAGAGGTTGACCATCAGCAGAGCTTTGAGGAACTTCTTCCAGTCCATATCCTCGTCGGGATCGATGCTGCATACCTTGTAAATGCCCCTTTCGAGCGGAGCCATGAAGTCGAGCCACGTGCGCTCGCCTCGGTAGACTTTGGCAATGTAGCGGCCCAGCGGATAACAGAGCACCACCAGAGCCACCCATTGCAGAATTACGCCTAAAATTTCCGTATTCATTTATTTATCGTTTTACGGGTCAGACAATCAGAATTTTTCGGGTTTAACGAGCACATACATCAAGTAGATGAATCCGATGATACTCAGAATAAGCAATCCTGTAAACATTTTCCATTAAATTTTTTCGAACCAATCCACACATTTGAAATAAAACCAATAGCACAACGCCCCTAAGGCGCAGAGCAGGATGAAAAGTACGATTGCATTCATCGCTTCAGCTTTTTTGAGTTAGACAACTTTTTCACGAAACCGCACATCATGCGATCGAACAGGCATCCGATGCCGCAAAAAAACAGAATCATTAGTATCACCTGCATTTCGCATCCTCCGTTTGGTTCGTGCCGACTTCTATACGAAGGCGGTGCCAAAAAAGCGCATTTTTATTCAATCCGCTTTGGAATAGGCGTTTACGCTCTTTCGCGATGCGCCGAAAAAGAAGGGCGTCCTATCAAAATGATAAGACGCCCTTCTCGGAATGAAACGGTGCGTGTCTACTTGACGCCGTAACTTTCCAACTTGCGGTAGAGTGTCGCGATGCCGATGCCCAGCAGGCGGGCGGCTTCGGTTTTGTTGCCCTTGGCGTATTCGAGGACTTTCAGAATATGATGCCGTTCGAGCGCGTCGAGTGCCAGCGAATCGGGAGGTGCGCCGGCGCCGGCGCGGAATTCGGGCGACAGCGTATCGGCGGAGAGCCGTTCGCCGTCGGCCATAATCAGGCTCCGTTCGACGACGTTGCGCAGTTCGCGCACGTTGCCGTGCCATGTATGGCGTTCCAGCGCGGCGATGTATGCGTCGTCGATGGTTTCGATGCGTTTTCCCATCTTGGCGGCGAACTGCCCGACGAAGTAGCGGGCGTATTCCGCGACGTCTTCGCGCCGCTGGCTCAGGGCGGGCAGCTGGATGCGGAAGACCGAGAGCCGGAAATAGAGGTCTTCGCGGAAGTTTCCGGCGGCGATCTCCTTTTCGAGGTCGCGGTTCGTGGCGGCGATGATCCGCAGGTCGACTTTCGTCGGGCGGGTCTCGCCGATCTTGATGAATTCGCCGCTTTCGAGCACGCGCAGCAGCTTGGCCTGCAATTCGACGGGCATTTCTCCGATTTCGTCGAGAAACAGCGTTCCCTTGTCGGCCTCTTCGAACAGCCCCTTTTTGTCCTTCGTCGCACCCGTGAAACTGCCGGCGCGGTGGCCGAAGAGTTCGCTTTCGAGCAGCTCTTTGGAGAAGGCCGAGCAGTTGACCGCCACGAATGCCTCTCTGGCGCGCGGCCCGGCTTGGTGGATCGCCTGCGCGAAGACCTCCTTGCCCGTTCCGGTCTCGCCGGTGAGCAGTACCGACGTGTCCGTCGCAGCGACTTTGCGCGCGAGGTTCACGGCCTGTCGGAGCGCCTCCGACGAACCGATGATGCGGTCGAACGAATGTTCGTCGGAGAGTTTCGCCTCGAAACGCGCCAGTCGGCGCTGCATCCGCGCCTTCTCCGTCGCACGGCTCAGCAGCGGCAGGATCTTGTTGTTGTCGTCGCCTTTGGTGATGTAGTCGAATGCGCCGTTCTTGATCGCCTGCACGCCGTCGGGTATGTTGCCGTAGGCGGTGAGCAGGATGACTTCGGCGGCGGGTGCGATCTCCTTGATCCTGCCGACCAGTTCCACGCCGTTGCCGTCGGGGAGTTTGACGTCGCACAGCACGACGTCAGGTTCGTATTGGCTGAGCAGCCGGAGGCCCGTGGTACAGTCCGGAGCCTGCTCCACGTCGTATCCTTCCAGTCCGATGATGCGCGCCAGCAGCGCACGCAGTTGGGGTTCGTCGTCGATAATCAGAATTTTCGCCATTGCGGTTAGCGTTCTTTGCGGCAAAGGTACGACAAAATTCGAAATTGTCGACATGCTCCTGCGGCGGCCGTCGCGGAATCCTGCCGTCCGGTTGTGGGGTGTGTCTCCGGTCGGAATTGCGATGCGTTCCTGCCGGTCAGGCCGCCCCGTCGCATATCCGTCCGCCCGATCCGGACGGCGTAACGGAGGGCAAGAGTGAAATTATTCCGGAAAAAAATTTAACAAAATTGTTGAATGTTTCGAAACTCTTCGTATATTTGCACTGACAAAATTGTTAAATCAAAATGTTAAACAAAGGTAGAATGGGAGAGAAACCGATGCGGAACAAGGAGCAGGCGATTCTCGAAGCGGCCGAACGCGAATTCATCGCCAAGGGATTCGCGGGGGCGCGGACGACCTCGATCGCCGAAGCGGCCGGCGTGACGCACGCCATGCTGCACTACTATTTCCGGACGAAGGAACAACTATTCGAACGTATCCTCGACGAGAAGATGCGGTTGATGGGCGAATCGGTGCTGGCAGCCTTCGGGCAGCCGGGATTGCCGCTGGCGGAGCGGCTGCGCGACGGAATCGAGCGGCATTTCGATTTCATCATGGCCAATCCCGACATGCCGCGCTTCATCGTCAACGAAGTCTTTTCGCGGCCGGAACGTTATGAAACGATGCAGGCGCGCATCCGTGAGATCGCAGGCGTCCTGATGTGCGATATCCAGCGGGAGCTCGACGCCTCGGCCGACCGCGGCGAAACGGAAAGGATCGACGTGCGGATGCTGTTGCTCGACATCATCTCGCTCAACGTCTTTCCGTTCATCGCCTATCCTGTCATCGAACCGATTCTGGGTGACCTCACGGCCGACCGCGAACGTTTTTTCGCACGGCGCAGGGCGGAAAACACGGAGGTGATCCTGCGGCGGCTTAAAAAATGCGACTCATGAAACGGATCGTTTTACTGTGCGGGTGTCTGCTGGTCTGGGGTTCGGCCGGCGCCCAACTGACGCTCGACTCGTGCCGTCTGCTGGCGCGGAACCATTACCCCGAAATCCGGCGCTACGACCTGGTGCGGCAGACGGAGGAGTACACGCTTTCGAATGCACGGCGGGAGTGGTTGCCGCAGCTGTCGCTTTCGGCGCAGGCCACGTGGCAGACCGCCGTGCCCGCGTTCCCCGATGCGCTGACCGGTATGCTTACCCAGTACGGCGTAGGGATGCCGGGGATGAATAAGGACCAATATAAAGTGCAGTTGGAAGTGACCCAGACGATTTGGGACGGCGGAAAGTCGGCTGCCGACAAACGCATCGCCGAAGCCGAAGCCGCCGAACAACGGCAGGCGACGGATGTCGATCTCTATGCGTTGGAGGGGCGGGTGGACGACCTCTATTTCGGCATTCTGCTGCTCGACGAACGGGTCGCGCAGACGAAACTGACGCTCGGACTGCTGCGGAGCAACCTCGACAAGGTGCGTTCGCTGCAACGCAACGGTGCGGCGATGCAGAGCGATGCCGATGCCGTCGAAGCCGAACTGCTGACCGTCGAGCAGCAGCTCGCGCAGGTCGAAGCCTCGCGTGAGAGCTACCGCCGGATGCTGGAACTTTTCATCGGAGAGGAGCTGGCCGGTCGGGCGCTCGTGCGGCCGGACGTCGCGGAGCCCGCTTCGTTCGAGGCCGCCCGTCCCGAACTGGCGCTGTTCGATGCGCAGGCCGAGAAGCTCGCGGCGCAGCGACGGCTGGTGAAATCGGCGACCCGTCCCCGTTTCGGACTCTTCGCGCAGGGATATTACGGGTATCCGGGCATGGACTACTTCGAGAGCATGATGGCGAACGACTGGTCGTGGAATGCGCTCGTCGGATTCCGGATGTCGTGGAATTTCGGGGCGTTCTACACGAAGAAGAATTCGCTGGGCAAACTCCGCACGGCACAGCGGCAGCTCGATGTGCAGCGCGACGTCTTCCTCTTCAACACACGGTTGCAGACCGTCGAGGAGAGCGGCGACATCGCCCGCCTGCGCCGCGCGCTGGCCGACGACGACCGCATCGTGCAGCTGCGCCGTGCGGTGCGCGAAGCCGCAGAATCGAAGCTCCGCAACGGGGTGATCGATACCAACGACCTGCTGCGCAAGATCACCGAGGAGGCGACGGCCGCCACGGCACGGTCGGCGCGGGAGATCGAGTTGGTGAAGACGATCTATGAATTGAAACATACGATAAACCGATAAGACCATGAAACGATTCATTATTTACGGTGCGATCCCGCTGTTGGCAGCCTCCTGCGGGGGCGACGGGGATTTCGATGCCACGGGGACGTTCGAAGCCACGGAGATCGTCGTGTCGGCCGAAGCTGCCGGGCGTATCCTCCGCTTCGACGCCGAAGAGGGTGACGTGCTCCGAGCCGGCAGGCAGGTCGGTGCCATCGACACCGTACAGCTCTATTTGCAGAAATTGCAGCTGGAACGTCAGCGCGCTTCGGTGCGGAGCGGCCGTCCCGACATCGGGAAACAGGCCGCGTCGCTGCGCGAGCAGATCGCCAAACAGCAGACCGAACGCCGCCGCGTGGAGAACCTGTTGAAGGACGGTGCGGCCACGACCAAACAGCTCGACGACATCGACGCGCAGTTGAAGGTGCTCGGCGGGCAGTTGGACGCGCTGTTGTCGACGCTGGAAAACAATGCCGTGTCGATCGACGAGAATTCGTCGGCCATCGAGTTGCAGATCGCGCAGGTCGAAGACCGGCTCGCCAAGTGCCGCATCGCGTCGCCCGTGACGGGAACGGTGCTGGCCAAATATGCCGAGGCGGGCGAACTGGCCTCCGTCGGTCGGCCGTTGATGAAGGTCGCCGACCTCGACCGCATCTACTTGCGGGCCTATTTCACGTCGGATCAGTTGGCCGACCTGCGTCTGGGCCAGGAGGTAACGGTGACGGCCGATTTCGGCGGGGAGCGGCAGCTCGACTATCCGGGACGCATCGTGTGGATCGCCTCCGAGAGCGAATTCACTCCCAAAACCGTTCAGACCCGAAATTCGCGGGCCGGACTGGTCTATGCGGCGAAGATCGCCGTCGAGAACGACGGCCGGTTGAAGATCGGCCTTTACGGAGAGGTGAAACTCTAAGTGCGACGACGATGCGGAATGCCATAGAGATTCACGCCCTGACCAAACGTTACGGTACCCTCACGGCGCTCGACGAGGTGTCGTTCGAGGTCGGGCGGGGCGAGCTGTTCGGCCTGATCGGTCCCGACGGAGCCGGCAAGACGACGCTTTTCCGGCTGCTTGCGACGCTCGTCGCACCCGACGGCGGCACCGCCTCGGTCGACGGGCTGGATATCGTGGACGACTACAAGCGCATCCGCGAGCGGGTAGGCTACATGCCCGGACGGTTTTCGCTCTATCCCGACTTGTCGGTGGGGGAGAACCTCGCTTTCTTCGCGGCGCTGTTCGGGGTGGAGATCGCGGAGAACTACGATCTGATCGCGCCGATCTATCGCCAGATCGAACCGTTCCGCGCACGCCGTGCGGGAAAGCTTTCCGGCGGTATGAAGCAGAAGCTCGCACTCTGCTGCGCGCTGATCCACCGGCCTGCGGTGCTCCTTCTCGACGAGCCGACGACGGGCGTGGACGCCGTGTCGCGCAGCGAGTTCTGGGATATGCTCTCCGAGTTGAAAGGCAAGGGGATTTCGATGCTCGTTTCGACGCCCTACATGGACGAAGCGGTGCGCTGCGACCGCGTGGCGCTGTGCGATGGCGGGAAGATCCTGGCCGTCGACACGCCGCAGGGTGTCGTCGGGCGGTTCGACGAGCCGCTCTACGCGCTTGCGGGCGACGATATGTACGGCCTGCTGCTCGAAGCGCGCCGCCATGCCGACGTGAAGGAGTGTTACCCCTTCGGCCAGACGCACCACCTGATCGCGGGCGAGGGGTTCGACGCCGGACGCTTCGTCCGCGAGACCACCGCGCGGGGATTCCGCCGTGTGACGCTCCGACCGGTCGGGGCGGGAATCGAGGATGTGTTCATAAAACTGATGCGCCATGCGTGAACCGATCATATCCGTCAGGGAACTGAGCAAGCGGTTCGGCGATTTTACCGCCGTAGACCGCATTTCGTTCGATGTGGCGCGGGGCGAAATCGTCGGATTCCTCGGCGCCAACGGCGCCGGAAAGACCACCGCCATGCGGATGTTGTGCGGATTGAGCTATCCCACGTCGGGAAGCGGTACGGTCGCCGGTTACGACGTGATGCGCGAAGGAGAGCGGATTAAACGCCGCATCGGCTACATGAGCCAGCGCTTCTCGCTCTACGACGACCTCACGGTGCGGGAAAATATCCGGCTTTTTGCCGGAATCTACGGTCTTCGGCGGATGCAGACGCTGCGCCGCACCGTCGAGCTGCTGCATCGCCTCGATTTCCGCTCGGAGGCCGATACGCCGGTAGGTTCCCTGCCGCTGGGCTGGAAGCAGAAGCTCGCCTTCTCGGTGGCGACGCTCCACCGTCCCGAAATCGTCTTCCTCGACGAACCGACGGGCGGTGTCGATCCGCTGACGCGCCGTCAATTCTGGGAGATGATCTACGAGACGGCCGCCGCAGGGACGACGGTCTTCGTTACCACGCACTACATGGACGAGGCGGAGTACTGCTCGCGGGTGTCGATCATGGTCGACGGGCGGATCCGCGCGCTGGGAACTCCGGCCGAATTGAAAGAACAATATGCCGCAGGGTCGATGGACGAGGTGTTCCGCATCCTGGCCCGCACGGCCAAACGCTCGGAATAAGATGAAAGGATTCTTCTCGTTCGTCCGAAAGGAGACGCTGCACATCCTGCGCGACCGGCGCACGATGCTCATCGTGCTGCTGATGCCCGTGGTGCAGTTGCTGCTGTTCGGCTTCGCCATTTCGGTCGAGGTCAACAACATCGACTTCGCCGTCGTCGCGTCCCATCCGACCGAAGCGGTGCGCCGGCAGGTGGAGCGCATCGCGGCCAATCCCTATTTCACTTTCGGAGGGTACATCCGCCAGGACGAGGCGGACGAAGTACTGCGCACGGGAGAAGTCGGGGCCGTGGTCGTCTTCGCCGCCGACTACGACCGGCGGACGGCCGGTTCCGGCGAGCCGGACGGTGCGGCGATCCAGTTGATTTTCGATGCCTCGAATCCCAACGACGCCTCCTCCGGCGCAGGGTACCTGCGAAGCGTCCTGCTGGCGGAGGGGACGGGCGGCGCGCCGACGCCCGAACTGCATCTGCTTTACAATCCGCAGATGAAGAGCTCCTACAACTTCGTGCCGGGACTCATGGGATTGATATTCATGTTGATCTGCGCCATGATGACCTCCGTGTCGATCGTCCGAGAGAAGGAGACCGGAACCATGGAGGTGCTGCTCGTGTCGCCTGTGCGGCCGCTGCGGATCGTCGTGGCCAAGATGATTCCCTACTTTCTGCTGTCGTGCGTCAACCTGGCGACGATCCTGCTGCTGGCGCGTTTCGTGCTGGGCGTGCCGATGTCGGGCAGCGTCGTGGGACTGGTGGGGCTGTCGCTGCTCTATCTCGTCCTGGCGCTCGCGCTGGGGCTCTTCATCTCGACGATGGCCGACAGCCAGGTGACGGCGATGCTCATTTCGGGCATGTTGCTGATCCTGCCGCTCATCATGCTCTCGGGGATGGTCTTCCCGATCGAGAACATGCCCGGCGTTTTGCAGGGAATCTCCTGTATCGTTCCCGCCCGCTGGTATATCGAGGCCGTGCGCAAACTGATGGTCGAGGGGTTGCCCTTCGCTGCCGTGCTGAAAGAGTTTGCCGTCCTGGCCGTCATGACCGGTGCGCTGATCGGCGTGGCGCTCGGAAAGTTCAACGATAAACTCGAATAACGATGCGAACACTACTCGTTTTACTCGACAAGGAGTTCCGGCAGTTCTTCCGCAATCCGTTCCTGCCGAAAATGGCGGTCGCCTTTCCGATGATGGTGATGCTCGTCATTCCGTGGATCACGACGATGGATGTCCGTCATGTCGGCGTCTCGGTGGTCGACAACGACCGCTCGACCGCTTCGCGGCGGCTCGTCGGGAAGATCGGAGCCTCGGACTATTTCCGGCTCTACGGTGTCACGGAACATTACGGCGCTTCGCTGGCAGCGCTGGAGCGGGGCGATGTCGATGTGATCGTCGAGATTCCCGACGATTTCGAACGTTCGATCGCGGAACGGTCGCCCCGCAGAGTGAGCATCACGGCCAACGGCGTGAATGCGTTGAAGGGGAGTCTCGGTTCGCAGTATATGGTGCAGACCGTCATGGGAACCCTCGCCGAACTGCTCGCAGAAGAGGGTGTCGCACCGTCGCCCGACCTGATTACGGTGCAGAACCGCTACAATCCAACGCTCGACTACCGTGCCTACATGATCCCTGCGCTGATGATCATGCTGCTTATCATGCTGTGCGGCTTCCTGCCTGCACTCAATCTGGTGGGAGAGAAGGAGCGCGGGACGATCGAGCAGATCAACGTCACGCCCGTCGGCCGCCTGACCTTCACGCTGGCCAAACTGATTCCCTATTGGATCATCGGTCTGGCCGTGCTGACGGTCGCCATGTCGCTGGCATGGCTCGTCTACGGACTGACGCCCGTCGGCGCGGTCGGTGCGGTCTATCTGGCCGCCGCGCTCTTCATCGTCACGATGTCGGGACTGGGCGTGGTGATCGCCAATCGATCCGATACGATGCAGCAGACGATGTTCGTGATGTTTTTCTTCGTGATGATCTTCGTGCTGATGAGCGGACTGATTACCCCGATCGCGTCGATGCCCGGCTGGGCGCAGGCGATCACGCGGCTTCTCCCGCCCCGTTATTTCATCGGGATCATGCGTGCGGTCTATCTCAAAGGTACGGCGCTCGAGGAACTGTGGGGCGATTATGCGGCGCTGGCCGGTTTCGCCCTTGTCTTTGGTATGTCGGCTATACTGACTTGCAGGAAACGGACGTAGGACCGCAGAGCGCTTGGAAACGGGTATTTCGGTAGGAAAAAACGAATTTGTCCGACAAGATGCATGTATTCGAAAAATAATCCGTATCTTTACGAAAATGCTCCGGTAACCGATCACGAACGATGTGCTGTTCGGAGGGGCCATTGCGGATATTCTGGCCAAAATCTCTGCATGATGTGCGAAACGGAGATTTTGGCTTTTTTATTGCTACCCGAATACCTCGGGGTTTGGACGACCTCGAACTGACTGCTTAAATCGAAATAAACATGGAAGAAAAACGAATTTACGAAACACCGGAACTGTCGCTTTGCGACACGGCCATAGAGCGAGGATTCGCGGCATCGATGGATACCTCGACCGAGGAGATCACCCCCGGAGAAGAGGTGGATTGGTAATTTAAAAAACACAGCTATGAGAAAAATCTTATATTTACTCCCCGTCGCTGCATTTTTCGTCTCCTGCGTCGCCGACAGTATACAAGAGGAACTTTCGACCTCGCAGGGGCAGCACGGCGTTTGTCTGTTCGACGCTTCCATTTCGGAACGGGAGGGGACACGCGTCGTCGGAGAGTGGGGTACCGACGGCATTCTCGCCGAATGGGAATCCTCCGACCGGATCGGCGTCTTCGCCGGCGACGAAACGCAGGCGGCCGTTTTCACCGTCAAGGAACTTGACGGTACGAACGCCGTATTCGAAGGCGAGACGATTGCGGACGCAGCCTCTTATCTCGCTTTCTATCCTTACAGCGAGTTGTTGGGACGCGAGGGAACGTCCCTCTCGGGGAAGATGAATTTCCTGCAACGTTATAGTTCGCCCGGATACGGCGAGAACCGGATCGGCATCCAGCCGGATTTCTTCCCTATGCTCGCATACTCTCCGACGGGCGCGCACAGTCTCTCATTCAGACAGATGTGTGCCTACATCCGGGTACGCGCCTCCGCAACCCTTGCGGGAGATACCTATCTCAAATCGGTCATTCTGCAAGGCAACGACGGCGAGGTGCTCGCCGGCGAAGGCATCCGGGTTGCGGTCGCCGCGGCGGACGATGCGTCGCTGAATATCCGTACCGGCGACCCTGTTCTGAGCGTCGATGCTTCGGAACAGACCTATTCGGCCGTGGCGCTCGATCTGACCGACCCCGACCAGCCGGAGGGCGAGACGAACGGCAGTCTGCTCTCGCAGAGCGAATTCACGGAGTTCTACATCGCCCTGCCTCCGCAGAATTTCGCGAAGGGGTGCAAACTGACCTTCATAGATACTCGCAACCGGTACATGGGCACCCTGACTTCGAAACCCTTCAACGCGGCGCGGGCGCAGTTCGTAACCTTCCGCGCCGGCGGCGGGGAGAAGGTGTTCGAATACATCGCCGACAACGCCCTGATCTGGCAGGACACACCGAGGCTGCTCCTGCATGCGAACCGTCAGGCCGAATCCCCGAGCGGGTACGATCTGACGGGCGGCAGCGATGCCAATCTCGCCAATTGCTATGTGATCACTCCGTCGATGCTGGCGGCGCATCCCGACGGACTCTTCTGCTTTCCGGCCAAATCGCCCGTCCAGTCGGGAACGGTCTATTGGGACGACCTGCTGCTCGACACGAACGACTACATGGTCTTTACCGTCGACAAGACGATGGCCCGGACGGGAGGTAACGCGGTCATCGGCTATCTCGATCCGGCGACGGGTCTCGTGAAATGGAGCTGGCATATCTGGGTGGTGACCGACGAACTCTTCGCCAAGGATCAGGACTACGAACGGCAGGAGGGAGAGCAGACGCTTATCTACCGCATGATGGACCGGAATCTGGGTGCGAACGATCCGACGGGTTCCGGCGACAAGTCCCGTTCGTGTCTCTACCAGTGGGGGCGCAAGGACCCCTTCTCGAACGCTACGACCGTGTACGGCCCCGAGGGCAATACGCTGGACATGCACTCGTGGCCCAGTTGCGAGGGGTATACCATCGATCCGGTATGGAATGCCCAGATCGGCCGCAAGTCGGGGGATTATCTCTACAACGGCACCGTGGAGTTCACGCTCTCGCATCCGGCGACCTACATCTCCTATGCCGATGAGAAGGATATATCGAACCCCAATCAGACATGGCTGCGCAGCGATGTTCCGGGGCATCAGAACGACCGTCTCTGGGGCACCTATTTCGAGAAGGAGGCCGTGGGCGCCGCGACCGTTCTGCTCTCGAAAAGCGCCTTCGATCCCTGTCCGGCTGGGTACCGCATCCCCCTGATCGCTCCTTTGAAGTTCACGGGAAACGATGTCGAATCGTATACGACAGAGGGCGTGTGGCTCTACGTCGATTCGCAGCGTTCGGTGAAAGCTTGGTATCCCTATGCGGGATCGCGTTTTTCGAAAATGGACGCTTCGGGTAAACAGATCGGTATTCTGGGATATACGGAAGGGGCTTCGGGGCTTTACCAGTTCAGTTATGCGGCATCGATTTGGAGCGCCACGCTGGAATTCGTGCAGGAGATCTCCGTCGGCACCTCCTGCAATTCGGACGATTTGACGGTTACCGGGTACAGTAGCACAGGCTATCGGCCGGAGTTCGTCTATGAAGGACCCTATGCCCGGAGTTTCGCCCTCGCTGTCCGCTGCGTCAGAGAGGATGCGAACGGAATTGTACGGTAGCCGGACGAAGCAAGCATGGTATCTGCGGGAGACGAAAACAATGGAAATACCGTTCGAAAAGTCTGATCCGATGGACTTGCGGTTGCCTCCTTTTGCGAAGGTTCGTAATTTTATTGGAGTATGACCTCTCCGCCGACTTTTGAATGTGTACAGCGTGGTGAAATCCCCTCGGTGAACACTTTGTTGTAAACGGCTTTCAGCACGTCGAATTTCGGGCTGTCGAGTTGCTCTTGTTTCCATTCGGGGGCAGGAGCATTCGAGATCATGCAGGTAGCCGACCGTAATTTCGTCGAAACGGATATTGGTCGAGCGGAATTGTTGCAGGAGTGAGAACGTGACCTTGTGTTTCGATGCCGAGCCGATTTTACCGACTGATTCCAATTGTGTAATCGTGCGGCGGAAATATTCGGCTATCGTGCAATAGACCCTCCGCCCGTCGGTTTCCAGCACGTTGTCCAGCGTTACGGGAACCTCCAACGCTTCGAGCCGTTTGATGCGCTTGTCGTATTTCTCGATTTGCTCGTAAATCCGCAGCTGAACGGCGGGATTCTGCGTTTTAAGCGTTTGGGTATCGAAATCCCAATCGTCGGCGGGGATATTGATTCCCGTGCTTACATAGCGGCTGCGACGATTGACGGTAAAACGCAGGTAGATGTTCGTGGTGCGATTTTGATTGATGCGGTCTTTTCTGCAAATGGCATTAATGCTGACACTCATAATGTTGCGGCATTATGCAGACAAGCG